>Ga0209019_1001138_pt1 | contig 13318 bp, 16 predicted proteins | sample METZYME_3_300m_FD_187549 | JGI IMG/M metagenome (GOLD analysis project Ga0209019, IMG submission 187549) | Marine microbial communities from oxygen minimum zone in mesopelagic equatorial Pacific - METZYME_3_300m (SPAdes) (version 2) | ecosystem: Environmental > Aquatic > Marine > Oceanic... | reverse complement strand
TCGAGGCGGATCGAGCGAGCCGCCGGGCCCTTACCGAGCACGATGTCCAGTTCGAAGTCCTCCATAGCCGGGTAGAGCACCTCCTCGACGGCTCGGGCCAACCGGTGGATCTCGTCGATGAAGAGCACGTCACCCGGTTCCAGTTTGGTAAGGATGGCCGCTAGGTCTCCGGCCCGTTCCAGCGCCGGTCCGGAGGTGACCTGCATTTCGGCACCCATCTCAGCGGCCACGATATGGGCCAGCGTGGTCTTGCCGAGGCCCGGGGGACCGGCGAACAGGAAGTGGTCAGCGGCCTGGCTCCGCTCGCGGGCCGCAGCAAGCATCACCCGGAGATGGCCTTTGAGCTCGGCCTGACCAACAAACTCGTCGAGGCGGCGGGGGCGGAGGCCCACCTCAAGTTCCATCTCGACGGGTTCCCGATCCGGAGAGAGGAGTTCCTCGCGCACGCCTGCCATCCCCTACGCCCGGGCCAGTCGTTGGAGGGCTTCGCGCAGCAACACCGCTGCATCGTCGCCGGCCAGGTCACCGAGCACCGACCGGACCTCTTCAAGGGTGTAGCCAAGGCCACCAAGCGCCTCCTGAACCTCAACGAGAGCCGAGCGTGCCCCGCCGGGGGTCTCGGCCCCGGAGGGAACCCCGTCGACGGGCATGTCGAGGGCACTTTTGAGTTCAATGAGCAACCGGGTGGCGGTCTTCTTGCCGACCCCGGGAACCAGGCACAGAGCGGCTACATCCTCGTCCGCGACTACCCGAGCCAACTCAAGGGGTCCGTGCACGCCAAGCACTGAAAGGGCTAGAGCAGGGCCTACACCATGTGCGGAGAGAAGAGCCTCGAAACAGGTCCGTTCACTGCGCTCCAGGAACCCGTAGAGGGCCTGGTCGGCCTCCCGGATCAGGTGGTGGACGTAAAGGAACACTTGGCCGCCCACGTCCCCGAGCCGCACCGCAGTGGTCGGAGTCACCGTCACCCGGTAGCCGACACCGGCCGCCTCGACCAGGACCTCGCCCCGGTCGGCCTCCTCAAAGCGCTCGAGGAGCTGTCCCCTCAGCGACCCGATCATCGAAGTGCGGCCACCGGTCGGCGGCCCGGGAGCACGGCCAGGTGACAGAGGGCGACAGCGACGGCGTCAGCGGCGTCGACCGGGCGCAGCGGGTCGTCGATTCCGAGCAGGGTCTGGACCATGCGTTCCACCTGAGCCTTGTCGGCTCCACCCCATCCGGCCACCGCCGACTTGACCTCGTTGGGCGAGTAGAGGGTCACCGGGCAGCCGGTAGCCGCCCCCTCGGCCATAACAACGCCCGCCGCGTGACTGGTTTGCATGGCTGTCCGAGCGTTGACTTGGAACAAGACCCGTTCGACGGCCATCTCGTCGGGCCGGTGTTCGGCGATTAGCAAGCGCACCTCAGTCTGGAGTTCGGCCAGACGGTCGGCAACCGGCGAGGTCGCTTCGGTGCGAATCACCCCGGCCGCCTCAGCTCGCAGGTGTCGACCGTCGCGGCGGACCAGGCCGTAGCCACAGCGGGTGAGACCGGGGTCGATCCCTAATACGAACATATGTACGACTCTAGCGGTCAGGTCATCTGTGTTGTGGACACCCTCGGCGAAGGATTAGCTCAGACCGCTTCGAGGCTTTCGAGAACCTCGTCGGGGATGTCGAAGTTGGAGTAGACGTCCTGGACGTCCTCCTGGTCGTCGATGAGGTCGATAAGACGGAGGACGGCTCGGGCTTCGCTGGGGCCCTCGACGGCCACGCTGGAGGTGGCCAACATGGTCACGTCGGCCGTCTCGAGGGGTACGTCGGCGGCTTCGAGGGCGGCTCGAACCGATGGGAGGCGGGAGGCTTCGCAGGTAAGTCGCCAGGTGCCGCCCTCGTCGACCAGGTCATCGGCACCGGCGTCGAGGGCGACCTCCATAATGGTGTCTTCGGCGACCTGCCCAGGGAGCATGATCACTCCGGTGCGTTCGAACTGCCAGGCCACTGAGCCGGGCTCGGCCAGCGAACCGCCGTTCTTGGTGAGGAGAGCTCGGATCTCCGCCCCGGTGCGATTCCGGTTGTCGGTCAGCGTCTCCACATAGAGAGCGACGCCATGAGGTGCGTAGCCCTCGTAGGTCACCGCCTCGTATGCGATCCCCTCCAGTTCACCGGTGCCCCGCTTGATGGCCCGCTCAATGGTGTCCAACGGGACCGAGGCGTCGCGGGCCTTTTGATACATGGTTCGCAGCGTCGGATTGGCGTCGACGTCCCCGCCACCCTGGCGGGCAGCCGCCTCGACCTGTTTGATGAGCTTTGCGAAGAGCTTGCCCCGCTTCTTGTCGGCCGCACCCTTCTTGTGCTTGATGGTCGCCCACTTGGAGTGGCCAGACATTGGGTCCCCTCTCGCCTACGCCTGTCCCCAACCCTTAGGCCCCGGCGAAGGCCCGGTTCAGGAATTCCCGGTGAATGCGGTCGTCCTCGGCTAGTTCGGGATGGAAAGCGGCCACGAGGGTGGACCCCTGGCGGCATAGAACCGGCTGCCCGTCGATGGTGGCCAGCACCTCGACGCCCTCGCCGACCCGTTCAACAACCGGTGCCCGAATGAACACTCCGTGAAAGGGCCGGCCCAGGCCTTCGACGTCCAGGTCGGCCTCGAAGGAGTCGATCTGGCGGCCGTAGCCGTTGCGACGGACGTCGAGGTCAATGGCTCCCAGGGCCACTTGATCCTGGCGGCCGTCAAGGATTCGAGTGGACAACAGGATCATTCCGGCACACGTGCCCAGTACCGGCAGACCATCGGCCAGGCGCCCCCTGATGGGGTCGGCCAACCCTGACCATTCGAGCAGCATGGAGGTGGTCGTGGACTCACCGCCCGGTATGACGAGGGCGTCGGTGCCGGCCAGCGCCTCGGGGGTGCGAACCTCGACCGCGGTGGCCCCCAGCCGAGTGAGGACCGCTCCATGGCGAACGAACGCCCCCTGCAGGGCCAGGACGCCAACCTTCACGTCGTTCCGGCCTGACCTACCAGCCCCGGTCGGCCAGGCGGGTCTCCAGGTCATCCATCTCGATGCCGACCATCGGGATTCCCAGCCCACGGCTGACCTTGGCCACGATGACCGGGTCGCGGTAGTTCGTAGTGGCCTCCACAATGGCCCGGGCCCGCGGGGCCGGGTCCTCGCTCTTGAAGATCCCGGATCCTACGAAGACCGCCTGGGCGCCTAACTGCATAACCAACGAGGCGTCGGCCGGAGTGGCTAGGCCACCCGCGCAGAACAGGGGGACCGGTAACTCACCGGTCTCGGCGATTTCCTGCACGAGCGGCAAGGGGGCCTGGAGGCGCTTGGCCCAGTCGAAGAGTTCGGCCGAGTCGGCCCTGGTGACCTTCGCGATGTCGCCGAGGATGGACCGGAGGTGCCGAACCGCCTCGATGACATTCCCGGTGCCAGCCTCGCCCTTAGAGCGGATCATGCAGGCTCCTTCGGAGATCCGTCTTAGGGCCTCCCCCAGGTTCGTGGCGCCGCACACGAACGGAACCTCAAAGGCCCACTTGTCGACGTGATGGGCTTCGTCGGCGGGAGTGAGCACCTCGCTCTCGTCGATGTAGTCGACTCCAATTGCCTGGAGGATCTGGGCCTCGGCAAAGTGGCCGATGCGCACCTTGGCCATCACGGGGATGGTCACGGTGGCTTTGATGCCCTCAATCATGTCCGGGTCCGACATCCGGGCCACGCCACCGTCGCGACGGATGTCGGCCGGTACCCGTTCCAGGGCCATGACAGCCACGGCCCCGGCGTCCTCGGCAATCCGAGCCTGGTCGGGGGTGACCACGTCCATGATCACCCCACCCTTGAGCATCTCGGCCAAACCGCGCTTGACCAGCCTGGTTCCGGTGGTTCGGGAAACGTCGGCCATGGCCGCAGTCTAGGACCAGGCCGGTAGGGAATCCCCGCCCCAATGCCGGTCAGGAAGCCGGGCCGTGATGCTGATCGCGGGCCTCAGCCCAGGAGGCTGGCGGCGTCGGCTGGGGAGAGAATCGACGCCTCGCCCAGTTGGGCAAGGGCTACCCAGGTGGTCCCGTAGTCAAGCCGAGCCAGGACTCCGGTGTCGTCGTCGGCTAGAGCCCAAGGGTCGGCAACGAACGGACGATTCCAGGTGACCCCGGTGACAGTACCGTCGCGAAACAGCCACCCGTCGCCGTCGCCGGTGCTAAGCGCCTGAGGGGAGGTCGGGTCGGCGATGGAACGGTCGTAGCCGACATAGAGGACCAACACGTTGTCGGCCGCGAGTTGTACCCCGGTGGCATCGACCAGAGGGCGGCCGTCCTGGTAGCGCAACCACCGGGAGGCACCGGAGTCCCACAGGTAATCGATCCGGCGGGCTCCAGTGTCCCACCGAACCCCGAGCGACGGGACCGATGAGCCAGCCTGGTCACCGTAGGCAAACACCGCGTCGGGCGCCACGCCGGCGGCTAGGGCCATCAGGTCGGCCGCCTCAAGGATCCCATCGTAGGGCGGAACGCCTCGGGAGGGGTCTCGGGTGAAAAACCCCTGCCCTCCTGCACTGGTGGTTTGAAGAATGAACGTGCCGCGGCTCACCGCGTCGGCCACCTCCGCGCCAACGCCCTCGTTGCTGCCCCAGAAAGCGAAGAAGGGCCGGTTCAGATTGCCAATGAGGTCTATATCGGAGGACCGGGCAGAGCGCACCGGTCCGACCAAGTCGGGGACGGCGCCGTGGAAGACGGCTAAAAAGCGGGTTCGGCCCACCTCGATGAGTGCCTCGTACACGATGTCGGCCTGTTCAAGTCCTACCTGAGGCAGCGAATTGGCATCGTTATTACCAACCTTGACCACAAGCGCCGGAGCAACGCTGGATCCGTCCGGTGCGGGCAGGCCGGTGAGCGGGTGCCGGGGACCCAACCAGTCTCCCGGCGGGATGCTCACGGTGTTGGCCCCCTCAACAGGTGCCTCTGAAGCCTCAGTAGAGGCCGGAGCGGTAGAGGCCGAAGCAACCGAACTCGGAGTGGTAGAAGCCGGAGCGGTGGAAGCGGGGGGATGGGTGGTGGTGATGAGCGGCCGGTTGGAGTCACCTCCGCACGCCATGGCAATGCAGGCCAAGGCGGTGATCAGAACAGAAAGTGGGCCCGAGCGGGGGCAGATCGGCAGGTTCACAACTCTCCAAGCGCAGCGACCCGCTCATCAACGGGCGGGTGGGTAGCTGTGGCCTCCGCTCCGTCGGGGCGAAGCAACCAAAGGTGGGCGGTGGATGCGGGGGCGCCTACGACAGTCGAGCCGAGACCGGAAAGGGTAGCCAGGGCATATTGCATACCCGGTGGGTAGCGAGTGAGTTCGGCACCGGCTAGGTCGGCAGCCATGGCCCGGTCGCGGTCGCCTAGTCGTCTGACCAACTGCCCGATGACTGGGACCCGGCCGAACAGGGCCGCGGCGGTCTCGTCTGCCAGGTCGCCGTCGCGGCACCGGGCCACGGCGTGGGCCACAAGAGCCTCAAGTCCGACAAGGTCGAGGGAGTCGACGGCTCCGGTGGTGACGATCAGCACCGCCCTGTGGCGGTCACCAAGCACTGCGGCGTTGCCGGTAGGGACGTCGAGCACATACAGGTCAGGTGGGTCGATGCCGTGGATCAGGCATAGCCCGTCCACTGTGTTGTGGAGCCGGGGGAACTCTTCGACGGTGGCCCTGCGGCCCCCAATCCAAGCCCGGACCCGGCCGGAGGCCCTACGGGCCACCGGGCCGACAACCAGCAGGGCAATGGCCACACCGACAAGCGCAGCCACACCAACCGGCCATCCCGCCACAGAAAGGACAACCGCGGCTGGGACGGCGACCACCAGACCGGTAGCGGTGGCCGGTGAGCGGGGATCGACGCGGTACATGCGATGGGCCTCGGTAGGTGGCCGGACGGGAGAGGGACAGTACCAACCCAACACTCTGGGTCGACCCGCATGTTAGGCGTGGCCGGCCTCCCACCGGGTTCCTGATCACAGGAGCGAGGCGTAGGCCTCCAAGTAATGGTTGGCTAGGCGACGCATCGCAAACCGCTCGGCCCGTTGGTGGCCCCCGGCCACCAGCTCGGTAGCCAGGTCAGGGTTCCGCAGGGCCTTCTCGATAGCGGTAGCCAGAGAGGCCGAGTCGCCCGGTGGGACCAGGAGGGCATCACTACCACCCCGAACCACCCGGGCGTATCCGGGGATGTCACTGGCCACCACCGGGGTGCCACAGGCCATGCCCTCGAGGAGGACCACACCGAACGACTCCCCGCGCAGCGATGGCGCGCAGAAGATGTCGGCGCCCCTGATCCGGGCCAGTTTCTCCCTGTCGGAGATACGACCCAACCATTCGATCCGGGGATCGCCAGCAGCCCGGGCAACAAGACGCTCCGTCTCCGGTCCGTCGCTAGCCACCCAGAGCCGCAGGTCGGACGGCAGGTCGGCCATCGCATCGAGGAGAACGGCAAGACCCTTCCGGGGTTCATGGCGACCCACGAAAAAGATGGTCGGCCGGTCGGTGGGCCACGGTTCGGCGGCCTGGCAACGATCCACCTCGACGCCGTTGAAGACCACCTCGTAGTGACCGCCGAGGGCCGTGCGGGCCATGTCGGCCGCGTCATCCGAGACGGCAAAGGCCCGTCCCAACTGCCCACGAAGCCAGCGCAAGGGCGGGCCGAGTAGATCGTAGGAAAGGCTTCCGCCCGCCGCGTGGAAGGTACCGACCATGGGGGCCTGGGCAAGGAACAGGGCGGTCACCGTGGGTCCGGGAGCTAGTGGCTCGTGGAGGTGTAGAACGTCGAACTCTTCGTCCCTGAGGGCCCGAATGGTTCGGAGCGCGCACGACACGTCAGGGGCTATCGGTGCGACCGATCCGTTGGCCGCCGTGGGGAGACTGTCACCCAGCGGAGTTACCCCTGCGTCAGGGGGCGGCCCGTCACAGGGGCCCAGAACACGGGTTGGATGCCCGGCTGCCCGCAACTTCCGGGCCAGTCCTAGAACCTGGCCCTGGACCCCGCCGGGCAGGGTGAGACTATAAGGACAGATCAGGCCGATGCGCACGGCGACGACGCTACCGGTCGGCGGCGGCCCGTTCGATGGCGACCCTGTCGGTGGGCCAGTTCGGTTGCACAAGGTGCCATTGGTCGGGGGCGCGACCAATCAGCCACTCCAGCTCGATGGCCAAAGCCGTGGTCATGCGGGTCACGTCGTCTCGGAGTCGACCAGTTCTCTCAGCTGGTATCGGCGGTCGGACGATGGCATGACAACCGTCGGGGGTGTCATAAACACCGACCGGCAGGAGCGACGCTCCGCTGCGCAGTGCCAAGGTGGCCGGGCCGGCCGGAAGCCTGGTTGTTTCGCCGAAGAACTCCACATCAACCCCGCTGCCACCAACCAACCGGTCGCTGAGCAGGCAGACCACCCGGCCCTCGGCGACCGACCGGAGGACCTGGGTGCCAGCGCCTTCGCCTAGTGGGATCACCTCAATGCCCAGCGCGGCCCGCAGTTCCCGAAACCATTCGAACAATTCGGGGGGGTTGAGGCGTTCGGCAACCGCCGAGACGGGTACCCGCTTGACCCGGGCCAGCCAAAGACCCGCCCAGTCCCAGGTGCCCAGGTGGGGCAGGGCCAGGATCGGGCCGGGACCGACAGTCCGGGCCTCCTCAAGATGTCGGTAACCGTCGATGCTGAACCGGCGACCCAGTTCGGCGGTGTCCATAGCCGGCAATCGCAAGCTCCGGTACCAGTAGTCGGCATAGGAGGCAAAGACCCGGCCGGTGGCCCGTCGGAGGGCCGTAGGCGGGAGGTCGGCGCCCTGGACGCGCCGTACGTGGCGGCCGACCTGTCGGCGTCGAGGGCTGTCAAGGCGGCCGACTAGGCGACCGGCGGCCCGGGCCAGCGGCCGACCGGCGCCTTCGGGAATCCGCCGGGCCAGCGTCGAGGCCAGGCGGTAACCAGCCAAGGCGCCGGAGGACAACCGTTACCGCGGGCGGCGCTCGACCCGGCGACGGGCCACCAGACGCTGTCGGCGCTCTGTCCGGCGTTCGACCCGTATCTGTCGGCGGCGGGCCGCCCGGCGCTGGTAGGGGGTGTCCCGCTCCGCGCTGGCCTGACGCCATACCTTGACAAAGCGTTGTACGGCGGTGATGGCGCTCAGCACCAGCATCAGCCAAAGCACCACGATCAGAGCCTCGGAAAAGAGCAGACCAATGGCCAGCACGATGAAGCGCTCGGCCCGTTCCATAAGGCCACCCTTGGCGTTGAGATTCAGAGATTCAGCCTTCGCCCGCTGGTAGGAGATCAGCAGGCTGAACACCAGCACGGCCACGGGCAGCATCACTAAGTGGCCCGGCCGGGTCCCCGCCAGGTACCAGGCGACGCCGCCGAGGAGCAGGGCGTCTGTAAGCCGGTCGGAGACTGAGTCGAAGAAAGCACCCCTAGGCGAAGCGGTACCTGACGCCTTGGCCACCGGTCCGTCAAGGGCGTCGGGAACACCTGTGAGGACGAGAAGAGCAAAGCCGAGGCGCAGGTAGCCGAGACCGATAGTAACGGAGGCGCCCGCGGCCATGATGATGCCAACCACCGTCACGGCATCGGCGGTCACCCCTGCCCGGTGCAGGCTGCGACCGATTGGGATCAGGCTACGGTCAACGACGGAGCGCCAGTTCCCGTCCAGCATGGTTGCCGCCTCTCTCTTGCCGGCCGGAGGGCCACGCTACCAGCGCGGCCGGCGGGCCCGAAGCTCTACCGACTATTGGGCGCCCGGCCGGCGGCGAGGCCAAAGGGCGAAGCCAACTCCTGCGAGTCCAAGGGCGCCAACGGCCACGGCCCAAGGTAGGCGTTCCATGCGGGCGTCCTGACACGGCGGGGTGTTCCGGTGTACCAGTTCGGTGCCATCGGACATCCACACCTTGGCGGGCACCAGGATACTTCCGCACGGGTCTGCCCATCCGGAGTCGACCGGGGTGAGGAGCAGGACCAGAGAGAGGACGACCCCCGCCAGACCGATGCTCCCACCAAAACCCAGTTGTCGGATAACGGACCTGAACGCGCTCATAGGAAAAAGATAACGAATCTGGCCCGGAGAGGTCTGTCAATTGCCGTCGCTTACCCACTGCTCCGGGTTGTCCTCAATGTGGCTGGCGACCACTGTGCCGTCTACCCCGTCAACGACAACTAGACCGCGCCGACCAGGTGGCGACTCGTTGGAGTAGACCAGGATCCGCCAGGTGGGTCGACTACGTAATCCCCGCCAGGTCATCTGGGCCGAGGCGTGGCCTACGGGAAACCCGGCACACCGGATGGCCACGACTAGGGCCTCGGCCTCGTCGACACCTAGCGGCCAGCCGCCCTGTAGGTGGTAAAGCCCAAGTACGGCCAATCCAGCGGCGGCGACCACAACGCCACCGTTGAGCAGTGGTGAGTCTTCGGCTACCGCGACAAGTACTGCGACGCCGACCGCCAGGGCTAGGTAAATGGCTCCGGTGATCCGGCGTCGGCTGTTGTCAGGGAACTGGTAGGGGCCGACGTAGCCGTGCGGGTCGAGGTCGGCGGGAAGCTGGTCACTGACTTCCTCATCCTGAACATTGTCGTCCACCTGGCGACCTTAACGGGCACCGCCGGCAGAACAGTGGGGCCGGGTGTCCTGCCGGTAGCGTCAGCGACCGACCGGCTTGGGAAGGCGTCCCAGGACAGCCTCTACGGCTTGCTCCGGATGAGCGAGGCCGTCGAGGACCAGGTCGGCCTCATGGACAAACGGAGCCACCCAGCGTTCGTGCATGGGGGCCACGGTTGCCGCGAACTGGGCTCGTACCCCGGCTTCGGTCCGGCTGCGTTCGGCGACGTCCCTGACCACCCTCCGCTCCAGTCGGACCTCGGCCGGGGCATCAACGTAGACAACCAAGTCAAGGCGCTGTCTTACCGCTGGAAAGGCCAGCAGGAGGATCCCGTCAACGGCCACCACCGGGTTCGGGCCGACCGTGTCGGTGGTCGAGGTACGTCGATGGGTCGCGAAGTCGTAGACCGGTGCCTCCACGGCCGAGCCGACTGCCAGTTCGTCGAGGTGGGCAACGAAGAGTCGCTCGTCTAGGGAGTCCGGATGGTCATAGTTGACTAGGGCCCGTTCCCCCACTGGAAGGTGTCCGTGGTCGTGGTAATAGTGGTCGAACTGCAGGATGGTGAGGTGGTCGCCCAGTCGGGCTGCCAGGCCTTCGGCCAGCGTTGTCTTACCAGCGCAACTCCCGCCGGTAATGCCCACCAGCGTCACGTCCACGGGCTCAGTACTTGTAGTGATCGGACTTGTAGGGGCCGTCTACCGGCACACCGAGGTACGCCGCCTGGTCCTCAGTGAGTTCGGTGAGCCGCACGCCAAGGGCTTCGAGGTGGAGGCGGGCCACCTTCTCATCAAGGTCTCTCGGCAAGATAGCCACGTCGGTGCCGAAGTCCTCGGAACGGGCATACAGTTCGATCTGGGCCAGGACCTGGTTGGAGAAGCTAGCCGACATCACAAAGCTCGGATGGCCGGTGGCGTTGCCAAGGTTCAGGAGTCGACCCTCTGAGAGCACGATCACCGAATGGCCATCCGGGAAGACGTATTCGTCGACCTGGGGCTTGATTTTGACGCGGGCCACGTCGGACAGACGGTCCAGGCCAGCCATATCGATCTCCGTGTCAAAGTGACCGATGTTGCCGACGATCGCCTGGTGCTTCATCAGGCCCATGTGGCCCGCAGTGATCACGTCCTGACAACCAGTAGTGGTCACGAATATGTCGGCCCGTGCTACGACCTGTTCGAGGGTGGTCACCTCATATCCCTGCATGGCGGCCTGGAGGGCACAGATCGGATCGACCTCGGTGACAACCACCCGGGCCCCTTGGCCCCGCAGGGCCTCGGCGCAACCTTTCCCCACGTCGCCGAAGCCGCACACCACGGCGGTTTTGCCACCGATCATGGTGTCGGTGGCTCGGTTGAGGCCGTCAAGAAGCGAGTGCCGGCAGCCATAGAGGTTGTCGAACTTGGACTTGGTGACTGAGTCGTTCACGTTGATGGCCGGGAACCGTAACGTTCCGTCGTCGCGCATCCGGTAGAGCCGGTGGACGCCGGTGGTGGTCTCCTCGGATACTCCACGGATGCCTCCGGCGATGCGGGTCCAGCGCCCGGGGTCTTCGTCGAGTGAGGCACGCAGAGTAGCCAGCAGCGCCTTCCAGTCGTCGGCGTCGCCGTCGGCGTCCTCCGGAACGGAACCGGCCTCCTCAAACTGCGCGCCCAGGTGAACCATGAGGGTGGCGTCGCCACCGTCGTCGAGGATCAGGTTAGGGCCCTCCCCGTCCGGCCAGTCCAGGATCTTCGTAGTAGCCCACCAGTACTCGTCGACCGTTTCGCCCTTCCAGGCGAACACCGGTACCCCTTGCAGGTCGTCAGGGGCTCCGTCGGGACCACAGGCCACCGCGGCGGCAGCCTGGTCCTGGGTAGAAAAGATATTGCAACTGGCCCAACGCACCTCGGCACCAAGCGCGACCAAGGTCTCGATCAGCACCGCTGTCTGGATAGTCATGTGTAGTGACCCGGCGATGCGGGCCCCGGCAAGAGGTTGTTCGTCGGCGTATTCGGCCCGGAGGGCCATGAGTCCTGGCATCTCGTGCTCGGCCAACCGGATCTCATGGCGCCCAAGTTCGTTCAGCGACAGGTCGGCGACGCGGTAGTCGTCCCGTAGTTCCATCGGGGAAACGCTACCGCCATCGATCATCGGGGAACGCCGGTTACCAGATAGGCCTCGCCGGTCACCGCCAGGGTGCACGAGCCTCGCCCGACCGGCACATCGAGGGCCTCGCCGGGACCCAGGACCATCTGGCCGGTGGCTCGGACGGTGGTGGTCCCGGCCACTCCGAGCACCAGGTGGGGGCCGTCGGCCTGTTCGACGGTGAATCTGGCCTCGGCGATGCGTCGGACCAGAATCCGGTCGGTGGGACCGTCGTAGGAGTGGACGGGTCCGTCGGGTCGCTGGACGGCTACCGGGGGCGCGGTCGGATCGACCAAGTCGGCTAGCCCGATGCCGTCGACGTGCTTGGAAGTCAGACCTCCACGCACCACGTTGTCGCCCGGGGGCATGACCTCCACGGCCATACCCGATAGGTAGGCGTGGGGCACTCCAGTAGCCACAGCGACAGCGTCACCGGGTTCAAGCCGGTGGTGTCCGAGGAGGGGAACGAGAAGTAGGGCCGGGTCGCCGGGGTACAGGTCGGCGAGGTGGGCCACCAGGGCAGCCGTGCCCGACCAGGGGCCCCCGTCCACCGCCCGGCAAGTCCGAACCAGTTCGTCGGTCACTCCTACCAACGGCCCAGCCAGGATGTCCCGTACCAGGGCTGACCATCCGGCTGGGCCCTGTGCGGCTAACTCCGCACCCAAACTGGCAGGCAAATTTAGGCCTGCCATGACCTCCAAGGCCTCCTCGACCGGCCGGAACCCGCAGAGCACCTCGAACGGGGACACGGCGCAGGCCAACTCGGGTTTTGGACAGTTGTCGCGGAACGACCGACGGGGGTCGTCGGACGGCAGCCCAGCGGCCTCCTCGGCGGCGAAGCCGACCTGAGCCGCCTCAGCGTCCGGATGGACCTGGAGGGACAGGGGCCCGTTGACGGCGAGGACCTTGACCAGGAAGGGCAGGCCGGGCCGGTCGTCGAACCACAATTCGGCCTCCGGCCGGCCTGAGCCGTCGACACCGCGGAACGCGGCAAGAGCGGTGGTGGATCCCCAGTCGTAGTGCCGGATGCTTCCGGTCAGCCGGTGCATGCGGGGGGTGGGTCAGACCTCGAAGGTGGGGCGGATCCCCTCGGCCTCAGCGCGGACCATCAGCCGGTCGTGTTCGTCGTCGGTTATCGCCTCGGCCTCGTCGACCAGCATGATCGGGATGCCGTCCCGGATCAGGTAGCGGCGTCGTAACCGAGGGTTGTAGAGAGACTCCTCGGCCTCGAAGTAGTAGAGCGGCCCCTTGTCCTCAGGGCAGGCCAGGATGTCCAACAGGATCTGGTCAAGTGGCATGGCTCCTCCTCGGGTGGCCTCGGCGGCGCCCCTCAGGCTATTGGCCGAGCAGGCCTCGTGCCTCGGTGACTCGTTCCGCGCAGGTCGTGGGGTCGCCGGCTTCGAGGTTGAGACGCAGCAGGGGTTCGGTGTTGGAAGGCCGCAGGTTGAGCCACCAGTCTCCGGCGTCAACGGTGAGTCCGTCGAGGCGGTCCTGGGGGTGCTGGGCGTAGAAGGCGGCGACGGTGTCGAGGGCCACCTCTGGGTCATCGACCTCAAAGTTGATTTCGCCAGAGGTCGTGTAGCGGCTATATGGGCCGATCA
>Ga0209019_1001137_pt1 | contig 13322 bp, 10 predicted proteins | sample METZYME_3_300m_FD_187549 | JGI IMG/M metagenome (GOLD analysis project Ga0209019, IMG submission 187549) | Marine microbial communities from oxygen minimum zone in mesopelagic equatorial Pacific - METZYME_3_300m (SPAdes) (version 2) | ecosystem: Environmental > Aquatic > Marine > Oceanic... | reverse complement strand
AAACTTAATTTATGTTTTTCACATTTTAAAACGAAACTATGAAACGCTTAATTTTAATTGCAGTCGTATTATTGCTTTTGGGCAGTATGGGTTATTTTGCAACACAAAACAGCCACAATGTTTCCCTGAACTTTTTCGGAAACTTTTCAATCCAATTATCAGTGTGGATGGTGATTGCCGGGTCCTTTGTCGCAGGGTGGGTGCTGACTGAGATTTGGCAGTTTATTTCACATCCTCAGCGTTTTGTACAGAGTTTCCTTGGTAGATTTTCACGGTATAAAGACAACAAAAAGCAACAGATAACACAAAATTTTGAGAATGCATCTTTGCAGCGGGATCCAAAACAAGTGAGTAAAAGCTATAATAAATTACTCAGTCAAGAAACTCCGTTGTCGATCAGAGTGCAGTACATTGATCAATTGCGTTATGAAAAAAGCGCAGAAGAAATGCTAAAAAAATATGCTGAACTGCGTACCAAATTTCAGGGTAATTTACAGGTACTACTGCCATATTTGAAACTTGCCTGTGAGGTCAGTGAATGGGATCTGGCAGAGAGGTTAAGTCATGAAATCCTCCGGATAACTCCTGATCATCCGGATGCATTGGAAGGACTAAGGCAATTTTATATTACAAGACAGGACTGGGTTGGCTGTATTGGTCAGGAGAGGGAATTGCTGAAAAAATTCAGCGGCAGCCTGATAACAAAAAATATTTCAATGACACACGAAGATCATTTACAAAAAGCACTCCGTCAAGACCCAAAGTGTTTGAGTAACTGGTCTTTCCGCTACCTTCCTCAAAAGAGGGATAAAAAAAATGATAAGCCTTTGGAAGCTATCGGTGAAGCAGCACAACTCCAAAAATCAGGTATGTTTTTGGAAGCAGCACGAGTCCTTAAAGAAGCTTTTGAGCGGACCGCTTTTCCAGAATTGCTGGAGTTATTAGAGGAGGTTTATCGGGAAAGTGGAACTGATGAACAAATTTTGGAAATGGTCGGCAAACTGCACAATTCCCGTCAGCGTTCAGTTCCATCTTCACTTCTTTTTGCGAAGCTGCTATACCAATGTGATCGGCTGGATGAAGTATCGAAAGTTTTAGACAAAGTGAAACTTCCTGCAGGTTCAACAAAGTTCCCTATGGCAATTCTTGGATCAGAAGACAAAGGACAGCAGATGACTGAAGTTTGGAGTGATCTTTACCATGCACTCCGCTATTTAATTGCAGTCCGCCAGGAACGTTCTGAAGATGCACTGCAGGAGGCAAAGCCTTTGCTGAGGGAAGCTAAAATACTGGAATAATTTAAGTATGAAAGTGATTGAGACAGATGGAATTGTTCTCAAAACAATGGATTTTAAGGAAAAGGATTGTATTCTGACTTTCCTGACGACCAAGGCGGGTAAGAAAGCAGGAATTCTTCACGGCGGAAAAAGTTTGAGGTCGGGGAATGCTGCAAAAGCAGAATTGTTTGTTCTTAACCATTTTGAGTTTTCTGAAAAACCGAACATGGATTTGGTTAGAATCCGGAAATGCGAATTGCAGGAAAGCTTTCCTCTTGTCCGTAAAAATTATTCAAAGTTTCTACACGCCAGTTACTTTTCGGAATTGCTGCTTCAATGTGAAATTCCTGAATTAGATTCTCATGAATATTTTGATTTACTGAAGAATGCAATGTCTCTGCTCTCAGAGTCTCAAACTGACACTGAAATAAAATTAAATTTTGAAATACGGCTTCTGAATTTACTTGGGATCACACCAAATTTGGAAATTTGTTTTCAGTGCGGCGGCGAACTTTGGCAGGAAAGATCCGGACGAAATCCTGCTCCAAAATTTTCAGTTCCGTACCAGTTGGACGCAAGCTCGGGAGGTGTTCGCTGTCCAAGATGCTGTATTCCTAGCTCTTACTCGGCTGCCTTGCATCCAGGAAGCTTAGCCTTTTTGCATGTACGGCAAAATGCAAAACAAAGTGATTCTGTTTTTCGCCCAACCCAAAATAATTTAGAGGAACTGGATCATGCGCTCTTTGTATACTTCAGGCATTTTTTTGGCCGAAACCTCAAGTCACACGCACTTTTGAAGGAGAATTTATGGAAAAATTAGAATTAGCAACGCTGGGAGGGGGCTGTTTTTGGTGTTTGGAAGCAGTCTACTCCAAACTGGAAGGAGTCAAATCTGTTGCTTCGGGCTATGCAGGAGGAACAAAACTAAATCCAACTTATGAACAGGTATGTACCGGAAACACAGGACATGCAGAGGTGATTCAAATTGAATTTGATCCACAGAAAACGAGCTACGAAACTTTGCTGGACTGGTTTTGGCGTTGTCACGATCCTACAACTCTTAACCGTCAGGGAGGAGACATTGGGACACAGTACCGCTCCGTTATTTTCTATGAAAATGAGGCACAAAAAACTACGGCAAACGAATCAAAAAAAGATGCTGAAAAATCTGGAATGTTTGATGCTCCAATTGTTACTGAAATTGCAACATTGCCGGAATTCTATCCTGCAGAAGATTACCACCAAGATTATTACAGTAATAACTCAAATGCCGGTTATTGCACCTACGTAATTCGTCCTAAACTCGCGAAGTTAAACTTGGAATAGTTTTATTAAAAATAAAATTGAGTTTGACCCCCCCGGCTTCCATAAGAATACTCGTCACGGGTATGAATTTCGGTGTTGATTGTCTCTTCTGCGAGTTCGTTGATAAAACGGGAGCGCTTACTGATTCCTCCGGAATAACCTGACGAAACCACCGGTGCTGTTATGAGCAGGTGTCGTTTTGCACGTGTCATTGCAACATAAAACAGGCGTCGCTCTTCTTCAATTTGCTCTTCTGTCCCCAAACTTCGTTGGTGAGGAAACAATCCTTCTGTAAGTCCAATTATGAATACCACCTTCCATTCCAGACCTTTAGCCTGGTGGATGGTGGTCAGAGTGAGAGTGTCCTGATTATCCTGTTGTTCGGCTTCATGATCAGTGATAATGCTCGAACCAACCAAAGATAACTCATTTAAAAATGCTTCCAATTTATTATAATTACCAGCAAATTCTTCAAGATAACGAATATCTGTTTCACGCTGAGGGGCATTTTCAAAACTGCTGAAAAGCACCTCGCGGTAATAGCTCTTGTACAGTAATCCTATCATGTGAGAAGGAGTTACACTTTCCTCCAGCATTTGCTGAAAAATTTCCAGCAGAACATTCCAGCTCTCAAGGGCCTTTTTAGGAATCAGTTTTTGCAGTTCAACATTGTCTTTAGTAAGACGGACTGCCTGTTGACTCTGGAATACCCTGAAAATCCGGTGTGCAGTAGTGTTGCCAATCCCGGGAAGAAGCCTAAGCAGACGCATCCACGCGATTTCATCAAGAGGATTAAAAAGTACTTTGAGAAAAGCCGTAACATCTTTGATATGAGCTTGTTCAAAAAATTTAACTCCTGAATGAACAACAAACGGAATACCTGCATGTGTCAGCACTACCTGAAGTGCTGCAGACTGTACATGATTTCGGTAAAGCACACTCATTTCGTTCAAAGAAATATCTTTATCCCGGAAACTGAGTATATTCTCCAGTACCAGTTCAGCTTCATCCTGAGAAGCCCAAACATAATGTACGAGGGGTTTTTCTCCTTCAGCTAAAGAACTAAAAAGGTTCTTTTCAAACTGACGTGTGTTATAATTAATACTTCGGTTGGCAGCATCTAAAATTTCTGGAGAACTACGATAATTTTCCTCCATGTTGTAGGTGACTGCCTGGTAGCGTTCCGGAAACTCAAGCATGTTGCCAAAATCAGCGCCGCGCCAGCTGTATATTGATTGAGCATCGTCGCCGACAACCATTAAATTTTTGTGCGGCCTTGAGAGCCGGTATAAGATATTGGCTTGAACCTGATTGGTATCCTGATATTCGTCTACCAGGATGTATTGAATTTGCCGGCAAAGCGGGAGTCCTTCACCATGCCGCAAGAGTAGTTCCAGCCAGTTTTCCAGCAGATCATCAAAGTCCATCACTTGTCCGCGTTTTTTCTTGTGACGGTAGGCAGCCAGAATGTTTAGTATTGTTTCAGTGTTTTCTTCAAAATTGGGGAAATCTGCAGAAATAAGCTGCTCTAAGTGGAAACTGCGTTCATGGTAAGGCTGGTCCAAAATCATTTTTTGAGTACAAAAACGATTGAAGGCCAATGAAAACATGTTTTGCAGAACAGCAGCTTTTGGAAAATATTTGCCTGGTTTCCCTACTGTTTCTGCAAGTGAGGCTTTTATCAGGTCCCTGGAATCTGAGGAATCCAGAATGCTGAAATTATTGTTATAGTTTAGTAATTTAGCATTTCGTCTGAGGAATCGGCTTCCCACACTGTGGAAGGTTCCATGAATAATCTTTTGCTGTTCTGTAGAATTCTTTAAAGCCCGGCCTACTCTTTGTGCCATTTCGTTGGCGGCTTTGTTGGTGAATGTCAGCAAAAGAATGGAAGACGCAGGAATTCCGGAATGAATCAGCTGTGCTACACGGTGAGTAATCACCCTGGTTTTTCCACTGCCCGCTCCGGCAATGACTAAAACTGGGCCTGTTTTGTGTTCGACGATTTTCCGCTGTACCGGATTTAAAGATGCTATTGACCAGGTGGACATATACTGGACTGGTGATTTTAGATGTCTTTCCGTTGATATTTTCTAACTATAATGCCAAATTTTAGTCTAAAACAAAAACAACTAGCAAAATAATTTCCATGTTTTTTGAAGAAATAAAACAAATCGTTTCGACTTTCCGTGAAGCAGTAAACCTGTTTTTGAGTAGAATCTTTAACAAAGGAGTGCCGATAGCAGAGGATATGACGACCTTGATTTTGATAGGGTTTGCAATTTTTATCATTCTTTTGTGTCTTTTTGTATGGTATCGGCAGCATAGCAGATCACTGAAAAGTAAAGCTCCCGAAGAACTTTCCGGGAGGAAAAAAGAGAAGCGCCTGGTGCAGTTGGAAAAAGAACATGCCAAAACACTTGAGTTGCAGATCAAGGAAGAAGAAAAACTGCGGGAAGAAAAAGAGTCCGCAAAACTTGCAAAAGCGGAACAACGGGAAAAAGAACTTCAAGAAAAAATTGCTTCAATTGAAGAGGAACGTCTGAATCAGCAGGTTCTTCAGCGTGAAATCGAAAAAACTGCTGAAACCGTGGAAACTCCTGATGAGGTAGATTCTTTCCTTGAGCGTCTACATAAAGGCGTCGTTAAAACAAGAACACAGTTACTAGATAATTTAGCCGAAGCAGTTTTAGGTAGAAAAGAAATAAATGAAGACTTACTGGATGATTTGGAAGAAGTGCTCATCGGTTCAGACATAGGTCCGGAAACTACCCAGCGTATTCTTGATGCAATCACAGAGAAGGTGGAGCGTGAAGAATTAAGCAGTCCACAAGTTTTGCAGTCAGAAATTCAGCTGGAAATTCAAAAAATTATGAGTAAAACATATGCCGTCCCCGGGACTGCGGAACGGAAGCCGTTGATTTTGCTTTTTGTTGGTGTAAACGGTGTTGGAAAAACAACTACTATCGGAAAAATTGCTGCACAGTATCGTCAGCAGGGTAAAAAAGTTTTGATGGGTGCAGGTGATACTTTTCGGGCAGCAGCTATTGAACAGTTGGTGGAGTGGAGCAGGCGGGCTGATTGCGACATCATCCAAAAGGAATCCGGAAGTGATCCGTCTGCGGTGATGTATGAAACGGTGCAAAAAGGAATAGATGAGGATTACGATGTAGTGATCTGTGATACAGCAGGACGTTTGCACACCAAAAAGAATTTGATGGAAGAATTAAAAAAAATGGTGCGGGTGATTCGCAAGTTGATTCCTGATGCACCCCACGAAATCCTGCTGGTACTTGATGCTACCACAGGTCAAAATGCAATATTCCAGACTCGGGAATTCATGGAAGCTACAGATTTAACAGGACTTATAATTACTAAACTGGATGGCACTTCCAAGGGAGGAGTTGTTATCGGCATCGTCAACGAGTTTGATATTCCTGTGCGTTACATCGGTGTAGGTGAACAGGTTGAAGATTTACGACCCTTTGATGCCCAGCAATTCACTGAGTCAATTTTTGCTTAACTTTTTGATTTTGGATGTAAATCGGAAATTCAACACCGCAAAATAGATTATACCCGGTTATAAGACAGCAGCCAGAGGGCTAGAGCGAGAAAAATTATATTTCCGCTCCATGCTGCAAAGAAAGGGAATATCAGGCCTGCACCGCCGACTGCCATGGTTATCTGATTGAGTATCCAGAACAAAATCCCGAGTAAGCAACTGATTGCCAGAGATTCTGCCGCCATCTCCCGTCTGTTATATGATGCAGACAGCCCCAAACCAATCAGAACCATGATAAAAATTTGAAACGGATAGGCGGTTTTCTGGAAAATCGCAACCCAATTACGAGTTACATCTTGTCCTTCACTTTGAAGTTTAAGAGTATTTTCATACAAGTCAAGGAGGGGTTGATGATGCGGAGAAATGGGAATATCAAAGGGTACAGTGGGCAACTTTTCTGTTTCGATTCTCCATTGTTCAACGTGTTCAAGCCGCAAATTTTCATCCTGGAAAATGTGCTTTTGAATGTCGTGAAAGATCCATGAATTGTTTTGTTGTTCTCCCCGTTCAATTGCAGTTCTTCCCAGAAGTTGAAAAGGATTTTGCTCCCAGTTAAATGAGGTGATAGAACTTATGCGGCCATTATGTTGGCGATTCCCAAAATAGTAAATGCTTTGTTCTTCACCCACTTTCCAGAGTGGGGGCAAGCGTGCAGAATTTTCCTGTTTGACCCAAGTTTGATGCATCCATGTGTACATGTAATTCTGGCTGAAATACGCAAAAGACGCAATCAAAGCAGAAACAGCTAACACAGGAAAAGCCAGTCTCCAACCGCCGATTCCCGAACTGCGCATTGCCAGCAATTCAGCATTCTTGTTCAGTGAACTGTATGTGGCAATAGTTGCCAGTAAAACCGTAATTGGTATTATTAGTTCCAGCAATAGAGGCAGCAAAAGAGCCGTTTCTTGAAGGAACTTCAAAAAACTCTGCCAGTCAGTAAAAACATCTGCCAGGTTACCAAAAAAATTCCCTACCAGACTCATCAATATAAATGCACTGAGAAACAACATAAAATAACGGTTGAACTCTGATGCAATATATTTTGAGATTATTTTGAACGGCATAGTTCCAGGCTCTCATTGGTGAATAAACAAAATAGTATTCAGAACAGGATAAAGTTTCTTATAAAAAGGTTCAAAGTAAATAACAAATCTAGTTAATATTTGTTCAATAGTTAGGGCATTATCTTGCATTAAAGCACTGGATTAGTTCTAAGAGAATTTTTTTTAATGACTTTGTTCTGACAATTTAGGAGTCTAAAAAGCAATATTCATGTCCCAATTAATTCTTGTACTCGAAGAAAATCCAGAAATTCAAAGTTTAATTGCCGCCTCGTTGAAGGCTAGTGCAATTTCAGTTACTCAAGAATCTAATCCAGATTTATTTGTGCAGCAGGCACTTAATCTGGAGCCGGATTTAATTTTACTCAGTAATTCAGGCGGCGATCAAAACTACAAGAATTACAGAGAAATACGCAAAGACCCGCAGCTGAAAAATATCCCAATAATTTTACTTGTAAACCCAAAAGACGAGCTTGACGAAAAAATTATTTCAGAGCTTGGAATTGATGGGTTGCTTCGCAAACCCTTTGAAGCATCGATGCTTCAGGAACAGCTAAGTCAATTTGTTACTCTGGATGACAATTTTGGCATTGAACCGGATAATGAGGGTGAAGATTTCAAGATAGACATGAGCTCAATTGACAATCAATTGAATGATATTAAAGAGGGGGAACAAGAAGTAAACTCACCAGTTGAGGAAGGATCTCAAGTAACAGAAGAATTAGAGCAGAATGCCCTGGAACCAAAATTTGCCTCTTCAGCAGGTAGTGAAATGGATTCAATGATTCTGGATGACATTTCTGCAGATATGGACATTTCTAAGGATACAGTGAAAAAGGCAGAAGTTGAGCTGGATGAAAATGAAATAACATCTAACGGTCTTGAAGTCATCAATGATGAAGAAATGACAATGGACAACGGTTTTGAATTTGATCTTAAGCTTGATGAAGATGGAATCGAAATTGACTCTGAAGAAGTTGTTACAGACACTGTAAAAACTGGGACAGATCCTGCCTCAACAGGATTGGTGCAACTTAAGGACTCTGGTTTGGAAGATAAATATGCTGAAAGCCGCTTCAAAGTCGAGGGAGAAAAAACAGAACAGGATCTGAAGGCACCAGCGGATATTGATCTTGAAGTAAATGATTTTGAGGATCTGGATGATATCTGGTCACGCTCTCCGGAATTGGATCAGACACCTAGAGAGGGCCTGACGGATATAAGTTTGGAAGAAGAAGATTTTCAACCCGAATTTCCAGAAAATCTCTCCTCATTTGAAGAGCCAGCCGAACCTTCGATTCAAGACACTGATTCCGACAGGAGGATCACGTCAGAATCAGTTCAGGAATTGGATAATAATGAACTTGAACCTGATTTCGAAGAAACAGGAGAGGAATCGCAAAGTTCACTTGACAAAAAATTGTTAACGGATTCTGTGAAGCAGGATCTTGAGGAGACTGTTGAAATCGAGGATGTTGAACAATTCGTAGAAGATACATCTGCAGACGAATTTGAAGAAGATTTTGATGAGAGTCAGGGAGATGCAGATATTATGTCAATGGTTCATGAAAGTATTGGCGAGCAGGAAGAATCAGCAGAAAGTGCTATGATTGAACTGGAAGACCTCAGTGAACAAATGGAAGCTCTTGATTCTGCAGAAACAGAGTTTGAAATAGAAGAAGAGGAGTTTGAGGAGGATCTGGAAAAAGAAAAACTGGAAGTTGAAGAATTATCTGAAGACGAATTAGCAGTGTCAGAAGATGATTCAGAAGACGAACTGGTAGAATTCATGCTGGATGAAGTGGGAGATCTTCTGGAAACGGATGAGGAAGAATCAGTGGACGGAGAAGCTGATTATGGAGATCCGCTTGTTGAGGAACTGGAAGGAAGCCTCGCAGCAGAATCCAAAGACTTGCAAGATGTTGATGCAGAGTCTGACAAAAAAGTGTATACTGAAATGTCACTTGGACTTGAAGAAGATGTGTTTGACAGTTGGGATGATGCTGAGGATGCCTTTATGGGATTTGATCGAGAAAAAGAAATTACTGAAGAAGCTCCGGATCTGACAGAAACAGAGGCAAGTGCTTTCGAAAGTCTTGATGATGAAGAAGAAAAATTTGAAAAAGCGGACAGTTTCAGTTTTACAGAAAATGAGTTGAAGGAGATTGTCACAAATTCAGTTCAGAATGCTTTGGAAAAATCTATTGCAGCATCTCTTGTCGAATTGGCAGTTTCAGAATTAAAAACACAAGTAATACGAATGGATCAAAGCAGAGCCTTGTAAGCCAGGGCGATTTTAGCTCCTAAGCTGGCATTATTACGTACCAGTGCAATGTTACTCTTCAGGCTTTCTCCATGAGTAAGCTGATTGATTCGCTCCAGCAAATATGGAGTCACCTCTTTTCCTTCGATTTCCTTTTCAGTTGCTTCTTTCAGCGCTTCTGTAATTGCTCCTTCAATTAGTGACTCATCCATTGCATCTTTCGGAGGCACGGGATTCCCAATCACAAGACCTCCGGCCAACCCCAAGTCCCATTTAATTTTCATGCAACGTGCAATGTCTTCAGGTGTGTCAATTCGGGTTTGAACCATTGAACCGCTGGACGGCGTATAAAATGAAGGAAACTCTGCCGTCTGGTAACCAATTACAGGCACACCGTGTGTTTCCAAATATTCAAGAGTTCGGGGAATATCAAGAATGGATTTTATTCCGGCACAGACTACAGCAACATTTGTATGAGCCAACTCCATCAAGTCTGCGGAAACGTCCATGGTTTTTTCATTTTCGCGGTGCACTCCGCCAATGCCGCCTGTCACAAAGACCGGAATTCCAGCAATCTGTGCGCAAATCATAGTTGCAGCCACAGTGGTGCCACCGCTCAATTTTTGTGAAAGAACTACCGGTAAATCCCGGCGGCTGACTTTTACCGGATCACTGTTTTGAGCAAACTGCTGAAGCTCCTGCCTGCTCAAACCGATCTTGATCCTGCCTCCTGAAACAGCAATTGTGGCGGGGAAAGCCCCCTCATTTCGAATAATATTTTCAACTGCGAGTGCTGTTTCCAAGTTTTGAGGATAAGGCATTCCATGTGAAATAATTGTCGATTCCAGTGCAACAACCGCTTTATCTGTTTTCAGTGCATCTTGAACTTCCTTGGAAATGTCCACCCACTGTGCTGTCTTATTTCTTTCCATATAATTTGGGAATATAAAATGTTTTATGATTTTATTTGTTACTTCTGAAACTAACGGAAACGGCTGTAGCTGTCAATCATCATCGTAAGAGAAGAGCCGGATTTAATGATTGGAGTGTCTGCAACGGATTCAAGATAAAATAATCATGATGGTTACTGATAATTGTTTATCTGAAAATGAAAAAGGGGGATTCTCATTTATCAATCTGATTGCAACTATTGCCAATTCTGCTAGCCTGTTTAGGCTATTTCTTTTTTCAGGAGAGACTATATGAAAATTGGTATTCTTCAGTGTGATTCCACCAATGAAAATTTCCGGGACGAACACGGCAACTATCCGGAAATGTTTATGTCACTTTTTAAATCTGTTGATCCGGATTTAGATTTTAAAAATTATGATGTACAACTGGAGCAGTATCCCCAAACTCCGGAAGAATGTGACGCGTATTTGATTACGGGCAGCCGTTTAAGCGTTTATGATGATGAACCGTGGATTCGAAAATTGGAAAAGTATGTAGTTGAACTGCACAGGCAGAAACATCCTCTGCTGGGCATTTGCTTTGGACACCAAATGGTTGCCAAAGCTTTAGGCGGAAAAACTGAAGCATCAGAACGAGGTTGGGGTGTAGGAGTGCAAAACTACCAAACGGTATCCATACAAGCCTGGATTGAACCCGCTTTGGAACAATTTTCACTTTTGGCAAGTCACAAGGATCAGGTTACAAAACTTCCGGAAGGTGCCGAATTGATTGCGGAAAGTGATTTTTGCCCTTATGCTGCTTTCAGAATTGATGATCATATTTTGACATTTCAGGGACATCCGGAATTTCAGAAAGCATACTCCAAAGCATTACTGAATCTCAGGAAAGAAATATTGGGTCCAAAAGTATTTGAAGCAGGAATGAAATCGCTGGAGCAAACCATCCAGCCTCAGCAAATAGCACACTGGATGCTGAATTTCCTCAGGAAAGGTGATCCTCACAAATAACCTTTTACGGTCTCGAATCCGGACCTTGCTGTTCCCTTTTTGCTGGAGGATTATGAGTTAGTTCCCAGAGCTTGAAATAACGGACGACAAAATTCAGGGCATCAAAAATTGCACAGAACAATCCCGGAAATCCGTCGAGGAATCCTCCTTTAAACAGATAGCGTCTTAAGAAACGGGAAAATGGTTTGAGTAGCAGAAAGCGAATAGAATTTCCTGCAGTCACCTGTACGCCGGCATCCCGGAGATAACCTGCCTCAACTTCGGAATAAAAATCGAACTTGCTCAAAAACTGGCTGATGTTCAGGTAAGGAAAGTGGAGCATATCATTTTGCAGACTGCCGATACTTCCCTCCACTACCAGTTTTTCATGTACATGTTGGTTAGGGAAGCTGGCAGAACCTCTCTGGAATAAACGTAACTGTGTGTCCGGATATTGACTTCCGTGACGCAGCCAGTGTCCAAAGTAATGATTACGGCGCTTGAGTTTGAAAGCTGAGTTTGTCGTAGCTTGAATTACTTTTTCTATTTCCTCAACCAAATTTTCTGGAATGCGCTCATCCGGATCCACGTAAAAAACCCAATCCCCACTCGCCTGCTCCATCGCGTAACTTTTGTTGACATTAAGGTTGGTATTGTTGGGACGTGAAAAAACACGGCAGCCTAGATCACGTGCAAATTCCAGTGAGTCGTCCTGACTTTCACAGTCAACATAGACGATTTCAGTTGCCCATTTGAGTTGGGGCAATAATTCCCGTAAATGATCAACTTCATTATGGCCGATGATGGTAACGCTGAGATTCATGGAGTTTGGTTTTTGCTTCAGTTTGCTTGCTGCAAGAAAAAATATTGAAAGCTTGATTTGAAATTTATCTGTTGACCAATCTATGACAAGTTTAAGATCTTGTCAATGTTGCAGACGTTTCTGATTGTTCTCTGACGATTATTTTTTCTGTAAAATTGGAATCGAGTGATTAATCAGGCAGCGGTTTTTCTTCTTGCATTTCTTGCACAAAACATTGTTCTGTCATAGATTAGTTTGTCAATACGTTTTCAAAACGCTAAACTCCGGGAATCAATCTACAGAAGTACAAGGGAGGTCTTATGTTCAAATCAGTCAACAAAGATGTATGGGCTTTTGACGCGGAATGGGTGCCGGATCCGGATGCGGGAAGAAGATTATATCAACTTCCGGAAGATACTCCTGATGCAGAAGTAATCCAAAAAATGTGGGAAGAAGGCGGTGCGGATGAAGAAAATCCGATGCCTTACCTCAAAACCACAATTTGCCGCGTAATTTCCATTGCCGCGGTCGTTCGTTCTGAAAAAGGAAATGGAGAGGTGGCCTTGTCTTTGACGGCTTTGCCTCATGATGCAGCCGATCCGGAACACACATCAGAGGCAGAAATTTTGTCACGTTTCCTTAATGCGGTAGGCGAAAAAAAACCTCAACTGGTGGGGTTTAATTCATCAAAAGCAGACCTTAAAATCCTTCTGCAGCGAGCTGTAGCAAGAGGTATTCAAGCAGAAAAATTTGCAAAACGCCCCAATAAACCATGGGAAGGTTATGATTATTTTGATGCACGTAACAGTGAAGCTCATATTGATTTGATCGAAATCCTGGGAGGTTACGGAAAGTCTAATCCTTCACTGAATGAAATCGCGACCGTTTGCGGAATTCCGGGAAAACTGGGGGTAAGTGGTGAAGAGGTAGCGCCAATGTGGCTGGAGGGGCGTCTGGCGGAAATTGTAGCCTATAATGAATGTGATGCTTTAAGTACATATTTGATTTGGTTGCGGATGGCTTATTTTGGAGGTTTTTTTAATAACCAGCAATATATTGAAGAACAGGAGCGTGTCCGGAATTTGCTCAGTACAGAAGGGACCCTTCCGGGCAAAGAGCATTTGCTTGAATTTCTGGAACGCTGGGAAATGTGGTCT
>Ga0209019_1001135_pt1 | contig 13330 bp, 14 predicted proteins | sample METZYME_3_300m_FD_187549 | JGI IMG/M metagenome (GOLD analysis project Ga0209019, IMG submission 187549) | Marine microbial communities from oxygen minimum zone in mesopelagic equatorial Pacific - METZYME_3_300m (SPAdes) (version 2) | ecosystem: Environmental > Aquatic > Marine > Oceanic... | reverse complement strand
ACCGGCCGAGGTCCTCTGAGGTGGTGGATGGCCGGGCCCCGGAAGGGGTCGACCTGCCCGACGTGGCCTACTTGCCATACCTGGTCAAGTTGCTCGCCGCCGACCGACCGCTCTCCCTGCAGGCACACCCGGATGCCATCGCAGCCGCCGACGGCTACCGGCGCGAGGAGGAGGCCGGCATCGGTCGTGGCGACGCCACCCGGTCGTTCCCCGACCCGGGACCCAAGCCCGAACTGCTCTGTGCCGTCACCCGTTTCGAGGCCCTCTGCGGATTCCGGCCCGTCCCCGAGGCCCGGGAGGTTGCCGGGGCCCTCGGCGTGGCCGACCACATCCTGACCCTGCTGGATGACCGGGAGCCGGAGGCCTGGCGGCACGTCGTGGGTGCCGTGCTGACCGGAGACCGGGCCGCCGACCGTGGTCGCGACGTCTGCCGGCTCGTGGATGCGGCCCGGAGGGTGCTCGAAGGCCAAGGGCCGGCCGCCGCCGGGGCACCTGGGGTCCGGTCCGCCGATGCCGCAGGTGCCGATCTCCCGACAGCCGAGGTCCAGGCCGCCGAGGTCGTCTGCCGGTTGGCGGACCGGTACCCGGGAGATCCGGCGCTCCTGCTGGTTCCGATGATGCTCAGGTGTGTGCTGCAGCCTGGGGAGGCGATGTACGTGGGACCTGGAGTCCTCCACGCCTACCTGGGAGGGGTGGCCCTCGAGGTCATGACACCGTGCGACAACGTGGTCAGGGGAGGCTTCACCTCCAAGCACGTCGATCCGGACGCCCTCGTGGCCCTGCTGGGTCCCGGGGATGCCCCGATCGTGCAGCGGGCCGTCGACGGTGTGCACCCGTACGAGGTTCCGGTGGACGACTTCGCCGTGTGGCGGATCGCCGGGCGGGCCGAGGTCGACGTGGAGGTGGCAGGAGCCGGAGTCGGCGAGCGGCGGGGTCCCGACGTGGTGGTGGCCGTAGCCGGCCGCACGGTGGTCGGAGGCGACCTGGAGTTGGCGCCGGGCGAGGCCGCCCTGGTCCCGGTCGCCGACGGGGCCTACCGGATCTCGGTCGACGGGATCGCCCACCGGGTCTCGGTGGGAGGCTGACTGCTGTGCCCGATACGCGTCGCCCCGAGGAGAGCCGGCCGGGAGGGAAGCAGCCGGTAGAGAACCATCCCCGGGACAGCCGGGGCCTCGTCGTGTCCGACCGGTAGCATTGACGGTCCGCGGCTGCCCGAACGGCGTCAGACGACCCCAGCCCCGGTACTCGGAGCCACGCCTCCGGGGCCAATAGCCACATCCCGCACGGGTAGCAAACAGGAGTCGTCATGACCAGTTCCACCAACTTCCCACCCCTCGCCGACGACCACCGGGTCGCCGACATCGCGCTGTACGAGTTCGGTCGCAACGAGATCCGCCTGGCCGAGCACGAGATGCCCGGTCTGATGGCCCTGCGGGCCGAGTTCGCCGACGAGCAGCCCCTGGCCGGTGCTCGGATTAGCGGCTCGCTCCACATGACCGTCCAGACGGCAGTCCTGGTCGAGACGCTGACCATCCTCGGAGCCGAGGTGAGGTGGGCCAGCTGCAACATCTTCTCCACACAGGACCACGCTGCCGCAGCCGTCGTCTGTGGTCCTGACGGATCGCCGGACGACCTGCGGGGCGTGCCCGTCTACGCCTGGAAGGGCGAGACGCTGGAGGACTACTGGTGGGCTACGCGGAAGATCCTGGAATGGCCCGGAGGCGGAGGACCAAATCTCATCCTGGACGACGGCGGCGACGCCACCATGCTGGTTCACAAGGGTGTCGAGTACGAGGCGGCCGGTGCCGTGCCTGATCCGACCGACGACGACCCTGAGGAGTGGCAAGTGGTCCTGGCCACGCTGGCTGCCTCGCTGGACGACGACCCGGAGCGGTGGACCCGGATCGCTGCCGGCATCCGGGGCGTGTCCGAGGAGACGACCACCGGGGTCCACCGCCTCTACCAGATGCTGGAGGCCGGTGAGTTGCTGTTCCCGGCGATCAACGTCAACGACGCGGTCACCAAGTCGAAGTTCGACAACCTCTACGGCGTCCGCCATTCGCTCATCGACGGCATCAACCGGGGCACCGATGTGATGATCGGCGGGAAGACGGCCGTGGTGTGCGGCTTCGGCGACGTGGGCAAGGGCTGCGCCGAGTCGCTGCGCGGCCAGGGAGCCCGCGTGATCGTCACCGAGGTCGACCCGATCTGCGCCCTCCAGGCGGTCATGCAGGGCTACGAGGTGAACACGCTGGAGAGGGTCCTCGGAGAGGCCGACATCTTCGTCACGGCCACCGGGTGCAGGGACATCATCACCGCCGAGCACATGGGGAGGATGAAGCACCAGGCCATCGTCGGCAACATCGGGCACTTCGACAACGAGATCGACATGGCCGGCCTGCAGCGCATGTCCGACGTCCAGCGGGTCAACATCAAGCCCCAGGTGGACGAGTTCGTCTTCCCCGACGGGCACTCGGTAATCATGCTGTCGGAGGGTCGCCTGCTGAACCTGGGCAACGCCACCGGCCACCCCAGCTTCGTCATGTCGGCCAGCTTCTCGAACCAGGTTCTGGCCCAGATCGAGCTCCACGCCCGCGCCGAGGACTACGGGATCGCAGTCATGACTCTGCCCAAGTCGTTGGACGAGAAGGTGGCCAGGCTCCACCTGGATGCCCTAGGTGTGCACCTCACCGAGCTCTCGTACGACCAGGCCGACTACTTGGGTGTGCCCGTAGAGGGTCCGTTCAAGCCCGATCACTACAGGTACTGAGCACAGGCACCTACTACAGGTATCGACCACCGCCGCCGACTTCAATCCGCGGTCCCGACGGGCATCTGGCAGCACGGGTTACGGGCCCGTCGGCGCCGGTCCTATGATCCCTCCCCGTGCGGAGAACGGTGATCGGGGTGGCCGGCGGAAGCCAAACCGGCAAGACCACGCTCGCCTGGGGTCTGGAGGATCGGCTGGGAGCTGACGTCTCGGTCCTCTGGTTCGACGAGTACTACCACGACCAGGTCCACCTGACCCCCGACGAACGTGCGCTGGTCAACTACGACCATCCGGACTCACTGGACGTCGACCTGCTGGTCAGCCACCTGGACGGCCTGTTGGCCGGTCGGCCGGCGGAGGCCCCGGTGTACGACTTCACCACCCACACCCGGACTGGTACGACCCGACGGGTCGAGCCCAGACCGGTGATCGTGGTCGACGGCATCCTCGTGCTGGCGTTCCCGGTCATTCGGGAACGCCTGGACGTATCGGTCTTCGTGGAGGCACCGGCAGAGGTGCGCCTGGCCCGCCGGCTGGACCGCGATGTAAGGGAGCGCGGCCGGACACCGGAGAGCGTGCGTACGCAGTTCGCTGCAACGGTGGCGCCCATGCACGATGCGTTCGTGTCGCCGTGCCGGGACCTCGCAGACCTGACGCTTGACGGCCAGGGCGACCTGGTGGCGAACCTGGGCCTGATCGTCGACCGGCTGGATGGCGTCTCGGTAGCCTCCGGAGGCCTGGCCTGAGGCGTGCCCCCGGGGGTGCCTCGAGCGGCGTTCGGGGACCGAGTCGGTGCCTTGCGTGGTGGTGGTCACCCCGGAGCCGGACGGGTGGTCAGGTCGCGGCAGACGGGCCCACCGCTAGGGTCGCGCCGTGGACGAGCCCGTCGAGACACCCGACGCCGAGGTGCGTGACGCCCTCCCGGATGACCTCGACGCCCGTGGCCTCGTCGGGCCGTACGTGTTCCCCGACAACGACCGACGCCGGATCCCCGGAGCGATCTACCTGGTGCTGGCCGCCACGACCGCGGTCGTGGCGATCCTCGCCGAGGGTTCGCCGTTGGTCGACGGTGGCCTGTACATCGGAGCCGTCGGGCTGGCGTTGCTGGGGGCCTATCACCTTCAGGCGGGCTGGAGCCTCGGCACCGACGAGGCCGACGCCCTGGTGGCCGCCGTACGCGAAGTCGGCTTCCCGGTGGGCCACGCCTCGGCGCAGATGGCGTGGCGGGGGCTTCGGAGCCGACCGACGTGGCGGGTGCTGGTGTATTCGAACGAGTCGCCGCCGGAGCGCCGGGGCCTCGTGTTCGTCGACGGCGTAGACGGGTCGGTGGTGGCCTCCCACACCGAGGTGAACCCCGAGGACTGGGCAACCGGGTCCTGAACGACCACGTGCCGGGCACCACCTACCCGGCTCTACTGACCACCGGGTGGCCACTGGTACGCTGGAGGGTCGGAAACCAGATCCCCCGGATGGCCCGAACGCTCGGTCGGCTGCCACTAGGAGCGGGATCCACTTCTACTGGAGAGTGACCACCACCATGCTCGACGGAAACTGGCGTGACGTCGTAGATCGGGGGTTGACCCCGATCGGCCGAAGCCTCCAGCGAACCGGAATCTCCGCCGACGTCGTGACCGTCGTCGGCATAGCGATGGCCACCGCGGCCGCCGTGTCAATCGGCCTGGGTTACCTGAGGCTCGGCTTCCTGCTGCTGGTGCTGACCGGCATCCCCGATGCACTGGACGGCGCGGTGGCAAAGGCGGCGGGTACCTCGTCGCAGCGCGGCGCCTACTTCGACTCGGTGGCCGACCGACTGACCGACGCGCTCCTGTTCGGCGGCGTGGCATGGCACCTGGCAAGCGTCCGGACCGACCACATGATGATGCTGCCGGTGGGAATCATGGCCACCGCGATGTTCATCTCGTACCAGCGGGCGAAGGCCGAATCGCTGGGCTACGACGCCAAGGGCGGCCTCATGGAACGCGCCGAGAGGTTCATCGTCCTGGCCTTCGGCCTACTGTTCTCCGAGATCCTCGTGCCGGTCCTCTGGGTGATGTTGGTGCTCAGCCTGTTCACCGCGGGCCAGCGCTTCGTGAAGGTGTGGCGCCAGGCCAGTGCCGATCGGGAAGCGCCCTTGAGTCCCCGTGTCGAACGCCGTCGACAGGTCCGCTCCGTGCGTCGATCAGGTCGCCGCCAGCGCCATGGGTCGTGGCGTCCCACGTCGCGCCCCTGACCGTCGCGTCAGAGGCCACCGCGCTTTCGGACGTCGGCCACCTGGACGCCGGTCTCCTGCATAGGTCATGAAGACGCCGCGGATCGTCAACGCCTACCGCCTGGCCGCATGGCTGTCTCAGGTCGTGCCCGCACGCTCCGGCTCCCTGGTGGCCCGGACCATCGGACGGCTCGTCGGGTACATGGACGGCGACCGTCGGCGGATCGTGGAACGGACCCTTCGCAGGTCAAGCCCGGTCGACCTGGACGCCGCCGAGATGAGGCGCAGTGTCGACGCAGTGTTCGCCTCGTACGCCGACTACTACTTCCACAGCTTCCGGCTCCCGGCGATGACGCCCGACCAGGTCATCGCCGGCTTCACCGAAGAGGGCTACGAGCAGATCGCCGAGGCCCGGGAGGCTGGCAACGGCGTGATCATGGCCATGCCACACCTGGGGAGCTGGGAGTGGGCGGCCCACTGGCTGACCCTTCGGCACCAGGTGCCCGTCGGCTGCGTGGTCGAGGCGCTCGAGCCACCCGAGCTGTTCGAGTGGTACCGCGGCCTGCGGGCCTCGCTGGGCATGAAGGTGGTCGGCCTGGGTCCCAGCGCCGGCACCGAGACCATGGCGATGCTGCGCGAGAACCGCGCCGTCTGCCTACCCAGCGACCGCCATGTCGGGGGGGCCGGCGTCGAGGTCGAGTTCTTCGGAGAGCGGACCACGCTGCCTGCCGGTCCGGCCACCCTCGCCCTGCGGACCGGTGCCGTCCTGCTGCCGATCGCCGTCTACGACCACCCTGGCGGTTGCCACGGCGTGGTCAGACCAGCCGTGCCAGCCGTCCGGGAGGGGCGCCTCCGCGACGACGTGGCCCGGGTGACCCGACTGCTGGCCGCCGAACTGGAGGTGCTCATCTCGCGTGCACCAGAGCAGTGGCACCTCCTGCAGCCCAACTGGCCCACAGATCGGGAACATGCCGCACCGGATGACGTGGCGACATCCGGTGGATCCCCGGCAGGCACGGGTGGTCTCAGCGGGGGAGCAGCCGGGGACCACGACTAGCGTCGGTCGACATGAGGATCGGCCTCATCTGCCCGTACAGCCTGACCATCCCCGGAGGCGTCCAGGGCCAGGTCCTGGGCCTCGCCCGGATGCTGCGGTCCTCAGGCCATCCCACCCGGGTACTGGGCCCCTGCGACGGCCCGCCGCCCGATGCAGGCGTCACCCCCTTGGGCAACAGCCTCCCGACGGCCGCCAACGGCTCGATGGCCCCGATCGCCCCGGACGTCCCGTGTGCCCTGCGGACCATCCGCGCCCTGCGCGACGAGGAGTTCGACGTCATCCACCTCCACGAACCGCTGGCTCCCGGCCCCACGACGACGGCTCTGTTCCTGGCCGCCGCTCCCATGGTGGGGACGTTCCACGCCGCCGGTGGCAGCCTGGCCTACGACGTCCTGAACCGTGGGGTGCGGTGGCTGAACCGCCGCCTGGACCGGTCGTTTGCGGTCTCGGACGAAGCGGCTGCCATGGCTGTCGAATCCCTGGGCGGTGGATACGAGATCCTCTTCAACGGTGTAGAGGTGCGGCGGAGTCGCCAGGTGGTGCCATGGCCGACAGAGGGACCGACGGTCTTCTTCATCGGACGCCACGAGCCACGCAAGGGCCTCACGGTGCTGCTCGACGCCATGTCACATCTGCCGGCCCATGTACGACTCTGGGTGGCCGGTGACGGTCCGGAGACCGAGGCCCTGCGGGCAGGGGTGGCGGGCGACGCCCGGATCACCTGGCTGGGGCGCATCTCCGACGAGGAGCGCACCGCCCGGATCCGCGGAGCAGACGTGTTCTGTGCGCCCTCGCTGCGGGGCGAGTCGTTCGGCGTGGTGCTCCTGGAGGGCATGGCCTGCGACACGCCGGTGGTGGCCAGCGACATCCCGGGCTACTCGAAGGTGGCCCGGGGCGGAGAGGACGCGCTGCTCGTACCCCCGGACGACGCTGCTGCTCTCGGCACCGCCATCGACAAGGTCCTCCGGAATCCCGACCTCTCCGCCCGCCTCGTGGCGAGCGGTCGGATCCGTGCCGAGGAGTTTTCGATGCGTCGCCTCGCCGACCGGTACCTCGAGGCCTATGCGGACGTCATGACCTGATCCGGCTGGCGTTGACCAGGCCGATGGTGGGCATGGCCGGTGGGCCCCGTGTCGGCCGATGGTGGGCATGGCCGGTGGGCCCCGTGTCGGCCGATGGTGGGCGTAACATGCAGGCCGTCCACCCGGATCGCCACCAGCGGTGATCGCACACCAGCGAGTCGTCACGAGGCCGTTGCCCATGTCTCCTCTCCGTAGCGCCGTCACCCTCCCCGCGGTCGTCGTCGGCGTGGTCACGCTGGTGGTCGCTCTGCTGGTCGGCCTGGGTCTGCCGGTAGCCGTCGCGGCGGGCATACTCCTCACCGTGTCCTTCGCCCGGGTTACGGGTCGTCGCGCCCTGCGGGTCCTCCGGCGGAGCCTGAAGGCCCGTCCGGCCCTCGTCGGGGAGTTCCCGCGGCTGCACAACACCGTCGGCGGCCTCTGCCTCACCCACGGCATCCAGCCTCCGGAACTCTTCGTCATCGACTCGCCCGCCGGCAACGCCGCGGCCATGGCCGGACCCGACGGCGCATCGATCGTTCTGACCACCGGTGCGGCCGACCGCCTCGGCCTTGTCGAGCTCGAGGCGCTGGTGGCCCACCTCCTGGTTCGTTGCACAGACGACCACCTCCGGGGCGAGACGACAGCGGCTGCCATGGGCCGCCTCGCCGGGGTCCGGTTGGTCGCCTCCGCCTCCGTCGGGCCCGACCGGGTGATGCAGGCCGACCTGGACGGCGCAGAGTGGACGCGCTTCCCGCCGGGGATGCAGACGGCCCTACGGGGCCTGGCGGACCTGGGAACCGAGGTGGACGCTCCCGTATCGACCTCCCGGCTCTGGCTGCTCCAACCCGACGGACGAACCGACGTCCAGACGACATCGCATCCGACGGTCGAAGTCCGCGTGGCCGCCCTGGGGGAGTGCTGACGCCGTGATGGTCGGGCGCCGCTTCCTGGGTATCGCCGTGCTGGGCCTGGCCCTGTTCGTCACCGGATGCGGTGGTGGCGAACAGGCCGCCCCCGTGCCGACCCTGGGGACGCTCGCCCCGCCGACGACCGCCACCGTTGCGCCGACCACGACCGAAGCAGCAGCGGTGGCCGACACGGTGGCCGAGGACGGCGGAGCGACGGTTGAGGTCGACACGACCACCAGCATCGGCGTGGCGACCACCACGACGATCATCGGGTGGGCCGGGCCGGTCCACCCGCTGACCGGCCTGCCGGCCGTCGACGGGAACGTCGACCGACCGGCCCTGGTCGTCAAGGTCGGCAACAACGACTCGAAGTCACTGCCCCAGGTCGGGCTGGAGGACGCCGACGTCGTCTACGAGGCCCACATCGAGAACGGGGTCACCCGGTTCCTGGCCGTGTTCCACAGCGAGGTCCCGGTGCGGGTCGGCCTGGTCCGCTCGGCCCGATCCAGCGACATCGATCTCATCGGCAACCTGAACCGCCCGCTCTTCGCCTACTGGGGGAGCAACGAGGGGGTGGGCGCCGAGGTGGAGCAGGCCATCGGCCTCGGGACGTTCGTGGGCCTGACCACCACCGGCCTGGGCCAGCACCTCTTCTTCAGGGACGCCAGCCGTGGCGAGTCGCCGTACAACGGCTTCCTGGACGCGGCGGCCGCCGCGTCGGCTGCCACCGGATCGGTACCCGACCCGATCTTCGCCTTCGGTGGCCTGCCGGCATCGGCGGTGCCGACCCGTGGAGTTCGCTGGATCGCACCCCGCCGTGACATCGACTGGGTGTGGGACCACGTCTCGGCGCGGTGGCTCAGGTTCCACCGCGGGGTACCGCTCGTGGACGCCGATGGCTTCCAGCTGGCGGCCGACAACGTGCTGATCCTGTACGTTGACTACCGAACGTCGGACGCAGACCTGTTGTCGCCCCAGGTGATCTCCACCGGCTCCGGCGACGGCTGGCTGCTGCGTGACGGCACGGTCACCGGAGTGACCTGGAGTCGGCCGTTCGTGGCCGACGGCTGGGCGCTGGCCGATGACGACACGGGTTCACCGGTGTACCTCCACCCCGGTCGTACGTGGGTGGCCCTTGCCCGCCTGGGAGAGGGAGTCATCCTTGACCCGTCCCAGGTGGCCGAGCTCACGGGCTGACGCCACGAGGCGACTACCGTCCGATCCGGCGGGGTAGTCGGCCCGATCCCGGTCCTAGACTGCGCGCCATGAGCGAAGTGACGAGAGCAACCGGGACCCAGATGGTGAAGCGGGGCCTGGCCGAGATGCTCAAGGGCGGCGTGATCATGGACGTCGTGGATCCGACCCAGGCGAAGATCGCCGAGGACGCCGGAGCCACCGCCGTGATGGCGCTCGAGCGGGTGCCCTCAGACATCCGCCGGGATGGTGGCGTGGCCCGAATGTCCGACCCCGAGATGATCCTCGGCATCCAGGAGGCAGTCACAGTCCCCGTGATGGCCAAGGCCCGCATCGGCCACTTCGCCGAGGCCCAGGTCCTGCAGGCCCTCGACGTCGACTATGTCGACGAGAGCGAGGTGCTCACGCCGGCCGACGAGGCGCACCACATCGACAAGTGGGCGTTCGACGTGCCGTTCGTGTGCGGCGCCACAAACCTGGGTGAGGCCCTTCGGCGCATCTCCGAGGGCGCATGCCTGATCCGCTCCAAGGGTGAGGCGGGGACCGGCAACATCGTGGAGGCCGTCCGACACCTCCGCTCCATCATCGGTGACATCCGCAGGATTACCCAGGCCGACCAGGCCGAGCTCTTCGACTGGGCGAAGCGCCTCCAGGCGCCGCTGCCACTGGTCCAGGAGATCGCCGAGACCGGTGAGCTCCCTGTGCCGATGTTCTGCGCGGGAGGGATTGCCACGCCCGCCGACGCCTCCCTGGTCATGCAGCTGGGAGCCCAGGCGGTGTTCGTGGGATCGGGCATCTTCAAGAGCGACGACCCGGCACCGCGGGCTCGTGCCATCGTGGAAGCCGTCACCAACTTCGGCGATCCGGCGATGGTGGCAAAGGTGAGCCGTGGCCTGGGCGACGCCATGCCCGGCTTGGAGATCGGTTCGCTGGAGGCCCGGCTGGCCGACCGGGGCTGGTAGGGCCCGCTCCGCATGAAGGTCGGCGTGCTCGCCCTCCAGGGGGCGTTCGCCCGGCACTCCGAGGTCCTGACCGGCCTCGGCGTGGTGCCTCTCGAGGTGCGTACCCCCGGGGACCTGGACGCCGTGGACGCCATGGTCGTTCCGGGTGGTGAGTCCACCACCATGTCCATGCTGCTGGACTCGTCGGGCCTGCGACCGTCCCTGGCCGAGCGCCTGGCCGACGGCCTCCCGGTGCTGGGGACCTGTGCCGGGATGATCCTCCTGGCTGTCCGGGTGACCGACGGCCGCGACGACCAGCGCTCGTTCGGCGCGATCGACATCGACGTCCGGCGCAACGGCTACGGCCGCCAGGTCGACTCGTTCGAGGACCAGCTATCGGTCATGGGCCTGGACGGTCCGTTCCACGGCGTGTTCATACGGGCGCCGGTCGTGGAACGGGTCGGATCCGACGTCGAGGTGCTTGCCACAGTGGACGGGCTCCCGGTGCTGTGCCGTGAGGGCGCCGTGCTGGTCTCGTCGTTCCACCCCGAGATGTCCGGCGACGGGCGCATCCACGAACGGTTCCTGGACCTGGCTTTCGGCGCCTGAGCGTCGGAAACGATCCAAAGACACTCCAACCACCAGTCGAGACGAGAAGCACATGTCCGGCCATTCCAAGTGGGCGACCATCAAGCACAAGAAGGGTGCCGCCGACGCAAAGCGCGGCAAGCTCTTCGCCAAGCTCATAAAGCAGGTGGAGGTGGCGGCCCGACAGGGTGGCGGCGACCCCGACACCAACCCCACGCTGCGGACCATGTTCCAGAAGGCCCGGGACTCCTCGGTGCCACTGGACACCATCGAGCGGGCGGTGAAGCGGGGCACCGGCGAGCTGGAGGGCGTCGACTACGAGTCGATCACCTACGAGGGCTACGCCCCACACGGTGTGGCCCTGTACATGGAGACGTTGACCGACAACCGCAACCGCACGGGGTCCGAGGTCCGGTCGCTGCTGTCCAAGAACGGGGGTTCGCTGGCCGAGCCCGGTTCGGTGGCCTGGCAGTTCGAGCGCAAGGGCGTGGTTCTGCTGGACGGGTCGGTCGACGAGGACGAGATCATGGTGGTGGCGCTGGACGCCGGCGCCGAGGACCTGGTGGACGAGGACGGGACGTGGCGCCTGACCTGTGAGGCCACCGACCTGCCGGGCGTCCGTGAGGCGCTCGAGACGGCCGAGGTCCCGTTCCTGAACGCCGATGTCACCATGCTGGCCACCACGACGGTAGCCATCGACACCGCCGAGCACGCCCGGGCCGTCCTCCGGCTCGTGGACCTGCTCGACGACAACGACGACATCCAGGACGTCCACGCCAACTTCGACATCCCTGCTGAGATCCTCGAGGCGCTGGACGGCTGAGGCGCTGCCGGGGTGACCGACCTCCGGGGCGACCACCGCTAGAGTCGTACACATGTTCGTTCTGGGTATCGACCCCGGCCTCACCCGGTGCGGCTATGGCGTCGTTTCGCGCAACGGCCGGAGGCTCCGCGCCGAGGCCGCCGGGGTGGTCCGGACCTCACCGGAGGCCGACGTGGCCCGTCGCCTCGCCGAGTTGCAAAGGGAGGTCCGGGCGCTGATCGAGGAGTACCGGCCCGACGAGGTGGCCATCGAGCGCGTGCTGTTCCAGGTGAACGTCCGTACGGCCATGCAGACCGGCCAGGCCTCCGGCGTGGTGATGGCCGAGGCTGCCGCTGCCGGTTGTGGAGTGGCCCTCTACTCGCCGAACGAGGTCAAGTCGGCGGTGGCCGGATGGGGAGGCGCCGACAAGGACCAGATGGAGCAGATGGTCCGTACCCAGCTGGGGATCTCCACGCCGCTACGTCCCGTGGACGCCGCCGACGCGGTGGCCGTGGCCCTCTGTCACCTTGCCGTGGTTCCGCCCGGCCGCCGGTCAAACCGGGGCGATCCCAGGGCGGTCGCCCGGTGATCGGCTCGCTGCGGGGTCGCCTCCTGGAGCGCTTCGACCCGGGTGAGGTCCTAGTCGAGGTGGCGGGCATCGGCTACCGGGTGGTGGTGACGCCGACCACGGCGGTCCGACTCGGCGATACCGGGAGCGAGGTCTTCCTGCACGTGCACCACCACATCAGGGAGGTCGACCAGACCCTCTACGGCTTCCTCGAGCGCGCCGAGCGGGCCTGCTTCGAGACGCTCCTCTCGGCCCACGGCGTCGGTCCGGCGCTGGCCCTGTCGGTACTCGGCGTGCACGGCCCCGTCGAGCTGGCCCGGGTCCTGGCCGACGACGACCTGGCTGCCCTGTGCCTGGTGCCGGGCGTCGGCAAGAAGACGGCCGCCCGCCTGCTCGTTGAGCTCAAGAACTCCCTCGACCTGCCCATCGACGGCGTTCCGGCATCCGACGACGATCCGCGGGCAGGTCGTTCCGCTGTCTCCGAGGTCCAGGAGGCCCTGGGTGGCCTCGGCTACACCAGTGACGAGGTCCGGGGCGTGCTGTTCGACCTCGGGGGCGACGACCCGGCGGTCCTGTTGCGCGAGGCGCTACAGCGGCTGGCCAGGGCATAGGGGGACCGACCATGCGCGAGGAGCTCCTGTCGGCAGACCTGGATCCCGATGTCGACGAGGTGGCGGTCGAGGTCGGGCTGCGACCACGCCGCCTCGACGAGTTCGTGGGCCAGGCGGAGTTGAAGGGTCACCTGCGGGTGATGCTGGAGGCGGCCCGGCGGCGGGGGCAGGCTGCCGACCACTTCCTGTTTGCCGGACCACCGGGGCTCGGCAAGACCACCCTGGCCCACATCGTGGCCGCCGAGATGGCTGCCGAGATGCACATCACCTCGGGCCCGGCGCTCGAGCGCTCCGGCGACCTGGCCGCCATCCTGACCAAGCTGGAGCCCGGTGACGTGCTGTTCATCGACGAGATCCACCGACTGGCCAGGGCAGTCGAGGAGGTGCTCTACCCGGCGATGGAGGACTTCGCCCTCGACATCATCCTGGGCAAGGGGCCGGCCGCCCGGTCGATCCGCCTCGAGCTCCCACCATTCACGCTGGTGGGCGCGACCACGCGGACCGGCCTCATCACCGGGCCTCTGCGCGACCGGTTCGGGTTGACGGCCAGGCTGGACTACTACGAGCCGGCCGACCTGCAGTCCATCGTCACGCGCGCCGCCGGGATCCTCGAGGTCGACC
>Ga0209019_1001134_pt1 | contig 13335 bp, 11 predicted proteins | sample METZYME_3_300m_FD_187549 | JGI IMG/M metagenome (GOLD analysis project Ga0209019, IMG submission 187549) | Marine microbial communities from oxygen minimum zone in mesopelagic equatorial Pacific - METZYME_3_300m (SPAdes) (version 2) | ecosystem: Environmental > Aquatic > Marine > Oceanic... | reverse complement strand
GCTCAGAAGGTCCAGGAGCGGCTGGTCCGTCTGTGGAGCGGGAGCAGGGCCGGTGACTGTCACTGTCCGGACCGGGACGATCGCCTCAGGAGGCGTTCCCGGCCAACTCCGCGGGGTTGTCGGCGAACTCCTTGACGACCTTCTCGATGTCGGTGCGGTACTTGAGCAGCACGTTCGCCGTGTCGGTCGCCGTCTTGGCGTCGATCTGCTCGATTCCCAGCAGCACCAGGGTGCGGGCCCAGTCCAGGGTCTCGGACACCGACGGGTTCTTCTTGAGGTCCAGCTGGCGGATGGACCTAACGATGCGGGCCACCTGGTCGGCCAGGTTCAGGTCGACACCGGGCACCTTGGTCGAGACGATCTCACGCTCGCGCTCCAGGTCCGGGTAGTCGATGTAGAGATAGAGGCAGCGGCGTTTGAGTGCCTCAGAGAGCTCCCTGGTGCCGTTCGAGGTCAGGAACACCAGGGGAACCTGCCTGGCCTCGACGGTGCCCAACTCCGGTATCGACACCTGGTAATCAGAGAGGATCTCCAGCAGCAGGGCCTCGGTCTCCACCTCCACCCTGTCCACCTCGTCGATGAGCAGGACGACCGGATCCTCGGCCCGGATGGCCTCCAGCAGCGGCCGGGTCAGCAGGAACTCCTCGGAGAACAGGTCGTCCTCCACTTCGCTCCAGCTGGCGTCGTCGCCCTCGGCCTGGATGCGCAGCAGCTGCTTCTTGTAGTTCCACTCGTAGAGGGCCTTGGCCTCGTCGAGGCCCTCGTAGCACTGCAAGCGGATGAGACGGGCGCCGGCGATCTCCGCCACGCTCTTGGCCAACTGCGTCTTGCCGGTTCCGGCCGGGCCCTCGACCAGCACCGGCTTGCCGAGGCGGTCGGCCAGGTACACCACGCCGGCGATCCCGTCGTCAGCGAGGTAGTTGACGTCGGCCAGAGCGCTACGCACCGCCACCAGGTCGGAGAACCGTTCGGGTTGTTCGATCATGCGGTGAGGCTACCGACCGGCCTGTTCCGCTACGGCATCCGGAACAGAGGCCACTTCGGCCGATCGGGTGCCACCGGTCGGGGTTTCTCAGCCGCGGGTCTGGCCGTCTCCCCGGACCACGTACTTCTCGGTGGTCAGCTGCTCCAGGCCCATAGGGCCCCGGGCGTGCAGCTTCTGCGTGCTGATACCAATCTCGGCGCCGAATCCGAACTCCTCGCCGTCCACGAATCGGGTTGAGGCGTTGACGAGCACGGCCGCCGCATCCACCTCGGACGTGAAGCGGGCCGCGGCGGCGTGGTCCGTCGTGACGATGGCCTCGCTGTGGCCGGAACCCGACTCGTTGATGTGACCGATCGCCTCGTCCAGGTCGTCGACCACCCGGACCGAGAGCTTCAGCTCGCCGTACTCGGTCGTCCAGTCAGCATCTGTTGCCACGCCCATGGCCGGCACTACCTCCCGGGCCCGGTCGTCACCCACCAGCTCGACATCGCCCAGCGCGGCGACGGCCATCGGGAGGAACCGGTCGGCCACCCCGACGTGCACAACCAGGCTCTCCGCGGCATTGCACACCGATGGCCGCTGCGTCTTGGCGTTCACCAGGATGTCGGTGGCCATCTCCAGGTCGGCCGCCTCATCCACGTACACGTGGCAGTTGCCGTCGCCGTCGATCACGTAGGGGACCGTCGCGTTGTCCAGGATGGAGCGGATCAGCGACGGGCCACCCCTGGGTATGAGGCAGTCGATGTAGCCCCGTTGCTGCATGAACTCGATGGCAGCCCCGCGGCCCGCGTCGTCCACCAGCACCAGGGCGTCGGCGGGCAGTCCGACCTCGACCAGCGCCGCCCGGATGCTCGCAGCTACCGCCAGGTTGGAGGCCAGGGCGCCCGAGGAGCCCCGTAGGAAGGCCACGTTTCCCGCCTTGAGGCACAACCCGAAGGCATCGCTGGTCACATTGGGGCGATTCTCGTAGATGATGGCCACCACCCCCAGGGGAACACGGACCTTGGTGAAGTGCAGGCCGTTGGGGCGGACCCAGTCGGCGGTCACCCGGCCCACGGGATCCGGCAGCCCGGCGACCTGACGGAGGCCGGACGCCATGTCGGCGATGCGGTCGGGATCCAGTCGCAGCCGATCCAGGAAGCCCGTGGCCATGCCGTCGGCCTCGCCGCGGGCCACGTCATCGGCGTTGGCGGCAAGCAGGTCGCCGACGTCGGCCTCCAGGCGATCGGCGGCGGCCAGCAGCGCTGCGTCCTTCAGGTCGGTCGAGGCGCGGGCCAGGACGGGGGCGACGGCCCTGGCCCGACGGGCTAGGTCGGGTATCGAAGTCGTAGCCGCTGACATGGTCGTCAGGCTACCCAGCGCTCTCGAGGCGTCGGTCGGCAGGTCCGGGCCGCGGGTACCGTGGCGTCGATGGCCCCGGACCGCAACGATGCGTCGAACCGACCAGGCGGCCGGGGCTCCTCGGCGGTCGCCGCGGGAATAGCCCTGTCCCGGCTGTCGGGGCTGCTGCGCGAGTCTCTCCTCCGATCCGTGCTGGCCTTGGGCCCGGCCGCCGACGCCTTTGCAGCCGCCCTGCGGATCCCCAACCTCCTCCAGAACCTGCTGGGCGAGGGCTCGCTCTCGGCGTCCTTCATCCCCGTCTACAGCCGCCTACTCGGCGAGGGCCGTGACGACGAGGCAGGCCGGGTAGCCGGCGCCGTCGCCGGGCTGCTCGCCGCCCTGGCCGGTGGACTCGTCGTGGTCTCCATCCTGGCGGCCCGACCGCTGGCCGTCCTGCTGGCACCTGGCTTCGAGGGTCGGCGCCTCGACTTGACAGTCGACCTCCTGCGGATCACCACCGGGGGCCTGGGCCTGCTGGTGCTGTCGGCCTGGTGCCTTGGCGTCCTGAACAGCCATGGTCGCTTCTTTCTTCCGTATGTGGCGCCGGTCCTCTGGAATGCCGCCCAGGTGGCGGTCCTGGCGGTCGCGGCCTTCGGCAACTGGTCGCCACGAGGGGCCGCCATCGCCTTGGCATGGGGGCTGGTGGCCGGTGGTGCCCTGCAGTTCGGCGTGCAAGCAGTCGCCGTCTGGCGGCTCGCCCCGGACCTCCGACCGTCGTTCGGCCGGGGAAACGCCGCGGTGGCCGACGTACGGCGGCGCTTCGGGCCAGCGGTTCTGGGACGGGGCGTGCTGCAGCTCTCCGGCTACCTCGACCTCGTCCTGGCCTCGCTCCTGGTCACCGGTGCGGTGGCCGGGCTGCTCTCGGCCCAGATGCTCTACGCTCTTCCGGTGGCCCTATTCGCCACGAGCGTGGCGGTCGCCGAACTCCCCGAGATGTCACGCCTGGCCTCAGCCTCCGGCCTGGCCGACCGGGCGCTGGCCGCCCGACGCAGGACCGCCTTCTTCGTGGCCTTCTGCACCGTCGCCTACCTGGTGCTGGGCGAGTCCATCGTCGGCGCCCTGTTCGGCTGGGGGGCCTTCGATGCCGACGACACGCGGGCCGTCGCCCTTGTGCTGGCGGCCTATTCCCTGGGCCTCCCGGCGGTCGCTTCCTCGAGGATCTTCCAGAACACCCTCTACGCCGTAGGCGACACGAGCGGCCCCGCGCGGATCGCCGCAGCCCGAGTGTGCCTGGCCGCCGTCGTGGGAATCGCCCTGATGTTCCCCCTGGACCGGGTCGCCGCCCACGGCGGCGCCCTGCTCACGCTCGACGGCGTCGGCTGGTTCGGGCCGCTGAACGCCGGCATCCGGACCGGATCACCGGATCCACACCTGGGTGCGGTCGGCCTGGCCCTCGGATCGGCCTGCGCCGCCTGGCTGGAGCTGGCACTCCTGAGCCGTCGCTGCCGCAGATCCGTGGACGGAACCTCCGGCCCGACCGCAGTCATGTCCCGTCTGGCGCCGGCCACGAGTGCTGCGGTGGTGGTGGCCCTCGGCGTCAGATGGGCCACCGATGGCCTCCCCGCGATCGCAGCGGCGCCCATTGGTCTGGCCGTCGCCGGCTGCACCTACGTGCTGGTGGCCTCTGCGACCGGCGTGGACGAGGCGGACCTGGTGATCGGTCCCCTCCGTCGGCACCTCCGCCGCTGAGCTCCCGTCCGTCACCGCCTCCGCCGCTGGCCCCGCAAGCGGGTCCCTGACAGATCAGGCCGGGAGCACCACCAGGTCATCGGCGTGTATTGCCTCGTGCGCCATGCCGTCCGGCAGGGTGGAGGTACGCAGCCCGATGTGGGCCCGTAACAGGGCGGAGTCGTGTCGCACGATGCCCTTGGCGAACACCGTTCCCGAGGGGTCGCAGACCTCGACGGCCGACCCGGCCTCGTAGGTGCCGTCGACCCGGACCACGCCGGCCGGAAGCAGCGAGACCCTCCTCCCCTCCACCGCCCGTCGGGCCCCGGCGTCCACCGTGATCCGGCCGCTCGAGCCGACGGCAAAAGCGATCCAGAGGCGGCGGGCGCCGAGGTTGGCCTCCCGGGGACGTACGACCGTCCCCACGCCCGAAACCCCGTCGCAGGCATCAACCATCACGCCGTCGCGGCCAGCGTCGGCGATGACGGTCCTGACACCCGACCAGCTGGCGATCTTGGCGGCGGCCAGCTTGGATGCCATGCCACCGCTACCCCTCACCGAACCGGCCGCTCCGGCAAGGCCCTCCATCTCCTTGTCGATCTCGATGATCTCCTCGATCAGCGAGGCTCCGGCGTCCATCCGGGGATCGGCGGTGAACAGGCCCGGGGTGTCTGTCAGCAGCACCAGGGTGGAGGCCTCGACCAGGTGTGCCACTAGGGCGGCGATGCGGTCGTTGTCGCCGAACCGGATCTCGTCGTCGGCAATGGCGTCGTTCTCGTTCACCACCGGCACCACGCCCAGGTCCAGTAGGCGGTTCAGCGTGCCCCGGGCGTGCAGGTACTGGGCCCGGACGAAGAAGTCCAGGGGGGCCAGGAGGACCTGCCCGGCCGTCAGGCCGTGCCTACCCAGCTCCTCCCGGTAGGTGCGGATCAGGGCTCCCTGGCCTACCGCCGACACGGCCTGGAGGGTCACCGGATCCCGTGGACGGCGATCGCCGCCGAGGCCCAACTCGGGTAGGCCGGCGGCGATCGCCCCCGATGTCACGACAACCACGCGCCGACCGCTGGCCCGCAGGGCCGCCACCTCGTCGCACAACTTGGCCACTATGGCGCGATCGATGATGCCCTCGTCGTCCGTTATCGACGAGGTCCCGATCTTCACTACGGCGGTGTTGTCCCGTCGCGCCATCAGTCCTCTTCGTAGGTGAACTCGAGCCGACCGATTCGGACCGACTCGCCGTCCCGCACCCCCGCCCGGGCCAGTGCCCGGTCGACGCCCATTGATTTCAGGCGGTCATGCAGGTAGTACAGCGCATCCGGGTTGGTCAGGTCGTTCAGGTTCGCCACCCGCGCCACCCTGCGGTCGGTGACCTCCCATGTTCCGTCCTCGCCCCTCTCCACGTTCACGTCCTCGGTGGCGGGGCGGTGGACTACCACGGCCGGCCTCTCGGCCGGGACCACCCTGGCCTCGGCGGCGAGGTCGGCCAGGCGGTGGACCAGCGGATCCAGCCCCTCGCCGGTCATGGCCGATATCCGGTTGCCCTCGAAGGCCACGTCGGCGTCAGCCACGTCCGACCTCGACCCAACCGTCAGGCGGGGGCGGTCCAGGAGCTCGGGTCGATACGCCTCGAGTTCGGACAGCAGGACCGCGACCTGACGGTCGGGAGCCTCCATGGCGGTGGGGGCCAGATCTACCATCATCAGGAGGACCCGGGCCCGCTCCACGTGGCGCAGGAACCTGTGGCCGAGTCCCCTGCCCTCGCTGGCACCTTCGATAAGCCCGGGGATGTCGGCCACCACGAACTCAGGGCGACCGTCGGGCCGGACAACGCCAAGGTTCGGCTCCAACGTCGTGAACGGATAGTCGGCGATCCGGGGCTTCGCCGCCGAGATCCGCGAGATGAGGGTGCTCTTGCCGACGTTCGGGTATCCAACGAGTGCCACGTCGGCCATGAGGCGGAGTTCAAGGCGCAGCCAGCGCTCCTCCCCCTCCTCCCCCTGCTCGGCGAAGGCCGGAGCCCGCCGCCTGTTGCTCAGGAACTTGGCGTTGCCACGACCACCCTGGCCGGCCTCTGCGGCCAGCCAGCGGTCGCCGTGGTGCAGTAGGTCGGCCAGCAGTTCTCCTCTGTAGAGGTCGTGCACCGTGGTCCCCTCTGGGACCTTGACCACCAGGTCCGCAGCGGCCCGCCCGTGGCGCTTCCCACCAGACCCGTGGGTGCCGCTACCGGCACGGCGGTGCGGATGGTCACGGAAGGCCAGAAGGGACGCCACGTTGTGGTCGGCCTCCATCCACACGCCGCCACCGTCGCCGCCGTCGCCGCCGTCCGGCCCGCCCTTGGGGACGTGGGCCTCTCGACGGAACGACACCGCTCCCGCCCCTCCGTCACCGCCGCGCACGTTGAGCCCGCATTCGTCGACGAACTGGGACATGCCGACGAGCCTACTTAGGCAGTCCGCCAGGCCCGATGGACTTCCATCCTCCCTAGGGTGGTCCGGTGGCAGACTGGGACAACTCCGCCGAGCAGCGCTCCCCGACCGACAGGGCGAGGGCCTGGGCGTCAACCATGGACGGCCACGCCGACGACCGCCTTCGTACCGCCCACCACGACAGCCATGCGAACATCGAAATCGCCCCGCCAGTGGGACGTCCGGCACGGGAGGGGTTCGACGGCATGGTCCTGGCCGACGGGGCCACCCGTGCCGTCGGTGCCGGCGACCGCCGGGTCGCCGAGGAGCCCGACCCGTTCCGGACGTGCTTCGAGCGCGACCGGGACCGGATCCTCCACGCAACGGCGTTCCGGCGCCTGGCCGGCAAGACCCAAGTCTTCGTGTTTCCTGAGGACCACCAGCGGTCGCGACTGACCCACGCCCTCGAGGTGGCCCAGGTGGCCCGGGCCATCGCCACCAGCCTCGGCCTGAACGTGCCCCTCACCGAGGCCATCGCCCTGGGACACGACTGCGGCCACGGGCCGGGTGGACACGCCAGCGAGGACGCCCTGACCCCGTATGTGGACGGCGGCTACGACCACGCCCGGTGGGGAGCCGATGTGACCCTGGCACCACTCAACCTCTGCCGGGAGACGCTCGACGGCATCCGCAACCACTCGTGGTCGCGCCCCGCACCGTCCACGCCGGAGGGAGAGGTGGTCAGCTGGGCGGACCGGATCGCCTATGTCTGCCACGACTTCGAGGACGCCGAACACACTGGAATCGTGGCCGCACACGAGCTTCCCGAGCTTGTCCGGGAGCGATGTGGAACCACCCGCCGTGATCAGTTGGCAGTCTTCATAGGCAGCGTGGTCACCGCTTCGTCGCTCGGCGGCCGCATCGGCATGGACGCCGACACGGCCGATGCCCTGAGCGCCTTCCGGAACTTCGACTACGAGCGGATCTACCTCCGCCCGGCATCGGTAGACCAGGCCTCCCGGGTCATCGACCTGCTGCAGGCCCTCGTCGACCATTTCGAAGCCAACCCGGATGATCTGCCGCCAGACGCGCTACCGGGATCGGAGGAGCCGGGTGGCGACTCCGTCCGACTCGCCGCGGTCCGCCACGTCAGCGGCATGACCGACCGCTACGCCTGTCGGAGCGCTGTTCGCCTCCTGGGCTGGGATGTCGAACGGCTCCCCGCTGGACTGGACTTCGCCAGGTAGGTCGGCCCGCCGCCCGATCACCCCGGTGGCCCTGCCCGCTACGCGAAACGACGCACCGCGCCGGGGCAATGCGTCGTGGATCGTGGGCCCGGAGGCGCCCGGATAGATCAGTCGGTGAGGATGTCCACCAACTTGCGACCGGCACGCCGACCGAACTTCACCACGCCGTCTGCGGTGGCGAACAGGGTGTCGTCGTTGCCCCGGCCCACATTGGCGCCCGGATGTATCTTCGTACCCCGCTGGCGGATGATGATGCTGCCGGCGGTCACCCGACCACCGTCGTAGACCTTGACGCCGAGTCGCTGGGAGTTGGAGTCGCGGCCGTTCCGGGTCGAGCCACCGCCCTTGGTCTTGGACATGTCGTCAGCCCCTCGTGATCCCGGTGATCTCGATCTCGGCCAGGTGCTGGCGGTGTCCCCACCGGCGACGCTGGTTGCTCTTGTTCTTGTAGGTGAAGGCCCGGATCTTGGGACCCTTGGCGTCGGCCACGATGCGGGCCGACACGCTGGACCCTGCGAGGGCCTCCGGGGTGGCGAGCACATCGTCACCGTCGACCACCATCACGGTCGTCAACTGGACCTCGGTGTCGACGTCCCCGAGCCGTTCGACGAGGACCCGTTGGCCCTCTTCTACCCGATACTGCTTTCCACCGGTGGCGATCACTGCGTACATAGTGCCCTCAGGCTATCCGGGGCCATCAGCGGCGCAACCGCCCCAAGAACCACCCGGGTGTGACGGTTGCCCCCTGTCGGCCGTCCGACGTGGTGGTCCCGGTCCTCAGCGCCGGCCGGCCCGACCGGAACCCGCCAGCAGGTCGTCGTCCAGGATCCGCGCACGGCCCCCGCAGTCGCCGCAGGCCGTGCTGAAGGACTCAAGCAGGCCCTCCCCGATGCGCTTCCGGGTCATCTCCACGATGCCCAGCTCAGAGATGTCGAACACCTGCGTCCTCGTCTTGTCCCGCGCCAGGGCGTCGCGCAGCGTGGTGGCCACGGCCTCACGGTTGGCCCTGACCTCCATGTCGACGAAGTCGATCACGATGATCCCGCCGATGTCCCTGAGGCGGAGCTGCCTGGCGACCTCCTCGGCGGCCTCCAGATTGTTTCGGAACACCGTCTCCTCGAGGCTGGACCGACCGACGTTCTTGCCGGTGTTTACATCGACCACCGTCAGCGCCTCGGTGTGCTCGATGATGAGCGAACCGCCCGAGGGCAGCCAGACCTTGCGATCCAGCGCCTTGCGGAGCTGTTCGTGCACGTGGTGCCTCTCGAACAGCGGCAGCGACTCGGTCTCGGGGTCATGGTAGGTGATCCGGTCCACCAGGGCCGGGTTGACGCTGTCGACGTAGGTCCGGACCCGCTCGTACATCTCCTCATCGTCGATCACCACCCCCCGGAAGTCCTTGTTGAACTCCTCGCGTATGTACCGGAAGGCCATCTCGGGCTCCCGGTAGAGGAGGCTAGGGGCCTGGGACCTCTTGGCGAGCGCCTCGATATCGTCCCATTGTCTGAGCAGCCGGCGGACGTCCCGCTCGACCTCTTCGGTGGTGATGTTCTCAGCAGCGGTGCGCACGATGATCCCGTGCTGCTTCGGCTTCACCCGCTCCAGGATCGACCGCAGGCGCTTTCGTTCCGCCTCGGGCAGGCGCTTGGAGATCCCGAAGGTGGTGCTGTTGGGTACGAGCACCACGAACCGCCCCGGGAGGGAGACCTCCTGGGTCAGACGGGCGCCCTTGTGGGCGATCGGGTTCTTGGTCACCTGGGTGAGGATCGCCTGTCGGGCCTTCAGCACCTGCTCGATCCGGGGTCGACCCTTGCCGTCGAAGTCGGCATCCGAGTACTGGACGTCGCCCCTGTAGAGCACGGCGTTCTTGGGGGTCCCGATGTCCACGAACGCCGCCTCCATGCCCGGCAGGACGTTCTGGACCTTCGACAGGTACACGTTTCCGTGGATCTCGCTGACGTCGTCGGCCGGACGGGACAGGTAGTGCTCGATGAGCTGTCGACCCTCCATCACGGCAATCTGCGTGACGCCACCGCTCACGCTGACACACATGAGGTAGCGCCCGATGGGCTTCCCACGGCGCTCGCGTCCGCGGCGTCGCTTCAGGGTGTCCTCGTCGAGCTCCAAGCGGGCGTCGTCGGTGACCGCCTCAACCGGCCGGTTGCCCTGCCTCTGGCGACCCTTCTGGTCCGATCGCCCGTCTCCGGAGGGTCGGCCCTCGCCGCCTCCACCAGAACGACCACGGCTGCCGCGCCGGCGTCGGCGCTTACGCCCACCACCCGACCCGGGCTGGTCCTGAGCGCCGCCTCCGCCGGGAGCCGGTCGGCTGTCACCGACCCGGGGTGCAGGTCGACTGTCGCCGATCTGCGGCTTTCGGCCGCTTCCCGGTGCAGGTCGGCTGTCGCCGACCTTCGGGGGCCTGGCCGCCTCAGCGACCTCTGGTTTCGTCTTGTCTGACGTACGGCCCGTGTCGGCCCGTCGTTCGTCGCCCGTGTTCTCGGACATTTCTGTTTTCCCTTCTCATCACGCCGGCACCCTGGCCGACGGGGCAGGGACGGTCGGGGCCATCAGTGGCTCCTCGCGATCGTCTCCCTGCGACATCCATTGGTTCATCCTGCACACACTTCGAGCCGTCAAGGGCGGATCCACCGCCGCCAACAGCTCAGCCGGCCTGAGTGCCCGAGGCTGGGTCCCCAGGTCGGCTGAAAGCCGGATCCCGGTTTCCGTTGTCCCGGTGACGTCTAGCACCAGCACATGGGGCCTGAGGTCCTCGACCACCGGCTTTCCCTTGCGTTCGCGCTCGACGACAATCTCCTCGCGGGAAAGCACGCCAGCCACCCACGCATCCATGTACTCCCGGTCGACGTCGTCGACCTCTATCGCCCAGGTGCAGGAGGTGACCGCCTGCTGAAGCGAATCACCTTTCTCCACCGGTGCGATCGCGACCACGTCGAGGCCCACGGGCAGCGCCGCCCTGAGCCGGGCGGCGAGGTCCTCACCCCGCACGGCTGTCCAGTCTCCGTCCTCGTCCGACAACTCCAGGTCCAGGAACTCGGCCTCGGACTCGTGGCCTGTCGAGAGCGCCAGCCCGAACGACAACTTCGGCCGAGGGGAGAAGCCCTGACTGTAGGCCACCGACACGCCCACCCGTCGCAGGGCCCGCTCCCATATTCGGGCGACGTCCCGGTGGCTGATAAAGCGAACCTTCCCCTTCTTGGAGTACCTGATCCGGAGGCGCATCAGGCGCCCACCATCTCGGCGCTGCGGTCCGGGTCGGTGCGCCTCGTCAGCGTCACCGGCACGTTGTCCGCCGAGTCCAAGTCTTGTCCCGTTCCCTGGCTCCCACCCGCCGGCGGCACCGCGGAGGCCACGACGTGCTCGATTCCGTAGCCGGTGCAGGCCCCGCAGTCGTAGCACGGAATCCAACGGCAGTCCTCCAGGCCCAGCTCGTCGAGTGCGTCCCGCCAGTCCTGCCAGAGGAAGTCCTTGTGGAGCCCCGCCGAGAGGTGGTCCCAGGGGAGGACCTCCTGTTCGGTCCGGTGCCGGTAGACGAGGTCCTCGAAGGAGAGGCCGTGGCGCTCCAGTGCGGCCTCCCAGAGCCGGACGTCGAAGTGCTCGCTCCACTCCTGAAAAACCCCACCGGCACGCCACACGTCCTCGATGACCCTGCCCAGCCGTCGATCTCCCCGGCTCATTAGACCCTCGACGACCGACGCCCGGGCATCGTGCCACTTCAACTGGACACCCCGGTAGCCCTTCGGATCCCGCTTCAACTCATCGCGCAGCAGGCCAACCTTGCGCCGCAGCTCGACCTCGGTGTTCTGGCCGAACCACTGGAACGGCGTGAACGGCTTTGGCACGAAGCCACCGACCGACACCGTCACCGACGGGCTGCGCAGGTGCCGGCGACCCACCTCGATGCAGTTTCGGGCCATCTTCAGGATCGCCAGGGTGTCCTCATCGGTCTCGGTCGGGAGCCCGGTCAGGAAGTAGAGCTTCACACGTCGCCAGCCCTGCGAGTAGGCCGATTCGACGGCCGCATACAGGTCCTCCTCGGTGATGAGCTTGTTGATCACCTGGCGCATCCGCCACGTCCCGGCCTCCGGAGCGAAGGTCAACCCGGTCCGGCGGGCCCGCTGGATCTCGGCTGCTATTCCCACGGTGAAGGCGTCCACCCTGAGGCTGGGCAGCGATACCGAGACCTGGCCACAGGAGTCGTCGGCCACCGCTGCGGCCACCACCTCCTGGATCCCGCTGAAGTCGGCCGTGCTCAACGAGGTGAGCGAGACCTCGTCGTAGCCGGTCCGCCGCAGGCCCTCGGCCACCATGGTCCGCACCTGCTCGGCAGGGCGCTCGCGCACCGGTCGCGTGATCATCCCGGCCTGGCAGAACCGGCACCCCCTGGTACACCCACGGAAGACCTCTACGTTGAGGCGATCGTGGACCACCTCGGTGAGCGGCACCAGTTGGCGCTTCGGGTACGGCCAGTCGGCCAGGTCTGCCACCGTGCGCTTCTCCACCACCGGCGGTGCGTCGCCGATCGGCGTGACACCGGTCAACAAGCCGGAGTCAAAGCCCGCCCGGTAGAGGGATGGCACGTAGACCCCGGTGACACCGGAGAGGGCACGCAGCAGATCCGCGCGTGATCCGGACCCGATGGCCTTCCATGCAGCCACCACGTCGGTGATCTCGCCGACCACCTCCTCGCCGTCGCCCAGGACTGCCGCATCCACGAAGTCGGCCATCGGCTCCGGGTTGTAGGAACAGTGCCCTCCGACGAGCACCAGCGGGTGGTCGAGTCCACGCTCGGCGGTCCGGATCGGCACGCCGGCCAGGTCCAGGCACTCCAGGACATTCGTGTAGACGAGTTCAGCCGCCAGGTTGAAGGCCAGGATGTCGAACTCGCCGGCAGGCCGATGGGTGTCCACCGAGAACAGCGGGAGGCCCTCGCGGCGCAGCACCTCTGCCATATCGGTCCACGGCGCGTAACTCCGCTCGGCCACCGCACCGGGCCGTTCGTTGAGGATCTCGTACAGGATCTGCAAACCCTGGTTTGGGAGGCCTACCTCGTAGGTGTCCGGGTAGAGGAGGAGCCAGGCCACCGCTTCGGGGTGGTGGTCCGGGACGGTCATCCCGTCCTCACATCCGATGTAGCGGGCCGGCTTCTGGACCTCGCCGAGGACACGTTCGAGTTCGGACCAGAGCGAACTCATGATGGGACCAGCGTACCGACCCGACCCGGGATCGGTGCCGCCCAGCCCATCCTCGGATACAACGGCACCGGCTCAGGCCCGACCCTGACGCTCGTGGCGGCGCATGTGCACGCTCTGCACCAGCCCGACCGAGACGAACGTGGTCAGCAGCGAGGAGCCGCCGTAGCTGACCAGAGGGAACGGAATCCCCGTGATCGGCATGATTCCGGTGGACATCCCGACGCTCTGGAAGACCTGGAACAGGAGCATCGAAAACACCCCGGCGGAGACGAGCAACCCGAACCGGTCGTCAGCCATCTGCCCGATTCGCCATACCCGGAACAAGAGCAGGCCCACCAGCCCGAGGAGCACGGCACCTCCCACGAAGCCGGTCTCCTCGGCCACGACGGTGAAAATGAAGTCGGTCTGCTGTTCCGGCACCAGCGCCGAGTTGTTCT
>Ga0209019_1001130_pt1 | contig 13374 bp, 7 predicted proteins | sample METZYME_3_300m_FD_187549 | JGI IMG/M metagenome (GOLD analysis project Ga0209019, IMG submission 187549) | Marine microbial communities from oxygen minimum zone in mesopelagic equatorial Pacific - METZYME_3_300m (SPAdes) (version 2) | ecosystem: Environmental > Aquatic > Marine > Oceanic | place... | reverse complement strand
CCACAGCGACAAAAAGCCGGCCGCCGTTCACCGACATGTAGCCGGCGTCGTACGGCATCGAGTAACGCTGCGAGCCGGGCAACGGCAGCCGCCACAGCTCCGTGCCGTTGTAGGCGTCCACCGCGATCAGGAGGTTTTCGCCGGGGATGATCAGTTTGCCCTCCGCGGCGAGCGGCGCGGGTGCGCGCAAATGCCGGTCCACCATCGGGGCCGCGCCGGGGCCGCCGAACCATTGCAACACAAGATCGCTGTGCACGAGTGCGTCGCCGCTGTTGCTGGTGTTGGCCGGGTTGCCGTACTGGTGCGTCCACTCGCCCGCGCCGGCCAAGCCGCTGGCCAGGCGCGGCGAAGAGTCCGGCTCCAGCCAGGCGACGCCGTTATGTGGTTGCAGCAAACGCTCCAGTTCGTCCTTGGCCAAGCGGTCTGGCGCCTGGCCAAGCCAAGCGGCCTCGGAGACGATGAGGTTGGCGAAATAATCGGTAAACGGCAACGCACCGCCCCCGGCGAGATGCACGCTCACTCGACTGCCGTACAACCCTCGCTTGGCCAGGCGTTCACGCGCCGCAGCGACTTTCCCGGCATCACCGCTAACGCCGATGATGCTCAACTGCGTCTGCTCTGCCAGCGCACCGCACAACCGGCCATCGACCACATCGGTGACCAGTGCCCAGCCTCGGGTCGTGCGCGCCGCCTTGGCCAAGCGTTTGGCCAAGCCAACCGGCAGGGTCGCCTGCCCTGCGGTTTTGGAAATTGTTTTTCCAGCAGCAGCGCCGGTGGAGAAACAGTGCAACATGCCGGTGTCAGTGCTGACGAGCAGCCGCCCTCCGGCGAACGCCAGCCCGCGCGCCGTGCCATCGACTTTAGCCGTCCACTGCACCGTGCCGTCCACCAGTGAACGCGCCTCGATGAGGCCGTCGCCGCCCACCGCCACGCAGTTGGCCAACGCAATAATGGTATGCCGGCGCGGCACGCTGATCCTCCATTGCTCGGTCGCCGCCCTCGCCTGCTTGGCAGCGTCGAGCGTTTCACCCAGCTGCCCCAACTGGCGCTGCAGCCCGGTGCGGCGCTCGCGTGAGAGTCCCGTTTTTTTGAGCTCCGCCTTCAGCGACTCGATGCGCTGTGCGGCACGTTGGGCGTTGGCACTCGCGCGGCGGTACGCCTGCCGATCGATCGCTCGGACGCCGGTTTCGTCCAGCAAAAAGCTGTATCGCGGCGAGGCAGCCAGAGCATTACCCTTGAACGTGGCGAGGCGGCCCGGCGACTGCACCGGGTTAGCGGTGAGCGTGCCGTCATTGCCGGTGCCGGCGAACAACTCGTCCTCGAGCAGCACTGCGAATGTGCCACCCGCACCGCCGAACGTCTTGGCCAAGCGCCCCGTTTTACGGTCGAGCCCGACGGGGTTGCCCCGACCGGTCGGGACGAAGAGCATCGTTTGCGACGCCAGCAAATAGCCCTGCGGCGAGACGTTGAGTTTCTGCCGCCAAACCGTCGAACCGTCGCTCGCGTCCAGTGCGACGGCGTGCACGCCCTGCGACGGATACAGCCCGGCAGCCGCGTAAACGACGCCGGCATCCACCACGAAGCCGGTGCGCACCGGCCAAAGCGAAATCATCCGGCCGTTGCCCGGAATCCGCCAGTCGCGAGGGCCAAGCCGCTCGCGCCAGACCAGGCGACCGGTGCCGGCCTGGACACAGTAAACGCTGCCGTCGTCGCTCCCAAAAAAAAGCCGTCCGCCCGCGAGCACCGGCGCGTAGCGCACCGGGCCGTCCGCCACGAACGACCACAGGAGTTCGCCGGTCTGCGCGTCGAGGCAGCGGACAGTGTCGTCCGCGCTGGAACCAAGCCACACGCGCGACTCGTCGGCCACGGGATGGTTGGCCCAGTCCCCGGTCACGCGCGGCAGGATGCCCTCGAGCTGCTGCCAGTAGCTGCGCCGGGCCGGGGTGGTCCAGGCCGGGCTGGGCGCCGGCATGTCGTGTCGCCAAGTCTCCGTCGCCGAAAAGGAGAGCGCCTGGTTCGAATAACCGGCGCGGCCCATCCCAGCGCGGTAGCTTGGCCAACCGACCGGATCGGCCGCCACGGCACTCACGGCCAAAGCCAACGCAATCATTGGAACCAGAGGAATGAAACTCACCGGCCGCAGCCTACACGGTGGTTAAAGAAAAAGGCAATCCGCTTGGCCAAGCGGCCGGGCGGACATTTAAGGAGCGGGAGCTGGGTTCGTCCACATCGGTTCCAACAACGGCAAGCCGGGATTCTACCGGCTGATCTTCGTCGATTAAAAGAACTTGGCCAAGCGATCGCGCCGCTTGGCCAAGCCGAGGAAACCGTTGCAGCGAAGTCAGACTTTGCTGGCGCGTGGCACCCTGAATCCGGGCCGGTTGTAATCCTTTAACAGCGCGTTGGCCGCTGCGGCATGGGCGCCGGTGTGGATTTCCTTGTCCGCATCGAACGTCAGCCACGGCCCGATCACGTAGTTGCTGCCGTCCTCCGGTACCTTCACGCCATCGCTCATAACGCTGTGCAGCCTCATGAAATGCTCGTACGCGTCCTTGTTGTCGCCGAACCGCCCGGACTTGGCGTTGAATGGCATGCTCTTGCCGAGGCGGTACGAGTTGTTCATCAGGTGCCCGGCCACGCAGCCGTAGTGCGCGTCGTACACGTTGCCGTTGGCCATGCTTGGGTCATTGGCCCTGCAGGCAGCAATGAAGCTGCCCCAGTTACCGCCCGGCGTCACCTTGCCGTTGGGTATCGATAGCTTCTCACCCTTGGCACTGCCCTTGGCATAATATTGGCCGCGGACAATCCTGCCACCATCCTCGAAGTAATACTCGTTCTCCACCTGGCGCTGATACCCGTTGTAGTTCACGTTACGAACGTTGAAAAACAGGGTCTGCCCATTCGGGTACTCGGCGATACCAAACATGGTGTTCGGCGTCTCGCCCTGATCTCCCCACTGGAAGCGGCCACCAATCGCCATCGCGCGTACCGGGTTTGTCAGCGACGGATCCATCGCCCAGCGCGCCACGTCAAGCTGGTGCGTCCCTTGGTTGTTCAGGTCGCCGTTGCCGGTTTCCCAGAACCAGTGCCAGTTGTAATGCACATAGTTGTCGTGGTACGTGTCAATGACGGCCGGCCCACGCCACAGGTTCCAGTCCAGGTGCGCGGGCGGGGCGGACGGGCTCTTAAACCCGATGCCGGTGCGCGGCTTGCAGCAGTAGCCGTAGGAAATCTTCAGCTTGCCGAATTTGCCGGCGTTGATCATTTCATGCAGTCCGGCGACATTCGCGCTACTACGTTGCTGCGTGCCATGCTGGATCACGACACCATACTTGCGCTGCGCCTCGACCGCCACACGGCCCTCGTGCACGTCGTGGCTCATCGGCTTCTCGACGTAAACATGCTTGCCGGCCTGGGCGCCCCAGATGGTCATCAATGAGTGCCAGTGGTTCGGCGTCGCAATCGAGATCGCATCCACCGACTCGTCAGCCAATGCCTCGCGTATATCAGCGACCCCCTTGGTATTGAACTGGCCATTGGTCTTCTTGCGGACCTCGTCCATCTTGCGGGCGACCGCTTTCTGGTCCGGATCGATGAGGTAGGCAATTTCCACATTTTTCTGGCCCATCCAGCCTCCGATGTGGCTGCCGCCGCGGCCGTTCAGGCCGGCCACCGCGATACGGAGCCGATCATTCGCGCCAAGAACCTTGGCCTGTCCCTTGGTACCACAAACCAGCGCCGCGGCGCCGGTGGCCAGTGAGGATTTGAGAAAACTGCGTCTTGTTGTTGTCATTTTTGTCATAAGTTTGTTCCTTTTCGTTACTTCACTTGGCCAAGGGCCAGCATTGGTGGGGGGAAGCGAGCTTCCCACTCATCGGGTCACCGCGAAATGTGTGCATCCTGGCCCAGTTTGTCAACCACCCCAATTATCCAAGAGAACGGCCTACCGGGCCTTCACATCAAACGCGAAGAGTAGTTCCTGGTCGCGCAGATACATCACACCTTGAGCCACGACCGGGTGTGTCCAGATTCGGCCAGATCGTTTGCGAAGCTCCGTTTGGGGTTCGAGCTTGAATCGACCGTGCTCCTTCCAGCCGACTGTGTTGGCGCCAGCCAACGCCACTGTCCCAGAACTTTCCCCAAGACAATACAACCGTTTGTCGGCATAAAAGACACAACCCTTGCCGAGTTTCTTTGAATCCCAAACCACGTCGCCGCTCTTTAGGTTTTGGCAGGTCCACCCGCGGCCATCGGAGTAGCCGTAGAGGTGGCCGTCGAGCAGCAACACACCGCCGTGGTGATTTTTCATGTTCTTGTTCGAGTAGTCCTCGGTAACCTTGTTGGTGCTTCCAACGGTGATCTTCCGGCAGCCAGCACCGTAACCCGATGTGACATAAATTTGGTTGCGATCGACGATCGGCGTGGGAATGACCGCCGTGCGCCCCGGCCAGGCGTTGCGCCACAAAACCGACCCATCGCGGGCGGAAACACCGGCCAGGGTTTTCTGCGTAAGCTGAACAAACTGCCGTTGGCTGTTTAGTTCGACCGGCACGACCGAGGCATATTGCGCCCCATCTGTCCAACCGCCGCTACGCCAAATAACCTTGCCCGTTTTTTTGTCGATCGCAGCCAACGTGCCACGTTTGCCACCCGGCGTGCAGATCACATGGTCGCCGTCCACCAGGACCGACTCGGTGTAGCCCCAGCCGGGCACTTTCCCTCCAAGATCCTTCACCATCTCCACCCGCCAGTTCACCTTGCCATCCCCGACATTGGCACATATCAAACCGCCCTTTGCCCCTAGCGCATAAACCTTATCACCGTCCACCGTCGCGGCACCGCGCGGCCCGTCTCCCCAGTTGTTGCTGAGGATGCCACCTAGCGCAGCTCTCCAGAGTGTCTTCCCACCCTTGGCCTCCTTGACAAACAACTGCTCCTTGCCGTCCTTGGTTCCTAAAACAAACAACCTGCCCCTGGCCACCACCGGCGCCGAGTAGCCGATGCCAATGTCCCGGCTCAGCCAGATTCTCTCCGGCCCGGCGCTCGGCCAAGCCTGCAACAGGCCGGTCTCACGGCTGATGCCATCACGGTTGGAACCTCGCCATTGCGGCCAATCGCCGGCTACCGAGTCAAATACCGTGGCGAAAAACAGTATGGTTAAAAAAATCTTCTTCATGATCTAACGCTAACGGCGGAAAAACTATCGGCTGCACCTGACCAAAGCAACCCCGTGCAACTCAACAGGACACATCCCCGAACAAAAATATTCAGGCTATCTACTAAGTGCGTCGCTTTGGGGAATTGTAACGCCGGATACCGACAGCCCACACCCCATCAATAGCACGGCTGCGATTGTTCTGTGGAGGACGTATTTCATTTGCCAGCAGCTTCCAGTTCCTTCTTGGTCTTGCCGCCGTGTTCGCTCAGTAAGTCGGCGACTTCGGTGCGGTTCCACGATTTCGCCCAATCGAGTGCAGTGTCCCCCTTGTCATCTGTGACATTTGCGTCCGCACCATTCGCAAGCAATAATTTGATAATGTAGGTGTGGTTGTTTGCCGCCGCATGATGCAATGCTGCCTGGCCGATGTTGTCAGGGCTGTCCAGGTCCGTTCCCGCGACGATGTGCAACTCTATTTCCTTTTGATTCCCTTTGGCGGCAGCGCTCCAAATAGTCATGGATGGAGGCGCGACGACTGCGCTTGAAACCTTGGTATCGGGAGCAGAGTTAGCTTTCTGAAGATCAGTCAATTTTAATTCCAATTGGGCCAACCTCTCCTTTAATTCATCAATCTCCGGTTGAAAATCCTTAGCAGCCTGTTCATTGTGGATACGTGTCCCATTGCTGCATCCGATCAGGAGCACAACCGATATTGTGAGTAGTGATGATATAATCTGGCTTGTCCGTTTCATGGTGAGGCAACTGTCATTCGAATGGATAATCTTTTCAAGGCGTTTTAGCTGTTGTCACAACTCCCAAACATACTCAAACTTACCTCCCTTTAGCCGTCTGGCCGCCGTGTTTGCGGAGAAGGTCGGCAATTTCGGTATGCCTGTTCTCAACGGCCCAATCTAACGCTGTCTTGTCTTCTCCAAGGACAGATTCACTCCTCGCATTCACATCCGCACCCTTTGCGATCAGTAGTTCAGCGACTTCCTTGTGCCCTTTCATAGCCGCGGCAAGCAAAGGTGACGACCCGTCATTAATCTTCGCATTGATGTCCGCACCGTTGGTGATCAGTAATTGGGCTATTTCCTTGGTTGCCGCATTATGCAAAGGAGTACTGCCATATTCATTCTTGGCAGCGACATCTGCGCCGTTGGCAATGAGTAGTTCTACGAATTCCTTGTGACCTCCAGAAGCCGCCGCAGACAAAGGGCCTATCCCAATTGCATCCACGCCAGCAGCCAAAAAATCCTTCAATGCTGCAACATCTCCTGCATTAGCAGCAGCGGTAATTGAACCGTATTTAGCGCCGTGTTTGCGAAGAAGGTCGGCGACTTCCGTCCGTTTGCGCTTGATGGCCTCATCTAAGGGTGTTTCGCCTATAAATAAACCGGATTCACTCTTCGCATTCACATCTGCATCTTTGGCAATCAGCAGTTCGGCGACTTCCTTGTGTCCTTCACGAGCCGCACGATGCAAAGGAGTCCTTCCCCTTTTATCCTTCGCATTCACATCCGCACTATTGGTGATGAGAAGCTCTGAGACTTCCTTGTGTCCTTCACGAGCCGCACGATGCAAGGGAGTCATTCCCCCTATGCCCTTCGCGTTCACATCCGCACCACTCGTTAAGTGTTGTTTGACTGCTTCGATGTTTCCTTTCTTGGCCGCATCCATTAGCGCACTATTTGCTTCCGACAACGGTTTCGAGGACTCCGCTGGTTGTGCAACTTCGGCAACACGTTCAGCGGGTTTATCGCCAGTTGAATGCTGCGCCTTCCTGCACCCCGCCAAGAGCACGGCTACGATTATTGTGAGTAGTAAGTGTTTCATCTCGCGCTTAAAAGCTAGCAGAGGTGATGATAATTGTCTCTACCCAATTCGATCAACCACCAACGCCCCACCAGCTAGTGACCTTGCCTTCTTGAATATTTTAATCTCACGGCGGACTTGACAAGCACAGGCTGTATTGAGCTCATTTTAGCCTTTGCTGGTTCATGAAATTTAGTCTCTTCCGTATCTGGTTTCTGCTTTGTCTGTCGCTCCTCTTGCATGGCGCATCAGGACGTGCCTTGCAGGCGGACGATTTATGGGCAAATCCGATTCTTCCGTTCCTCCAGAAACATTGTACCGACTGTCATGGTTCTGAGAAACCCAAGGCAGGTTTGAACCTCGCCGCCTATGGTCCGACCAGTCCGATCCGCAAGGAGCGTAAGCAATGGAAGAAGGTGCTCAAAATGCTGCGCCGGGGCAAGATGCCGCCAAAAAAGGCGCCGCAGCCTCCAGAGGGAGATCGTCTGGAAGTAACGCAGGCTCTCGACGACGCGCTGGCGGAGCTCAACTGTAATGGTGTGCGGAATCCCGGTCATGTAACACTGCGACGGCTCAATCGCGTCGAATACAACAATGTAGTCGCTGATCTGTTCGGGATCGACTTTAAGCCGGCACGGGACTTTCCCGCGGACAATATCGGCTACGGTTTTGACAACATTGGGGATGTGCTCTCGCTCTCGCCCCTGCTCTTTGACAAATACCTTGCGGCGGCGGAGAGGATTACCGATGAAGTGATCGGTGCCCCTGAGAAGGGCAGCCCCAAGAAAGCGCAAAGCAATCTTCTCGTGTGCCGGCCTGAAAGTGGCGATGATTGGCGGCCGTGTGCTCGGCAAATCCTTGAGCCCATTGCTCGCCGTGCATTTCGCCGGCCGTTACGTGATGGCGAGATGAATGGACTTCTTCAGTTGACCGAGTTCGCGCGTGCCGACGGAGTGAGTTTCGAGCGGGGCATCCAACTTGCCTTGCAGGCGATTCTTGTCTCCCCGAATTTTCTTTTCCATGTTGTTGAAGATTCGCCGCTTGGTCAAGCGAACGCGATTCAGCCGTTGAACGGCTTCGAACTCGCCGCGCGCCTTTCGTTTTTTCTGTGGAGCCGGCTGCCCGACGATGAACTCGCCGCCTTAGCCAAAGCGGGTGAGCTGGCCGACAACGAGATTCTGGAGCAGCAGGTGAGGCGCATGCTGAAGGACGACCGTGCGTCGGCGTTGGCGGAGAACTTTGCCGCCCAGTGGCTGCAACTGCGCCGTCTCGAGACCATCACACCCGATCCTGATTTTTTTCCGGCTTTCGACGAGGATCTGCGACGGGATAGCTGGCGCGAAACCGAGCTTTTTTTTAGCGCGATCGCGCGCGACGACCTCAGTGTCCTTACACTTCTAGATGCCGACTTTTCTTTCGTTAACGAACGACTCGCCCAACATTATGGAATTTCTGGCGTTGATGGCCCACAGTTTCGCCGCGTGAACTTCGAAAACGGCCGTAGGGGAGGCGTCTTAAGTCATGCAAGTATTCTTGCTATCACCTCCAATCCAACGCGCACGTCGCCAGTCAAGAGGGGTAAATGGATCCTGGGACAAATTCTTGGTGCGCCACCGAAACCGCCACCATCCGAGGTCGAGAATCTTAGCGAAGAAGCTGAGGAGGTGCAGACAGCTTCTTTACGAGAACGGCTCGAAAAGCATCGGACCGACCCGGTATGTGCCTCATGTCACCTCAGCATGGATCCGCTGGGTTTCACCCTTGAGAACTACGACGCCGTAGGGGCTTGGCGGGTTCGGGATGGCAAGTTTCCCATCAACGCGGCGGGAACCCTGCCGGACGGCACATTTTTGGATGGACCAGTCGACCTGAAAAAACTGCTTCTTGAGCGGAAACGCGACTTCGTCAGGTGTCTTTCCGAGAAGATTTTGACCTATGCATTGGGACGTGGAATCGAGTACTATGACGACTGCGCCTTGGAAGATATTGTTAAGGCGGTGGAAGCGGACAGTTACCGCTTTTCGCGTCTTGTGCTTGAGGTCGTCAGATCCGTGCCATTCCGGATGAAACGTAGTCAACAAAGTTCACCATGAAACGAGAGCCTACCCGATCCCGTCGCGCATTTCTGCGTGGCCTGAGTGCTACCATCGCATTGCCGTTTCTGGAGTCGGTGCCCATGGTTGCCGCGGTGGGAAGCGGAAAGAGCTCGAGCTCGGCCATGCTGCCCCGGCGTATGGCGTTCATTTATATCCCGAATGGTGTGCAGGTCCCCGAGTGGACACCTGAGCGCGAGGGAGCGAACTACGAGCTAACGCCGATCCTCGAACCACTTAAGCCGTTCCAACGGGATTTCCTTGTGCTCACCGGGCTCACACACGACAAGGCGCGGGGTAATGATGATGGCGGCGGTGATCACGCGCGATCATGTGCCACGTATCTGACCGGTGTGCAGCCGGTGAAGACCGGCGGAGCCGATATCCGCCTAGGTCCGTCAGTCGACCAGATCGCTGCGAATGCCATTGGCCGCGATAACCCACTTCGGTCGTTGGAGCTTGGTTGCGACAAGGGAAGCAAGCCAGGGCCGTGCGACTCTGGTTATAGCTGCGCCTACACGCGCAACATCTCGTGGCGATCCGAGACCACGCCAATGCCCAAGGAAGTCGATCCTCGTGTCGTCTTTGAGCGGATGTTTGGCAGTGGTAACTCGCGTGAGGATCGCGCCGTTCGGGCCCGTCGTCGTCATGAGCGTCGCAGTATTCTCGATTTCGTCCTCGGACAAGCCCGTGTACTCCAAGGCCGAGTGGGCTCCAAGGATCGGCAGAAGCTGGATGAGTATTTCACAGCGATTCGAGAGGTCGAACGGCGCGTTGAGATGGCAGAGGCTGAGTTAAAACACATGCCTGAATCGGATACAATTGTTCCAGCGGCGGGTATCCCCGAGAGCTATCGGGATCACCTTCGCCTTCTAAGCGACATGATGGTTCTTGCTTTTCAGAGTGACGTGACCCGGGTTTCCACTTTCATGTATGCGGATGCCGGTAGCAATCGCAGTTATCGGTTCATCGGAGTTCCCGAGGGGCATCACGAGTTGTCTCATCATGGTGGTGACCTCAAGAAACAGGCGAAGATCGCGCAGATCAACCATTTTCATATCGAGCAGTTCGCCTATCTGCTTGGACGTTTACGGTCTATTCGTGAGGGAGATGGGTCGTTGCTCGACAACTGCATGATTGTATACGGCAGCGGAATCAGTGACGGCAACAAGCACAATCATGAAGATCTGCCGATTCTTGTCGCAGGGGGCGGTGGGGGAACCATCGACTCAGGTCGTCATATTCGCTATCCCAACGAGACGCCGCTATCCAATCTCTACCTGTCGCTGCTTGATCGGGTGGGTGTGCCGGCCGATTCGATCGGCGACAGCACGGGGAGGCTCGATGGTCTCAATGTTCATGTGCCACGCGTTTGGTAACGCAGGCGGCTTAAGGCCGACCGCTACTATCAGAATCTTGGGCCTTCTTCAATTTCTTAACCGTTTCGGTAATGCAGCGTCGAATGCCATAATCCCCCCCCATCTCGGCTTGTTTCAGCAGTGCCTTGTCAGTCAATCGCCCCTCGAGAAACTCGAGTGCCTCGGCGGCATCGGTGCCGAGGGTATTCAGCGCTTCACAAGCGGTTATACGAACAAAAGGGCTCCCGTTGGTCATCTTCTTGATCAGCAGCGGGACATCACGGGGACTAATTTTGTTGACCGCGGCCCGCGCGGCGTAGCGGTCGATATCGTCCTCGATCATGAGGAACAGTGTGGGAACCGCTTCCTGGGCTGTCTCGCCGATCTCACCGATTTCGTAGGCCGCAGTACGACGAACCTCGCGGTCTGGATCCCTTGTGGCCTTGAGGAGCGGCTTCAACAACTCGGAGACATCAATAATAATGGGTCGTAACGACTCGATCACGAGAATGCGAAAATCGCTGTCTTGATTATCGAGCGCATCGACAAGTTGAGGCACCGCCGGCCGGCCGGCCGGCCCAAGCATGCGCAAGCTTAGCACGGCCTGTCGGCGCACCTCGGGAGAGGAATCGGTAATCGCGGCACCCAGGCCCGCAAGCATTCCCGGCGTGGTCTCACCGATCGTGCCGAGCGCCTGCACGACTTCGGCGCGAACCGCCGCGACCGGGTCTTGCAATAATTGTACGAGTGCGGGAATACCTGAAGCAGTGTCTTCGCCCACCGATCCCAACGCACGTGCCGCCCCAGCACGCACGTGTTCATTCTCGTCAGCCAGTGCTGCAACCAGATTTCCAACGGAAGCCGTGGCGACAGCGGGGAGATTGCTCATGACACGAGTGGCAGCAATTCGAACGCTTGCATCATCGGCATCCAGGGCGCCTACGAATAAACCGGCGTAAGTAACGTCATCGCCGGCCGTCTCACCCAAGCCGATGACTGCCGCTGCACGAACGCGTGAAATCGCATCATTAAGCTTCCCGACCAGTGCCGGTGCCGAAGCGCGGGCTACCGGACCGAGCTTACCAAGTGCTTCCGCGGCACTAGCGCGAACGAATGCATCGTCATCGTCAAGCAACCTGACAATCTTTGGAGTGAGGTGCCCGGCGGTTTTTCCGTTTGCGCCCAAGGTCAGGACTACGCCGGAGCGAACCTGCGGTGAGGCATGGGACAATGCGTTGGCCAGCAAAGGAATCGCGTCGGGACCGATCAGGATCAGGGCATCGACATAGCGCCGGATTGTCGTCTCGGGATGTTGTGAAGCCCCAAGTCCCGCGATGATATCTTCCACCGCGCTTTCACCGATGACGCCGAGTGCTTTGGGTAATACAGCCTGCGCATCCTGCTCGCCAAGGCGTGCCGTGGCTTTGACGAGTTCAGATACGGCACTTTCTGCCACCTTACCGAACCGACTCAGAAGGCGCGCTGCCCGCAGCACGATGGCGACATCCTCACCTTTAATAAGTCGGGTTAGGTGCGGTACAGTTGCCGCACGTGGTCGGACCAGCATGATGAGTTCGCCGGCAGTATACTGGACATCGTCGTGCTCATCCTGGAGCAGTTTCACAAGAACCTCGAGCAACTCAGCCCGCGGTGTGCCAACATGAGCCAATGCCTTTGCGGCTCGAATACGGACTGCCGGCGCATCGTCGGTGACAAACCTTCGAATCGTCGGAACTTCCCCTTGGGCATCCGAACCAATCTCTGCTAAGACCTGCAGGGCGGAGCTCCTGATGTCAGCACCCCCGGTCGACAGTGCGATTAATACCGGCGGCACACTTTCAGCTCCCATGCGGCCAAGGGCGCGTGCCGATTCGTCACGCACCCTGGAATCGGAGTCGCCGAGGACTTGGATGAGCCCGTCTATGGCGGCAAGTGCGTCGGGCCCTATCCAGGCGAGTGCCTTTGCCGCCCCGGCGCGTTGATCAGGCGATTCGTTCTTGAGCGCCTCGATGAGTGGGCCGACCGCCTCCGGGCCGACTTGGCCAAGTGCGTACGCCGACCGATAGCGAACCTGGGCACGTTTGTTCTGCAGGTTATTGATGAGGCGAGGGACTGCAGTCTTAGCGTTTGGTCCAAGTTGAGTGATGGCCGCCAGCGCGTGGGCGCGAACCTGTGTATCCTTGTCATCGAGTGCTTTGATTAGCGCTGGGAGGGCCTCTGCCGCCTTATCGCCGATCAGGGACAGCGTGCGTACGGCCTCTCGGCGTTCGCGCACCTCCGCCGACTCGATCTTCGTCTGCAAATCACTGATGTCATCGTCCGATAACGCGACCAGGGATGTCGCCACGAGAGACACCGCCAGGGCAGCAATGACCAAGGGAGCCCTTCGCCTGCCCAGAAACCCGGCTCCACGACACAAAACATAAATATTTACCATAATGATTATAGCCACACCCCGGCCAACCATATCACCGCTGCGAAGGCTCGGATTAGGAATGTTATCATGCCGCTACTGGTTGGCTTTCTTGGTGGTGATCTTTCGGGTTTCAGCGCCGACATCGTTTAAGTAGCCGGTCATTAACCCATGCAATTTCTCTGTCTTGCCCGGGAGTTTTTTTGAGAGGTTAATGTTTTCCTCGACGCTTTTCGAAAGATCGAATAACTCGAGGCGATTGCCTCTCCAGGTTTTGACCAGCTTATAGTCGCCATGGATCAACGCCGTCTGCGCAGTGCGGGCGACAGCTTGGTGAAACAGGAGGAACGAATTTGAGCGTTGCACTGCGCCTTGGCCCTGGTTGCGGAGTAGCCTCCTCAGGCTGCCACCGTCGAGGGACTTGGGCAGCGGCTTCATGTGCCCCGCCAACTCAGCCAGAGTGGGGAAGAGGTCCAGCCCGGTAACCGGCACGCGGCTCAAGCCGCCCGGCTTCACGCCCGGGCCAACCGCGATGAA
>Ga0209019_1001128_pt1 | contig 13386 bp, 13 predicted proteins | sample METZYME_3_300m_FD_187549 | JGI IMG/M metagenome (GOLD analysis project Ga0209019, IMG submission 187549) | Marine microbial communities from oxygen minimum zone in mesopelagic equatorial Pacific - METZYME_3_300m (SPAdes) (version 2) | ecosystem: Environmental > Aquatic > Marine > Oceanic... | reverse complement strand
TTAGATTATCCTTATAATCAAAATTTGCCAAATAAACTTTAAGGGAAAATTATGAGTGATCTTCAAACTTTTAGAGAAGAAACTAGAGATTGGTTAGAATCAAACTGCCCACCTGAAATGAGAAAGCCAGGTGATGCCTGCTGGGGTGGTAGAAATCCCGCATTTTCCCATCCTGATCAAGAAGTTTGGTTAGAAAGAATGGGCGATAAAGGTTGGACCTGCCCAATGTGGCCAAGTGAATATGGAGGTGGAGGTTTAACCCATGAAGAAAATAAAGTACTTCAAGAGGAAATGTTTTCCATCGGAGCTAGACCTGCTCTAGCAAGTTTTGGAATATGGATGTTAGGGCCTGCCCTTCTTGAGTTTGCTTCACATGAACAAAAATTGGAACATATTCCTAACATAGTCAAAGGGAAGATTTGGTGGTGCCAAGGCTACAGTGAGCCTGGTTCTGGGTCTGATTTGGCTAGCCTCAGTACTAAAGCTGTTGAAGATGGAGATAACTATAAAATCAATGGTCAAAAGATATGGACTTCAAATGCAAATTACGCAGACATGATCTTTTGCCTAGTAAGGACTGGCCCCCAAGAACCAAAACATGACGGTATCAGCTTCCTTCTAATAGACATGGATCAACCAGGGGTTGAAGTTAAACCTATCAAGCTTATCAGTGGAAAATCTCCTTTTTGTGAAACTTTCTTCGCAGATGCCTCTGCTCCTAAATCTAACTTAATTGGTGAGATAAACAAGGGCTGGACTATAGCTAAAAGGCTACTACAGCATGAAAGATCTATGATTTCTGGAATGGGCTTAGCTACAGGAGCTGGTTCAGGACCTAGAAAAACTTCTGGTATGGCTGAACTAGGGAAGAGATATGTTGGAACTGATGAAAAGAATCGTTTAGATGATGCTCAACTTAGAACGAAGATTGCTAAACATGATCTGAATTCTAGAGCATTTACCTTGACTCTCCAACGAATGTCTGAAGATGCTAAAACTGGAGGTCCGAGTGCTACAGCGTCTATGGGTAAATACTATGGGTCTGAACAGAATAAATTGAGATATGAAATCATGCTTCAAGCTATGGGCACCAGTGGCCTTGGTTGGGAAGGTGAACCTTTTGCTCCTGAAGAGTTAGCGATAACCAGAGAATGGTTGAGATCAAAAGCTAATTCCATAGAGGGAGGGACTTCAGAAATTAATTTAAATGTAATTTCTAAACGAGTACTGGATCTTCCTGACTAATAATCCCTAACTACTAAGGAGATAAATAATGGCTCTATTATTTAATGAAGAACAACAATACTTAAAAGACACTGCAAAAGAGTTTGTACAAAAAAATGCACCTATAACCCATTTTAGAGAATTAAGGGATTCCGAAGATGAGACAGGGTACAGTCAAGAACTATGGAAGCAGATGGCAGAATTAGGATGGGCAGGAATCCTTATTTCAGAAGAATATGGAGGTTCAGATTTTGGAATGATGGGCTTGGGAGGAGTTCTAGAAGAAACAGGAAGATGTTTAGTTCCTTCTCCATTATTTTCAACTGCTCTGCTTGGCGCCAGTTTAATAGAAATAGGAGGTAGTTCAGATCAAAAGGAAGCCCTTTTAACTAAGATAGCTAAAGGTAATCTAACCACTGCTTTTGCTTTAGAGGAAGGACCTAGACATTCCCCAAACAAAATCTCTACAACAGCTACTAAAAAAGGAGGAAAGTTTGTTTTAAATGGTAAAAAAACTTTTGTTTTAGATGGCCATTGTGCAGATTTAATTATAGTGGCTGCTCGAACCTCAGGAGAAAACGAAGATCAATCTGGTATAAGCTTATTCTTAGTTGATCCTGACTCAAAAGGGTCAGATAGAAAGAGAACCCAGATGGTGGACAGCAGGAATGCATGTGACATCTCCTTCAAGAATGTAGAGGTTGAAGAAAAAAACCTTTTGGGAGATTTAGGTGCTGGTTTTCCAGTAATAGAAGAGGTTTTGGAAAGAGCGCAAATAGGAATATCTGCTGAAATGCTAGGTAATGCCTTAGAAGCCTTCGATAGAACTCTCGAATACCTCAAAGAAAGAAAACAATTTGGAGCCGTTATAGGCTCTTTCCAGGCTCTACAACACAGAGCTGCGATCATGTTTGCTGAAGTAGAATTAACCAAATCTTCAGTTATGGGCGCTCTCAATGCTATTGATGAAAATTCAAATGACAAAGCTAGATTTGCTAGCCTTGCTAAGTTTAAAGCTGGTGAAACACTGCATTTAGTGAGTAGTGAAGCTGTTCAAATGCACGGAGGAGTTGGTGTGACTGATGAATTTGATATTGGTTTTTTCTTAAAAAGATCAAGAGTAGCTGAACAAATCTTTGGTTCATCTGATTATCATTTAGATCGGTATGCCACTTTGAGTGAATACTAATCCTTCCTATAAATCTTACTCTCAATGAATCCTTTAATTGGAGTAGCATCTTTCTTGTGTTTGACTCTAAATATGATTTTTTGGAGCAGCTTACTTTTTTTGGTAGGTTTAGTCAGGCTGATCATACCTTCTAAGGGCTGGAAGAAACTTTGGACTTCAGTAACCATCTTCGTTGGTGAAACTTGCATTTCTTTTAACAACGCTTGGATAAAAATCCTTCTCCGTCCTTCAATTTCTATTATGGGAATGGAGAATTTAGAAAAACAGCATTGGTATATAGCAACTTCAAATCATCAATCTTGGGGAGATATATTTATATTACAAAAAATAACCAATAGAAAAGTCCCGCTTCTAAGATTCTTTATGAAGGATGTACTCAAATGGATTCCAATTGTAAGCATCGTTGGCTGGGCTTTAGATATGCCTTTTTTAAAGAGATACAGTAAGGAACAGATCGATAAGAATCCAAGCCTCAGAGGAAAAGATTTAGAACAAATGAAAAAAGCATTCAAAAGATTGGAAACCAATCCAGGCACTGTTTTTAGTTTTGCCGAGGGAACTAGGTTTACAAAACAAAAACATGAAGATCAAAATTCACCTTACAAGAGTCTTCTAAAACCAAAAGCAGGAGGGATAGGAGTAGCTCTATCTACCATGCCATTTATTTCTACCCTTCTTGATATTAGTATTAGTTATGACTCCGATTCAAAAAGTTTTTGGAGTTTTCTTTGTGGCGGAATGTCAGATATTAAGATAAAGGTTAGATCAATTGATATTCCTGAAGACCTTTTAAACAAGGACTATTCAAAGGACCAGCAGTTTAGAAATGATTTAAAGGACTGGCTGAACCTAATTTGGGAAGAAAAAGATAGTTTTTTAAGTTCTAGTTAGCTCCTTAGAGCATTGATTACTCTTGATGCCAACCCTTCTTCTCCAGAATAAAAAGCAGGAGTAATCCTATCTCCTTGATCCGAGTATCTTTTCTTTATCTCTTCAGCTACTGCTTCAGGTGTCTCTGCAACTACTGCAACTGTATTTAATAACTCATCGTCTATTAATGCTGTCATCTCACCCCATTTTCCTTCTTTCGAAAGGATATTTAATCTCCCTTGTAGATCTCCATAGCCATGTGCTTCAAGAACCCCTTTGTAAGCAGGAGTCGATGCATAAAAAGCAATTCCACTTTTACAAGCTTGAATAGCTCTTTGATAAGTTTCTTCACTAAGACCTGTAGCAGTCATAACACTAATCGAAAAATCAAAATCTGAACGAGTTTTTCCTACTGAAGAAAGGCTTTCTTCTACGATCGGCAAGGTTGTCTCTGTCATGTACTTAGGTGTGTGAAACGGGTGAACTAACAAGCCATCAGCAGATTCAGCTACTGACTTGGTCATTAATGGTCCGACTGCGGCTACATATATCTTAGGTACCCCATACGGATTGGGCCCAGGACTAAACATAGGTGTCATTAAGGTATGGGTATAGAATTCACCTTTAAAATTTAGGGTTCCTTCATTCTGCCAACAGTCCCAAATTGCCCTGATTGCTTCTATCATTTCTTTCATTCGTGCAGCAGGACTGGACCAAGACATTGAAAACCTTTTGGTTATATGAGGCCTTATTTGAGAACCCAAACCTAAAATAAACCTGCCCTTGGATAGCTTTTGTAAATCGTAACCTAGATTGGCCAAAATCATAGGGTTTCTGGCAAATGCGACCGCTATAGCTGTTACTAATTCAATTTTTTCAGTTTCTAAAGCTGCGCTAACTAGTGGTAAAAATGGATCATGCGAGGTTTCGGCAGTAAACGCCCCGTCGTAACCAGCATCTTCTAGAACTTTAGTAGCCTTTCCAGACTCTCTGGGATCATTTGTGGGAATTCCAGCGTCGATTTTCATAATATTCCTTTATACTTGTTTTAAACAACAAACTTATTTTAATAGGATATTTAGATATGATCGACCTTTATTATGCCCCTACTCCCAATGGCTGGAAAATCACCATAATGTTAGAGGAATGTTCAATTCCCTATAAAGTTATCCCCGTTAATTTAGGCAAAGGAGATCAGTTTAAGCCCGAATTTCTTGCCATCAGCCCAAATAATAGAATGCCTGTAATAGTAGATCATGAAGGCCCTGATGGTGAAGAGATTAGTGTGTTTGAGTCTGGAGCGATATTACTTTATTTGGGAGAAAAAACAGGTAAATTTCTTCCTACTCAAGCAGCCGACAGAATTAAAGTGCTGGAATGGTTGTTCTGGCAGATAGGTGGTTTAGGTCCAATGGCGGGACAAGTTAGCCACTTTGTTAATTATGCACCTAACTTTCCTGGTGACCATTCTTACTCTGAAAAACGCTATAAAAATGAATATGACAGACTTTTAGGTGTTATGAATAACATTCTTACAGAAAGAGAATATTTGGCTGGAGATTATTCTATAGCTGATATGGCTTCTTTTCCTTGGGTTACGGCTTATAAGCGTTATGAAGTAGATTTGAATAAATTTAAAGAGGTAAGACGCTGGTTTGACGCCTTAAAAAACAGGCCAGCCGTAAGAAAAGGCATGGATGTAGGTAAGGATGCAAGAAATTTTGGACAAAAGCCAACTAAAGAAAGCCTAAAGATGATGTTTCAGCAAGATTCAAATTCAATTGCTAAAGCAGCAGAAGAAAAAAAGGAAGAATGAAGTTAGAACTAGGAAATTATGAAATGGAGATGGTCTATCATGATCCTCTTATTTTTACTTTAAAAGGAGTTCTGACTGAAGAAGAATGCCAGCATTTTATAAATATTTCTTCTGACAAGATGAAGAGATCAACTGTAAGTGGTTATGGTGAGGAGGCTGAAAGAAAGGATCATCTAGACAATAGAAGAACCAGCAGTAATTGCTGGATTAGTCACACACAAGACTCAATTACACTGGCAGCGATAAAAAAAATTTCAGAATTAGTACAAATTCCTAGCTCTCATGCTGAAGCTTTTCAAGTGCTTCATTACTCAAATTCTCAAGAATACCAGCCCCATCTAGATACTTTTGATATGGATGATGAAGGTTATCAGTCTTATTTAGAAAATGGAGGTCAAAGAACAGTTACTGCCTTAGCATACCTAAATGATGTTGAGAAAGGGGGTGAAACCAGTTTCCCTAATATAGGAAAAGTGGTTACTCCAGAAACTGGAAAAATTGTTGTTTTTCATCTATGTAAAAAAGGAACAGTTGAAACACACCCTAATGCCTTGCACGGAGCGATGCCAGTGATTGAGGGTGAAAAATGGGCCTTTAATCTTTGGTTTAGAGAACAGGAAAGAATAGAAACAATATGAAGAAAACAACTGCCTTAGTTTGTGAAACACTTACAGACGATCTTTCTGGTGTATCTGTGCAGGAATTAGAATTACCGGAAGTATTACCAAAACAACTGTTAATTAAAGTCAAAGCGGCTTCTGTTAACTTTCCTGATTTATTAATGACACAAGGCAAATATCAACACAAACCTGATCTGCCCTTCGTCCTGGGGATGGAAGGTGCTGGAATAGTTGAAGAAATTGGTTCTGAGGTTTCAAAATTTAAAGAAGGTGATGAAGTTACCTTCGGTTCATGGGGAAATGGAGCTTTCTCTGATTATGTTGTAGTTCCTGAAGATGGCCCACAACTAAAATCTAAAAGCCTTAACTTTGAAGAAGCTGCCTCTTTCCAAACTGCTTACTTAACAGCTTATGTGTCCCTTGTCAGAAGAGGCGATCTTTTAAAAGGAGAAAATTTGTTGGTTCATGGAGCAACTGGAGGGGTTGGCATGGCTGCAGTCCAATTAGGACACAAAATGGGAGCTAATGTAATTGCGACCGGAACTTCAGAAGATAAGTTAAAAAACACCTTAGATTGGGGGGCATCACATTATCTTTTAACTCACAAAGAAGACAATGTCAGCTTTAGGGAGGAGGTAAAAGAATTAACTGAAGGCAAAGGTGCCGACGTAATATACGATCCAGTTGGAGGAGATGTCTTTGATGAATCCATAAGATGCATCAATTGGGGGGGAAGAATTCTTATTGTTGGCTTTACTAGCGGAAGAATTCCAACAGCTCCAGTTAATATGCCACTGATTAAAGGCTTCTCTATCGTTGGAGTACGTGCAGGAGAGTTTGGACGAAGAGACCCGGTTAAGGGTAAGGAAAATATAGAGGCTGTAAAAAAGCTAGCTGACGAAGGTAATTTGAAACCTCACATCTGTAAAACGTTTAAGCTTGAAGAAGCTAAAGATGCTATTAAATTTTTATCAGAGAGAAAACTTGTAGGAAAAATTGCTGTAGTAATGGAATAACTTCTATTGATTCAGAAGTTCGTCTATTAGATTTAATCTATCATTTCCAAAAAACATATTATCTTCATTGACAAACATAGTTGGTGACCCAAAGCCTCCCCTCGTTGCTAATTCCTCTGTATTTAGTTTTAAAGAATTCTTGGTGGAATCTAAATTAATAAAGGAAATGAATTCTTCGGAGTTCCATCCTAACCCTTCAACAATCTCAGTCATGACTTCATCTAAAGAAATATCTAAATTGTTAGTCCAATAAGAATAAAAAACTGACTCTACATATTTAGAAACCTCATTTTTATCTAAAGCAAAAAAAACTCCTCTCATAGCTTTTACACTATTTACTGGAAAAACATCTGGCCAATTTACCGTAATGCCTCTAATAGAACTCCAATCCTTAAGGTCTTTCTGGGAGTATGCAGCTTTTGGCTTTACAGGGTTGCTTCTGGATTCGTAAACACTTGGATTTATAGTATTGAATATACCACCAACCAAAATTGGTCTCCAAACTAATTCTAGATTTAACCTAGAACACAGATTCTCTATTTCTTTAAAAGCGAGATAAGTCCACGGACTACTGCAATCAAAGAAAAATTCTAGCTTACCTTTGGTACTAGCCATTAAGTCCACTAAGTTCTGCCATTTGTTCAAATAAAAGAGTAATCTCTTCTCTTTGCTCCTCGCCCTTATATTCTCTGTAAAGAGAATTAACATTTACAGCTATTCTTTCTGCATCTCCCCAACTTGAAAATAAATTTAGATCTATATCCTTGGCAGCTTCTATTGCAGTCATGCCAGATTCAAATCGTTTTCTTGATTCGGCATCAATATAAATTAAATAATCTCTTACAGCCCTGACACCTCTGTTGTCAGTAACAGGGCCGTGTCCAGGCACTACAAAATCTACTTGCATTGCAATAATTCTGTCGCATGCATTAATCCAATTCTTCACAGGCCCAGCCCAAAGAATGGGGTGCCCTTCGATAAATAAAATGTCTCCAGTAAAAACAACCTTGTCTGAAGGCACATGCACTAAAACATCGCCATTTGTGTGTGCAGGTCCGACTTCAATTAACTCAACAACTTTATCTCCTACTTGTCTTTGTGTTTCGCCACTGAATGTAGTGTTGGGTAGCTTTTTAGTTACGCCCTCAAAATTAAAACTTCCAAAGCACTCAAGAAAATACTTTCCTAAAGGCCCCATTTCAGGTGCTTGTTTTATTAGAGCGGCCATCATTTCTGGAGACTCATGTGACATTTCTTCAAGAGTAGCTTGGCTAGAGATGATTTCTTTTGTTTCAACGCAGTTGTTGCCATTGCAATGATCGCCGTTAGAGTGACTGTTTATCAGAGCACTAATATTTTTCATTCCAAGTGGTTCGGCTTTCTTCATGGATTCAAGCATCTCCTCAGTCAGGTTTTCATCAAACAAAGTGTCGACGATTAGAGATTCATCCCCATCAACAATAAGTCCCGCATTACTCCACCCCCATCCCCCATCAGGTTGTAAATAGCAATAGATGTTATTGCCTAAATCACTTAAACCTTTATTAAATGGTTTGATCCCTAAATTCTTAAAGTCAGACGCTTTCACTTATTACCTCTTATAAAAACATATTAATGTTACTTAACAAGAATTGTAAGTACCTCTAATACAACTATATAATTCTTAAATTCACTTTACCTATCATTGTAATGAAGAAACGATTCAAATTTTTAATAGCTATACTTTCTAGTCTTTTCTTATCCTGTGGATTACTGGCTGAAAATACTGAGTATTCTTTTAATGATGAGCACATAAAGTTAGCAAATGAGATTATCGAAATACTTGAGAATCATCATTTTACAAAGAAAAAATATGTCTCCATAAAACCAGAAGCACTGGATTCGTTCTTGGATAGATTAGATCCTTCTAGAAGCATCTTCCTAGAACAAGAAATTAATGATTTTTCTGATGACCTTGATCCCGCAATCAATGACCAAAGTGCTTCATTAGATAAAGCATTTAATATATTTGGACTTTACAGATCCAGATATTCTGAAAGGTATCATCTCCAGAAAAGTTTACTTTCCGAAATAGAGAATCTTGATCTGAGACAAAATAGAAAAATCCTTAAAGACAGAAGTGAATCCAAAAGAAAAGAAACAGCCGAAGACTTAAAAGTTCTCTGGGAAGATTTACTAATTAATGATGTGATTCAACTTAATTTAAATGGCAATGACCTGAATGAAACAGGAATAAAACTTACTAAAAGAATAGATAATCAATTTAACTTCTTTGAAAGAACTACATCAGATGATGTTGTCGATCTTTATATTAACTCAATCGCTCTTAGTTATGGTCCACACACAACTTATATGTCACCTAAAAGAACTGAAGATTTTGATATTGATATGAGCTTGTCTTTGGAAGGTATAGGGGCTTTATTATCTACAGACGGGTTGTACACAACAATTTCTTCTTTGGTGCCTGGTGGACCAGCAGAAAAGTCTGATAAATTAAAACCAAATGACAGAATAGTCGGCGTAGCGCAAGAAACTGAAGATGAGATAACAGATGTTATAGGTTGGAGAATAGACGATGTTGTGCAACTAATAAGAGGACCTAAAGACACTGAAGTAAAGCTTGAAGTCATACCTTCTACTTCTTTAGATGAATCACAAACTAAAATAATTACCTTAACCAGAAATGTTGTAAAGCTTGAAGACCAAGCTGCTGAAAAGAGAATAATCAACATTAAAAATGCTGATTCTGAATTTAAACTTGGAGTTGTAGAACTACCAGCTTTTTATATGGACTTTAATGCTTATCAAAGAAGGGAATACGATTTTAGAAGCAGCAGTAAAGACGTTAAAAACCTTATTAGAACTATGAAAAATAATGACATTGACGGCTTGATTATAGATCTAAGAAATAATGGAGGAGGCTCCTTACTAGAGGCAAATGCCTTGGCTCAATTATTTCTAGGAGCTGGACCTAAAGTTCAAGTAAAAACCTCAAGTGGCAGTATTCATGGTTTAGGTGAAAGAAGAGGTTTTCAATTTTACGATGGTCCTTTAGCAATTTTAGTGAACCGGTTCAGCGCATCAGCTTCCGAGATATTAGCTGGTGCTATTCAAGATTATGAAAGAGGGTTAGTTCTTGGAACAGATACCTTTGGCAAAGGAACTGTCCAAAGAGTTCAGTCCCTATCTTTAGGCCAGATCAAATTTACAGAATCTAAGTTTTATAGAGTTTCCGGTAAAAGCACCCAAAACAAAGGTATTTCTCCAGATATTTATCTTCCAAGTCCAATCGACACTGAAGAAATCGGAGAAAACAAACTTCCTGGAGCTCTTGAATATGATTCGATTGCAAAAACAAAGGTAAGAGATTTCAATAGAATAATTGCTTCAACAGACCTACTCACTTCAGAGCATGCCGAAAGAATTAACAAATCAGGCTTATTCAAACACCTTGAAAAAATGAAAACCTGGAGAAAGATACAACAAGATGAAAAATATCTTGATTTAAACATAGATAACAGAAGGGCCAGTAAAGAGAATGCAGAAGCTGAATTACTGGCTATGGAAAATGATTTTAGAAAAAAAATTGGCCTTAATACCTTTGAATCTTATCAAGCATTCTTAGACAGAGAAGAGGCAGAAGAAGAACCTGATATAGAAGAAGAAATCCTTTTGGAAGCCGCAAATGTACTCTCTGACTTTATAAAATACTCTTATAAACCAGTTATTTCTTTGAGTAAAACGGGGTAGGAATTGAAAGTTATTTCGTTCAACATTAACAGTGTCAGGGCTAGAATCCATCAAGTTGAAGCCATAATAAAAAAACACGATCCTGATGTTATCGGTTTGCAAGAAACAAAAGTTCACGATGATGAGTATCCTCATGAAACCATAGAGGCTTTAGGTTATACCTCAATCATTCACGGACAAAAAGGGCATTATGGGGTTTCCCTACTTTCAAAAAAGAAGCCTGCTAAAAATGGTAAGGGCTTCAAAAAAGATAATGAAGAGTCTCAAAAAAGATTTGTTTGGGGAGAATATAAAACAGAAAAGAATTCTGTAATTGTATTAAATGGGTATTTTCCTCAGGGAGAAGAGAGAAACCATCCAACTAAATTTCCTTACAAAAAGAAGTTTTACAAGGACCTAATAGCCCATTTAAAAGAAAATCATTCACCTAAACAATTTTTGATTGTTATGGGAGATCTTAATATTTCTCCCCAAGATAAAGATATAGGTATTGGAGAACAGAATCGAAAAAGATGGCTTAGAACTGGCAAGTGCAGTTTTTTACCTGAAGAGAGAGAATGGTTAGGCAACTTAACTTCCTGGGGTTTATTAGATACCTTCCGAAGCCTATACCCTGATGTTGATGACAGGTATAGCTGGTTTGACTATAGAAGTAGAGGTTTTGACGATCAACCAAAAAGAGGATTACGCATTGATCAAATCTGGGCAACTCCGACTCTTAATGAAAGACTGGTGGATGCAGGTATAGATTACAAAATAAGAGGAATGGAAAAACCCTCTGATCATGCCCCTATATGGTCATCCTTTGATGTTTAGGATCTTTTCTTTAAGAAAAAGTTTTTTAAAATCTTGGAAGACTCTTCTTTAAGAATCCCGCCTTCATAACTAATCTTATGATTTAGAAATGCAGATTGCATTAAACTACCATTATTCTCTATTACTCCCGATTTAGGATCGGAAGCAGAATAAAATAATTTCTTAATTCTTGCATGGACCAATGCACCTGCACACATCAAGCAAGGTTCTAGTGTTGAATAAACTAAAGTGTCTTTTAACCTATAATTTTTTAAATTCATAGAAGCATCCCTCAGAGCCATTATTTCAGCATGGGCCGTAGGATCATTCTTTGTAATGGGCTGGTTGTAACCCCTTCCAATAATATCGTCTCCCAATACTACCACTGCCCCAATGGGCACTTCTCCTTTTTCTAATGCTTTTTTAGCTTCCATTAAAGCCTCTTCCATGAAAAAATTTTTATCCATATGCTTGCAATAAACTTTTAGTCATTTTTTTCAGGGGAACTATAACGCCTCTTGAGCTTTTCCAATTAACTATTTCTACAACTTCATAACCACTGTCTATATAAAGTTTTTCTCCGGCTAAAGTTGCCATTAACTCGCACTGTCTAAAGCCTTCCGTAAATGCCTCTTTTTCACTAACCGATATAATTAGTTTTCCAACACCTTTTCTGACCCAATCAGGATGAGTGTACATTGCTCTTATTCTCGCTGCTTCAGTCTTTTTATCCAATAAATCAGCATTTCTTTCAATTGTGTGACTTCCTCCAAACAAAGTCTTCCTTCTGCTCCAACCCCCACAACCAACGATTTGTTCTCCGTATACAATTTTATAATAGGTCTTGTCTTCAATTAATTGACGATCTAACCCCATAGCTTCAAAAGAAGCCTCTATCTGATCTTTGTTTAGGTAAGGTTTTTGGAGTTTATTGATAGACAAATTCATGACCTCGGTTAGATCTGGAATATCAGATATTTCAGCAGTAATAACTTGAAACTCTATTGTTTTCATAAAAATGTCTCTATTTCAGTTCTCAGTACTAAATTGTAACAATACTGTCCTAAAATCAAGCTTTAAGTTAGAATGCCTCCAGATATAGATGCAAAGCAATCTGTAGAGGTTTCTTTGCTTATTATTTTTTTAAATTTGGGGAAAAATATGAAAAAATTTAAGTTATTTAATAGTGTGGCAATTGCTATATCTTTATTGGGCCTCCCAGCTATTTCTTCTACTGCTTTTGGAGCAGATGATGTTGAAGAAGTCGTTGCTGTTGGTTCAAGAAGAGAAGCAAGATCTGTAGGGGACTCTCCTGCACCAGTCGACATTATTACGGGTTCTGATTTTGTTAATCAAGGTGCTATGGACCTTCCAGACATGATTAGGACTTTAGTTCCTTCTTTTAATGTAGGAACACAACCAATTAGTGATGCCGCTACTTTGATTAGGCCAGCTAATTTAAGAGGCTTGCCTCCAGATAATATGTTGGTATTGGTTAATGGAAAAAGGAGACATAGAGGTGCTGTAATCTCTTTCTTAGGTAGTGGTATTTCAGATGGAGCGCAAGGTCCAGATATTTCTGCTATTCCTTCTATTGCTTTAAAGCAAGTGGAAGTTCTAAGAGACGGGGCTTCAGCCCAGTATGGCTCTGACGCTATTGCCGGAATAATGAACTTTGTCTTAAGGGATGATTCAGAAGGAACTCAGCTAGAGATAAGAACTGGTGAATACAAAGAAGGAGATGGAGATGCATGGAGAGTGGCAGCTAATATAGGAATGCCATTTACTTCAGCTGGTTTTGCTAATTTTTCATTTGAACTTCAAGATTCACAAGCCACAAGCAGAAGTGTTCAAAGAGCTGATGCTCAAGGACTCTATGATGGTGGTAATACCGCAATTTGGAACTATCCTGAACCTGCACAGATATGGGGATCTCCTGATGTGAGTGATGACTATAAGTTTGTTGTGAATATAGGTTTATCTTTAGATGAATCAAAAGATTTTTACCTCTTTGGAAACTACGGTGAAAGAAATGTCTTAGGAGGTTTCTTTTTCAGAAACCCAACAAATAGGGGTGGAGTTTTCTCTACGGATGGAGGAGCAACA
>Ga0209019_1001122_pt1 | contig 13432 bp, 12 predicted proteins | sample METZYME_3_300m_FD_187549 | JGI IMG/M metagenome (GOLD analysis project Ga0209019, IMG submission 187549) | Marine microbial communities from oxygen minimum zone in mesopelagic equatorial Pacific - METZYME_3_300m (SPAdes) (version 2) | ecosystem: Environmental > Aquatic > Marine > Oceanic... | reverse complement strand
CTCATTGAAGCAGGGCCGGATTCCGCTAATTCTAAGTACATTGGACAAGGGCCTTTGAATCGCCTGTCCCTATCGCCGCAGGCCTGCATCCCGCTCGCTCCGGCATTACCCCGCCAGGGAGCTAGTCGAAAGCTCACCACAGATTAGCCCTCCTACCAAAGCTTCGCCAGCGGATGCCCAAGGGAAAGGCGAGGAGGTATGGGGAAGCTACGGGGTAGCCTAATTCCCTACATGTGGTAGTTGGGTGCCTCGCGAGTGATCGTGACGTCATGGGGGTGGGATTCGCGCAAACCACCTGATGTGATCCGCACGAACGTCGCCTTCTCGCGTAATTCCTCCAGGTCTCCGGCCCCACAGTACCCCATGCCACTCTGAAGGCCACCCACGAGTTGGAAGACCGAGTCGGCCATCGCCCCCTTGTAGGGAACCCGCGCTTCGATTCCTTCCGGAACCAACTTCCGTAATTCCGCCTCCGGGTCCTGAAAGTAACGATCCGCCGAACCCTCCTGCATCGCCGAAAGGGAGCCCATCCCACGCACCGTCTTGAAGCGGCGGCCTTCCATGAGGAAGCTTTCCCCGGGTGACTCCTCGGTACCGGCAAACATGGATCCCATCATGACAGCTTGGGCACCGGCGGCGAGCGCTTTCACCAAATCGCCCGAGTAGCGGATTCCCCCGTCCGCGATGACCGGGATCCGATCCTGAACACCTTCCACAGCGTCCATGATGGCCGTCAATTGGGGGAGCCCGACACCCGTTACGACCCGGGTCGTACAGATCGATCCCGGTCCCACACCGACTTTGACGGCATCCGCCCCACGCTCCACGAGGGCGGCAGCTCCTTCCTTCGTGCCGACATTGCCCGCAACAATCTGCGCGTCAGGGAATTTCGCCCTGGTGCGACCCACTGCCTCGAGCACACCCTCGGAGTGACCATGCGCGGTGTCCACCACGAGCACGTCCACGGCGGCGTCTATGAGCGCCTCAGCTCGGGCGAGCGCGTCCTTCGATGCACCAATCGCCGCCCCCACGCGCAGCCTCCCATGCTCATCCTTACACGCTCTGGGAAAGAGCCGCCGCTTGAAGATGTCCTTGACGGTAATCAATCCCAGCAGGTTACCGCCCGCGTCCACAACGGGCAGTTTTTCGATCCGATGTTCGTGAAGAATTCTCTCGGCGGCCTCAAGCGTCGTCCCCTCGGGAGCCGTAACCAATCCCTCCGAGGTCATCACCTCACGGATCGTTCGATCAAGACTAGTCTCGAATTGCAAGTCCCGGTTGGTGACGATCCCCACCAGGCGGCCGTCACTTTCGACGATCGGAACGCCTGAGATGGAGAACTTGGCCATGAGCTCGTGGGCGTCCCGGAGAGTCTTATCCGGCGACAACGTGATGGGATCCAGAATCATTCCACTCTCGGAACGCTTGACCCGGTCCACCTCCCCCGCCTGCGTCTCGATGGAAAGGTTTTTGTGGATGACGCCGAGCCCGCCTTGCCGCGCCATCGCGATGGCCATTCTCGACTCGGTGACCGTGTCCATAGCGGCGGTGAGGAACGGGATCTGTAAATCGATCTTGGCCGTAAGGGATGACGTGACCACCGTATCCTTCGGATGCACAGTCGAATGCCCCGGCACGAGCAATACGTCGTCGAACGTGAGGGATTCCTTAAGAATCACCACCATGTAGTTATCCGATCCCCCATATACGAGGCGCCCGCCCACCCAGACTCCCCTCTCGGGACCCTCGATGAACAGGCGCGTTTTCTACTACCATGGACGATCATACTGAGGCCCGTCTCGAAGTCAACCCTCGGCGGGCGGTTAATCCTCCAGGGGGAACGCCTCCTCCACGGACACCTCATCAACCGCAGGGAGGTCACCCTCAACGGAATCCGCATCCACCAGCGGGGAGTCGGAATCCTCATCCACCGCGGGCACGTCGCCCTTGGCAGAATCCTCGTCACCAACCGGCGTGAGTTCTTCCACGAGCTTTCGCCCCGCGGAAGAGACGTTCGACAGAACCCGGTCCGCAGCGGAGAGCAGTTGAAACGCCTCGCGAAGCTTCGCAGGACTCATCGACCGCTTTCTGAGCTTGTCCTCCACCGCCTCGGCGAAACGCCGGAGCCCCGACGCCTCCTCGCCGTCTTCCGCGCCATACTTGCCCTCGAGAAACTCGATGTAGTCCAGTGTTTGGTAGACCTGGTCCTCGGGCAGAGTTTCGATTTTCCGTATGAGACGTTCACGAAGTATGTCGTGCATGAAACGTAGATCCGGATCGGGTTTCTGCTCAGTTCGACCACTAACCGCAAGTTAACACCGCTCGGGGTGTGGGTGCACGGCTTGCCCGACCGCAGAAAGCCCCTAACGTTTGGTGTCATCTAGGACTCTTCATTCCACTGCACGGCCTCGACACCCATGACGTTTCTGCCAAATCGAGTTGTTGCGATCTCGGAGGACGCTGAACGCCTCTATGACCGCTGGCTCGGCGCCATCGATGAACGCCTCGATGAGCCGGATTGTGACCGCTACGAGCTCTGCCGTACGGTTTTGACGGAGATTTATTTCCCGCAGCTCAGCGACGTAGATCCGGAGACGCTTCCCGTCTCGAGGCAAGTCGCGCTAGCACAGATGGACGCCAGAAATGTGACACTCGAACCCGAGTACTACGCGGAGATCGACCTGGAGCGGTACGAACACGTCAAGCCGCTCATCTGGCTCTGGGAGATGTTCGACCGGAGTCCTTTGGCCGAAAACGTGCATCTCGGTGTGAAGTTCCGAAGGCTCCTGGCCAAGCGGATTTTTGGGCAGTGCGGCCGGAACTTCAAAGCATTCCACCATGTGAAGATCTCGTTCGGCTATAATCTGGAAGTCGGAGACAACGTGGTGGTCCATCGGCACGTGCTCCTGGATGATCGAGGGGGCATACGCCTGGGGGATGGCGTCTCGGTCTCGGACTTCGCGAACGTGTACAGCCATTCCCACGGTGTCGTAGAGGGGCGGGACATCGCGACCCCGGTGACGGCCATCGGCGCCGGTGTGCGAATCACGTACCACGCCACGGTCATGTCTGGGGTACATCTCGCCGAAGGGACCATGCTCGGGGCATTCGGCGTCGCCACGAAAGACACCGAGCCCCACGCCATCTACGCAGGTATTCCAGCGAAGAAGATCAAGAACAAGCCCGATGAGTCACGCCGGCCCTCTACGCCCGACCCGTTGGCGGACTAGGACCTACCCCTCCTCCGCCTCGTACTGAGCTTTCAGCTGGTCCACCACGGTCGGATCGGCCAGGGTCGTCATGTCGCCCAGGGCCTTCCCCTCTGCAACATCCTTCAGGAGCCGCCGCATGATCTTGCCCGAGCGGGTCTTGGGGAGGTCGGCCGCGAAGATCACCATTTGGGGACGTGCGATCGCTCCGATCTTCTCGACGACGTGTTTCTTCAACTCCACCACGAGGTCGTCGCTCCCCTCCTGTCCTCCCTTCAGTGTTACGAACGCTGCCACGACTTCACCCTTCACGTCGTGTGACTGGCCGACCACGGCCGCCTCGACTACAGCGGGGTGGTCCACCAATGCGCTCTCCACTTCCATCGTTCCGATGCGGTGCCCAGCCACACTGAGCACGTCATCCACCCGGCCCAAAAGCCATAAGTACCCGTCGTCGTCCAGTTTCGCGCCATCGCCGGGGAAGTAGATTCCATCCCACTTGGACCAATAAGTCTCTTGATACCGCTCGTCATCTCCGTAAATCGTACGCAGCATCGAAGGCCACGGCTCGGTGATCGCCAAGAAACCCGCCTTCACTTCAGTTCCGACGTCGTCGAGAAGCGTGACCGAGATCCCGGGAAACGGATGTGTTGCGCTCCCCGGACGAGTCTCGGTAACCGCTGGAAGCGGGGTGATCATGATGGCGCCTGTCTCGGTCTGCCACCACGTGTCCACAATCGGGCACCGCTCCTTGCCGAGAACACGATGGTACCACATCCACGCCTCGGGATTGATCGGCTCACCAACGCTCCCGAGAAGTCGGAGCTTTGACAGGTCATGCTTATCCGGCCATTCCTCACCCCACTTCATGAAGGCCCGGATCGCCGTGGGCGCGGTGTAAAAAATAGTCACACCATACTTCTCGCACAGGTCCCAGAATCGGTCCTTCTCGGGCCAGTCGGGTCCGCCCTCGTACATGAGGACCGTGGCACCGTTGGCCAGGGGCCCGTAAACGATGTAGCTGTGTCCCGTGACCCATCCAACGTCGGCGGTGCACCAATAGACGTCGTCGTCCCTCAGATCGAAGACGCACTGCGTCGTCGCGGCAACCTGAGTCAAATACCCACCGGTCGTGTGCACCACACCCTTGGGCTTTCCGGTCGTCCCGGACGTGTAAAGGATGTACAGCAAATCTTCGGCATCCATGACCTCCGGAGCACAATCAACGCTAGCGTCGGCAAGGAGATCGTGATACCAGTGATCACGGCCTTCTCGCATCTTCGCGTCGACCTTGGCGGTGAGCTCCGCCCCTCTCGCCACCACCACCACGTTCTCGACCGTCGTGCAGGACTGCAGCGCCTCATCGGCGTTCCCCTTGAGGGGGACGATCCCCCCTCGCCTGTATCCGCCGTCCGCTGTGATCAACACCTTCGCACCGACATCGTTGATACGATCAGCGAGCGATTCCGGACTGAATCCACCGAAAACAACCGAATGGGGAGCGCCGACGCGCGTGCAAGCGAGCATCGTGATCGCGGCTTCCGGAATCATGGGCAGGTAGATGGCCACGCGATCCCCCTTCCCTACGCCCAAGTCCTTCAGTGCATTGGCGAACTGGCACACCTCGCGATGGAGGCTCTCGTATGTGTACTCTCGGACATCACCGGGCTCTCCCTCCCAGATCAACGCCGTCTTGTTCCGGCGAGGGCCGTCCAGGTGCCGATCCAGACAATTGTGGGAGACGTTGAGCTTTCCCCCGACGAACCACTTGGCGTGAGGGGGTTCCCATTCGAGCACCGTATGCCAGCGTTCGAACCAGTCCAGTTTCTCCGCCCACGATTCCCAAAAGGCCAGGCGGTCCGCTGAGGCACTCTCGTAGGGGCCGCGGTCCCGTACGATAGCCCCTTCCGTGAAGTGTTCGGGGGGTGGAAAGCGACGAGTCTCGGTGAGGAGAACATCCAGACCCTGACCCTTTTCACTCATTCGAGTCCCCCGTTTTCGATCTCCTCCGCCATGTGATGTTCTCCATGCGTGTGTTGAATTCCCGCAGCCTTCAAGTGAATTGTCCGAGCGCAGAACCCACCTCAGAACTTATCTAGACAGCCGGCGTGCTCCCGCCAGAGTAGGGCGGTGGTGGAGCGGACGGCAACCCTGGACAGCCTTCTAGCCCGTCTCTGTCAGCAAAGATCTGAGGCCCTCGTGCGCCAAGGATTGCTCGAAGGCCGTAGTTGTCGCCGACGCCAACGCAGACACTGCGCTCGCCCCAACCTCCAAGGCTTCCGACGGGATGGTGAGCTTGATGCGGACCTCCGTCTGTGCGGCGGATGGATCGTCCTCCGGACCATCCATCCGCAGACGCACCACAAACGGAGTGCGATATCGATCGGGGAGACAGTCGGCAGTGACCTCGGCGAGGGCCGCGAGAAGGTCGGGCATAGGTTCCAGGAGCCCCATGTCCGGGCCGGCCACAACCAAGGCGAGGTTCCCCTTGAGGCCCTTCGTGGTCTCGTCCAGGAACACATCGATACTCACGAAATCCGGACTCTCATCGTGATGAAAAAAGAGGTAGGCGCTCCGTAAGCTCTCCCCCTGCCACCGGCCCTCGAACTGGTGGCTGGTCGTCTTTTGGAGACCGGAGAGCACCCAACCGGCACGTGTGACGCCGTCCTGAACCGCTTCGATGAACGGTTCCAAAGTCAGCAGTGGCTGGGCGTCATCGGTCATGGCAAAGGCCGGGGTCGAGGGATATATTGCAAGATTATGAAATCATCAGATGCGAAGCTCAATGATTTGGTGTTGCGCCGGACGCTTCAGGAGAACGGCCACCGCTATACCGATCAACGCGCCGCCGTCTTCCGGCTCGTCGCCCGCAGCAGGGTCCACCCCACCGCAGAGGACGTGTTCCTGGGTGTACGTACCGAAGTGCCCGGAATATCGCTCGCGACTATCTACAAGAGCCTCGAAACGTTGGTCAGTTGTGGACTGGCGAAAAAACTCAACCTCGACGACGGCTCGGCCCGGTTTTGTGGGCGGACGGAGCCCCACCATCACGCTCGGTGCCTGGCGTGCGGTGGGGTCTCGGACGTTCCCGGTGAACTCGGTGACTTGGAAGTCGCCGCGCTCCGATCGCAGGCCGGCGGATTCCACTTGGTAGGATACGAGCTCGAGTTGACGGGGTACTGCTCGGACTGTGCGCCGGCGACGGGTAACGGGGCCGGCGCCTCCGCAAACTGACGGCATCACCCTGGGCGCGCCACTTCAACCCCCACGTGCAGTCTTCGATCCGCGTGTGATCATCCCGTGCTCGGATCAGGAAGGGCTTTGGTCTCAGTGTGGCGGTGTGTCATGAGCCGCTTTCCGAAGATCCGTTTCCCGGAGATCCGCTTCACCAAGATCCCGAATTCCCAAGCCCTCCTCCAGTTGGCCGGTGCCAAGGCGGTTTTCCCAAGCTTGATCACGGTGCTCGTCCTGTCGCTCTGGACGACGGGAGCCCGGAACGACGAGCCTGTGCCTCCACTGCCTGTCGTGGTCGCTGAAACAACCGTTCGCCCCGTGCCAACGCCACCACCGAGTCGAGACGTGCTCAGGCTACGCGAGGATCTCTCGGCCCTCTTGGATACACCTGCGCTGCGTAGCGCCGAGTGGAGCGTCCTCGTCGTCTCCCTCGACGAAAAGGACACGTTGTTCGCACGAGATGAGAATCGCTTCCTGGCCCCGGCGTCGAACATGAAGATCGCCACGACCGCGGCGGCCCTCCACTTTCTTGGGCCGGAGTTCAGGTACCAGACGTTTGTCTTCGCAGACGGGCCCATCGAGAACGGGGTCCTGCGAGGGGACCTGATCCTCTACGGCACGGGGGATCCGGGCATTTCCGATCGCTTCTACCGTGATGGCACGGAGGTGTTCGAATCGTTTTCCAAGCAGATAGCCGACGCCGGTATCACCCGGATCGAGGGCACCGTCGTCGGAGACGCGACGTATTTCTCGGGGCCTGAGTTGGGACCGGAGTGGGATCCGCGAGACTTGAACGAGTGGTTCGCCGCGTCCGTGTCCGCGCTCTCCTTCAACGAAAACATCGTCACGCTCCAGATTCTTCCGTCGGCTCGCCTTGGCTTCCCGCCCCGGATTGAGACGATCCCGTTCGGATTTCCGCTCGATGTGAGTAATCAGGCCGAGACGGTATCGGGCCGTCCCCGTCCCAACCTCTGGTTGGACCGTGTAGAACCCACGGCGAGAATTCGCGTCGATGGGGAAATTCGGCAGGGAGGGTCCGATATTTGGCGCCGCCTTACCGTGCCGGATCCGGCGGTTTTCGCGGCCCGGGCCCTCAGAGAGGTGCTGATCTCCAACGGCATCGCAGTCAGGGCCCCCGAAAGAGCCGTCCATGACGCGGCCGAATCCAAGATCACGGGGCGCGAGTCCTGGGCCTCCCGCCTCATCGACGGTGATGAACCCAGCCTCCTCGCCCACCACACCTCGCCGGAGCTACTCCAGTATCTGACGGTCCTAAACCATGAAAGCCACAATTTGTTCGCCGAGTCGATCATCAAGACCATGGGCAAAATCGTGACGGGAGAGGGATCCTTCGAAGGTGGCGTCCGCGCGGTTCAGGTGTTCGCCACGAGCGAAGCCGGGATCGAGGAGGATCAGATCATGGCGGTTGACGGTTCGGGCTTGTCAGAAAGCAACCGGACAAGTGCCGGGGCTCTGGTCGGACTCTTACAGCACGTGGCCATATCCGACAATTGGGACTCGTTCGTCTCTACTCTACCTGAAGCCGGGCGCCGAGACCTCCGCAGAATGTACGGGACTCGTGCTGCCCGTAATCTTCGAGCCAAGACCGGGACCATCGACGGTGTCTCCGCTCTCACGGGAATCGTCACGACCCGAGATGGTGAGACTCTACTCTTCAGCATTCTCTCGAATGAACTCCGATCCACTGGTGCGGCGAAGCGCGTCGAAGACCGGATCGGTGCTCGTTTAGCTGATTTTCTCCGAAATGGGGCTCCCATATCTTAAGAGCGCCTCGTCAGCCGTCCACCCTCCCACGTGCGGACCGAAGTCTCTTTCGAAGTTCCACGCCGGACATCGTGGCCAGCGTGCTCTCGGCAGCTTGGTGACTGTTCCATTTCACGTCGAGAAGCTCCACGCCCTGGTCTGCTGCGCCTTCCGGGTAGAAATAGAGATGGTGCCGTCCCTTAAAATCGAGACCCTCCCGCGAGCGCACCGTAGCCACCCAGGCATCACCATCCAAATCCAGGAAATCCCTCATATGCAATTCTTTATGGGAAACATCAACTCGGGTTAAATCGGCTGAACGGTGTCACGCGGGGTCGGCTAAAGCTAGGTTTGCCTCATCGGAAATACAACAAATCATCTACAGTCGCTTGGCCATCTCCGAGTTGGAAGGAGCACTTGGTGAAGGTCGAGGCTCGAGTGGCCGCCTCGAGGCCGCCACACCTGCGAACCGACCTGGCGCTCATCGTGTTGAGCGTGATCTGGGGTGTCAATTTCTCCGTGATCAAGGTCGGTCTGAGAGAATTCGATCCGCTGGCATTCAACGCGATACGATTCGTGCTGGCGTCGATGACGCTCTTCGTCTTTCTGCGTATCAGTGGCCCGATACCGTTGCCCGAACGGCGACACTGGGGCCGCATCGTTCTCATGGGTTTGCTCGCGAACGTCGTCTTCCAACTGCTATTCATTTACGGGGTCGACCGGACCCTTGCCGGTAACGCAGGATTGGTCATCGCCACGACGCCGGTGTGGACCCTGATCCTCGCGTCCGTTTCTGGGCAAGAGCACCACGGGTTGCCCGTCTGGGGCGGCGTACTGGCCACCCTGGGGGGGATGGTGCTCGTTGTTGTCGGCGGGGAAAGCGACTTGGGAGTGGGTGAAGGCCAGTTGATCGGTGATCTTCTGCTCGTTTTGTCCGCCATCGCGTGGGCCGCCTACACAGTCGGCACGCAGGATCTCACTCGGCGGTACGGAGCCCTGGCCGTGACCTCGTGGACACTCTGGGTGGGCACCATCGTCCTGTTCGCACTTGGAGCCGCCTCTCTCTGGTCTACGGATTTGGGGACTATTTCTCGGGTTGGCTGGTTCGGCGTCGTATACGCGGGAGTCCTGGCGATCGCCGTCGCGTACCTTATCTGGAACCATGGCCTGGAGCGTATCGGTGGACCACGGACCGCCGCGTTCTCGAACCTGACACCGGTCGTGGCGCTCATTGCCGCGGCCATCTGGCTCGGTGAGGATCCCGGTCCCACACAGATCATGGGCGCAATCATCATCATCGGAGGGGTGTGGATCACTCGTGTGGCCGGGGGGAAGGATCTATCCGGCTGAACCCGACTCCAGGCTGGGGCGGTGACGGAGCTCGGGAAATTCGTACACGATGATGCCCTCGTTCGTAACCTCCGAACGGACGCGCAGACCGTCGTCCATGGAGTCCAACACCCCTTCAGCTGCCGCAAGCGACACGTCCAACGAGGCGGCGACCTCCGTCACCGTCAACGTTCCACCCTGTTCGGTGGCGTGAAGAAGCACGCGCCGCTGAAGCCGGTCCATGATCGCGCGCCTTCTGATCTCACGGGCCTGGAGCCCCCACCAGGCCGTCGAAGTGCCCGCGGCCCCTACCACACTCCCAAACACGACCAACCCAAGCTGCGGCTCAGGGAATCCGATCGATACCATGAGGGCCGCAAGAAGCACCATTGCGCCCCCCAATACACGGCGCCCCAGTCCTCCCCCCGGAAGACTTTCCCCGGCAATGCTGCCGCCACCGACCGAATGCGTGTGCACCGGATCCGCTAGTGCCGGACGATCGGTGGCGCCCGGGCCGGGTATCCGGGCGTGCTGCCAGCCCAAGCCACACTGCGCACAGATCATGCGCCTCCGTCGAAGGAGGTAATACGCAAGGCCACCCAACCCGGCCATGAACCAACTGGCCACGGCAAACCCGAGGAGTACCCCTACGTTACCAATTCGCTGAAAATGCTTTACGCCGGTCCCCACGTGGCCGCATCGTGGGCAACTGCGCACCTCGAGGCCCACGGCCCTCACCGGGGGCCTTACTAAAACCGCCGCCCCACAAGTGGGACAGGCGGTTTCGTGCTCCCTCAGATCTTCACCGCACGTGGAACAGCGCATTTGGCCTCAACGAAATGGGTCCTCCCGAAGTAGACACTCCATACTACGCGTTCGTTCCGGAGAAGATTCACCCCTCCACTCGGCGCGAGAGCCTCCATCGGGCCGAAAAGACGATCACCCTCTCTAGGGGATTCGTTCGAAGGAAAGCAATTCGAGAATCGGACTGCCCGTCAGGCGGGCCGACCCGGTCCGTACACGCCCGAGGACCCGAATGCGCTCGAGAGGGTCGAGCCGCTGAGCCTCTCCGAGCCGCTCTGGCGGTATGGCCACATAAACGAACGACTGGTTTCCGTCTCCCATCCTGGTCAGCAGAAACGGCTCCGTTTCGTAGAAGTCCGTTCGGATCTCTTCAGCTCTCTCCAGCGAAATGAACTGAAGATCCCACTGAACGACCTCGCCCCGGTAGTCGTCCGGTGCCGCCGCCACGCTCGCGAGAGTCGCATCGGACACACCGGCGCCCTCATCCGCACCCTCTGGCAGCCAAATCCATCCCTCCAAACGAACCCGGGTCCAGTTCCCTTCCCTGGCGAGGACCTGGAGGTTCGTGCTCGACGCCAAGGTAGCCAGCGTGTCTCCATCGGGGGTGCTGAGAACTGGTGCGTTGGCCGAGAAGCCTTGAGCCCACTCCCCGACACCGACCGAACTGGACGGCGTTGTGAGGTCGGATCGCCCCGCGGAATCGCCAGATGGATCCGTCCCGAACAAAGCCACTGAGCTTCGCCATATCCAGGCCCGTCTATGCACGCGAGCCCAACCGGCAACCCGCTCCACGGTCTCGAGAAGCGTTCCTTGCTCCACGTGGCCGAGGATCTCTCCCCCAGGGCCGCCTCGGATGTTCTCGCCACCCTCAACGGACACCACTAGGTCGAACGCTCCTCGATTGACCGCTTGAAGGGATCGGGTCCAGATCCATCCGTCGAAATCGAATTGCAGCCAGTCATCCGTCGCCTCGAGCACTTCCAGGCTCATGCCGGCGCGGAGTTGCCCGAGCAGCGTCCCGTTTTGCTGAGCCCGGAAGTTTTCCTCTTTCGTCAACGTTCCCGACTGGCCCTCCACGAACTCGCCGAACGCGAATAGGGAGCAGAGAACGCACAGGAGCCAAAGAACCCGAATTTGCCGGGAGCGGACAATCATCTTACTGAAACGATCCTCGACAGACGGTGTTGAAAGGACGAACTTGGCGGCCTCAATACGCGGCGACTTGCCCTGACGAATGTGTTCGGGGAAGTGCCGGTCGTCAATTCCCAACAACCGGATTTTGAACTCGCTTCCATGCCCCACGCTAAATTACTCGCCCTATCGATTTTGTTTTCCATCGGGATGGTCCGTTCCCCAGCATCCGCCCAGACCATCCCGTCACCATACACGTACATCGAAAACCACCAGGAATTGGCTTTCTTTGTGGGGAAGAGCAACGTCGATGCCGGCAAACTCGAGCTGGGACCACGAGACTCCGACACGTTCGGTGCACGCTATTCGGTCGGTCTCGGTGGCGCGATAAGTGTCGACGTCTCCGGAACATTGTTCAACTCGACGCGGTTGATTCAAGATGTGCGGAGGCCCATTGATGACCGCACCATCGATCGGGGCGACATCGACCTTCTCCTGTTCGACGTACGGATTCGCCTCAACCTGACGGGCCGGCGGATGTGGCACGGCTTCCAACCCTTCCTAACGTTCGGCGCGGGGGCCGCCTTCCCCTACTTGGTGGACAACGGTGCGGAGGAGGTCGCGTTCATGGACGCGGCGGACCGGTACTTTTTTGGTGTGCGCTTCACCGGAACAACTTCGGGAGGCACCACGTTCCACGTTTCGAGAAGGCTCTCTCTGCGTGTCGAGGGCATGCTGAACCTCTGGCAGATCAAAACGCCAATGGGATGGTTCTCGTTCGACAACGACCCCCTCCATCTATTTTCCGAGAGCGAGTGGGTGACTGCCCAATCCATCATGCTCGGGACGAGTTGGCGCTTTTGAGACAAATGCCGGACTTCGAGTCTAGAACCGGGGATTGGCTCCCATTCGACCGGGCCCTCGCACGTATCCTCAGCCACGTCTCGGCCCTCCCTCCGGAGACCGTACCGCTCGAGGAGGCGCTCGGTCGCGCGCTGGCCCTCGACGTTCTGGCGCCCGGACCACTTCCGCCATGGGACAACAGCGCCATGGACGGATATGCGGTCCGAGGCGACGACGTAGCCGGAGCGACGAAGGACCAACCGGTGGTCCTAGTGGTCACGGGAGTGATCCATGCGGGATCACGCTTCGAGGGCACCGTCGGCCCGGGCGACGCCGTGAGAATCATGACAGGGGCGGAGATCCCGGGGGGGGCCGACACCGTAATCCGTGTCGAGGATACCGATCGTGAGGAGACCGAGTCCGGAAATCTCCGGATCTACTCTGAACGGGATCGGGGGCGCCATGTTCGACCAGCAGGTCAGGATTGGTCCGAGGGCGCTGTCACTCTGGAGTCCGGTACCGGAATTGGTCCCGGGCAAGCCGCCGTACTCGCGGCATCACGCGTATCCTCGGTCTCGGTCCACCACCGACCCAAAGTCGCCATCCTGGCGAGCGGTGATGAACTCGTCGACATCGAGAGCCAGGCTCTCGACCCCCACGGGATCCCTGAAAGCAACAGTCACCTTGTATCCGCGGGTGTCCGCGCGGCCGGCGGAATCCCCATGCGCCTGGGCATCGCGAGAGACGACCAGGCCGACATACGGCACCATCTCGCCAGAGCCGCAGACGCCGATGTGCTCGTGACGCTTGGTGGGGCCTCCATGGGAGAGGGAGACCTCTTCAAGACTGTCCTCGAAGACCTTGGCTTCGAGTTGGATTTCTGGCGCGTCAAGATCCGGCCCGGAAGCCCGATGAGCTTCGGGCGCTTGCCTTTGGAGGGCGGCGGTAGCCAAATGGTCTTCGGACTTCCGGGTAACCCGGCCTCCGCGTTCGTGACCTTCGAGCTCTTCGTCCGACCTTTCCTGCTGGCGCTAGCAGGCCACATCAAGCTCCACCGGCAGATCGTCACGGCACTGGCGGCCGGAGATCTCACAACGGCCGGGGATGTGACCGGATTT
>Ga0209019_1001121_pt1 | contig 13432 bp, 7 predicted proteins | sample METZYME_3_300m_FD_187549 | JGI IMG/M metagenome (GOLD analysis project Ga0209019, IMG submission 187549) | Marine microbial communities from oxygen minimum zone in mesopelagic equatorial Pacific - METZYME_3_300m (SPAdes) (version 2) | ecosystem: Environmental > Aquatic > Marine > Oceanic | place... | reverse complement strand
GACTCATGGCAGGTCAACTCGCTTTCTGAGGTACCATTCCAGCGATGCGGTGAAGGTGATAATCAGCAGCAGCAGCCATGTGTCCCATATGGACTTCTCGACAGGCGACCGGATTGGCTGTACCGCCTGGCTGATGCGGTCGGGTAACGACCCGGCGTCGGAAAGAGTGATGAACTGTCCGCCGGACGCATCGGCAATCGCCATCAGACTTGCCAGCTGCATTGCCGGCTTCTCAAATTCGTAATGCGGTTCACGGATGCTCACTGTTAGATGGTCCTCTTCGGCATAGCCGTCTACCCACATCTCCCAGAGCCCCTTCTGCAGATGAACCGTGCCTGTAAAAAAGCCTTCCTTGGCCTGATCTCTGTGGACCTTGAACGCCTTCTCCTCGGACGTCTCCTTGTTCAATGCGACGAGCGTCACGAAGTCATCACGTACCGCCGTGAAGTTCTCGCTGAGAACCTTGGCCGTGATCTCAATGCGCTCCCCGACAAAGAAGCTGCGGCCCTGGCTCATGAGCTGCACACGCGTCATGTTCCCCAGCAGGTGCGGCAGCCCCATGAACTGGATTGTCTGGATCCAGAACCGGTTGGTGTAGCGGTTGCCCACCTTGTGCCGCCAGCGCCAGGTCGAGTTGATCCCCATGAACAGAACCTGTCCCTTGCCGAAGCGATGGGTCGCCACCAGCGGAATCGGCCCATACTCGTTGACCGCTTTGCCATGCTCCACCAAGGCAATGGCAGAGGGTTTCAACCGTTTGATGCCGCTGTAGTACCAGTACTGCGGCGGCAGCTGGGCCCACAGTGCTTCGTTCTCGTCGGGCAGCGCAGAAAGCCGAGTGATGTTATGAAACTGGCCCTCGTGTGCGAGGCGCAACGGATACGGACGGGTGAAGCGTTGGTCGAGGTCGAGGCTCTCGTGTTCTGCAATGGCGCGGAACTGTACGGGCAGCATGTCGCCAATGGGCGTTCCCGCGAAGGTGCCGGGGGTCCCCGACGTCGAACTGATCATAATCAACGCGCCGCCGTCCTCAGTCACATACTCCTTGATCTTCTGCATCTTTTCCGTGTCGAAGTAGTCAGCCCGGATATTGCAGAAGACGAGGCAATCGAAGTCCTGCGAGATCGTGTCAAACGGCAGAGTCGGCAGGTACTGTTCGTCACTTCGAGAGCGCTCGAGGTCGCCGCGGCGTATGAACACCTTCGCCTCTGCACGGCGGTCGCGATCGATCAGCCCCTTGAGGTATCGGTACTCCCAGCTGGGATTCTCAATCACGAAGAGGATGCGGATGGCGTTGTCGATCACGCGAATCTGCTTGGTTTTCTCGTTGTTCTCCAGGAAGTACTCGTTCGGCTGCCCCGCCGCCGTGACGCGGAACGTGAAGTCCCCGGCCGTCTCGGCACGGATCACGAAGTTCTCTTTGAAGACCCCGTCCCTGCCTTCGACATCCCGGCCGCCGATTCTCTCGTCGCCGAGAAACAGGTCCACACTGACGCTGTTTCCCGCGACGGAGGCGCCCTCAAAGGTCACCTCGACTGCGAGTTCTTCGTCCTTGAAGATCAGCTCGGGGATATTGGCGTCGATGATCTTGATGTCGACAGCCTCCTGCGCCCCGATCCCGATTGGGAACACGCGGACCCCTCGCGATCCGAGCTCCTGCGCGACGACCTCGGGGCTCTCGCCTTTGTTGCTGCCGCCGTCGCTGAGCACGACGATACCGGCAAGCGGTTGTCCGCGGAAGTCCTGAGCGACCTGGCGGATGGCCGCTCCAAGCTGCGTGACCTCGCCTGTCACCTGAGGCATGACCGCTGCGCCGTCTTCTTCGTGGACGCCGTTCGCTACGACCTCCTTGTCGAACGAGTACAGCTGGACCGAGTAGTTGTCCTTCAGCTCAGCAAGCAGGTCGCTTCGGCCATTGTTCAGGATCGACTGCGCGATGGAGATCCGGTCCAGCTTGCTAGCCTGGGCCGTATCCAGATCGGTCGCCTTCGCCACCAGTGCGGTATATGCTGCTGGTGCCCCTTTCTCCACGATCCCCATGCTTTTCGAACTGTCCACGAGGATGGCGACATTGCTCCGCGGTTCGATCAGCCGGTCCATCTGCAGGACGGGCTTCATGAAGATCAGCAGCAGCACCGCATAGGTCAGAAAGCGCAGTACACTCAACAGGCGGCGCATCGGCGGATTGAGGTCGGCCCGTTCACGCTTGTAGATCTTATGGCAGTAGAAAGCGACCAGAGCCAGTATAAAGACAGCGACCCAGGCGGGCAGCCCCATCTTCAAAACGCAATTGAAATCGAGGACTTCAATAGTGCCTTCGGTGCCCAGCAGCCAATCGAGGAGTTGCGTCATCCCTGCCTCCTTGCAATGCGATGCGCCAGAAGGTTCTCGCTGATCCAGAAGAGGACGGCCAGGAGCAGGCACAAGTTGGACAGTCCGGAGCCGGCGCCGATGTTGGCAAAGGCGACGGAGAGATCAGATGAGCCGTCGACTACAACGCCCATGGGCCCATAGATCTTCGACAGCTCACTGGTTTGCATGGACACGATCCTGCTCTCGTGCGGATTGACGTTGACGCTGAATTCACGGCCGTCCGCCGATCCTGATTCACGCAGGGTATGCACGCCTGCAAAGCCCAAAACACCAAGGTGCATCACGTATCGACCGCCTTCTTTGAGCACTGAAACAGAGCGGGACTCTGACTGGGGATTGATCAACTCGCCGGTCGATTGCGATTGCTCAAACGTTACCTGTTCGGTGACCGATGCACCGACGCGAAACTGCTTGTCCTCGAGCCGTGGGATGCGTAGTCGCTTGAGGGCTTCTTGGATGAAGGCGACGAAGGTCGGGCATGCAGCGAAATTGTTCCAGCTCAGGTCTGCGCTGGAACCAACGACAATCACCTTACCTGTCCCCAGCGTAAATTCTGCAATGGCGGCGGCCTCCGAATCGGTCGCGGGTACAGTGGCCAGAGAAATCGCTCGTTTCGATTCACTCGGCTTGAAGCCCAGCGTCTTGTAGAAGCGCACGGTGTCCATGTAGTTCTTCTTGCCGCTCACAAGATGCCGCCATACCGGGTGGTCCGCTTGCTGAATACTCAGCAGCAACGGCTGCTTTTTGTCGTCATTCTTGATCGGTGCATCGATAAGCGGCCAGGGGAAGAGACCCTCTCCGTTACGGTGCAGATTGTCGTTATACAGCGTCGGGCTGACGTTGTTGCCCATGAAGAACAACACCCCGCCGCCGGCCTGAACATAGGCCTCGAGATGTTTTGCTTCGGTGGCCGTGACGCTGTTGACGTCGGCAATGAGCACCAACTCGTATTCCGACAGGTTTTCCGCCAGCAGTTCCTGCATCCCGATGTGTACGAAGTTGTAAAGCGCACGCGGATCCTCCGATCCGTCGCGGAAGGGATTGAGGCACAGCTCCACAAAATCAGTGGGCTTCGCTATCCCTTCGGCGGGCGGCTGATCCACAACCGCCAGCACCCTTAGACGGTCATGCGCTTCAAACGAGAGATACGTCTTGTTGTCTGCTGGATTCGCGTCCTGACCGATCTTCAATACGGCCCGATGCTGACCGAGCTGGGTAATGGCGTGCGAGAAGAGGACTTCGGCGGTCTGCTTGGGGCCGACCGACAGCGTCCGGGTCGCGATCGTTTCTCCATCCACGATCAGCTCGACCGGCACGTCTTCGGCGATCTCTGAGCCCTGGTTGAGGACAGAGCCCGCGAAATGGGCCGTCTGACCGACCCGTACTGCGCCTTGTAGCAGCGTCAGGTCGGCGGCAAAAAGGTTGGCATCGGAGCCATCCCCGACAGGTACAAACACGACCGTGTGCTTCTTGCACAGTTCCGTCAGGGCGCTCTTGAGCCCGTCGTTGGGGCTGCCCCAATCCTGCTCCTGGAAGTCGGACACCAGAAACACCGTCTGGTCGACGCTCGGCGACTTCTTCGTGAACTCCCGGATATAGCCAACCAGTTTGTCCGGGCGGCCGGCGAAGTCGGTGACCTGCATTTCTTTGACCGTCTCTCTCACCAGGTCATGGTCGGCAAGATTCCCGCCAAGAACGGTCTCGGACTGCTCAGAACCTTTGGCCAACGACACCCCATGGCCCTTGGGCAATTCTCGGATGATCGCATCTGCCTTGCTGCGTGCCGCATCGAAGCGGGTCCGCGGTCCCTGCTTGGTCGCCATGGAATACGACGCATCAACCACTACCAGCGCGTCCCCGCGGTCACCCAGCAGCGTCACAGAGCCTTTCTTGAATCCCACACGCGCCAAGGCGAGTACGAGAAACACAAACATCAACACCCGCAGCACCAGCAGCAGCAAGTCTTCCAGGCGCAGCCGTTTCTGCTGCTCCTCGATGATCTCCTGGAGAAACTGCATCGCCGCCCATTCCATCTCTTTCACCTGATGGCGGTGAAGCAGATAGATGATGATCGGGATACTGACCAGAGCCAGGCCGCTCAGTAAGAATGGATTAACGAATGAAAACAATGCTATCTCACGGTGAATGTAGGGTGAATGGCCAGAAGAGGCATGGATCGAACAATGCGCTCACTGTTCGATGGTCGGACTTCATGATCTGCCTCCTCGTGTGAGGTGCGTCAGGCGCGAGGTCAGATACCCGAACAGCATCTCCTCGATGGGGCGCCCGGTATTGACGAGGACGTATTCGGCACGGCTCGCCTCACAGGCGGAGCGCAGTTTTTGTATGTGCTGGTTCACCTTCTCCAGGTAGGCCTTGCGAATCTGTTTCGGCTGCAGTTTCAGCTCTTCGAGCCCCTCCAGCCCCTTGAACTTCACATGCCCGTCGAGCGGGAAGTCTAACTCATACGGGTCCATCACGTGCAGGAGCACGATCTCGTGGCGATCATATTGCAGGCGCGCCATGCCGTACTTCAGCTGTTCGATATCCAGCAGGCAGTCGGAGATCAGAATCACTAACTGCCGCCGCCCGATCCGTTCGGCGAAGTCCAGAAGTGTCTTATCGATCTCGGACTTCTTGCTCGGCGTAAAGTCTTCCAGCATCGCGCTGATGGTGTAGGTGGATCCCAGTGAGTTGGAGGGGGGCAGATACTGCACCACGCGGTCGTCAAACAGGCCGATGCCGATCTTGTCCCGGGCCTTGGTCACCAGGTAGGCGAGGCTGACCGCCAGATAGTTCGCATACTCAAACTTGGTCAGCTCGCTCGATCCATAGCGCATCGACTCGCTTACATCCACAAAGAGTTGACAGACCAGATTGGTGTCGGCCTCGTACTGCTTCAGCAGATACTTGTCCCTCTTGTAGTAGGCGCGCCAGTCGATATGCTTCGGATCGTCGCCCGGCAGGTATTCACGGTGCCCGGCAAACTCGACGGAGAACCCGTGAAACGGTGACTTATGGGCGCCCGCCATATTCCCCTCGACCAGCCCTTTTGGGTTAACGACGAATCCACCGATCGCGGAAATCGCTTTGGGGTTCAGGTATTTTGCCAGGTACTTGCTCACAGCTGATCTCTCGGTACGGGCTACTCGAAGCGTGGGATGGTCTCTAGAAGCTTCTCGATGATGGTGTCCGACGTCACACCTTCAGCCTGTGCCGCAAAGTTCGGCGCGATACGGTGCCGAAGCACGGGTTTCGCCACCGCCATGACGTCTTCAACTGACGCATGGAAGTTGCCTTGCAGGATTGCCCGGGCCTTCGCCGCGCTGATCAGCGCCAGTCCGGCGCGCGGACCGGCCCCGAAGCTGACCCAATCCTTGACGAAGTCGGGTGATTCGGGCTTCTCGTTGCGCGTGGCGCGCACCAGCGTGACCGCATAGCGCAGTACATGGTCTGCAACCGGCGTCCGGCGGATCAGATCGCGGAAACGGAGAATCTCCTCGGCCGAAACCACGGCGTTGACCGTTTCTGCAGCGCCGGAGGTCACCGTCTGCACAATGTCCATCTCGTCGTCAAACTCGGGGTAGTCCACGAAGATATTGAAGAGAAAGCGGTCCTGCTGCGCTTCCGGCAACGGGTACGTCCCCTCCTGATCGATCGGGTTCTGCGTGGCGATGACGAAGAACGGGCGCTCCAGTTGATACACCTTACTGCCGATCGAAACCTGCTTTTCCTGCATCGCTTCAAGCAAGGCCGCCTGCGTTTTTGGTGGGGTGCGATTGATCTCGTCGGCCAGGATGATATTGGAAAAAATCGGGCCGGGCATGAACTTGTAGACGCGCTCGCGCGTCACAGGGTCGTCCTGAATAATGTCAGTGCCTGTGATGTCTGACGGCATTAAGTCGGGCGTGAACTGGATTCGCTTGAAGTCCAGATCCAACACCTCGCTCAGTGTTGTGACCAGTAGTGTTTTTGCCAGGCCCGGGACGCCGACCAGCAAACAGTGCCCGCCTGCAAAGATGCACGTCAGCAGGTTTTCGACGACCTCGTCCTGGCCGATGATCATCTTGGATATCTGCTCGCGCATCTTCGCGTAGGCCTCGCCAATGAGCGCCACATTGTCCTGGTCGCTCAACTCGCCATCTGCGTCGCCGTACTCCTTGAGAATATCTTCATTGGGGTCATCCGTTGGTGTCATCGGGTCAGTCATAGTATTGCCTCCTGTTTCAGTTCTAATAGAATAATCGATGGCCGAGTGACACAGCGTTACCTCCGGCCCTCTGGATCAAGTATTTAAGGGGGAATGGCAGCTGGCGTGAGACGGTTACCCAGGATCTGCCTGGCGATGATCATCAGGTTCTCCTCCCCGGCGAAGGAGAAGGAGGGCATGGGCGGAGTGTTGGGCGTTTGGTTCACCGGGTTCATGGCCCATTTAACGATGCCTTGCGGGTTGTTGGCGTAGCGCCTACGAATCTCGGCAAGAGGCGGGCCGACAACTCGCTGGGTCTCGTGATGACAGGCGATGCAGGCGGTCATCATCGTCTTGGGATCCTGCTTTGCCTTGAAAAAGGCTGCTTTCGCCACTTTCGGCACCTCCCTGTAGCCGGGGAAATCAGTGAAGGCCTTGCCCAGATTGTGAACAGTGGCAAAGATCTCCAAGGGTCGAGTGCGACCCACACTGGCCTTGTGGAAAAGGTGCAGCTGGTCAACCGGCTGCAACTGGGGAATTTCGACAAAGATCTGCTTGCCGCCGCTCAAGCGATGCACAGCCTTGATCTGCAGCATATCATGCCCCTTCTGCTGGGGCTGACTGGGGGAGTATTCTTCTGATCCGTAACTCAAACTATATCTATAGTTCCAATGCTGGGCGAACCAGAGTCCGGTTTCGCCGAGCGCTTCGGGCTGTGCTTGGGCAAAGGTCAACAGAATCCCGTTGGCGCGCGTTTCGTAGGCGCTCGGATAGTGAAAATATCCACCGGTGTAGCGCAGGCGCTGCAGGGAGCCATCCCTGACGCCGTAGTTCAGGTAGCCCTGTGTGCCGGCAACATAAAGCTGACCATCATACGGCGACATGCGCGCCCGATGCGCGCCCGACAGAAAGGACCCCCACAACGGCACGGCGGCGGCCTGCGACTTGCCGTTGACGACTTCACGCAGAACCAGAAAGTGCTCGCCCAAGGACATCGCCAGGTGAATCCAGTTGCCCTTGAGCGGCCCCCAGCGATCACTGTCGATATAAGCCTGGCCGCCACTGGAACTGTCCTCACCACGGGGCAGATAAACCATGGCCTTCTCGTATCCGCCCTTGCGGTCCTTTTTCGGCCCGCCGAAGCCATAGAAATTGCCGTCCTTTACTTCAATGATTGCACTGGCAGGCGACCAGTTTCCCTCCTGCATGCTGGCGAGAACAACACTGCCGTCGGTATTGACACCGATACCATTTGGGTAACGCAAACCGGTCCCCAACACGTCCAGAGACTTCATGTCCGCATTAACGCGGCATAGCCCTTGCACATGTGAGGCAAAATAGAGATTGCCCTTGTTATCCCGCTGCAGGCCGGTGACGTAGTCGTGGCCGCCGGGCGAGGTCGTGATGCCACGAAAGACACAGCGATAGAAGTCGGCCTCATCATCCGCATTGAGATCATGCAGCGCGACAATCTGATCGCGGCAAGTGACGTGAATGATGCCGTCAATAACCTTGAGGCCGAGCGGTTGAAAGAGGCCGGTGGCATAACGTTTCCAGCTCAGCTTACTGAGGTCTTTGTTGAGGATATCACAGATCCACACTTCCCCCATGATGGTCGCCACAGCAATACGCGATTCCGAAATAAAATCGAACCCACCGACAAACATCAGTGAACCCCAGGGATTCTCGTAGGGCAGGGTAAAGGTATCCATCGCGTAAGGCAGATGGGTTCCCCGTCTGCCCACCGTTGCCACCCGCTGCGGCCATTGGCTCTTACCCGGTGCTCTCGCCTCCGCCTCGGCTACGGTGATGCCGTATACCTTGCCGTCTTTCACGGCCGCAGACTTGAAGGTCCTTTTTCCCTGAGCGTCCTGATATACGAACATCACCCGCCGGCCCTTGCGGAGGATACCGAAAAACCGTCCTTTCGGCGCCGGCGCCTTAATAGTCTCAACGTTGGGTTTTACGCCAATATATAGGCCGTTCTCCATGCCTCGATGTGAATCCGATCGATAGACAAAGGGGCCTCTCCAGGAAGCGAGGAACTGTCGCGAATGATGATCGTAAACGACGTTTATTCCCTGTTCCAGACTGACACAGACCGATCGCACGATGGTATGCTTGCCGATGCGCAGCGTACCACTGACCATCGTCCCCAGCTTGGTCTTGTTGCTGCGCCCGTCGCGCGAGGATTTGTCCGTCTGATTGCCGAAATGGTGGCTGGTAACGCGGTCCAACCCGGGGAATTGCGGTAGGATTTTCGGTCGCTTATCGTCCTCAAGGCCGCCGTAGTAGTAGGCTTGCTTCGCATAGTAGTCGTAGAGTCGGCCTCGATTGAGATGGTGCTGCCAATGTGGATTCGAGCTGATATCCAGAGGCTTGCCTTGAACCGCAGCGTTGAAGCCCTGCGGAGCTTCCGCAGCAACAAACCCCAGGACGGACAGCAGAGAACTGAGGATAAAACAGAGGCGCATGAGCTTGCCTTGTTGTCCCCTCAGGCACGCGATAGTTGCTCGGAATGAGTGATTCCCATCAATCGCCTATCCGTTATCACTTCTTCAGGTATGTGTCGAACCAGTCCAGTTCGGTCTTTGTAATCTGGGCCTGATGCGTACTGTAGACCCCGTAATGCCCCATGCCCTTGATGACCTGATACTTGTACGGTGCACCGCTGCGTTTCAGAACCTCGGCTACTCGGCCACCCTGCTGGGTGATATCCATCAACTCTTCTTTACCGGCGTCGATGATGAGGATCGGTACTTTCATCTTCTCGGCAGCCTGGAACACATCATAGACAATGTTCTTGGCGGGGTTGTAGCGCATGTGGCTGTACGAGGCCATCGTTCCGCCAGGCGCACCGGTCTTGAATGGAACCGGCTCTACGTCGCCGCGGGCTTGCTTCGCCATCAGCGTGTAAGCGTGGTGATAGGTTCCGTGCGAACGCTGTCCGCCCATGCCGGGAACCTGGGCGACGGCGCATTTCACGCGTGGGTCTTTTGCCGCAATCCACGTCGCCAGGCCGCCGCCGTAGCTTGTGCCGAACACACCGATGCGGGTGTTGTCAACATTCGGCTCTCCCGAGACGTACCCGATAGCATTGCGAATGTCGGTAATCTGATCACCAAAGTCCATCTGCCAGCGAAAGGCTCGAGCTTTTACAGTGACCTCACTCTTCGCGTCGGGGGTTGGCATTTTCTCGAGCATCATCAGTTTACTTTCGCTCTCCCCCCATCCGCGATAGTCAAAGTTTAGAAAAACGTACCCTCTCCGAGCGAAGGCAACCGCCAGGTTAATCGACCAGGACATTTTCTTAACGCCGCCAGTCCCATGCACGAAAACGATGACCGGCAGCCTCTCTCCAGAGTTTACACTCTTGGGCATGTACACATCACCTGCCATGCGCGTTCCGTCACTCCAGATCGTGACCTGCTTGCGGACAACATCCGCCGGCAACGGTGGATATTTCTGAGCTTTCGCAGCCGTGAAAGACTTGTCTGATTGAGCGGAAGCAGCAGGTAGAAACGCCAAGGCCGTGACAACAGCCAGTAAGTACGATCCGACAATGCATTTTCGATATTTCATAGCATTTCCTTTTTGAGTTAAAAATTTCATACCACCTGTTTCTATGATGATATATCCCTTTTATTCATACACCAGCGAGACATCGACATACTGCCCCCCGAGAGCGTTTTGGCAGTAAATGGCGAGTGTGTTTTTGCCTTTCTTCAATGATGCCTGCGCGGCATCCGAAATTTTCTTTAGTTCGTAGTGCGTGGTATACCCGTCCAGTTTGGCAGCCACTACACCGTTGACGTAGATGGTGGGGTTTTCATCCCAAAAGACGTTCAGCAGCAACTTTCCTTTGATCGGATCGTAGTCGAATGAGGTCCTGATCCAGACCCGGGGAGTATTCCATATCGTTTTGATATTGGCGTTTGGTGTGCCGGGCGCACCCAGGCCCGCAGCGCCCTGTTTCCACTTGTGATCGTCGAAACCAGGTTTCATCCAGTCGCCCACTGGTTCGGTCGTTGTGTAACGAACCGGAACCTTGTTTTGAGCCGCCACGGGCAAGGCCGGCTTGCCTAACAATTTTGCCGCGTAGAGTTTTTCATGCAAACGTCTCAATTCTTCGGCCGGGAACTTTTTCACTTCTCGATCGTATGTCATGAGACCGTTCACCTCCGCCTCGACATCGGTTGTCTGGGTATAAATGCCACCGGCCACACCGGCTTGCTTGAGCCGTATCATTCGCTGAATTGATTCCCGATAACGGCCTAGGAGTTCCTCCTTGCTCTTGGGCAGACCGCCATATCCCCAATTTTTCGCTCCGGGATTCCACACGTGTTTCTTGTCCACGACGAATCCGTGCCCGCCGAATTCTCCGACGACTTTGATGTAATCCTTGAATCGCGAGTCGTGTACCGGAAAGTGGGGGTGGGGATAACTGTGGTGGTCAACCACGTCACCGACCGGCCAAAAGTTGCCACCGCTAGCGACGTTGACAAGTCGTGATGGATCGTAGGCCACGGTCCACTTCCCGACTTCAAGTGTTCGATGCTGTCCCCAAGCTTCGTTGAAGGGAACCCAACTTACGATGCTGGGGGCATTGTAGAGGTAATCGATCATTTCCTTGAGTTCATACATGAACTGTTCGTGCGCTTCGTCGGGCCAGTCTTTGTCCTTGGGATTGGGTTGGAGTCGTGTCCATTTCGGGTGCGGAGTTCCGGAAACTTGGTCCTGCCAGATCATCATGCCCACCCGATCGCAGTAAGCATAATACCGCCGCGGTCGCACTTTGATGTGATTACGAATGCAATTGAACCCCGCGGCTTTCAGGTAATCGATGTCGAAAACCATTGCCTCGTCCGAAGCGGGTGTCAGCAGACCATCCGGGAACCATCCCTGATCGAGCGGGCCCAGATGAAAGATCTCTTTGCCGTTCAGTGTGAACCGCCAGTTTCCGCTGGCATCCAAATGCTTCCCGACACTACGGATACCTACGTAGGACTCGACCACGTCGATCGTTTGACCACGCAGGATCAGTTCGACCTTCAGGTCGTATAGGTTTGGTTTGTCTGGTGACCAGAGTCGAGGTGCTTTCACCGTCAAGCGGGTGCCTTTGACGGAACCTGTAACCGATCCAACCTCCCGGCCTTCAAATGAAGCACTGATCTTAACGCTCGGCACCATGTCGGCGTCTCCATCGATCTCCGTCTTTACGTCAATGATTCCCTTGGTCGCATCCGAATTGATCCGGAGGCTTTTGACATAGGTTCTCGGTACGGATTCGAGCCAGACGGTCTGCCAGATACCAGAGACACGGGTATAGTAGATTCCGCCAGGTCGGCGCACCTGCTTGCCACGCAATTGATAATCGGCGGTTTCGTCGATGACTTTCAGGCGAACGGTGTTCTCACCTTCGGTCACTGCCTTGGTGACGTCGAATGAGAATGGTGTGTTTCCGCCCTTGTGCGTGCCCACGCGCTGCCCGTTGATCCAAACCTCGCACTGGTAATCCACCGCTTCGAAATGAAGCAGTTTCCGGCTGTTCTTTTTCGAAACCTCAAAGGTCCTTTGGTACCAGAGTTCCTCGTTCGGTTGAAGAATGCGGCCTACCCCGGACAGGCTGGACTCGATGCAATAAGGAACCAGAATTTTCCCAACCCAAGTTTCCGGGGCGGTATTATTTTCCGGGGCGGAGCGTTGCCGCACGGTATAATCCCAAAGACCATTGAGGTTCTGCCAATCCTCACGCACCATCTGCGGTCGGGGGTATTCTCGCCATGCATTATCGGGCGTAACCTTTTGGGCCCATCTCGTCTTGATCTTGTCGCCAACTGGTTTCCAGTCGGCCCATGCGAGGCAACTCGCTAAAAGAAAAGCCAATAGAGAGGCTGCAAAACGGACGGGTAGTTTCATAAGAATTTTCCCAAAGGGAGGGATTCTTCCTAAGGCGGAGAAAGCTCCATAAGCAATAAAAGTCATATTAAATATACAGCGAAAGTTATAGATGGGTTACCAAAAATTTAGGGGCGTAGAAACCACCCTACGCCCCTCACACAACAAGAAGCTCCATAATGGATCAATGTCATATGAATATATACAGCGGGACCTGAAGATGGGTTACAATAAACTTTTCTAAAGGTATATCTATGTTCAGACTTTGATCACATCATTTCTACTATAAAACGGATGTAGTGAAATTACGGGAATTGGAATGCCCAACCGCCGGATTCAGTTCCGATCCTGATGAGGATGATCGTGGTGGCGCCGTTCGTTATCCCGCTGGCGATGAAGGTGCTCTAGCTCATTTTCCCATTCCATGCGCTCTCGTTCGAAATCATGTTCCATTCGCTGCAGTTCATGCTCCCACTCCTTGCGTTCACGATCCTGCTCGTTCTCCATTCTTTCGAGTTCAAATTCAAGGTTCCTTCTTTCGAGATCGAAGTGAAGCTCTCGTAGCTCTTCCTCTCCATGAAAATCTTCCTCGTCTTCCCAATCCTCCAGATCGTCATCAAAATCTTCCTCGTCTTCGCGATGACCGAACTTGTCTTTAATCGCTTTCCATTTCTCATAGGCTTCCCTCTCGGATATCTTGCCCGCAGCCAAGGCAGCCTTGATCTTCCTGCCAATCAACTCCAGATCATCTTTCTCATGGCGAGCTTCCTTGTGCTCGCCAGTTAAGTAGTTCCACTTTTCCCAAGCATCTTCCTCGGAAAGTTTGCCCGCCTTTACGGCTGCTTTCAATTCGTGAGCAAATTCCTCCATCCTATCTTCCGAGAACTTGGCTTTATGCCAATCCTTGGCCGACAAATAGGAAGAAAGAGCAAGGCATGTTAGAAGAATAGAAAAAAGCGATACAGCAGATGA
>Ga0209019_1001120_pt1 | contig 13439 bp, 13 predicted proteins | sample METZYME_3_300m_FD_187549 | JGI IMG/M metagenome (GOLD analysis project Ga0209019, IMG submission 187549) | Marine microbial communities from oxygen minimum zone in mesopelagic equatorial Pacific - METZYME_3_300m (SPAdes) (version 2) | ecosystem: Environmental > Aquatic > Marine > Oceanic... | reverse complement strand
CAAGGTTCCGACTTCTGGAGACCGTTTTCGAGAGCGTGAACAATTGGAGCACAGCCATCAGCTTGTACGGTCACCATCTTCGGCCGATTACCAGTTTTCACCCAGCCGAGTCGTTCAATTTCGTCAAAGGCTTTCCACATACCGACCATTCCGGTGCCACCACCTGTTGGATAGATAATCCAGTCAGGCCAGACCCAGTCTAATTGCTCAGCCAATTCGTAGGCCATCGTCTTCTTGCCTTCAACACGATAGGGTTCTTTCAGTGTTGAAACATCATACCAACCTAGTGGAGCACCAACCTCATTAGCGACTCGACCTGCCTCATTTATGAGTCCATCAACTAGCGTTATGTCGGCACCGTAAAGTTCGCATTCTCGAATAAATGGCGTTTTAACGTCTCGCGGCATAAAGACTTTTGCTTCGAGTCCTGCGTGTGCCGCATAGGCTGCCAGTGCATTAGCAGCATTTCCGGCTGATGGGGTCGACACGGTACTTACGTTCAATGCGTTTGCCCGAGTAACGGCTGCTGATAAGCCACGTGCCTTAAAAGAGTTCGTGGGGTTGCATGACTCATCCTTGACATAGAGGGACCTGAGACCCAGTTCCGTACCAAGCCTTAGGATATGTCGTAACGGAGTAAACCCTTCGTCCAGCGTGACAGGTTGATCGTCGTTCACAAGTGGCATCATTTCTCTATATCGCCACATATTGTGTGCGCGGTTAACCAGTGATGAGCGCGGCCAGTTCTTTGCAGCTTGTTCAATGTCATATCTGGCAAGTAACGGAGCACCGCAGGTACAGAGGTGATGTATTCCCTGTGGGTCCAAGGGCTCAGCCCCACAGCCTGCTGAGCAATCAAGATGTGTAAAGTAGGACATAAAGCGATTGCCTTCGATTGAGAACTAAAGATGTTTAATTGTGATTCTGCGAACCCCTTGCCTGTTAACTTAATGAGAAATCGTCAAACGTCGCGTCAGTGGCTAAGCAGTTCAGCATCCTTCTTCTCTTGCAACTCATCAATTGTCTTGACGGCTCGGTCAGTTAATTCTTGTATGCGATCGTGTGCACGCCGTTCGTCGTCCTCAGAAATCTCCTTTGCTTTTAACATTTTCTTGAGCTGGTCGTTCGCATCTCGCCTCACTCCTCTTACACGATTTCTACTGTTCTCTGCGAAGCTATGGACCACCTTTGAAAGCTCTTGGCGACGTTCTTCGTTCAGTGGAGGAATCGGTATCCTGATCATTTTTCCATCGTTATTCGGATTCAGACCGAGGTTCGCGCTTTGAATAGCTTTTTCAATTGTTGACATCAACGACGGGTCGAATGGCTGTGCCGCGATTAAGGTTGGTTCAGGGACAGACAGGTTCGCGACTTGATTGAGTGGCACTGTTGTTCCGTAAGCTTCGATTTTGACGCCATCAAGGATGCCGATGGATGCGCGTCCCGTGCGTACCCCGGCCAACTCATGTTTAGTATGTTCGTTTGCCGACTTCATATGCTGTTCGGCTTCCTTAAAGAGGCTGTCGATATCTTTTGCGTTCATCAGTGACTCCTCATTCGAAATCAAGCGCTGACCAGAGAGCCGACTGGCTCGCCTAAGATGACGCGTCGTAGCGTTCCAGGCTGCTGCAGATTAAACACTACTATTGGTAAGGCGTTGTCCATACACAAGGAAATTGCTGTAGCGTCCATCACTTTTAAGCCTTGTTCGAGTACTTGTAAGTAGGAAATGGAGTCGAATCGTTTTGCTGAGGGATCTTTGATGGGATCGGATGTATACACTCCATCAACCTTCGTACCTTTAAGAATAACATCGGCACGTATTTCCATCGCTCGCAGTGCAGCTGCTGTGTCTGTTGTAAAGTATGGATTGCCAGTTCCAGCAGCGAATACCACAACCCGGTTCTTTTCCAGATGACGCACAGCTCGTCGTCGGATAAAAGGTTCAGCTACAGCTCGCATTTCTATAGCAGTCACCACTCGAGTGTTGACATCGAGCTGTTCCAGCGCATCCTGAATCGCCAGCGCGTTTATTATTGTGGCGAGCATGCCCATGTAGTCTGCTGTTGCGCGATCCATCCCTCGTGCACTCGCAGCCAGTCCACGAAAAATATTCCCACCCCCTATAACAAGGGCAACCTGGACACCAAGTGACCGCACATCGGCGACTTCACGAGCTATTTGTCCGGTAACTTCTGGATCGACGCCAAATGACTGACCACCAAGTAACAATTCACCGGAGACTTTGAGGAGCACTCGTCCGTAGGCAGGCTTAGTCATTGTTCATGATTATAGATCAGCCGGCTACTGAATGGCTGAAGACGCCTGGCATAACAGGCGTGTTCTTTTACACAAGCAGATGTCTATTTATCAATTTCACCGACTTTAAATCGGGCAAACCTCGCGATTGAAATGTTCTCTCCAACCTTTGCAATAGTAGCGGCCACGAGATCGGCGACAGTGGTTTTGGGATCTCGGATTGACGGTTGTTTAAGGAGAACAACCTGTCCGTAATAACTATTAATCTTGCCGTCTAGGATCTTGTCTATTATTTGTGCAGGTTTATTGGAGCCCTCGAGTTGTGAACGGAAGATGTCCTTCTCTCGCTCAATAACTTCAACGGGAATATCTTCGACACGCACATACGTTGGGCTTGAGGCTGCTATATGCATAGCCACTTCTTTGACAAGCGTTTTAAAGTCATCAGTACGTGCAACAAAATCGGATTCACAGTTGATTTCCACTAGTACGCCGACTGATCCACCTGGATGGATATAGCTGCCAGTAACACCCTGTTTCGTGGCTCGCCCAGCTCGCTTTGCTGCCTGAGCGGTACCACGTTTCCGCAAGATAGTGATAGCTTTATCGAGATCTCCATCTGCTTCGGTCAAAGCGGATTTACATTCCATAAATCCAGCGCCGGTTTTGTCTCTAAGTGCCTTAACTGTTTCTGCTGAAATTGTCATCCCTTGTTTCTCCATTAGTCGTTCTGCTGTCTATAACGACTGGTGTACATAAAAATTGCCGGCAATGAGCACGGCCGGCCAAACATCATATTCGAAACAAAACTTAGACCGAAGCTTGTGGCGTTGCCTGTTTAGAGTCCACCGTCGAATCAGCCTTCGATGGATTAGTCGCGCTGTTAGCTTTTGCCAGTTCCGCGCTCGCTTCCTCTGAACGTGCCGCTTCGTGAAGTCCTCGGCCTTCTATGACGGCGTCCGCAGTGCGCGAAAGGAATAGTTGAATTGCGCGTAAAGCGTCGTCATTGCCCGGAATGATGTAGTCGACTTCATCAGGGTCTGAATTTGTATCGACAATCCCAATTACCGGTATTTTCAATTTTCGCGCTTCATCGACAGCAATTTTTTCCTTTTTGATGTCTACCACGAAAAGAGCATCTGGAAGCTTCGGCATATCTCTAATGCCGTCAAGATTTCTGTGAAGTTTACGTTTTTCCTTTTCGAGACGGGATATCTCTTTTTTTGAGAGAGTGTCATAACGGCCGTCTACGGTCATTGCTTCAAGTTCTCGAAGTCGTGCAATGCTTCTTTGAATGGTAGAAAAATTTGTTAAAAGACCGCCTAGCCAACGTTGGTTGACAAAATACATTCCGCAACGTCGAGCCTCCTCAATAACTGCATTCTGAGCTTGTCGTTTCGTTCCTACGAATAGGATCGCCCGACCTTCGGCAGCTAGATTCGAAACAAACTGTTGTACTTGATTAAATAATTTAACGGTTTTGCTGAGGTCGATAATATAAATGCCATTACGTTCACCAAAGATGTAATCCTTCATTTTTGGATTCCACCGCTTGGTTTGATGACCAAAATGAACACCGGCTTCGAGCAGTTCTTTTAACGCAATCGAGTTCAAACGTTCTCCTTAGAAATTCACCTTCAGCATTGTTTAGCGCTTACTAAACTGGAAGCGCTTTCTCGCGCCAGCCAAGCCGTATTTTTTGCGCTCTTTAATACGTGGGTCACGAGAGAGGAGCCCGGCTTTCTTTAGCGACGGTCGAAGTTCAGCATCGAATTCAACTAAAGCTCGCGCGATACCAAGACGCATTGCTCCAGCTTGACCCGACATTCCACCTCCAGAGGTGGTTGCCAGGATGTCAAATTTATCCATTGTTTCGGTTAGGAGTAATGGCTGTGTGATAACCGTTCGCAATGCTTCAGTTGGAAATCGTAATTCCAATGGTTTGCGATCCACTTTAATAGTGCCTGTTCCCGGTCTTAAAAAGATTCGAGCAATTGACTTTTTACGACGTCCCGTACCGTAGTATTCGTTTACTGGCACGTTAGACGACCTCAAGGACTGAGGGTTTTTGCGCGGCATGTGGATGGTCAGAACCGGCGTACACCTTTAACTTACGATACATCGCAGCACCGAGTTTTGTTTTGGGAAGCATTCCCCGGACGGCAGATTCAACAAGACGAACTGGCTGATTTTTTCTAACGACCTTTGCCCGTTCTTCACGCAACCCACCTGAATAACCACTATGCCGCCGATAGATTTTTTGCGCTTCTTTTTTACCTGTCAATTTCACTAGTCCAGCATTAATGATCACTACGTGGTCACCAGTGTCAATATATGATGTGTAATGAGGTTGGTGCTTACCTTGCAAGAATCGTGCGGTTGTAGTGGCGATTCTACCGAGCACTTTTCCTTCTGCATCAATAACGTGCCATTTGCGTTCTACGCCTTGAGGCTCATTTGACTCCGAACTCATAGATCTCTTTTCTTCTTAGCTGACAACTGCAACCCCTAAGGCTACTTATGATTTTCTCAACTGTCAAGAATTTGGCATTTTTGAGTTTGCCTTGAGCAGCTTAAATCAGGTTTTCTCGCTTCGACATGACGTAAGTCTGAACGAGGGTTTAACTGCAAATTCACGGTGAACGCTCAGATTGTGATAAGTGATTCTATGAAAAGATTCCACATGCCAGTTCATCTATCGGATCTTCAAGCCAGGGTTCTACGGCTTGAAGATATTGATTTATAATAGGTTTATTAGGTTAGTTGTACAAATGTGTTCGCAATCCTAGTGGCGACTCTGTATTTGTCCCGAGTGGCTGTAATGGTTAGACAGAGGCCCTCTAGCTAGGAGTGCTCCTGTAATGGTTGTATAGGAAATTAAGATTCAAACTATGCGTTGTCAATGGATGCAGTCTTCTTCTTCGGAAAATCCAAAAAAATGTTGAGGTAAGTAAGTCGTTTAGTTCTCTAAAGGGGAAGACTCGGGGTAATCGCAACATTTTTCCTAACTCAAAATAATGATGTTGGCTCCATCTGAGAATTTGCAGGCACGTATTGTACAGGTCAGACGTAGTCTATGTGAGGCCTCTCTTGACGTACTGATAGTGCAACACCCTGCGAACGTAAGATATTTAACGAATTTTGATGGCAGTTCGGCAGTTTTGGTCTTAGGGCAGAACGAGTGCATATTCATAACGGATGGTCGTTATGATGCAGCAGCGCGAGACCTCTTATCTTCCAGTTTTATCGATGAGAACATTGAGCTTAAGTTGGTGACTCGTTCATATGATGAAGCTATTACGGAAGCTTTACGGGATGTATCGGCTGTGCGAATTGGATTCGAATCGGCGCACTGTTCGCATCAACGTTTTCAATCTCTAACGGTTGCACTTGATGAGTCGACGGGCTCGAACACAAAACAAAATGCGGGAAATGATAATTGTCCTCTGCTGATTCCAACTAATCGTTTAGTGGAACGCGTCCGAATGATAAAGGATGCGTTTGAAATTTCGGTTATCCGCAGGGCTGCCACACTGTTGTCTGAAGTTGCGAAAAATGTTCTTTGTGATCTGGTAATGGGGCGATCTGAGAGAGAGACTGCACATCATATTGATAAGAGGATCCATGATATCGGTTTTGAGTGTCCAGCCTTTGACACGATAGTTGCGTCTGGACCCAACAGTGCCTTTCCCCACGCACGACCTAGTGACCGTAGAATCGGAGCGGATGACCTGGTGCTGCTGGACTTTGGAGGGGTTTACGAAGGATACTGCGTCGATTTGAGTCGAACCATCAGTATTGGTAATCCGAGTGCAGAGTTACGTCGACTGCATTGTGCTGTGGTCGAAGCGCAGGCTGCGGCGATAGCCAAGGTAAGTCCAGGTTGTTTGGCTAGTGAAGTTGATACGGCAGCCCGTGATGTGCTCATCCATTATGGGTTGGGCAGTGCATTTTTACATGGTACGGGTCACGGTTTAGGACTGGAAGTGCACGAGGAGCCACGAGTTGGTCGTAAGGGATCGGATCAAGCAGCCGCACTAGCTTCTGGATTGGATGGGTGCCTTGAAATTGGCATGGTTTTAACAGTGGAGCCTGGTGCATACTTGCCTGGGCTTGGTGGAGCACGAATTGAGGACGATGTCCTGGTAACCTCAACTGGTTGTGAATTACTGACTGACGTTGATCGAAAGCTGTGTAAAGCGGTTGTAGATTGAGCGAGAGGTGGATTGAATAGTAGGAGATGCAGACGTGCAGAGGGAAGAATGACCCATGATGAATATTAAAGAAATCAAAAAGTTTATTGAAATGGCACGCGAATACAGCTTGTCTGAGTTCGAGATAGAGCAGGAGGGTATTCGTCTCCGTATTAAGTGGGGTGGAACTTCTTCTCTGTCGCATACAGCTCAAGACGAGATGACGGCTCCAGTCATCCCAGCTTCCAAGGAACCTAGCACGGCAGAAGAGTCGAACCTGAATCAATTGTTGGTTGTGAAATCGCCGATTGTTGGGACTTACTATTCCGGTCCAGATCCCAAAGAGCCGCCTTTCGTTAAAGTTGGTGATAAGGTTCGACAGGGACAGGTTCTGTGTATCGTTGAGGCAATGAAATTGATGAATGAGATTGACTCAGAGTATGACGGTGAAATTGTTGATATTCATATGGAGAATGGACAAGCAGTTCAGTATGGGGATCCTTTATTCAGCATTAAACCAGTTAAGGCTGATAGCTAAAGAGGATATGGGTTCTGGTCTAACAGAACGGCAGTTAAGGGTATTGCATGTTTAAGAAAGTTTTGATTGCGAATCGTGGCGAGATTGCCATTCGTATTATCTGTGCGTGTCGGGAACTTGGGATTAAGACTGTCGCTGTCCATTCAGAGGCTGACGAGGATTCGTTGCATGTGCGTTTCGCCGATGAGGCTGTCTGTATCGGACCTAGTCGAAGTATTGATAGCTACCTTAATGTGCCGGCAGTCATTTCGGCAGCTGAAATTACCGGGGCCGATGCCATCCATCCAGGTTATGGCTTTCTTTCTGAAAGTGCGTACCTGGCCGAAGTGTGCGAGGCTTGTAACATTCGTTTCATTGGTCCAGACCCGAATGTTATTCGCTTAATGGGTGACAAAGCCCGTGCTCGCCGAGCGATGAAGAAAGCCGGTGTGCCGATTTTACCTGGTAGTGACGGACCTATCGAAGACGAAAAGATGGCGATGGGTGTTGCTGATGACCTCGGATATCCCGTAATGATCAAGGCGACAAATGGTGGTGGTGGTCGGGGACTACGTGTCGTGTGGTCCGCACAAGAGTTTACGCAAGCTTTCACGATGGCCCGCCGGGAAGCTGAAACGGCTTTTGGCGTTGGAGAGGTTTATCTTGAAAAGTTTATTGAGGAACCGAGACACATCGAATTTCAAGTCTTAGCTGATCAGTATGGCGCTACTGTGCATTTAGGCGAGCGAGAATGCTCGATCCAGCGCCGTCATCAAAAATTGATTGAAGAGTCACCCTCGGTAGCGATTACACCTCGTCTTAGAAAAAAGATGGGTAAAATTGTTGTGGATGCAGCTAAAGCAGTATCGTACCGCAATGCTGGGACCTTTGAGTTCTTGCTAGACAAGGAGGGACGTTACTACTTTCTTGAGGCAAATACACGGTTACAAGTTGAACATCCCGTAACTGAAATGGTAACGGGCTTGGATATTGTGAAACAACAGATTCGCATCGCGGTGGGTGACCGTCTCGGTTTTAAGCAAAGCGATATACAGATGCAGGGACATGCCATTGAATGCCGTGTGAATGCCGAATCTCCTAATACATTTGTGCCATCTCCCGGAGTTATCGGTACCTTTAATGTGCTTGGGGGACCGGGTGTCAGGATAGACACCTTTGCGCATGCTGACTGCACCGTGTCTCCTCTTTACGATTCCTTAGTGGCAAAAATCATTGCCCATGGTCGGGACCGGGATGAGTCGATAGCCAGGATGCGCCGTACGCTTGGGATGGCAGTTGTGACGGGTATTGAAACGACCATTCCTTTGCACCTTGACATACTCGCAGATGCTGGGTTCCACGCTGGTGAAATTAATACGGGATTTTTAGACCGCTTTCTCGTCAATCGTGCGAACGAACGGATTACGGCTACTGTTTAGTCGCTGGTTCAACCCCTATTTTTATTTGACCGCAACGTGGATTTTTCCCGCCTGTATGCAATCGTTGATGTTGATTTAGCCGACGGTTATGGTTGGAGTCCAACTGATCTTGGAGAGGCGATTATTAAGGGCGGAGGTCGCTTATTACAAATACGCGCAAAGCGCAGCAGCAGCGCATCGTTCTTGGCCTGTGCTGATTCACTTGTCGATCTTGCCCGTCCTTCTAATACTTCAATTATCGTTAATGATCGGGTCGATGTTGCGAAGCTTTCTGGGGCGTCTGGTGTTCATGTTGGTCAAGACGATCTCTCCGTTTCAAGAAGTCGAAGGATATTAGGAAATGATGCAGTTGTTGGGCTCTCCACCCATTGCCGTTCGCAAGTGGATCTTGCAGTTCAAGAGGCGGTTTCATATATAGCTGTAGGCCCGGTGTTCGCGACCAGAAGCAAGGAAACGGGTTATCAACCGGTGGGACTGGAGTTGGTGCGTTATGCTGCTACGCAATGGCCGCAATCCATTATCGTTGGTATTGGTGGAATTACCCTAGATCGTGCTTCTTCGGTGATCGAGGCCGGCGCGAATGCCGTTGCTGTCATTTCAGATCTGTTAACTCACGGTGATCCAGAGAGACGGACTCGCGCGTATCTTGAACGCTTGTATCAGTGACAGTCGCGTAAGTGGGTCCCCACTCACTAGGACTACACACTGTCATTTGCGAAAAATTGCTTAGTGAGTTTACTCACCGTACCCACGAGAAACATTAGTCCGATTAGGTTGGGGAATGCCATAAAACCGTTCAGTAAAGTACCAACGGCCCAGACAAGTGGTACCGGAATAATGCCGCCCACAAGAACAAGCACGGTGAAGACAGCCTTGTAAGCTTTAATCCCACCGGAACCAAACAGAAACTCAAAACACTTTTCACCATAATAGGCCCAGCCAATTAGGGTAGAGAATCCAAAGAAGAAAGAGCAAGTTGCTACTATTAATGCTGCTCCTGGAATGGTTGTGTTCATGGCGGCAGCGGTAAGGGAGCCGCTGGCGTTTTGGAAAGCTGGGTCACTCCACAGGCCAGATGACAGAATGATAAAAGCCGTCATTGAGCAGACGAGAATCGTGTCCACGAACACTTCAAAGACACCCACCAGACCTTGCTCGACTGGATGATCCACGTCGGCAATTCCGTGTGCAATTGGGGCGCTCCCAAGGCCAGCCTCGTTGGAGAGGACACCACGGCTCATACCAGTTGCGATGGCCTGTTTTACCCCCACACCAACGAACCCCCCGATGGCAGCAGCTGGCGAAAAAGCAGAATTAAAGATTAATGCCAAGACTCCTGGTAATTGTCCAAAATTCATCACGACGTAATATAACGCTGCCGTAACATACACGACAATCATGGTAGGAACGATCGCCTCGGCGACTGCTGCGATTCGTTTAATACCGCCGACTAGCACCAGACCAACGCAAGCAGTGATGAGCAGACTGGGAATCCAGACTGATACCTCAAGGTTGAAAATTGATTTTGCAGCTAGTACGAACGAATCGGCAATGGTGTTTGATTGCGCCATATTACCTGTGCCGAAAAGCGCGGCAACCATGCCAAAAAAAGCAAAGGCATAGGCGAGCATCTTCCCGAGCGCTTGGTTTGGGATGCCTTTCGTAATGTAGTACATAGGACCGCTTGCCAGTTCGCCAGTTTCTCTGGTTACCCGGTAGTGGACAGCGAGCACCGCTTCTGCGTATTTCGTGGCCATACCAACCGCAGCGCAGACCCACATCCAGAAGATTGCGCCAGGTCCCCCCACAGTAATGGCCGTCGCAACCCCACCAATGTTGCCGTTGCCGACTGTTGCTGCCAAAGCGGTTGATAATGCTTGAAACGGTTTAATGGTGCCTTCTTTGGAGGACTTTTTCTGGAATGCACCTTGCAGTGTGGTACGTACCGCGATCGGGAATCGGCGAATTTGTATCAAGCCAGTGCGGATGCTGATTAATAAACCTACAAGTACCAACACCGTCGGCATAAAAAATGGCTGCCAGACGAATCCATCAACGGTGATTACCTGACTGGTTAGGTTTGCTAAATCCATCCTTAGAGTCCTCCTAGTGGCTGTTTTCGATTCAGTAGCACTTTAAACGATCATCGACCTAATATTCATAAAAATGATCACAAAAATAGCCACGGGACACACGTAGCGGACCATCCAACCCCAGAGCCTGGTATTGGGGAACCAGGCTTGCTCAGCCAATAATTCTTCTAGGGCGCTATCAATACGCCAGACATAACCGACGAATATTGCAGTAATAAGGCCTCCAATTGGAAGGGCGAAGTCGTTCCAGACTGTAATCATGAGACTTTGAAAGTCCATGCCAATGCCTGGTAAATTGCTAAAGAAACTTGAGGCCCCCATCGCTAGTGCTGAGGGCACGGCGAGAGCAAAAGTAGCGGTTGTCACAATAAGGACTGCCCGCTTTCGACTCCAACCATGACTGTCGATAAAGTGTGCTACCGGCACTTCTAGCAGTGAAATGGCTGAAGTAAGCGCTGCCAAGGTAAGCAAAATAAAGAAAGCCGCTCCAAAGAACTGCCCGCCAGGGAGGGTGGCGAATAGTCGCGGTAACACCATAAAGATTAGTCCAGGACCGGTGGAAGTTGGGTCAAATCCAGGAATTGAAAATCCAGACGGGAAGATCATGAAACCAGCCAATAAGGCAAGACCAGTATCCAGGGCTACAACCATGATTGCCGATTTTGCGATACCTTCACGCTTGGTGAGGTAACTCCCATAAACCAGCATTGTTCCAAGACCGAGACTCAATGAAAAGAACGCCTGTCCGAGTGCCGCATTCAGGGCACCGAAACTCATCATCTTACTGAAATCTGGTTTCAAGTAGTACGCAAGACCTTCGGCAGCGCCAGGAAGCGTGCTGGCGTGCCAAGCCAGCACGATCAGTAAGATGGCCAGCGCTGGCATCAATAACTTCGACACACGCTCGATACCAGCACGGATACCGCCAAGGATGATACCGGCTGTCGCAGCAAGCATCACGAAGGTAAAGAATAAGCTTGAAGGAGCGTGACTGGTAAAATCAGTAAAAAATGTGGCGCTTTCAACCGCATCACCACTGACTGCACCACTCGCACTGAACCAAATGTAGGCGAGGGCCCACCCTGCTATGACAGAGTAGAACGACAAAACACCAAATCCCGCTGCCACACCGAGTCCACCCGCCATCCACCATCGTGTGCCAGGTCGAAGCTTGGCGTAAGCACCAACTGGGTCGCTTTGAGTGCGTCGACCGATTGCCAATTCGGCAATCATGATAGGGAGACAAATGAATATCACACAGACGAGATAGACGAGTACAAACGCTGCACCACCGTTCTCACCAACTCTGGTCGGAAACCCCCAAATGTTACCGAGGCCGACTGCTGATCCAGCTCCAGCTAGAACGAAGCCAACTCGCGATCCCCACGTGCCTCGGTCTGACATTGACATTTTTCCTCCAGTGGTTGCCTCAATATATGGTGCGCTGCAAATTCTACTTAAATAATCCTTGCAGTCCAAATACAACGTCTTAGACTTATTTGACCTCGTCGGATACTAGTCACTACAATTGCTTTAGTTGAAGTTGAGTGTAACCTCGTCCTTCCATCCATTTTGTTTTCGAGAGTTTCCGCAAACCTAATGTCCGCTAGCATACTTGATGGTAAAGGGTTAGCCGCAACGATCTGTGATGAGCTTATTCCACGGATTGGTGACTTCCTCCGTTCTAGCGGGCGGCCTCCGCAGCTTGGCATCTTATTAATTGGTGACAATCCAGCTTCGGAAGTGTACGTGCGTAATAAGCGACGGATGGCTGAAAAGCTCGGCTTGGATGTTGACCTGGTGCACTTACCGGCAACCGCTTCATTAGATGAGGCTAAGCTGACGATTAACCGTTTCAACGAGAGTGAATCTCACGATGGGATTCTCGTGCAGGTGCCAGTCCCCTCGGCATGGGGGAGTGGCGCAAGCAGGGAATTATTTGAACAAATACATCCCGCCAAGGACGTGGATAGTTTTCATTCCATTAATGTGGGACGACTGATGCAGAACCGAGCGACTCTGATGCCGTGCACCCCATCCGGGATCATCGAGTTACTTCTGAGATCCGAGATTGCTATCGAAGGACAGCACGCGGTGGTAATGGGGAGAAGTGAGATTGTTGGAAGACCGCTTGCCATGATGTTGCTTCATCGACATGCGACTGTAACGATTTGTCATTCACGCACCCCTAACCTCGCTTCCATTGCGGCGACTGCCGATTTACTCGTAGTGGCTGTTGGACGTCCAGTGTTTGTGACACACGAGTTTGTAAAACCTGGAGCGACAGTCATAGACGTTGGTATAAATCGCATCACCGATTCTGATCTTGTATCAACTCTTATTGCAGAAGATTCTGTCAGGTGGAAAGCGTTTGAACAGCGAGGCTCGATGCTTGTTGGCGATGTTCATCCTGATGTGCAAAAGGTCGCGAGTGCTCTAACACCAGTACCTGGAGGTGTTGGACCACTTACTGTTGCGATGTTAATGGTGAATACGGTTGAGGCGGCGACCGCTCGATTGCTTTCGAAAACTTCCTGACGAGTGTGTGACCTTTTATAGGTCACGAAAAATCTGCTCAACTTGTTTGTGGGTATCATCGATTGAATCATCCGTACGGATGACAATGTCAGCACGTGCAATCTTCTGTTCTGTGGTCCACTGAGTTGCTATTCGTTGTTTAGCCTCCGACTCAGTGATGCTGTCGCGAGCCATCAATCGCTCAAGTTGTATCTGAGGGTCGCAGGAGACAACGAGGATACGTTTGAATTCCTTGTCGTGTCCGGTTTCGAACAATAGTGGTATGGCCGCGATCGCGGCACGTTTGCCATTTGTTTCACATTCGAGCAGCCAGTCTTTAATAGCCGAGTACACGCTAGGATGGATAATGGATTCAAGGGTTTTCCGTGCGGCAGAGTCGACAAACACCTTTTTTCCAAGT
>Ga0209019_1001115_pt1 | contig 13449 bp, 10 predicted proteins | sample METZYME_3_300m_FD_187549 | JGI IMG/M metagenome (GOLD analysis project Ga0209019, IMG submission 187549) | Marine microbial communities from oxygen minimum zone in mesopelagic equatorial Pacific - METZYME_3_300m (SPAdes) (version 2) | ecosystem: Environmental > Aquatic > Marine > Oceanic... | reverse complement strand
AGATTTAACTTTTTCACCTGATATTTGCTTCCAATGGTAGGACTTAATTTCACCATCTGGATCATTACTCTTTGAAGCGTCTAATATAATCGGTTCATTCAGATCGACAGTCTGTTCTTCACCAGCATCAGCTATTGGAAATATATTTTTATTGTATACGATTATCTTTACAGTGTCTTTGTCGATTATTTTACCGGGCCCCCTAACGGTTAACTCGAATTCAAAGGTTTGATCAGTTCTTGGAGATTGAAAATCAAAAATTGGTTTGGTAGGATCTTGAACCTTAAGTTTTTCAGATATTTCTTTCCACTCATATGATTGTATAATGCTATTAGGGTTATAGCTTTTACTACCATCTATAGTAACGATCTTCTCATAAGCAAACTCCTCATCAGGACCAGCATTCGCCTGTGGGGGTTCGGGGCCAAAGGTCAGGGTTTTTTCCTTCTGTTTTTCTTTTGTTAGAGTTACATCAATGTTTTTAATGCTCTGGTTGTTTTTTGGCCATGATTTGAGTTTAAACTTTACCAGCTTTTTCTTTCGAGAGATTGTTAAGCTATAGTTGGCAGGTTTAAGTTTTTCTATACTAAACAAACCTTCTTTATTTGTTTCTAGCTCTTCAACAGGATTATAGTTTTCATCGAAAAGTAAAATTTTGGCTTTCTTTTCTGGTTTTCCTTTTTTATTTAATACTTTTCCACTTAAAGAAACTTTTTCTACCTTTTTCGGAGGTTTTTTTGTTTGTCTGCCGGCTAAAGCGCCACCTTTTTGAAGATCCGGAGCGGCTCCGATTTTATCATCACTAAGAGTTGGCTCAGGTCCAAAAGATGATTTTTGCTTTTCACCTTTTTCTGATAGAATAACTTTTAAATCTTTAATGTCAATATTACCTGATGGCCATGATCTAATTATAACCGTTGCAGAGCCTTTTTTCTTACTGGTTATGTTTAGGTAATAATTTTGAGCTTTGAGATCTTTGAGGTCAAAGGTTCCTTTTTTGTCTGATTTAGTGTCTGCTACTTTTTCTTTTTTTGCAGTTAACAGTTCAACATCAGCCTTTTTTACTGGCTTACCTTTACTATCGATAACCACTCCTGCTACAGAAACAGTTTCAGATTCTACCTTTTTCGGAGGTTTTTTTGTTTGTCTGCCGGCTAAAGCGCCACCTTTTTGTAGTGTAGGAGGCCCCACATTATTATCGCTAAGGCTCGGTTTTGGTCCAAAAGATGATTTTTGCTTTCCACCTTTTTCTGATAGCGTAACTTTTAAATCTTTAATGTCAATATTTCCGGATGGCCAAGCCCTAATTACAACTGATGCGGAGCCTTTTTTCTTACTGGTAATGTTTAGGTAATAATTCTGAGCCTTAAGATCTTTAAGCTTAAAGGTTCCATCTTTTGCTGTTTTAGTGTCTGCTACTTTTTCTTTTTTTGCAGTTAACAGTTCAACATCAGCCTTTTTTACTGGCTTACCTTTACTATCGATAACCACACCAACAATAGAAACTTCTTCGCTTGAGTACGCGTATGATGACAGTATAATAACTAATGTTATATTTAGTAGTCTTTTATAATTCATATTTACTTTATTGAATATTATCTATGATAGACTTAAAAAAAGTAAAACCATAGACGACCTCAGAATTATACCAAGTTACAAAATACTTAAATAAACTACAATGTTATCAATAAATCTATAATCCTTTTCTTTTTAACCGTATTATTTGTGAATCTATTGAAGAAAAAATAAATAATTACATAAAGGTGTTGAAATTTTTCGATGACTAAACTTCACAATATCAATTCAACCGATATGTTATCTACCAGCTGGATAGATAGATTATCTTATTGCAGAGACGCAAGCGTATATAGGATGGTTCCAGAGGCTGTCGCAAAGCCAAAAAATGAGAATGAAATAGAAGATTTATTCAACTATAGTCGAAATAATAAGATCCCAATCACGTTTAGAACTGCGGGCACTTCATTATCTGGGCAGTCAGTCACAAATGGGATCCTTGTAGAAGTAAAAGATCACTGGAATAGATTTAGAGTTTTAGATGGTGGTAATAAAATATTTCTTCAGCCAGGCGTTAACGGGGCGACAGCAAATCAAATGCTCTCCTCATATAATAGAAAAATAGGTCCAGATCCCGCATCAATAAACGCTGCATGTATAGGCGGCATAGTTTCTAATAATTCATCAGGCATGGTATGTGGAACAGAGCATAATAGTTACAACACTTTAGAATCCATTCGGTTTATGCTTCCCAATGGCCATGTATATGAATCTGGAAGTAAAGGCGAGTCTAAAAGGTTTCAATACAGTGAGCCCGAATTATTTAACGGAATACTTAATATAAAAAGTTATATAGATGATAATAGAAGACTGTATAATAAAATAATTAATAAATATCGAATTAAAAATACGGTTGGATATTCTATGAATTCTTTTGTTGATTATTCTGATCCTTTAGATATCTTTTCTCATCTATTAATAGGGTCTGAGGGTACTCTCGCCTTTATTTCTGCTGTTACACTAGACACTGTTCCTGATTATGAGCACAAGTCTACCGGACTGATACTATACAATAGCTCAATCTCTGCTTGCAATTCAGTTATGGATTTTAAAGACAGTGGTGCAAACGCAATAGAGTTTCTTGATGACAACGCGCTTAGAACAGCGGTAAATATTCAAAATCCCCCATATAATTCAAAGGAGATAGAAGATGGTTTCTCAGGGATTTTAGTAGAATATCATTGTAAGGATTATGAAATATTAACAAAGAGAGTTGAAGTTGCGAAAGAGATAATGCAAAAAAGTAATTCTATTAATATTTCTTCAGGATTTTGTAACGATGCCAAAAAAAGGGAGAGTCTCTGGAAAATTAGAAAAGGCCTGTATCCAACGGTTGGTGCTTTAAGAAAAATTGGAACCACTGTTATCACAGAAGATATTGCTGTTGATGTCCAAAATTTCTCCGATATTGTTGATGATATGAAAAATATCTTTAAATCCTATGGTTTCAATGATGCTGTGACTTTTGGCCATGCTAAAGATGGAAATCTGCATTATGTCTGTTCTGTAGATCTTGAAACGTCAAGTGGCGTAAAAAATTATGAGCTGCTTTTAGATAAAATGTCTGAGATAACGTTAAATAATTATAATGGTTCTCTGAAAGCGGAGCATGGTACAGGGAGAAATATGGCGCCTTTTGTTGAAAAAGAATGGGGCGGTGAAATTTTTGACATTATGTGGAATATTAAGTCTTTGTCAGATCCAGATTTTATATTAAACCCAGATGTAATCTTAACAAGAGACAGTAAAATTCATATTAAATCATTGAAACCTATGCCAAAAGTCAATGGTTTGGTTGATACATGTGTGGAGTGTGGGTTTTGTGAGAAAGTTTGTCCAAGTACTGGTTATACTCTTTCTCCTAGGCAGAGAATTGGGATTATGAGAGAGCTAGAGCTTATTAGAGATCCGATTATTAGATCTGATATAGATAAAGATCTAGAATACTACCTAGACAAATCCTGTGCAACAGATGGGCTATGCGAAGATAGATGTCCTGTGAACATAAACACTGGTGAAATGATCAGGGATTATCGAGTAAAAACAAATAATAACTTCCCGGCTCACATTGTTGAAAATAATTTCAGTCTTTCATTAACAATTTTTCGGTTTCTACTAAAAATAGGAAACTATAGTAGTAGGATTATGGGAAAAGAAAAGTTTAAGCACATTACAAATAGGCTTAATAATGTTTCTAATGGTTTATTTCCTGTATGGCCAACAATGGGATTTAATCTAGCCAAAAATAGTTATGAAGGTAACTGTGATATGGGTAGAGCAGAAACAATAATGTATCCTAGCTGTGTTGGTCGCATATTGTCCGGAGACTCAACCGGGACATCTAATGCAGAATACATGATTATGCTGTCTAATCACGTGGGCACTAAGCTTCATGTACTCGATGACTATGATGATTTTTGCTGTGGCATGTCGTTTGATTCTCATGGTCAAAGAAAAGTGGGAATAAGAATGGCAGAAAAATTGACCAGTAAGCTTTATAAAGACTCTGACAATGGAAGGATACCTATCGTTATCGATAACTCACCCTGCACTTATCATCTAAAGGATTATATAAAGGGATCAAACTATGATCTAACTATATTGGATATCATTGAGTATTTAGACAGTGTAAAAGAAAAATGTAATATAAATCCTATTAATGAAAAGTATTTTGTGCATGCTCCCTGTTCTGCAGAAAAAATGAGTCTAAATAATAGATTTCATTCTTTAATGGATGAGTGTGTTAGCAAAGTAATGATAGATGAGGAACAAAAATGCTGTGGGGCCGCAGGAGATAAGTCATTGAGACATCCTGGTTTGAGTGCATACGCATCAAATAAATTATTATTACATGATAGTTGCTCAGATGGAGTATCTTCGAGTATTACCTGTGAGTTGGGCATGAGTGAAGCCACTGGGAAAAATTTTAAGAATATAATACCAGTATTTTGCAAGGCTGCTGGTATTTCTAAGTCTATTGTAGAAAATTAAATAGGTTGCTAATATCTGGCTTTAATCAGAGGGACAATAATGCGGAATAAATACCTTTCTAAATATACATTTATATTAACTCTTCTGTTCTGCTTGTCTATTAGTTACGGTGAGTCGGTTGCAAGAATCATGAAGTCAGAGGGATTGGTTTATATAAAAAGACTAGGGATGCAGACCTATGCTGAAGCTGCACAGGCTGGTGGCTCAATAAATAATGGTGATGCTATAAAAGTAGGGGAGTACGGATTTGCAGCTGTAATATTTTTAGATGATAGATCGGTGGTAAAGATTAAGGCAAACTCACAGTTTGAGTTTATGGACACAAGAAATACTCGCTCACTCAATATTGAGTTTGGTACAATTCTTAATAAGATTGAAAAAGAAAACAGAAACAAGACTTTCAGGGTCGTTTCTCCTGTAAGTGTAGCAAGTGTTAAAGGCACAGAATTTTCAGCGATGATTGATCCGTCCGGCGTTGATCAGTTTGTTGGAAAAGAGGGCCTGTTTGATGTATTTAACTCTGTAAGTGGACAGACAGTAAGTGTTGGGCCTGGTCAGAAAGCATTAAGCGGATCTACAGGAAGTTTAATGCAGGCACCAGCTAGTCCTAGTGATTACCCTAAAGATCCAGAGATGGAGGATGTTATTCAAAATAATCAACCGCCTTCAAAAAGGGTAGATCCATCTCAGCCATCATCTGAACCTCAAAAGTTTGATTCTCAAAATCAAAATAATAATCTTAATGATAGTGATAGTGGACAACCCGAAACACAAAATAGGAGCAATACCAATGATACCTCTGTTGAACAGGGCTCAGTAAATGAGTCTAACCCAGACAGTAAACCTGATGTGCCAAAAAAGCCTTTTGGGATGGGTCTTGGTATTGGCTCAGCTACAATAGATGGCACACTATACAATCAGCTTGCACTTAGGCCAGAGATAAATATAGCCGGTGTTGGCATAGGGTTAGACTTGGTTGTTTACATGGATAATGAGGGTAACGTGCGTGAAGATGAGTGGGACTTTAAGAGTGATCCTGATCTAATATATGATAAAATTCTTTATATACGTTATGGCGAAAAATCTTCTCCAGCATGGGTTCAATATGGCTCTATTGAAAATATGACACTTGGACAGGGAGGTTTGATGCAGGGTTATTCTAACATGATGGAGTTTCCAACGGTAAGAAGAGTAGGAATAAACACTGGATTTAACATAGGCCCTATCGGTGGTGAATTATTTTTATCAAATATTAAAGACTTTTCTAGAGGTGGAACCATTATGGGACTGAGGGCACAGTATAGGGTTTCTGATGCGTTACCGATCACAATAGGTTTAAACTATATTTCCGATGCGAATATGTTTTCATCTTTAAAAGATAAAGATGGTGACTCTTTTCCTGATATATTTGATGATTTTCCAAATGATAGTTCTCTCTGGAATGATACCGATGGCGACGGTTGGCCAGATCCTGGTCATGGAATGGGGGTCCCTGATTCTCTGATTGATATTGATTCTGACGGTGACAATCTTGTTGATGCTATGGATGACAGCATAACCCTTAAAGCAAGACCATTTAGTATTAACGATAACAAGGCGTCTGTGTCTGCCTGGTCTTTTGATATATCTTACCCTGTGTTGTCTAGTGATATGTTATCGCTATCTATTTACACGGAATTTAACAGTCTATTATTTCCTGAGGTTGCAACAGTAGATGATAATGCTGACACACTTTTTCTTCGGCCAAAGCGTTCTGGAACTGGTCTGACTATACCAGGGCTAAGATCAACATTATTCGGCTTGCTTAATATTTCTGTTGAATATAGATCCGTTAAAGGTTCTTATATTCCTCAGTTTTTTGACCAGGCCTATGATTTAAATAGAGTAGTTAGTATCTCTCAAGGAACAGAGACTATAATAAGGACAAAAGATATGTCTATTTTTTCTGATTATGATGATAGCTGGAGCTCCGATGGCGTATTTGGTTCTGCAAATATGAATCTATTTAATCTAGTGAATTTTAGTGCCTCCTATGCCAGTATGACTGCAGACACTGTTGAATATAATAGCTTTAACTCTGTACTGACCATTAACACAGATAATATTCCTAAGCTAAGTACAGCAACTGCTTTCTATAGAAGGAATAATGATAAAGACCCATTTGATTTTAAAAACCCATCTGAGAATACTTTAATGGGATACCGTGTCGGGTATGAAATGAGCAAGGGTGTGAGTCTGATCTGGGAATACAGCGAGTTTTATAGAGACAATGGTACCGGTGAATTAGAGCCGGTTAAGCAGACAAAAGTAGAAACCGCATTCAGTTTTTAAATAAATAATATGATGAAGATTTTCCTATTTTTACTATTATTAATAAGCGAAGGTATCTCACAGAACGAGATTGTTATTTTGAGTCCGCGTGTTGGAACCATAATAGACATTCATGAGAACCTTTTTTATCGCATATTTCCTAAAGTAAGAAATTTTATTAGTGCACAGATATATGAAGTTTCCGACTTGAAATACAGTGTGCGTATAGTTGCAAACAAAAGAGGAAAAAGAAAAACCTATGAGAAAAAAATGTCGCTCAAGCAATTTACTAGGTTTCAAAATAAGGTAAATTTGCAGCCCGAGTTTACAAAAGAAGCTCGTGAGGTTATGTACGCGGGAATGGATTTTTTAAGAGCTGCAGAAATAATAAAAGGTCTTCCTAAGCCGCAATACGTTAAAGTCGTTCACAACAACAATAAGCGATTAGGAGGAACCCTGATATCGTTTGAAAATAATATTATTAGTATTCAAACGGCTCGCGCTATAGAGAAAATCAACTTGGATTATGTTGAGCTGATTTCGTATAGACTTTCTGATAATGAATTTTTAGGTTTAAAGCCATATATTTACGCAATAAGTGGGATAATGGGTTTGAACATGGCTACATTATATAATAGTCAACGAAGTCCTAGGTTGGATGAGACATGGTATTATAGATTCTATGGTATCACAGCGGGTCTAATATTTAGTGGTGAGCTTTATGAGGTTATATCAACGATATTGACGCCTACTGAAACGTTCGTCCTTTCCCAAGAAAAGTATGAGCAAAATAAAAGGTAATAACTGGAGGCAATATGGCCGAAACAAATAATGGTAATGGCGAGGGTAAACCCAAGATAGACCCTCAAAAACAATATTTAATCGAACAGTTTGGCAACCTTATGGAAAGAGTAGGTGAAGGTTATGGCGGGCCACTGCAGGAAGAGCTAATTCGCCGTATGGAACAGACCATCGCTGATTTTGACGAAGAAGTTAGTGAAATGCTTGATGGTTTGCGGGATAATTCAGTCAAGAGACATGAGAAACTAAAGGAAATCTGGGAGAATCCTCAAGAAGCAGCATCTGGAGAAATTTCAGGTGATGGTACTCCTGGAGCCCCTGAGGATGCTAGCGACTGGGAAAAAAGAGTAGAAACCATGGCAGACGGAGCAGATGATACAAAAGAGGAAGAATCAAAAGAAGAAGAGCCAAAGAAAAAAGGTTTATTTGGGCGCGGTAAAAAGTAGTGCCAAATTTGAGGGTGACAAATCACTCTCAAATTATATTTAAATCCATTATCCTTTTATCGTTATTATTTTGCCAACAGTCGGAAGATAAATCAAAAGAGTACTCCCCATTAATAAAAAAAGTATACAGTTTTTCGAAACTCGATTTTGTGACTTCTGAGGGTGAATTTAATGAAGCAATATGTACACTTATCATCCCTGATTTAGTTTCTGATAGTCCTCCTTATATAGCAATATATTATCGAAGAGAGAACTCTCAATGGTTCACTGAATCATTATACAGGAAAAGACTTCGTTTTAGTTTTAAAAACGGTGTAATAAAACTTGATCGTTCTAATTTTTGGGACTGGTTTGAGATTGAAGAAATAAAAATAGTAGTTATATACTAGGTTTTAATTCAGGTAAACCATAATCATTAGATTCGCTTTGTAGATTTGTATAAGATTTCTAAGTATTTGTTGCTAATTTTTTTTGTTAATACTACAACAATGTCTATTTATATATGATAGCGTTATCGTTGTAGTCTGGATAGGCTCTAGTTTTAATATAGAGTTTTTTCAATAATCAGTAATAAAGTAATTTGAAAATTAATAATAGGCCGTGCTAGATGGGGAGTTAGCGGTGCCCTGTTGCCTGCAAACCGCTATAGCAGGATCGATGCTTATGCTAGGGTATTATCGGATAGATATGGTAGACTGAGCGGTGTTGATAATCTCAACCTGTTGCAACATTAACTGAGTGAACCCCGTCAGGCCTGGAAGGGAGCAGCGGTAAGCTTTTTTTTCTGTGTGCTTGCAGTTAATTGAGTTTGAGCTGGCAAGGTATTAAGTATTTATTTATGAGATTTCCAATCATAAGTGCACGGCCAACAGTTTTATGACATATAAAGTATTATCATTAAAATGGCGTCCGCAGGTATTCAGCGATATTGTAGGGCAGGATCACGTCACTAAAACACTAGTTAACGCCTTTAAAAAAGATCGGGTTGCTCAGGGATATATTTTTACTGGCCCTAGAGGAGTCGGCAAGACAACAACAGCCAGGATTTTATCAATGGCGTTAAACGCTGAAGGTGGAACTAGATATGATTTTGATCCCAATACCACCATCGCGATGGAGATTTCCCAAGGAAGAGCTCTGGATGTTCTCGAGATTGATGGTGCATCAAACAGGGGCATTGAAGAAATAAGAAACCTAAGAGAGCAAATAAAGTTTGCTCCCATGGTTGGTCAATATAAGGTAATCATTATTGACGAGGTCCATATGCTTACAAACCCTGCGTTTAATGCCTTATTGAGAACACTAGAGGAACCACCTGCGCATGGTAAGTTTATTTTTTGTACCACAGATATTCATAAAGTACCAGCAACAATAATATCTAGGTGTCAGAGGTTTGATTTTAATAGAATAGCAACCGATACAATAATTAGTAGAATTTCTTATATCCTTGAAAAGGAAAAAATAAAAGCAGACGAAGATAGTTTACAAACCATAGCAAGAAAAGCCGATGGAAGCATGAGAGATGGACTAAGTATATTAGATCAAGTAATTAGTTTCTGTGGCTCGGATATTAGCTATGAACAAACAGTGTCGGCTCTAGGGATAATACCCAATGATCTTTATTTTGATTATACTAAAGCACTAATTGATAAGAATGGAACTTTAATGATCGAGGTTTTGGATCGTTTTGGGCGTTATGGTGTCCCAGCAAGCGAGGTTAATAACGGAATAAGAAATCATTTAAAAAATTTACTCTATTCTAAAATTACCAATGGTATTGATTTGTTAGATATGAATAAAGAGAATAAAAATTTATATTTTGTTCATGCAGCTGACTGGGATAATCGTGATCTATTAAGGATAAGTCAAACTGTTTCAGATGTAGCTACCTATATCAACCGTTCTGATGATCCATATCTGATATTAGAAATCACGGCATTAAAACTATTAGAAATGGATAAATCAGTTTCACTAGATGACTTATTTAAGTCTGGTAGTTTGCATATGGATGGAAATGATCAAATAATAGAGAAAAAAAAACCAGAAACAATTGATAAAAATCATTCTCCTAATGATCTTTCAAAAGATTCGATGGATATAGAGAAAAAAGCACCTGTTGATATTGTACCAGAAAAAATAGATGAAACGAATAATAATATTGATAGCACAGATAAAGAAGAAGACGATAACAATAATAATTCTGATAGTATAAATGAATTAGATATTGATGAAGTTCGACAAAAATGGAAAGGTTTTATTGAAAAAGTGCATATAAAAAAACCATCAATCGCATCAATATTAGATAAGAGTATTCCTCTGCGTATTGAAAATGGATTAATAATTATACAGATCTCTGGTGTCTTAGATTTTCATTTGAATATGATTGAAAATAATACCGAGGTGATCAATGATATGCTAGGTTCTGAATTTAGATCTACCATTGGATTTTCTATTGAAAAAGGATCTGATGAGCTGACCGATAATTTAGATGAAAATAAAAACACGGTCAGTGAAAACATTGAAAAAAATGAACAATTACGTGATAAGATTGTTGATTTGTTTGATGGAGAAATTATAACGTAGGAGAAAATGATGTTAAAGGGAAATATGGCAAAAATGCTAAAACAGGCACAGGAGATGCAAAAGCGCATTGAAGGAGTTCAGGCTGAGCTCACTGATACAATAATAGATGCTGATTCTGGAGGTGGAATGGTTAGAATAAAGGTCAATGGTAATCTAGAACTTATAGAGCTATTTATCAAACCAGAAGCATTAGACGAAGATAAAGAAATTATTGAAGACCTTATCATTTCTGCTGTTAATAAAGGCATATCAAAAGCACAATCCGAGTCAAAGGAAAAGATGAACTCAGTTACTGGCGGGATGTTATCAGGTTTAAATATTCCAGGAATGTAAAGTGGCTCTATACCCAAAATCAGCAAATGCGCTAATAGAACAATTATCTAAACTTCCTGGTGTGGGAAGAAAAACTGCGCAAAGATTAGCGTTTTATATTTTAAAATCAGATATTGAGGATATAAAAAACTTATCAGAGGCCATAACAAACATTAAGAAAAATATAATATTCTGTGATTGTTGCGGAGCTATGACTGAAAACACTATCTGTGAAATTTGTACGGATAGTGACAGGGAAGATAGTGTTATTTGTGTTGTTGAGGAACCTAAAGATATTTATGCATTTGAAAAAACCAATTCATTTAAAGGGAGATATCATGTTCTAGGTGGTGTTTTATCACCGCTTGATGGAGTAGGGCCAGACGATTTAAACCTTAAAAGTCTGTATGAAAGAGTTGAACGTGGTATGGAAATAATTCTAGCTACTAATCCTAGTATCGAGGGCGATACAACTTCTCTATATTTAGCTAAAATGCTTGAAAATCTAGGTGCTAAAGTTACTAGACTAGCTAGAGGTCTTCCCGTTGGAAGCGATCTTGAATATATGGACGAGCTAACATTAGCGAGGGCGATGGAAGGAAGGACTGTAGTATGAATATACCAAACATATTATCGCTCGTTAGAATAATTCTTACACCATTATTTATTATTCTTTTGTTTGCTGATTTTAAAATGGCAAAAGTATTTGCTTTACTTGTTTTTGCAATCGCAGCTATAACTGATGCATATGATGGTCATCTAGCACGGAAATATAATCAGATCACGCCCGAAGGAAAGTTTCTTGACCCGCTTGCTGATAAGATTCTTGTATTATCAGCATTTATATCTTTCGCACTTATAAATATTATTGATTTTTGGATGGTTGGTATAATAATATTCCGCGATTTATTTGTGACTGGTTTACGTTTTATTATGTCTAGCCGTGGTTTTGAATTTGTTACATCAAAATTATCAAAATATAAAACAGCGTTCCAGCTAACTATAATTATACTAACACTTATTTTTATTAGTATTGAGGGCTTGGATATAAATATTTTTATCCCTACAATAGTAATAATTAAAGAATACAAAATAATATATATCCTGACTGCATTTACTGCTATTTTTACCGCCTATACAGGAATATTATATGTATATGCTAACAGATTTATTATACAAAAATTTCTTAATGGTAATCAGTGACTAAAATTGCAGAAATAATATCTACAGTTTTCTATATTGGGCGATTGCCTATAGCGCCAGGAACTTGGTGCAGCTTTATCGCATTTTTAGCTTGGTACCTACTCAGAACATATATTCAAGCAGAGTTTATTCTCTATGCTAGTCTTGTATTGTTTTTTATTGGGGTTGCGACAACAACAATATATTCTGAATCGATTGGACAAGAAGATCCGCCTGAAATAGTTATTGATGAATGGGTTGGTCAGTGGATTGCTTTGTGGATGATACCTCACTCATTTATTTGGGGTTTTGTTTCTTTTTTATTTTTCAGAATATTTGATATTCTCAAACCTGGCCCAGTACAACTCATGGATGATATAAAATCTGGAACCGGAATTATGATGGATGATGTAATCGCGGGAATATTGGCACTGTTGGTAACACAAAGCTTAGTCTATTTCATTGGATGAAAGCATCTCTATTGACCATAGGAGATGAATTACTTTCTGGTAAAACAACTAACACGAACGCTACATGGATAAGCCGTAATTTAACTTTAGCAGGATGTAATGTTGTTCGGAACGTAACTGTTAGAGATAAAGAGGAAGAAATTTTAGATAGTCTTTCTGCATTATTCGAGCTTTCAGTCGATTTGGTATTATGCACAGGCGGTCTTGGTCCAACACATGATGATATAACTCGAAATACTATTTTTCAGTTTTTTAATAGTGACTCAATCTTGGATGAAGACTATTGGAAAAACCTGCAAAAAAGATTTTCTTCTTTAGGATATTCAATACCACCTTCTAATAAATCGCAAGCGATTATTCCTCATAATGGTAAGGTTTTTCCTAATCCAATTGGCTCTGCACGAGGGCTCGTATTTCATAAAGATGATATAACGCTTATGGCAATGCCAGGAGTGCCATCTGAAATGAAAGCTATGATGAGTGAGACAGTCATTCCATGGGTAAGAAAAAAAAGTAAAAAGAAAAATTTCTGTATAAATATACGGACAACCGGAATACCTGAATCAGTATTGTATGAAAAAATAAAAGTCAAAAATAGTATCCAGAAATCTATAAACCTTGGATATTACCCATCGTTATTTGGGGTAGATATTCGAATTAGTGGAAATAATATTTCATCGATAGAAAAAGCGCAAAAACTAATAGTCAAAGATGTAGGTCCATATATTTATAACATTGGTGAAGAATCGCTGGAAAATATTATGGTTAATCAATTAATG
>Ga0209019_1001107_pt1 | contig 13506 bp, 10 predicted proteins | sample METZYME_3_300m_FD_187549 | JGI IMG/M metagenome (GOLD analysis project Ga0209019, IMG submission 187549) | Marine microbial communities from oxygen minimum zone in mesopelagic equatorial Pacific - METZYME_3_300m (SPAdes) (version 2) | ecosystem: Environmental > Aquatic > Marine > Oceanic... | reverse complement strand
CGATTAATACTTCATCCCTTCCGATAAAGCCTTTAACAATCGTAATTATTCTATTTCCAGGAAGTCTTTGCAGATGAAGTCTTAGATTTTGTTTTTCTGGTGGTGGCTCTATCGCAGTGCTGTCGATCTCTTCATTTGATGGTGAATAATTGTCATCAGTAGAATAAACTATGTTGTCATGTTTTTTCATTTAAATTATTCTAATTTTGGAGGTCATAAATTAATAAAAAAATGATCTTGATCGCATAGTATTTATGTTAAAGATCTATATATATAACAATATGAATAATATCATAAAACAGATTTTTTCTTTATCGCTAATTATATCGTTTTCATATAATCAGAATTTTCCCAATGGTTCGTTTTCTTTAGATCAGATTTTTTTTCAGTTAAACTCATTAAATATTAAAGGCGATCTTGGCAAAGATAGTTTGAATAATGGTACTTTTTCTCTCAGTCTACTCAAATTTGGATTTGATAATATCAATCTAATGAGTACAAATAGTGGTTCAACTGAACTAATAATTAATGGACCAAATTTTGATCTTGAGGATATGGAAATAAACACAAACTATGTTTTTCCTAATTTTTATAATCTTATTCTATCGGACCTTTCTGATAGGAGATATGAAACCCCTATGGATGGACTAGAAATAATAGAAAAGGCTATTCATGCCTTTAAAATTAAGAAAGGTAAATACCCCAAAACATATGATGACCTAATTGTTGATTCATTTATTAATACCACTAAATATCCTTTTAATCAATCCGAATGGAGTTATCACTTAGATATACCAAGAACAATTGAGGCTATCACGACTTCAATGTATAAGTATGAGAAGAAAAATCTTATTCTTGACTGGGAAACAAAAAAAATAATCAATAGAGAATCAAATCAATTTACAAAAGAAGACGTCAATTGGAACTTTATTTTTCAAATACAAGATATAAAGCAACACTTTTTATCTGATGTAAAAATAAATATGAATCCCAACCAATATAATCTTGAGTTTTATCAGAGAAAGGGGAAATTTCATATTAACGGTATAAGCATTAATGCGATACCAAATAATGACATATTTGAACAAACTATTTTTAAACTGAAGAACCTGTCTTTAGAAATAAATGACCTATTTTTGCAATTAATAAAGATAAATGGAGAGCCAAATATTCAAAATGGTAAAGGAAACTTTACACTGAAAAACTTTGAAATAAAATTACCCCCAAAATTACTTGTCGATGAGACCATGAAATTTATTATGCAGGATTTAGGTATCAGGAATGGACTTATGCGGATTCGACAGCTAGACTTTATGATTCATTTTTATGATAATGAATTTGGACTTGTTAACGCTTCATTTATTAGTCCATTTCTTAAAATTAGTTTAACTGCACAAATATCTATAGACGCAAAGAAATCCTTTTTTAAGTCAATGGAATTATTTGACACAGAATTAAGAATAAATCCCATATCTTATGGTGTCAGAGATATAATAAGGGAATGGGAGATTGACAATAATAAAAATTTAAATAGAGAGGGCCCTGTTATTGTACTAAAATTTTCAGGACCGTTATCTAGTCCGATAATTATCGGGCTAGATTAAATTGATTATTTTTTAGCCATCCTACTATTTAGCTGCTTTAATTCTAGTTTCACAGCTGAGACAAGTCTACTGCTAGGATATTTTTTCAAAAAAGAATTGTATTCTTTTTTCGCCTGCTTTTTATTCTCAAGTACACTACCATAAATATAGGAAACCATATACTGTGAATCTTGCGCCTGTGCTGTTGTTGGAAACAACTTTACGACAGCTTTGTATTCACGAATGGCTGCATTATAATCTTTTAAATCATTCATGTATACCTCAGCTTTCATAAACTGAGAACGAGTTGCATACTTACTGTCTTTGAATGAATTGACAATATTATCTAAAACCATTAACGATGATTCAATATCTTTTTTTCTTAATTTTTTTGCTCTGTCATAGAGTTCTTTAGGACCCCAGTGTAGATCATACAGAAATAGGCCCTCATTATATCTGCTACGTTGTATGCTATTACCATCTGCGGCATACTCAACCCATATACCATCCATCTCGCCATTGTAGTAGCTACCATCTCTTTTCAGTTCTCCATTCTCATGCCAGAAGGTCCAATGTCCTGTTTGAACCCCTGAAACATAGTCACCTTCTTTATTTTTACTTCCATTTGAATACCATGTAGAATATGAGCTATCCAACTTTCCAGTTATGTAAAAAGCTTCTTCCTTTACCTGACCATCTTCATACCATTTTGTTATTGGTCCCTCAAGATTTCCCTTTTTATATGTTAGAATGGTTTTGGTGTTTCCATTCGGATACCATTTGACATGCTCTCCTCTCGGTACCCCATCTTTCCAACTTCCTTCTTGCCACTGTTGACCTGTTTTATAATAGAAGGTCCAGTTGCCGGCAAAACCTTTTCTAGGTATCTTTGTCTCTGGATCAATATCTGACCCATCGCCATCAAAATATTTACCTACAGCCATTTTAGACCCATTAGTATGAAAGTATTCCCATTTTCCATTTCTTAGACCATCGCGAAGTCGCCCTCTGACTTTAATATCACCATTAGGCCAATTTTCAAATGTTTTACCTGAATACGGATACATTAATTTTCCGCCCTCTCCGGGATCAAGGTCTGTAAGGTTTAGCCCTTGCTGTGTAAAGACGAAAGAAACGATAATTGGTATATATAAAATTCTTTTCATATTTTTTCTTTTTATTTACTTACTTCGAATACTTTTTAACTTAAGTAGAATTTATCTAAGTGGCAAACCGAACTATTTCTCAATTTTTTTATTAGTCAACATTGATACGAGATAGAAAATTCCCTTTAATATCATAAGAAGTCTCAATAGCACCATCTTCTAAATAATATGTCCATCTTCCATTTTCTTTCCCATTTTTATAACTACCTTCTTCCTTTAGTTTTCCATTGGAATACCACTTTCTTCTAGAGCCATTAAGCTTTCCATCCGTATATCTTCGCTCTTCCCTAGGCTGAAGCTCATACCATTCTTTCCAGACACCGCTTTTTAAATCATTAGTATAATATCTTTCTTCTTTTTTTGTTCCATCATTATACCAACTTTCCCATTTGCCATCCTTCTTGCCATTAATATAGTTTTTTTCTTCCTTTTTCTGACCGTTATCATACCAATATACCCATTTACCATCTTCTTTTCCGGATGAATAATTAGTTTTCTTTTTCATAAAACCATTTGCATAGTACTGGATCCAGTTTCCCGCAGGAATGCCATTATCATAATTCTTTTCTTCTTTTAATTGTCCATTTTCAAACCAGTATTGCCACTTTCCTACTGGCACTTGATCTTTATAAGTAAGATTTTCCATCATTTGACCATTTAAAAACCATCTTTGAGACTTACCATTCCACCAACCATCTTTATAGTTAACAATTCTTTCTTTTTTTCCTGTTCGATACCAATAAGACCACGAACCATCTTCTTTTCCATCAATATAACTTCCTTCTACAGATAATAGTCCATTGTTATGCCACTCGGCCCAATATCCGTGCTTTTGTCCATATCGATAAGTATATCGCTTTTCAGGCTGACCATTTTCAAACCATTCCATCCACCTGCCATCTTTTACAGAATTTTTAAAGGAACCCTCAAGCATTTTATTACCATTCTCCCAAAGATCAAAAACTGGACCTGTGTAAGGCTCTGGAGAAGTCTCTTGATAGAACACGTCCCCTCTCCTAACTAAAAGCGACAGAAATATCGGTGGCTTTATAGAACCATCATAATTAAAGTATGTATAATCACCAACAACTTTCCCTTCTTCATAGAAAACTTCAAAAAGCGTTTCACTTGTTTGATAATTCCCAAATGCTAATCCCCAATATTCACTATCAGTATCTGGGAAATATTTTTTTCCATTTTCAAAATGGAGTTTGTTTTCTTCAATCGGTTTAATAATAGTGCCCTTATTATCATAGTAGGTATAAGAACCATCTATAGTTCCAATATCAAAATAACCATCTCGCATTTTTAACCCATTAGAATATAACTTATATACCTTTCCAGTATAGGGTTTTCCATCGGATGGATTATAGTATAATCCTCTATATAAGGATAAAGTATCTTCATTAACGAGGTTAGAGCAGCCAGATATAATAAATAAAATAAAAATGTAAAATAGATGTATTCGCACATCTTAAATTAAGTGAAATATTTAAGAGGTCTAATCAATTAATTCAAATTCAATTGAATTTGAATATTATAATGTTAAGCCTAATAAATATGATTATACGTTCGTATTATTTATTGTTTACTAATATTTTTATGTAATGGATTTAGATAAAACAATTGAAACACTGAAAAAAGACCTGGAAATATTTGGTCTCAATCATCGCTGTTCTAAGCTAGCGCTGTATAGAAAGTATCAACAATATATAAAAAAATGGAAGCTCGATAATTTTGAGACCATGGATGAAAAACTTTCTGCTAGTAAAAAAATTGACAAAGCTCATGAAGCATATGATTTTATTAAAACACATTGGAACTATTTAGTCTTACTTAAGGATAAGGAGGATTCTTATGATAGATCTATTATTATAATTGTTTTTGTGTTTTTGTTTATCATGATGATGGCATATATGCAATCAAGTGCTAACAAGCGTGTCCGAATAGCAAAACAAGAGGTATTAGGTCTTCATGAATCAAATTGGGCCTGGACACACGGGATGTCTGACTCCCTAGTAAAACTATCAAAACAGAATGCTCTAGATGATTTCTGGGGAAAGGTCATCACTGATACTAGTAAGATACATGACTTATTAACTTTCTGGCCCCATACATTAAACCGCCATGATCAAAATAAAATTAGACAGGATATATTAAATGGCGCTCCAAAACACACGGTTTTTCCCAACGAGGAATATCAAAGAAAAAATATTACATACATTACTAATCGATCTCTTACACTTTCCAATGATAAAATTCCTAGCATTTTAATGGAAAAAATAATTTTCTATCGCAATCACTATGAAATGGTATTTAATTATCAATTCGATAGTCGCTATAAAAACCAAAAGATATTAGATATTGATTTAGGTCCAATATCCATAATTGAGCCAAAATATTATCCGTATTCTGACAAAGAAGACTCCATCTGGACGAAAAAACCGAACTATCCTATTATGCTAGATAATTTTATGGAAAATTGTGTCAAATGTGGCGGTGGGATTTTGTTTGGAAATAATAAGGTTGATAATTCTATAGCATGTGTCTTTCGGTTTATGGTTTCCCTTTCTTATGATACTGACGAGATTTTATTTAAAGGTGTTGGAAGCCCTTTGGATGATGTGCCATTAAATATTAAGCCTTATCTGAACAAACTTAAAAAAGATTGGTTTGAAAAGTTGCCATATAGACCAATCGAGTGGAAAACATGGAAACCAATAGTATTGAGAAAATAATCATTAATTGGATCCATATTTTTTTTGTTCTTTTAATATCCCATCTTTAAACCAATAGTTCCACACACCAACTTTTTCACCGAGCTTGTATTCCCCCGACATTTCTGCGTGGCCATTCTCAAACCAAGAAGCATAAGAACCATGACGTTTCCCGGATTTATAGTTTACTCTCCATTTCTTATTTCCAGAATTATACCATCCGCTATGTTCTCCGATAGGCCTCCCATTTTGATAATTCCCTGTTTCTATTAGTTGGCCAATAGAATCCCAAAAGCTCCAGTCTCCATCCATTAAATCCATAACATAGTCACCTATCTCCTGAATATTTCCATTTGCATACCACGCCTGCCAGGTTCCATGTAATTTTCCTAATTTATATCGTCCTTCAGAATGTTTGTACCCATTTTGATACCAAAAAGTCCAGTTACCATCCATTTTTCCATTTTTATAAATACCTGTCATTTTCTTAGTGCCATTGTTGAACCAATATACCCATTTCCCAACACGTCCATCTTCGATAATTCCTTCTAGTTTATAATCATGTGCTTTATAATATCTTCCCCTGGCTTTCATCTGTCCATTTGTATAAAAATAAGACCAGTATCCATTTGCAAATCCACCTGCATATCTTCCTTTTAATTTAATTTGACCATTATCAAAAAATTCAGTCACAAGTTCACTGAAAGGCCTTCCATTATCTGGATTAAAAATAATGCCATCTTTTATTGGAAGCGTTGACCTTATATACGAATTTTGCCCGGGTAAACCATTTAGGATAAATATTAATAATAGAAATAATTTGTTATTCAACTGAGTGTTCCATTATAAACCGATAACAGTTATTATTATTTATTCTAAAATACTATTGATTATCAATATAGTACTTATTATATAAATTTTTTCTCACTTCCATAGTTGCATCTTTATCTATACCTATGGACTCTCCCATTCCTGATTTAATCCAATCAACAATAGAATAATCATCAATATCAGTTCCATCTTCCCATTTTCTATTATTACTCCAGCCAGGCTTAATACCTAAGACTTTCATTAGATTAATATTCTGTTTTCTAGTACCCGTATATTCTATTCCTTGGTCTTTTAAGACTAAAAGATGGGAATCATCCAAAGGCTCTGTTTTATATTCATCGTCTCTTATTGGTTGAGTTTCAGGAAGACTGTTTAAATCTTTTTCCTCAATAGAAAAGGTTGGTATTACCTCATTAGGTAAAAATAATTCTTCTTCAGTATCGCTTGGTGGGATTGTGTTCTTTATAGGCCGTTCATAGCTACGCATATCAATATTTTTCGTGTTATCAAATATCACTGTTGATTTATTAGATATAGCATCCGGGTGATTGCCGCTAACAGTCACCTGAACTGGATTTGGATTTTGCTTAGGTGCTACAGCTGTTGATTGTCCAAATATGTCAAACCATATAATTATTATTACAAGAATAATATCTTTTATGAATTTTATAGACTTCATAATACCGCCCATAAGTTAATAATAGGCCCTATTTTGGTAGTATTATTTTTATTATATAAATATTTGAGTATTGTATTAAAAAAATAAAGTGTCGGTATTAAAGAAATTATATTCCCATGCTACGCAAAAATGAGTCCGAATTTGGCTCCCTACCTAGAAATTCTTTCACTAGATCTAATGGATCGACCGTGCCTCCTTTTTCTAAAATAATATTACGATATCTTAAACCAGTTTTAGGATCTAAAATACCTTTTTCCCTAAAAATAGAAAACATATCCTGCGCATATACCTCAGACCATTTGTACCCATAATAGGCTGCTCCATATCCATTTAAATGCCCAAAAGAGGCCTGTTGATGGGTACCTTTTTGGTAAGGGTATAACGTAATCGCATTTTGAAGCTGCATAACAAGTTCAGTGCTGGATTTATCACCATCTGGATCATATCCGTCATTTAGCGTAAAGTCAAGAATACCATAAAAGACTTGCTGAAGGCCTTTTGTTCCAGAGTTGATGTTTTTTGCAGCAATCATTTTATCAACCAATACATCTGGTATCCTGTTACCTGTTTCGTAGTGTTTAGCGAATAAGGCTAGAGACTCTTTCTGCCACACCCAGTTTTCTAACATTTGTGACGGCGCCTCAACAAAGTCTCTGGAGACAGAGGTTCCAGCATAACTAACTAGCGGAGCTTTTGTTAATACTCCATGTACCAGATGACCAAATTCATGAAAATATGTTTCAACATTATCATGTGTTAATAGTGAAGGCTGATACTTTGTAGGTTTTGGGAAATTACAAACTAATGATGTTGTTGGTCTCTGGTACCCTTTTTTTGTTTGCTTACCCATGACAACACTAAATGCCGCAGCATGACTATATTTATTTGCCCTTGGAAACATATCAAGATAGAAATCACCAATTAAATCACCCGTAGATTTATCATAGATTGAAAACATTTGTACATCTTCATGCCACACAGATGGATTCTGAACTTTTTCAAAACGAATATTGAACAATGTCTGATAAATAATAAATAAACCTTGTGTTACATTGTTAAACTCAAAATATTGTTTTACCTCTTCACCATCTAAAGCATACTTTTTCAGCTTAACCTGATTCTGATAATATCCAGCCTCCCATGGATGGATGACTTTTGCAGTTTTTCCGGTTCTAGAAGTTTTTATTTTTAACATTTCCGCGACATCTAACAATGCTTTTGAACGTAGTTTATTCTTTAAATCATTTTCAAAATTCCAAACATTCTTAGGGTTTTTCGCCATGCGATCTTCAGTTCGATATTCAGCATATGATTTATATCCGAGAAGCTTAACCAGTTTCATTCTATTTCTAAGTATCTCATCTAAAACTGTGATATTTTTATCACTGGCACGGTTATTATACTTAAACCTAAGCTTTTTCCTTGCATTATCTGATTCAGCTAATTTCATAAAAGGACCATAACTTGGATAAGATGTATCAACAGAATACCTACCATCTTTTTGGAGTCTTTCTTTTTTAAAATTTTCGGACAATCCTTTCATATCTTGCTCCATCAAGAAAAGGGTATCTTGAGAAGATCGGATATTCTTATCAAATTGTAAACCCAACTCTGTGAGTTTATCTAGAACTGTTTTTACATTTTTCCTTTTCTCAGCTGATAAGGAAAAACCGCTTCTTTTATAATCAAGCATTACATCATTAAGAAACTTTTTCCTATATCCGGTCAGTTTTTTAGATCCTTTTGACTTTGAATAAGATAAAACGGCCTGATATAAATCCTCATTTAACGATAATTCTGTAATATAGTTTTGAATATTTTTACTGGATGCTATACCCTCATCTCGAATTTTTCCATCTGTATGCACTGATCCCATAAGATAACCAGGGCTCCAGACCGATTCAATTACCGCATGCAAATCATCTATTCGTAGTAGTGTATTTTCGAATGATCTCTGATTATCATCTATAACAATGATTTCATTTTTTATGTTATCTGCACGAGATAATACGTAATCAGTTGCTTTGGAAATATCTCCTGGCTTTAGACGCCCAAAATCAAATCTATCATTAAAATCGATAATTAGCGGATTTTCATGTTTTTTCATATTACCACAGCTAGATAATACGAATATCAAAATAGCCCCATATAGAGTTTTCATAATTATTCATCCTTCTTTATTTGTTGAATATCAATAAAACAGACACGAAATGTAATTGACATTGAATTTTCGAACAATATTTGATCGTATATTATTTTAAATATTCTCCAGATTTACCATTTTTATCCGTTTTAATTAGGATAGCATCAAATGACAAGTTGGATATAGTAGAGGTACCAGATATAATATAACCGCCACTAGAGAGTTCTTTTATAGATCTTCCTATATCTACACCGTTACCCCCAAATGTTTTTCTCCATTTTTTATCGCCGATACTATTGGTTTTTATTAGCAGGATATCATTTTTACCGTTCCCATAGCTAGAGGTCTCTCCGGTAATAATATATCCCCCATCGGAACATTGTGATATTGCATATCCGCGATCATCTTTCTTTCCTCCATGATATTTTTGCCATATTTTATTCCCGAGTGAATCTATTTTTGCCATAAATACATCATTCATTCCACGGCTAAAAAATGATGAGCTATGGCCTATGGCTATGTATCCATTATTACTACTATGCTCTACCATACTGAAACCATCTTCACCATTATCACCATACGTATTTTCCCATATTATATATCCATTATCGTCTACCGATAAGATCCATGCCTGGTTATCTCCATTGCTAAAAGATCTTGTTCCCCCAGAAACAATATATCCTTTTTTAGTATCTCTTATTATTGACCTGAAATAATCTAATCCTTTACCGCCATATAATTTTTCCCATTCTTTTTCACCATTAGAATCAAACTTGACAAGCATGCCATCACTGCCACCTTTTCCATAAGATCTAGTCTGAGATGCTATGAGATATCCCCCGTCACCAGAATTTGCAATCGAGTAGCCTACGTCCTCTGCTATCCCTCCAAAAGTATTATCCCATATTTTATTCCCAGATGAGTCAACCTTAAATATATAGATGTCACTTTGCCCGTTTCCGTATGAGAACGTTTCGCCTACAACGACAAAGCCTTTGTCAATCGTTTCTGTTACCCCCCAACCATAGTCATCCATTTTACCGCCATAGACCCTGCTCCACTCTTTTTCTCCAGTAAAATCTGTTTTAATTAGCCAAACATCATTTTTACCATTACCGTAGGAGTCTGTGTATCCAACCATAATGTATCCGCCATCGGAAACTTTTGCCGCATAATTACCACCATCTGCGCCCCTGCCGCCATAGGATTCTTGCCATATTTGTTTTCCCTTATTATCTAAAGATACCAACCATGCGTCTCCGCTGCCATTAAACTGCGTAGATTTTTGTCCTGTGAGTAAAATCTGTTTTCTATCATAGTCAACAAAAGATGATAATGTTTCTTCATCCTCAATAAAATCCGTCTCCCACCTTTTACCACCTTTTCTATCTAGCTTGACTATAAAACTTGTTTTCTTTTTCTTCTTATTTGATTCTTTTTTAGAAATAGGGGCGATAATCTTTCTTAGAGAAAATTTATCTTTTACCGTTTTATAGCCTGTAACTATTATTTCTTGTTTGGAATTGATTACGGTTGAACTAGCAAACTCATCTTTTTTTCCACCAATGGTAGTGTCCCATTTCATCTTACCATTCTTGTCCGTTTTAATGATCCAAATATCATTTTTACCGGATCCAATCGAGTTTGTTTCTGCTGTTATTATATATCCCCCATCTTTGGATAGGTTTATATTTTTTCCAATATCTTCTTTTTTACCTCCATAAGTATTATGCCAGTTTTTATCACCGTACTCATCAATACTGATTATCCATATTTCCGAGGTTGGTTTCTTCTTTAAAATGGAGGCTATGATTCTGCCGATAAAGCCTCGCTTTTTTATTCTAGTTTTATCAAGCATATAAGACTTTGTATGGCCTAACACAATGTATCCATAATCATCTTTTATAGGACTGATAGAGTTGACTGCGTCAATATCTAAACCACCATATGTTTGAGCCCAAATAGTGTTCCCAGTAGAATCTATTTTCACGATGTATGCATCTGCACTGTTTGTCTTTTTCGAAATCGTCATTCCGGCAATTATATACCCTCCACCATTGGCCTGACATATATCATATCCTATGTCCACTCTTTCACTGCCATGGGTTTTATCCCAAAGTTTATTACCAGATGAATCTATCTTTACGATCCATATATCACTTAATCCACTTCCAAATGAATAGGTCTGAGCGAGAATAATAAATCCATTATCCTTTGTCTGTATCGCCTCGTAACCTGTTTCCATCAACATACCCCCATAGAAGCGGTTCCATAATTCTTTTCTGTCTTTGTCCGTTCTAACGACCCACAAATCTTTGCCTCCGTTACCGAACGATTTTGTGAATCCGGTTATTAGATAGCCATCATCTAACCTTAAAACATGATTACTGCCATCTTCTTCATCCGCACCGTAGGTTTTGATCCAACCATTTTGTGAGATAACTATATTAGATAATAATAGAAAAAAAAGTGTACGATACATCATATCAAGATAAGTGAGTATACCCGTTCAAATTAAATATGAAATTAGTATACGTTATTATATTAAAAACCAATTCCTATTGAAATAGTAAACAGATCTGTTTTTGACTCTTCTGGGTAAAAGGTTGTCGTAACTGGACCATCTGCAGGATCACTAAATTCAATAGAACCTTCTTTTCCTGCGTTTAAATACTCAGCCTCTCCACCTTTTGACCATTTTAATTCTAGATTGATGATTGTTGGACTACTCATTGATCCATCGGGCTGCTTTCGTCCACGAAAAAGTCGAAACCTAAGACCTAAACCAAAACCATAATTAAATGCTCCATCTGAAGCTACAGTTGACCTTGCAATGTACTGAGGTGCATCATCATTCTCATTATTTGTATTATTTACTTGATCATCATTCTGTATTTTCGTTTCAGTGCTTAATATTTGATATCCGCAAAATAGTTTTGTATAAAAACTGAAATCACCTAATCTCAGTGTCGGGCGAATGTATGGATTTAATACAAGTATTCCAGACTGGGTTGCTTCTGTGAGTGTGACAGCACTTGAAAAATAGCTATATGGTATATTTCTTGTGAGTCTACCATATTGCGCACCGATAACATTGATGCCAATCGAAACTGGTCCATTAAATACATACCAGCCACCGTCAATATCAATTCCATAGCCATTGTTGGTAACATTATTAGAGAATTCTCCTTGAGGCACTGTAACTGCAAATGAAATATTTCCATATATGTTATTCGGAAGTTGTTTAGCATTCTGGCCAAAGCCAATGGCGAACAAACAACCTAAGACCGTAATTATTTTTATAAACTTGCTAACCATTATATTGTTTATGCCTTCTTAGTAGACAATCGTTCATAATAAATAACATCTCATTTTCCTTGGCTATCTTTTCTCCTTCTTCGCTTATTATACCATCCTGAAGCCATACGGCCTTGGCTTTGATAGATACGGCATCATTTATGATAGGAAGCACATACTCAGATCTTCTAAAAACATTAACAATATCTACATTTTCTTTTATATCTAATAATGATGAATAGCTGGTTTTACCCATAATACTGTTATGTCCAGGATTAACCGGTATAATATTGTATCCATTCTGGCTCATGTATACGGAAACATAGTGACTAGGACGCTCTGGTTTTGGACTCATGCCCACAACAGCTATGGTTTTCATATCAAATATGTTAGAAATAACTGTATTCACAAAAAATTATCAGTTGACTATTCAGACCTTTCTGAAAAATATACATCTTGTCCATCAGAGGTAAAACATTCGCTCCATCGTCCAAAAACTTCTTTTGCTCCCTCTTCACCATATTTTTGTTTTAAAGATGGACCAATATTATATAGTGCACCTTCGACATATGGATCAGCTACAAAAATATATGTCCATGTTGAATCCTGGTTCATACCAGATGGATTTAAGATCTCAAAAGAATTAAAAGCTTTGTCATTCAGCCTCTGCTTAATCGGATCTTCATCACGATATTCCATGCCGGCAACCATTACCTCATTATATAATATTTTATCAAATTCGTCATTCTTATCTGCTTTTATATGGCTCAAGACCACTAGTACCTGTTCATCAATTTTTGAGCTTACATTGTAAGTATAAAATGCAATAGAAGTAAGAACAGCAAACATAATAACTGGCGGGAATGCTATATTTTTATCAAATCCACGAGGCTTAACAGAGATTATAGTTAAGGCTATTATGATAAAACCAACACCTAGTGCACAGAGTAGTGTCATTGCCTGAGTCATCGGTAAGTTTCTACAGGAAAACGTAATATATCCGAGAGCGAATGCGATTCCGCCAATAATTACCCTGAAAGTGGCTGCTATACTTTCTGCCTCTACAGGAATATCAGGATTAATTTTTTTA
>Ga0209019_1001105_pt1 | contig 13523 bp, 4 predicted proteins | sample METZYME_3_300m_FD_187549 | JGI IMG/M metagenome (GOLD analysis project Ga0209019, IMG submission 187549) | Marine microbial communities from oxygen minimum zone in mesopelagic equatorial Pacific - METZYME_3_300m (SPAdes) (version 2) | ecosystem: Environmental > Aquatic > Marine > Oceanic | place... | reverse complement strand
ATCATGCGAGTGTCAGCTGATTCTGGGGCCGATGCAACTGATATTGTTGGACAAACTATAACAGGAAAAACTTCAGGAGCAACAACTGTTGTTCTTAATGCAACGGTTTTCTTTCAAGGTTCCACTTCTATCTCCGAATTAGAAATTGATGCTAAAATAACTAGAGGAACATTTCAAACTGGAGAAGTAATAACCAGTGCTTCTAATTCTCAAGATGTAGAAATGAAATTTACAGTAGTATCTTTTGTTGCTTCAGCTGATATTACAGTATCAGGAGGTCTATATTCCATCACCGACAGTATATGGATAGATTCTGATATAGGTAATGGACAAGCTGAAGCAGAAGTTAGTGAGATAACATCAGGTGGTATTAGTGAAGTTATTATTGATGATCGTGGTTCTGGCTATAGGGTCGGAGATGAACTTGTTTTTACTTCAGCTGCCATTGACACTGATGTAGAAACTGCTAGGGCATTTATTTCTGTAATTGATGGCAGTATTTTATTAGAAGATACTGGAGATGGCGACAAATTTCTTATATTGGAAACTGATACAAATGTTAGTTTAATTAATTTCACTTTTATATTGGAAGGTACAGATTCAGAAGGTACTGATGAAGGAGATAAAGTACTTATTAATGCCACAAATGGCAGTGAAAAAGATGCTGGATATTATTTTATAACTGAACAAACGGCTTTAAAGGCAGATATTTATGGCAGCGATTTTGATAGAATTGTTGTAGATGAGGGAGCAGCAGATACTGAAGGAGAAATTTCTAGAATTTTCATTACTGATCCTGGCGGTGGATATAGATCCTTACCTTCTGTTTCTGTAACTAGTTCTACTGGTACTAATGAGAAACTATTAGCCTTATCTGAAGACATAGGTCAAGTATTATTAGCTAAAATAGTTGATGGTGGGTTTAATTATACAGATGCTCCAGAGGGAAAATTTAATGTTAATTTTGTTTTAAAAGATATTAGTGGCACTTTTACCCCAACTAATCCATTTACAACTGCCGGCCATGTTGGAGAAGTTGTTTCTTTTGACAGTACTAATAATAGACTTGAAGGTTTGATTGAAAATAGAGAAAGAATTGAATTAGAAGCTGTTTCCAATGCATTCCAAGAAAATTTTGAACTCGAACGGGCCGAAGATATTGGCGATGATACTAAAGGACAATTTTTAAAAGTAAATAATGCTTATGTTGATCAAGGTGCTGGTATTCTTTTAGAAGATGGTAGTGGGGGGCGTCTTATTTCAGATGCTTTGGAAACTTATGTAAATCAAATTAATATAGAAAGATTAAATAATGCCGTAGTATTAGATCATAGAGTTGAAATGGAACAACAAGCTTCTGATGCATCTCTTGAAGATATGTTTGGGTTTAATGTAGTTCAAGCAAGAGAACAAGGATTTCCAGACCAATTTTATCATCCTAGCAATGTTGATCTTTTTCGTGGATATAATATTAAGTTGGATGGGGTAAACACGCCAGGTTCTATGTTACTTAATAGAACAGATGGCGGTAGTACGGACGCTGGAGATGAAATTCTTTTAGATGGCACGGATGGCGCTGGTACGGATGCTGGGGATAAAGTATTAAACAGTTTATTTACTAGCGAAGGTGATGATCTTTTATATGAACCTGAAGTATATTATAAACTTTTTAGTATTAAAAGAGATAAATTACAATTAGATGGCGGTGTGCTCCAAAGATTTACTGCTGGTGGTTGGATTACAGATGATGGAACAAATGATCCAAAAAGAATTATTGATCCTATTTTTCAAGGTACTAGAGTTTCGGATGAAAGCGATGGTATTTTATTAGAAGATGCTTTATCAGATGCTGACAGTGGTGTTAATACAAAAGAATTTTTGGTTATGGAATTTAATCAGAAAGTTGCGCCTGGACTTGGTTATGCCGAGTATATTGAAGTTGATGCTGGGACAATTAATCATGATAACACGCCCGCTCAGAGAATTAAAGGACAAAATGATGAGGCATTAATATTAGAAAATAGTTTTGATTTACCCACAATTGGAGACAGTACTTATATAGTAATAGATAACCATTTCTTAGACGGAGAGGTATTAGATGTTAGACTTTTATTAGAAGATGGCGGTTATATAATAGATGAAGAATTCGGCAGTAATGTTATGCAAGAAAGTGGGTTGAATTTTGGTGATTTCCCAACTGTTACTGGAGATATTATTGTCACTGAAGGTGAAGTTCTTACTCTTGGATATATGCAGTTAGATGGTACAGATTCTAGTTATTCTAATGCAGGGTCTTATATAATAAGTGAAAGTGATCCTGATTTTCTTAATGATATTATTACAGATGGAAGTGGTGCTACAGGAACAGTTGTATCTTCTGATGTTGCTAGATTAACTTTTAATGTTGATGTAGAATCAGAACGAGAAGGATTTTATAGAAATACAGATCATCATATTAGTGATGGGGTTATTAGATTACAAGATTCATTTTTCTATCAAGATTTTTCTTATGAAATTAAAATAGGACAATCTGTTAATCTTTATTTAACTGAACTTAAAAAGGCTGTCCATCCAGCTGGATTTGCTGCATTTGGTCGGGTAACTTTGGCTACATCAGTTGCAGCTGCAATACAAATTCCAGCTGGTGGTGATGTTGTAGATTATACTGGAGATGAACTTTTTACTCCTGCTCTTGCTTCATTCTTTGATGAAATTTTTCAGATTGAAATAGGTAGGAGGTTGGGTGTTGCAAAATTATTTGAAAGTGAATTATTTGATTTTATCTTATTGGAAGAAGCTTATCTCATTAGGCAGGAAGATGATGAAGGTTATGTTTTAATAGACCAATCTCCTTTCATATTCGCTTTAGAAGATGATCTCGGTAATCTTATTTTGGATGGTACAGACGGTTCTAGTACTGATGCTGGATTTTATATAAATGCTGATATTGATAATGCAGCAGATTTTATTCTTGGGGAAGAGACATTAACTGATGAAAATATTATTACAGAGGACAAAGTTGGAAATCAAAGGATTGCTACAGAACGATCAGCTGGTCCGCCAGATGCCGATAAAGATGTTGAGTTAACTCAAAAGGTTGTACTCACAGTTTCTATCCCACAACCTACATTTTATACTTTTGCTGGTTCTCGATCAGGATTGCCCCTTTTCGCAGAAGTACAGGCAATTCGTAATGGTATGGAATGTGAAGATGCCACTACAACTACTTTACCAACAATTATAAGAGATGTAATATTATCAGATGGACTTGTATTGGAATCTGGTGATATAGGAGAAGCTGGTGAAGTTATGGAATGGGAAACTGCTACAGATGCAGACTTTGGTAGCGGTTTAACATTCGATGATTTACAGTGGATATCGAATGAAGATTTTATATTAGAACAATCTGCAACATTTAATGATGTTATACAATTAGAATATGCTACTGATCCACAAGTGGATGTCAATACTCCTAATAGAATGTTATTAGATAGAACAGATGGCGTTGGTTCTAATGCAAATAGTAGGTTATTGGGTGAAGACGACCAAAATTCTTTTGGCGATGATTTAGTATTGGATGGTACGGATGGCAGTAGTACGGATGCTGGTACTAAGTTTGTAACAGAAGATATTTTAAATGGTGAAGTAAATGTTGATGAAATTATACGTCCATCTCTTCTTAGTGTAGAAGGTTTAGGCATACTAGATAATTTTGATCAAAATCATTTTATGTTAGAGGGTAGTCAAGTTGCTGGGGATATTATTCAAGAGGTAGGCCACGAAATTTTTGTATTGGATGGTACGGATGGCAGTAGTACGGATGCTGGAGATAGAATATTTAATGAAGATGGAGGTCATTTAGTTCAGGAAATTGGTTTGGTTGAGAAGTATGGAGATAGAATGAGTTTAGAATCATCAACTTCTCCACAGAATAGTGGTAATTTAACATTAGAAGTGCAACATATTGAAGTAGAAGATGGCACAAGTTCAGGAACTATACCTGAGATAAATTTTAGAGAAACCAATTTTGTGCATTTTACTAGACCAGCTGTAATTAAAAATATGGCTAGTGGTAGAATTGCTTTGCAAGATGACAGACAACCTATAAATGTTATTCTAAATGGCACGGATGGCGGCGGTACAGATGCTGGAGATAGTTTAGTATTGAATCAAACTTCTGGTGCTGGAAAAGATGCTGAAGATAATGTACAATATCAAGATTTATTACATACTATTTTAGAACAACATCATCCTGGCTTTGTTATTATTGAAGATGATGGGACTGATGGAAATGGATTGAATGCTGGAGCATATATTGATTTTGAAATTGGAACTAAACCGCCATTTGATTACACATTAGAAGGAGCTGCGGATGCAACTACCTACGACTCAACACAAACCACATATGATAATACCCAACAAACTTATGATACTACGGCGTAGTGTTATAAATAAAAGAATAAGGGAGTAATTATGGTCAGACAATTAGTAAATTTAGGTACAGATCCTGATGACGGCACTGGTGATAATCTTCGTGATGGAATGGATAAAGTTAATGATAACTTTAGTGAAATTTATTCTAAAATCGGAGATGGAAATGGCCTGACTAGTGGAATGTCTTCAACCTCCACGGTTATTACTCTTACTGCACCTACATTAACTGGAGTCGTGTCTGGGACACAAATTTCTGCTACAATCAGTACATTAACAAGTACAGCTGTAAATGTTGGAACACTTGCTCTTGCAGCGGGTTCTATAACAGACAGTTCTGCAGCTATTAGTTTTGGTGACGAAAATTTAACTTCAACAGGAACATTAACTATAGGAGCAATTACTACTGATGCAGTTATGAACATTAATACTGCTGTGACTTCTGGTACAGTAAACATGTTCTTAGTAGAAGGTACAGCAGATGATTTTGAAACTACCTTTGATGTAACAGACCCAACGGCGGATCGTACTATCACTTTTGAAGATGTTACGGGCACGGTAGTATCTACTGGTAGTTCTCGACTTGTTACAGGGGCAATGATTGCCTTGGATACAGTTGAGGAAGCAAATATGGCCAATGATGCTATTGGTTCAGATGAATTAAAAAGTGTGGTTACTCTATTACTCAAAAACTCAGCCGGATCAACATTAAAAACCATTTACGGTGCTGGTGCATAAATATAATAAGGAAGAGATATGTCAGCAATTATTACAGAAAAATTTAGGGTTCATAATGCAACTCAGTTCTATGAGTCGTTTAGTGAAGCTTCCCCAAACACGTATTACTTGTTTATGGGGAAATCTACAGCATACACTACTGGAACATCAGGGGGAACGGATCAATCACCACCCACTCCTGCTGATGATGTTTCTTCAGAGTTTTATTATTGGGATGATATGTTAGGTGCAAAAAAGATTAGCAGCTCTGAAGTAACTTACTCAATTCCACGTAGAAATTTTGTAAATAGTACAGTGTATGATATGTATGAACATAATATTAGTTCATCCAATGCCACAACTTCTGGCGCTAGTAATCTTTACGATTCTAAGTTTTATTTTATGACTGATTCTTATAGAGTTTATAAAGTTTTGGATAACAATGGTGGATCAGCATATTCGGGTTCTTCTCCGACATCCACTTCTACTGATCCCTTTGCTATCGGTGGATATGTCCTTCAATATATATATACCCTTACAACGACAGAGGTGGAGAAATTTCTTACTACAGATTTTATGCCTGTATCAACAGATAGTACAATAAGTTCTGCTGCAACGGATGGGGCTATTGATTCCTTTATAGTTACCGCTGGTTCTGGCGCAACAGATGGAGTTTATTATGTCGCAATTTATGGGGATGGTACTAATGCTGGAGCAGCAACTGGTGGTATTCTTAGTTTGGTAGTTAGTGGTGGCGCTATAGCTTCCTTTGGTATGACTGCTGGTACTGATTCAACTGTGCATGATGCTGGGGCGGGATATACATATGGAACAATTAATCTTGGTTCTGGTTTTACATTTTCTGATGCTGCCTTGACTACTGCTAATGCTATGGGTGGGTCTGGTGCTTCAATATCGGTAATTATTGGCCCAAAAGGTGGTCATGGGAAAAATGCTATTGAGGAACTTGGCGGTCACTATGTTCTAATGAATGCTACAATAACACAAGCAGAAGGAGATGACTTCACAACTGAGAATGATTTCCGAAGAGTTGGTCTTGTAGTTGATCCTTATGATTTTGGAACTTCTACTGTATCAACAGAATCTACTCGCAGGCAAACAAAGGCATTAAAATTAACTTCTGTAACAGGAACATTTGATCCAGATGAAAAAATTTCACAAACCACTACAGGAGCTATTGGTAAAGTTGTAGAATGGGATTCGGGTAATAGTATTCTTTATTATGTTCAAGAACGATTTGGGGATTACGGAACAAATGGCACTACAGGTGCGTTTGTTGCATTTAGTGGCGCAAATCAAGTTAGTGGTGCTACTTCTGCGGCAGTTGGTACACCAGACGCTGATGCTGATTCAGCGGTAACACTCACTGGTGGAAACACAATTACTTTTTCTGATGGTTATGCAAACGAAGAAATGCAACCTGACAGTGGGGAAATAATTTATATTGAAAATCGTAAACCCATAAGTCGATCATCTGATCAAACAGAAGATATTAAACTCATAGTGGAATTCTAATATGGCACAAAAAACAAATCTTAACGTAGCACCATATTTTGATGATTTTGATAAATCGGATAATTTTCATCAAATATTGTTTAGACCTGGCTTTGCTGTCCAAGCAAGAGAATTAACACAACTTCAAAGTTTGTTAAAGAATCAATTGGAAACTACAGGTAGACACCTTTTTAAAGAAGGTGCTATGGTTATTCCTGGCCAAATAAGTTATATCCATAAATTTCAGTCATTAAAATTAGTAAATACATTTAGTGGCGAAAATATCGATATCACTCAATATTTTAATGAGGATACTCCTATAATTATTACTGGAGCTACGACAGGTGTTAAAGCAAAAGTTTTATTGGCAGCTGTCGCTACTACTGATGATCCGCCAACATTATTTGTACAAATGATTGAAGCTGGAACAGATAATGTTACTATTGATTTTGCTAATGGGGAAAATATTTCTGCTGATGCGGGCATTACTCATACTACATCTTATTCTACTGGTGTTGCTTCTGCTACTACTGCTACAACAGCTGCTGTAAATTTTGGTTGTGCAGCAAACATCCAAGATGGAGTATATTTTATTAGAGGACAATTTGTAGAAGTACAGGAAGAAACTTTAATATTACAAAAATACGATAATGATTTTACAGGGAGAGTTGGTCTTGCAATTGCAGAAACGCTTATAACTCCAGAAGCTGATGACAGTCTTACAGATAATTCAACAGGTTCTTCGAATTTTGCAGCGAAAGGGGCTCACCGAATAAAAATTTATGCAACTCTTGCAACTGTTTCAGATTCATCTACTGCTGATGAAGAATTTATCGAATTGATGAGAATAAAACGTGGTATACCTTTAACTCAAGTTAGGAGCACAAAATTTGGAGAAATAGAAGATACTTTTGCTCGTAGAACTTTTGATGAATCTGGTAATTATACAGTAAGACCTTTTCAATTTGAATTAAAAGAATGTGTTACGGTTAATGAAAATGAGGGTGTATTTGAGGTTGGGGGTGTAACTGATGATAATAATGCGGCATCATCAGATTTACTTTCTCTAAAACTGTCGCCAGGTAAAGCATATGTTAAAGGATACGAACTTGAAAAAATTGCGCCAACTTTTAAGGATATAGAAAAGGCAAGAGATTTTAATACTATTAATGCAGGGATAACTACTTTTGATATTGGTAACTATGTTAAAGTTAATAATACGTATGGACTGCCTGATGTTTCATTTGTAAGTGGAGAATCAGAGGCATATAAAATGCTTGAATTGTTTGATACACCTACAGTTACAAGAGGGTCTTCTGCTGGAACAAAAATTGGTGTTGCTCGAGCCAGAACTATGGAATATTCTAGTGGTACAGTAGGACAAACAGAAGCAATTTTTAGATTATTTCTTTTTGATATACGTCCATTTACGTTCTTGACATTAAGTGATACTCCTAGTCCTACTCTTACTGCAAATCACTCTAATGGTGGTGTACAGGTAACAGGTAATACTACAAAAGCTACGGGATTTGTATTTGGTGATGGTACAAGTGGTACTAATGTTATTTTAACAAATGTTGCTGGTAATTTTCAGTTAGGTGAAAAGATTACTGCTTCGGATAGCGCAGAAACAGATTTGATTGTAGAAGAGTCTGGTAATACGGATTTAACTATTACAAATATTAAAACAAATTCTTTTGGTAATGTACGTCAAGTATTTATGGATGATCCTGACACTGGACAAGATTTTACTTGTGATATAGCATTAAGTACAATTAATACTGATGCATCTTTTATACTTTTAGATGGAACAGATTCAGAATCAGCTGATGCTGAAGATAATTTAAGAATGGAAGATGGTACAACCACTTCAACTAGTTTAGGAGATAATTCTGCTTTAGAAAAGGGTGCAGCTGCGGGCACAGGATCACAAAAATTAATTGCAAAGTTGGAACAACCCGAAAAGAATGTTTCCTTATTTAAATTAGCTAAGAATGTAATTAAAACTCATTTAACAACTGCTAATAGTGGGACAAGTGATACTCAATTTAATATTCGTCGTCAATATGTAACAAATGCCAGTTCTTTGGGATCGGTTTCTATTAACGGAGAAATTAATGAGACATTTTTATCTCATTCTGAAACAAATTATAGTATGACTGTTTTAACGCCAGGTGCTGGTGGTTCTGCTCAACAGGGAGATATCGTAAGTGCTGGTACAGGATTTTCAGGAGCTGGAACTGGTACTGTTACTATTTCTAATAATTCTGAATTAGGAAATGCTGCAAAAGTTAAAATTATAGCAACATTATTAAAAACTTCTATTAATGCAAAACCAAAAACTACAAAATTGTGTAAACAATTAAAAGTTAGTACAGGCGCAACTGATTCTTTTGGAACAAGGCCTGGAGATAAAACTATTTCATTAGGGCGAGGTGATGTATTTAAACTTGTTGGTGTATTTGATTCAGAGGATATTGCAGCTGATGCAGCTGCCCCTAATATGGTTTTTTCTTCGTCTATAGGTATTTTTACACAAGGGGAAGTAATAACAGGCGATAAGTCGGGAGCAAAAGCAAGGATTATTAATATATCATCTCCTGTAAGTTATGTCCTTATAGGAATAAAAGATTTTACGACAGTAGATACTATAACTGGTTCTTCTTCTGGAGCTACTGCTATAATTACTGCTGTTAATAGTGGAAGTATTGTGATTACTAACAGATATCTTCTTGATACTGGTCAGAGAGATAATTTTTATGATTTTGGAAGAATAGTTAGAAGGCCTGGCTTTGAAAAGCCCTTGGGTCGAATTCTTATACTTTATGATTATTTAGAACATGGCGCTGGGGAATGTTTTACTGTAGATTCTTATACTGATGTTGCAGATCAAATGGATTATGAAGACATTCCTTCATATACTTCAACGAAAGTTGATCCTGATAAACCACAACCAACTGGTGTTTTTCCCTTACAAGACGTATTTGATTTCCGGCCGAGAGTAGAAGATGCGAGTGGAACTTCTACTTCTATAAGTGTTGTGGACGAAATTACCAGTAATACTTTTGATTTTTATCATAGACAATTTGATGGTACTGGTTCTTCTACAGTTAATTTCCCGAATCCAGGCGCAAGTATTCAAAGTGATTTTGAATATTTCTTACCTAAACAAGTTCTTATTCATATGGATAAAGATGGGGAAGTAATTATTACTGAGGGAGAATCAGATGAAACACCTGAACGTCCCAAAGAACCTACAGGTATGATGAAACTTGGTGAGATGTTATTGCCCGCTTTTACTTTTAAACCACAAGACGTGAAAGTTAAGAAACAAAAAAATCAGCGGTATACAATGAAAGATATCGGAAGACTTGAAGATCGTATTGACAATGTAGAATACTATACAGCATTATCTCTTTTAGAACGTGATGCAGAAGGATTTGAAATTCAAGATTCTAATGGACTTAATAGATTTAAATCTGGATTTGTAGTGGATAATTTTGGTGGCCATAGGGTAGGGGATACTCAACATCCAGATTATAAAAATTCTATAGATATGGAAAGTAAAGAATTAAGGCCAGCGCATAAAATGAAAGGTATTAATCTTATTGAAGAGGCAACTACTGATTCAGAACGTGCTGGAGCTGGATATCAATTGACAGGCGATCTTTTAACTCTGCCATATACAGAACTGACATTTACAGAACAACCATATGCAACACGATTAGAAAGAGTGACTCCAGTATTGGTATCTCAATGGATAGGTAATATTACATTAAATCCTGCTTCAGATGAGTGGTTTGAAACTGAAATTGCTCCCGATCTTATAATTAATATTGAAGGAAATTTTGACAGTGTTCTTCAAGCAAATCAGAATTCTATTGGTACTGTTTGGAATGCTTGGCAAACTCAATGGAGTGGTGTTGTAGCTAGAACTACTCAGGTAAATCCAAATGAAGGGGGATTTCAATTTGTAGAACGAGCAATTACTACAACTAGAACAGATTTACGTAGACAAGGAATTAAAACTGATGTTGTAGAAAAGGTTGATTTTGAAAGTCAAGGCAGTAAAGTTATTTCTCGGGCTTTAATTCCTTATATTCGTTCTAGAAATGTTGTTTTTGAAGGAACAGGATATTATCCTAATACACAACTTTTTGCGTTTTTTGATAAAAGAGCTGTAAGTAAATATTGTACGCCTGCTATAGGATTTTCTACGAATGATGAAAGTATTGTTCAAGGTAGTGCAATGGTAAGTACTGCTGCTGGAGCTATTAAAGGAACTTTCCAAATACCTGAGCCGAAAGTAGCGGGTAATCCACAATGGCAATCTGGAGAATTACAATTTAGATTGACTTCTAGTTCAACTAATGTTACTAGTATTGATCCTATTACTGCTGGTGAAGCAATATATTTTGCTAAAGGTATTTTAGAAACAGAACAGGAAACAATTCTTGCGATAAGAAATGCAGAAGTTGTGAGGACTAGTGTAACAGAAACTACTGCTAGATTTAGTTCTAATTCTAGAGTTACTAGAAGGGTGCCGGCCATAGCAGATACGTGGGATGATAATCCAGACCCATTAGCACAAACATTCTTTATTGAAGAACCTGAGTTGGATGCTAATGGCGCTGCTGGTGTTTTTATAACAAGTATTGATCTTTTTCATGGAGAAAAGGATGCTACTCTTCCTGTTACAGTAGAAATTAGAACTGTGCTGAATGGATATCCAGCTGCTAAAATTTTACCTTTTGGTAGAGTTACTAAAGAGCCATCAGAGATTAATTTATCTCTTGATGCCTCTGTAGCAACCACATATACATTTCCTTCCCCTGTTTTTTTACAAGGCGGCATAGAATATTGTTTTGTGGTTATTGCTTCTACGCCTACTCATAAAGTATGGATTTCTAGAATGGGTGAAACTGAAGTTGGTGGTGTAAGACAGGTTTCGAAACAACCCCATACAGGAGTGTTGTTTAAAGGACATAACAATAGAGCTTGGGCTCCAGCATTAACAGAAGACATAAAATATACTATGAAGAAGGCAAAATTTACTGTTGGAACTAGTGGAGTTGTTACTTTGGTAAATGATGATGTTCCTACCAGATTACTTTCTCCTAACCCTTTAACTTTTGAAAATGGAAGTACTACATTAAGAGTAAAACATGTAGATCATCATATGTATTCTACATCTAACAATGTTACAGTTACTGGTGTCAAATCAGGAGCATCTACTACTCTTAATGGTGCTATTTCAGCAGATGTCACTGCACTAACACTGTCGTCTGGAGAAGATTTTGATGATACAAGCGGCAAGTTTTCTCAAGATGCAAGTAGTGAATGGTATATTAAAATTGATGATGAAATTATGAAATATACTACTATTAGTAGCACAGCAGTAACTAATGTTACTAGAGGTCTTGATAATACTGTTGCTGCAACTCATGCTGACAGTGCAACTGTAGAACTTTATCAAATTCATAAAGTTCCTTTTACTGAAATTAACAAAACACATACTGCACTTTCTAATATTGGGATGGATTCTTATACCCTTACTTTGATTAGTAGTCCTGTAATCAGTGGTGGAACAGATACTGCTGAAAATGGTGGAACAGGTATTATTGTAACAGAAAATGCTATTTTTAACACAGGAATGGCTATGATATCAACTATGACTGTTGGAGATACTGAAGTAAGAACGGCAGCATTACCTACTACTGGTACAAGTCCAAGTGGTAATGAGGTTTCTTTTATTGTTACTTCTTCAACAACTCCAGTTTCTATACCTATAGAAGAAAATGTATATTTTGAAAATACTAAGATGATAGCATCAAGTATTAATGAATCAAATGAACTTACAGGTACAAAATCATTAAAGATACCTGTTACATTAACTACGACAAAACAAAATGTATCTCCTGTTGTAGACCTCCAAAGAGCGTCATGGATTTGTATAGCAAATAGAATGAATCAAATTGATTCTGAATCTGATGTATATCCGACAACTGATTTTGTGCCATCAACTGATCCCGATGGAGATAATAATTCTGCAATTTATATGACAAAAAAGGTAACTCTAGAAAATCCTGCAACGGCTTTAAAAGTTTTCTTTGCTGCTTATCGGCATAGTTCTGCTACTATTAAAGTCTTCTATAAAATATTAAGAACGGATGATGCATCAGATTTTGATGATTTGGGATGGACAGCTTTTAATAGTACTGGTACAACTGACGACAGTGTGAATTCTTCCCTTGAAAATCAAGATTTGCAACAGTATACTTATACTGCCGGCGTTAAAGATGATGGCTCTGAAATATCTCTAGATGAATTTATATCCTTTTCTGTTAAGATTGTAATGCAAGGAACTAATAGTTCAGAACCACCTCGACTTAGAGACTTGAGGTGCATAGCACTGGCGACATAAAAATGAATGACGGACAATTTTTACAGGTAGATGATAGACCAGATTTAGTACGAGATACGCAATCAAATGCAATTGTAAATCGTAATCGTAGTGCGTTTGAGTCTGCAAAAAGGAGGGCCGATGAAGCACAACGCCATAGAGATGAAATTCGGAATGCAACAAGAGAGATAAATAGTCTCAAGTCTGAAATGCATGAAATTAAAAGCTTGCTTAGACAATTAGTGGAGTAGTCAAATGGCAATTAGTGCAAGTGCGTTAACCTCTTCCCAAACACTTGATCAATTCAGAAGAGAATTTAATAAATTAGTCACAGATGTTAATGACATTCAAGAGAATAATTTATTTGGTAGCCAAATTATCTTTGAAGGTTCATCTACTGATGACTTTGAGACGGCATTAGCCGTTGTAAATCCTACTGCTGACCGCACTATCACGA
>Ga0209019_1001103_pt1 | contig 13530 bp, 8 predicted proteins | sample METZYME_3_300m_FD_187549 | JGI IMG/M metagenome (GOLD analysis project Ga0209019, IMG submission 187549) | Marine microbial communities from oxygen minimum zone in mesopelagic equatorial Pacific - METZYME_3_300m (SPAdes) (version 2) | ecosystem: Environmental > Aquatic > Marine > Oceanic | place... | reverse complement strand
GAAAAACCTAGAAGGCCGGTTGATTACTGCTGAGTTTAAAGACTGGAAAAATGGCAAATATAAAATAATAAGTTTTTTTGCAAAAAAAGCTCGTGGCTTGATGGTACGCTACGCCATCGATCACAAATTGCAGGAACCTGAAGAATTAAAAAGTTTTGATTACGATGGTTACAATTACAATCCCGAACTGAGTCAAGCGGACAGGTGGGTTTTCTGCAGGGGCTAGCTTCGTGACTTTTGTTTTTTCAGCTCCGTACTGCTGAATCGCGCATCTCTGGAGGATTAATTAGCGCTCTTGATTACATTTCAAAACTTCTTTTCTTCAAACTAAATCTCCCTCTCAGTGCCAGAATTTCAATCATTGAGAAACAACTCCATTTTCTCTACTCTCCGGATAATTGACCTCCAAAGTATAAATGGGTAACTTTTTGCTTGCATTAAGAGATAAATCATTGTATTGATATATAATGATTTAATTGAAACAACAATACATTCTGAGCTTTTCATAAAAAAACACATGTCTAATATTGCTCAAGTTTTAAGATTGCTGGGAGATGAAACTCGTCTCAGAATTTTGATTTTAGTGTCGCAGACACCATTGAATGTCAGCGAGCTCACTACAATTTTAGGAATGGCTCAATCCGGAATTTCCCGGCATTTGAGTCATTTGCGAAAAATGAAGCTGCTGCAAGAGCGCAAAGAGGGTATTTGGACCTATTATCAATTTGCACAAAAAGAATCCCTTGATAGTGAACTCCATCTGCTCTGGAGCTATTTACAGGAGCAACTATCCTCAATGAAAGACCCCAAAAACGATCAGGTGCGTTTACATGAAATCTTGCGTCAACGGGAAATCAGCGGAGGCGGATTAAATGAACGGCTTCTCGAACCAGGACAATCGTGGTTTGCCTGGTCCTGTCTTCTTGGCATGCTGCTGGGGCAAAACGAAGAGAGCAAGTCCGGATTTGACTCTGGAACCTCCGAACTTGAAGTTATTGACCTTGGCTGCGGGGACGGAACGCTAACAGTGGAAATGGCAAAATTTGCAGGACGAGTTATCGGTGTGGACTACAAGCCTGAGGTACTTGCCTCAGCGCGTCAGCGCGTCAATAGACTGGGCCTACAAAACGTAATCTTAATGGCTGAAGACGTATGCAATTTGTCACTGCCTGATGAATCTTTAGATGTAGTTTTCTTTTCGCAGTCGCTTCATCACCTTGATGATCCAAAAAGAGGTTTTCAGGAAGCAGCACGAATTTTGCGTCCTGGGGGACAGGTCCTGGTTATGGAACTCGATGCGCATACTGAAGGATGGGTGCTGGAAAAACTCGGTCACAAGTGGCTTGGATTTGAAAATGAGACCTTGCTGGATTTCATGCAGACAGCCGGATTTAATCACCTGCACTCAGAAATCTTACCCTATCGGCGTGAAGAATTATTTCAAATCATTCTCTCGGCAGGCAGAAAATCTTAATACAATTTCCAGTTAAAGATTTGCCGCATTATTCATTGAAAATCACTGATACTCTAAGAATAAAATAAAATCATTTTGAGTTAATTTATTATTTTCCAAGGAAAACAAAGGCTGAGTTAATCCTGCGCTTCAGAAGCAAAATACAGGAATATTATGTACTATACTAAACCGAGTGCTGACAGGCTTTTAAAACTGATTGAACAAAAAATTATCGTGTTCGATGGTGCAATGGGGACGATGCTTCAGCGACAAAGCCTTACTGAAGAAGATTTTCGTGGCGATTCTTTTCTGGAACATCCCTCTCCTCTAAAAGGCAACAACGACCTGCTTTCCATCACACGTCCGGACGTGATTGAAAAAATTCATTTAGAATTTTTAGAGGCCGGTGCAAACATTTTGGGAACCAACACTTTCAATGCCAACCGGATCTCACAGGCTGACTACAGTTTGGAAAAAAGCGTTGCTGAAATCAACCGGGCGTCAGTAGATATTGCATATAAAGCAATAGAAAGTTTTCAGTCAGGGCAACCTGCAGAGGTAATTCAGTCAGATCACCCCATTTTTGTGACCGGATCGATAGGACCGACAAACCGTACTTGTTCTATGTCTCCGGATGTCAACAATCCTGCTAACCGTGCAGTGACATTTGATGAAATTACTTTGGCCTATCGTGAACAGGCGATTGCACTGATTGAAGGTGGAGTCGACATGCTCTTGCTGGAAACGAGCTTTGACACGCTCAACATGAAAGCTGGTATTTACGCTTTGGAAAGTTATTTTGAAGAAGCCGGAATTCGCTTGCCTGTTTTTCTTTCTGTTACAATTACAGACGCTTCTGGACGTACGCTTTCAGGGCAAACTTTGGCTGCTTTTTACAACTCTATCCATCACGCCAAGCCTCTTTTTTTAGGAATCAACTGTGCACTTGGCGCGAAAGAAATGCGTCCATTTATTGATGAACTGGCGCATATTTCCGATTTTCCTGTCGGGGTTTATCCAAATGCCGGATTGCCGAACGTCATGGGAGAATACGAACAAACTCCGGAAGAGTTTTCCAGTATAATGGCCGAGTTTGCGGAACAAGGCTGGGTCAACCTCATGGGCGGATGTTGCGGGACGACTCCAGCACACATCAAAGCACTGGCCCAAAAAATTACTGATTTAACTCCAAGAAAAATCACCACAAAGCTAAATCAGCGTTACGGACAAATCCCTATCAGCAATTCAAATAATGTTTTAGATGCGGGGGAAATTCCGTTTTATTCAGGATTGGAGCCACTGAACGTCAATCCTGAAATCGGGTTTTTGATGATCGGGGAACGCACAAATATCATGGGCTCCCCCAAGTTTCGTAAACTTATTTTGAATGATGATTTTGAATCAGGACTCTCCATCGCCCGTCAACAAGTTGAATCAGGTGCAAACTTTATTGATATAAACTTTGATGAGGGATTGCTGGACGGTGAAAAATCTATGACACATTTTCTCAACCTGATCGCGGTGGAGCCGGACATTGCCCGTGTACCAATTATGATCGACAGCTCCAAATGGTCCGTGATCGAAGCCGGGTTGAAGTGCATACAAGGCAAGGGCGTGGTCAACTCCATCAGCCTCAAGGAAGGTGAGGAAAATTTCTTAAGGCAAGCGCGAGAAATTCGCAAATATGGTGCAGCAGCGGTGGTGATGGCTTTTGATGAAAACGGTCAGGCAACACTCCTTGAACATAAAGTTGAAGTTTGTAGCAGAGCCTTTCAACTTTTAACTGAAAGAGTTGGTTTTGCTCCACACGACATAATTTTTGACCCGAACATTTTGACTGTGGCTACCGGAATGGAGGAACACAACGATTATGCGGTGGCTTTCATTGAAGCCATACGCCAAATCAAAGAACGATGTCCGGGGGCGCTGGTCAGTGGAGGAGTGAGCAACATTTCCTTTTCATTCCGCGGTAATAATCCGGTACGCGAAGCGATGCACTCTGCTTTTTTGTATCATGCAATTCAAGCCGGCCTTGACATGGCGATCGTTAACGCCGGAATGCTCGAAGTGTACGAAGAAATCCCTAAAAATTTACTGGAACTTGTCGAAGATGTATTGCTCAATAGACGAAAAGACGCCACAGAGCGACTGACAGATTTTGCAGAAAGTTACAAAGCTGAGGGATCACGTAAGATTCAAAAGGATACAAAATGGCGTGAAGGGACGGCGGAAGAACGTATCATTCATGCTTTGGTGAGAGGCATAACGGAACATATCGTAGCGGACACCGAAGAAATCTTCAAAAAATTTGATCTGGCATTGGAAGTGATTGAAGGACCTTTGATGGAAGGCATGAAAGTTGTGGGTGACCTTTTTGGTGATGGCAAAATGTTTTTACCGCAAGTCGTGAAAAGCGCCCGCGTGATGAAACAAGCTGTAGCCTATCTTGAACCGTTTATGGAGAAAGAAAAGAAGCAATCTGGCTCGCAGACTAAACTCCCAAAAATTGTGATGGCCACAGTGAAAGGTGATGTTCACGATATAGGCAAAAATATTGTGGGCGTGGTTTTGGGCTGCAACAATTACGAGGTTATCGATTTGGGCGTGATGGTACCCTGCGAAAAAATTTTGGAAACCGCACGTGAGCTTCAAGCAGACGTGGTTGGTCTTTCAGGATTGATCACTCCGTCTCTGGATGAAATGATGCATGTGGCCAGCGAAATGAAGCGCGAAGGTTTCAGCCTACCTCTTTTAATCGGTGGTGCTACCACAAGTTCTGTACACACTGCGGTCAAAATCGCTCCGAAATACGACTATCCCGTGGCATATGTTCCGGATGCTTCAAGAGCTGCCGGAGTTATTACCAAATTATTGAGTCCTGACTACAAAACTGAAGCCGTACAGGAACTTCATGAAGAACATGAACGGCGAAGAAAAGCTTACAAAGATCGAAATAGCAAACGTAAATTGCTATCCATTGAAGACGCACGAGCAAACCGCACTTCTATCGACTGGAAAACCAGACAGTACACCGGAAGATCCGATTCCGGGACTGATTGCACGATAGACACCCCAGGTTTTCTCGGATTGCGGGATTATTCGGTTGAAGTAGAAACCTTGTTGGAGTACATCGACTGGACACCTTTCTTTTACACATGGGAGATGAAAGGGCGCTATCCCAAAATTCTTAAAGATCCAAAATTTGGCATAGAAGCCAGCAAACTTTTTGAGGACGCACAAATTCTTTTGGGAGACATTGTTGAAAACCGGAGATTTCGGCCAAAAGCCGTGATTGGTTTTTTCCCCGCAAACAGTGAAGGCGACGATATTCTGATTTACACAGATGAGTCCCGCAATGAAATTAAAACGATATTCCACACTTTACGACAGCAAACAGTCAAGGCCGATGACAAACCGAACCAGGCTTTGTCCGATTTTATCGCACCCACAGATTCAGGTCTCGCTGATTATTTGGGAGGATTTGCCCTGACCACCGGCCCGGAAGTGGAAGAACTGGCCAGAAGTTTTGAAAAAAAACTTGATGATTACAATTCCATTCTCGTAAAAGCCGTCGGTGACCGTTTGGCAGAAGCACTTGCCGAATACATGCACAAACAAGTGCGAGATGAATGGGGTTTTGGCCGGACAGAAAATCTGAACTTGGACGATTTGGTAAGCGAAAAGTACCGGGGAATCCGTCCTGCTCCGGGGTATCCTGCTCAACCAGACCACACGGAAAAACCGATACTATTTGAATTGCTGGATGCTGAAAAACGCAGCGGCATTAAACTCACAGAAAGCTACTCCATGTCTCCGGCCAGTTCGGTTTCAGGCATGTATTATGCCCATCCTGAGTCACGCTATTTTGCAGTGGGCAAGATCGACAGGGATCAAGTTGAAGACTATGCCGAGCGCAAAAAGATGTCAATTTCAGAAGTTGAGCGCTGGTTGGCACCAGTTTTAGGCTATGTTTAGTGGGATTCACCTACAGTTTTGAGTGTTGAATTAAAAGTGTTGAGTTTCCTTCGACTCTCTACAAAAATTAAAACCTAAAACTTAAAAAAATGCATTTAATTGATTTGTACCAAAAACAGGATTTTGTTTTTTCGATTGAGATTTTTCCACCCAAAACCGAAAAAGGCATGGAAAAACTCAAAACGACTCTGGAGAAATTCAAATCCTGTACTCCGGATTATTTTTCTGTAACTTACGGAGCAGGAGGAACTTCCCGTGCAAACACCCACGAAATGGCGGCACATATCTATCATGAACTGGATGTGCCTGCAATGGCTCACCTGACTTGTGTGGCACACACTGAGAAGGAAATCGATGAGGTTTTAACAAAACTCAAAAATAGTGAAATCACAAACGTAATGACCCTGCGCGGCGACCCCACCGCTGGATCCAAGCATTTTGTCCAGCCCAAAGGAGGTTATCATTATGCAAGTGAATTAATTGCAGCTGTTCGTAAACACAGCGATTTTGGTATAGGTGCCGCAGGTTATCCGGAAGGCCATGTGGAAAATCCCGATAAAGACGATGACCGAAAGCGTTTGCACGAAAAAATTGCCGCAGGAGCAGAATTTATCGTGACTCAGTTTTTTCTGGACAACACTCATTTTTTACACTGGCGGGATCAACTGCACAAGGAAGGTGTATCCGTTCCATTAGTCGCAGGAATCCTTCCCCCTGCAAATTGGAATGCGATTAGTCGTCTTTCGGACATGTGTGGTGTCAGTATTCCAGAAAAATTAGCCCAGGCCCTGATCAAACACGAAAGCGATCCGGAAGTCTCCAAAATAATTGGCTTTGAGCATGTTGAAAAGCAGATAGAAGAACTGCTCCAAGAAGGTGTGGAAGGTCTTCATCTTTATGCACTCAACAGCCTGGAAACAGTAGATCGTTTGGGTCCAAAACTAAAGAAAGATTCCGGTACTTAATCACTTGTCCAGCTGATTGATTTTCCTCCTTTTCAATTGTATTTTTCTTCTTTCCAGCACATAATAAAGGGCACAAGTCATTCAATACATTTCTAAATTTTTCACCACTAAAAAACCCATGCAGGAATACGTTCCGCAAGAAATTGAAGCCAAATGGCAAAAATATTGGGAAGAACAAGGGTTGCTGGACTTTAATTTTGATTCGGGAAGCCCCAAATTTTACATGCTGACCATGCTGCCTTATCCTTCAGGAGATCTGCACATTGGTCATTGGTACGCCATGGCACCCTCAGATTGCTATGCGCGTTTTATGAAAATGCAGGGCAACGAGGTTTTTTTCCCAATAGGTTTTGATGCATTTGGACTACCTGCAGAAAATGCTGCCATAAAAAATAACCTCCATCCCAAATCCTGGACTTACACCAACATTGAGCGGATGCGCAAACAGCTGCGCACAATGGGCAATATGTTCAGCTGGAAAAACGAGGTGGTTTCTTGCGATCCTGAATATTACAAATGGAGCCAGTGGTTTTTCCTGAAAATGATGGAAAAAGATTTAGCGTATCGCGAGTATGCACCTGTTGATTTCTGCAACCATTGCCAAACCACACTCGCACGGGAACAGGTTTGGGGAGATGACAGAATTTGTGAGCGCTGCGAGAATCCGGTGGTTAAAAAGAAGTTGAATCAGTGGAAATTGCGGATCACAAAATATGCGGATGAATTACTTGATTTTGACGGACTGGACTGGCCAGAACGTGTGCAGTCAATGCAGGAACATTGGATCGGCCGCAGTGAAGGAGTGGAATTTGCCCTCAAAATTGCTGGTTCTGAAACAGAAGGTCAAGAAAACGTCACAGAAAATAATGCAGGAACAGAAAATATGCCGGCCAAAGACTTGAGTTTCCGTGTTTTTACGACTCGTCCAGATACCGTTTTCGGCATGACTTTCTGTGTGTTGTCACCGGAACATATTTTGGTTGATCAGATTACGACTCCACAACAGAAAGAGGCGGTTGATGCCTACAAAGAAGCAGCACAACGTAAAGACGAAATTGAGCGAACAGCAGAAGGCAGGGAAAAAGACGGAGTGTTCACCGGAGCTTTTGCAATCAATCCGATGAACGGCGAGCCGGAGCCAATTTGGGTCGCAGATTATGTATTGGCCACCTATGGAACCGGCGCAATAATGGCGGTTCCCGGACACGATGAGCGGGATTTCCATTTTGCCCGTAAATACGACTTGCCGACGCCGGTGGTGATTGTTGCACCAGAACAGATTGATTCCGTTCCGGATGGTGCAGAACTAAGCGAGCCTATTTTGCAGAAGGAAAATTCGGTGATGGTCAACAGTCCAGGCTTTGATGGTGCAGTTTGGCCGGAAAGTTACAACCGTGTTGCCGACCAGATGGAAAAGCAAGGTTTTGGTGAGCGGCAGATAAATTATCGTTTGCACGACTGGCTAATCAGCCGTCAAAGGATGTGGGGCACACCGATTCCGGTTGTTTATTGCGAAAGTTGCGGAATGCAGCCAGTGCCTTACGAGGAGTTGCCGGTGGTTCTTCCCGATGATGCTGAATTCAAACCGACTGGTGAAAGCCCATTGAAATATCACGAAGGTTTCTTGAAAACAGCATGCCCGAAATGTGGAGGAGAAGCAGAAAGAGAAACTGACACGATGGATACTTTCATCTGTTCGTCCTGGTACTATTATGCTTATGCTGCACCTTATTGGAAAAAAGGCGAAACCCTGACAAAAAATGATCTTCCCTGGGATGCTGATATAATTCGGTCTTTGTGTCCTGTTGATCAGTATACAGGAGGAATCGAACACGCCACCATGCACCTTTTGTATTTTCGTTTCTTCACCAAAGCTCTTGCAGATTTAGGTCTGCTGGATTTTCGTGAACCTGCAAAACGTCTGTTCAATCAGGGCATGATTTTAGGTGAAGATCACGAAAAAATGTCCAAAAGCCGCGGTAATGTAATCAATCCGGATGATTTGCTGAAAAAATATGGATCTGATACTGTTCGAGCTTACCTGATGTTTCTGGGTCCATGGGATGCAGGGGCTCCCTGGAACCCTCATGGAATTGAAGGGCTGGCCCGTTTTTTTAAAGGAGTCTGGACGCTTTGCCATCTGAAGGCTACGGAAACAGCTGAAGTAAAAGCGGAAACAGAAAAAAGACTACGTAAAACACTGCATCAAACTTTGAAAAAGGTCGGTGATGATTTGCAGAATTTTCGTTTCAACACTGCAATTGCAGCTGTGATGGCTTTCCGGAATGTTTTAAAAGCTGTACCTGAAGCTGCCGGAACTAAAGTCTGGGATGAATGTCTGGAGACCATGTTATTGATGTTGGCTCCAATTGCTCCACACATCACTGAAGAATTGTGGCAGCACCTCCAACCAGAAAACGAGAATCAAAACGTAAACGGCATGGACGCATTTCACGGCGGCTTCTATGATAGCATTCACCAACAAAAGTGGCCTCAATACGACGAAACTCTGGCCGTAGAAGATTTGGTGACCCTGGTTGTCCAAGTCAACGGTAAAGTCCGCGACCGCTTCAAAATGCCGGCAAGAACCAACAAAGAGGAAACAGAACGCCTGGCCCTGGCTGCCCCCAAAGTGCAGACTCATCTTGAGGGAAAGCAAATCTCCAAAGTGATTGTTGTACCGGAGCGCCTGGTGAATATTGTCTGCGGCTAAAAAAGCTGACGTTCAGAATCCTCCGATCCTGAGGTTTTACCGTTACCTTCCACATTAGAAACAGAAGTTCGACAGGAACTCAAAACCATTGCACAAACTCCACCCTATAAATCAGTACAAATTGTTCATATGGAAGAGAAAATATTAGACCATTGCCTGGATTACGGAGACTCCTTACCGAGAGACGGCGGAACGGATAAGACAGTTTGTCTGTTCAAATCACACGCAAAATATCCCCGGTTTGATTGAAGAGACCCTGATGAATTAGTGGTTGAATCTTAGTGAAGCAAATAATTTTGGATTTTCGGGCGGCCTGGCAGATTTAGTTCTGACTGAACAGACGCAGAGCGTGAGATAATGCTTCCGCGGCGGATCACAAAAAGCCGGTTTGCTTTTAAACGTAGCGCTTCTACAGGATCTGCTGCCTGTAAAATAATCAAATCGGCATTGCAGCCTTTTTCAATTCCATAGCCTTCCAATCCCAGAATATCGGCTGGGACTTCTGTGACTGCACCGAAACAGGCTTTCATCTCATCTACTCCCGTCAGTTGTGCTACATGCAGGCCCATGCTCGCAACTTCCAGCATATCTGCAGAACCAAGTGAATACCAAGGATCCATCACACAGTCGTGCCCAAAAGCCACCTTTAAGCCAATTCCCATCATTTCCGGAACACGCGTCATACCGCGCCGTTTGGGATAGGTATCGTGTCGTCCCTGGAGTGTGATGTTAATCAATGGATTTGATACTACGTTCATTTCTGCTTCTGCCATCAACGGCAATAATTTGCTGACATAGTAATTATTCATGGAATGCATGGAAGTCAGGTGTGAGCCGGTAACTCGACCCTGCAAACCGTGACGGACAGTTTCTGCAGTCAAAGTTTCGATATGACGCGAAAGGGGATCATCACTTTCGTCACAATGCATATCAATCCGCAAACCTCTCTCGGCCGCAATACGACACAACGCTTCCACTGATTTTCTCCCTTCGTCCATCGTCTTCTCAAAATGTGGAATCCCGCCGACTACATCCACTCCACGATCAAGTGCAGTTTCCAAAAGCTCTGCGGCTTGAGGTGAACTGAAAAAACCATCTTGCGGAAAAGCCACCAACTGCAAATCAAGATATGGCGCAACTTCCTTCTTGACTTCCAGGAGGGCATCCACTGCCAATAAACGAGGATCACATACATCAACATGACTCCTGATGGCCAGCAATCCCCGTGCTACTGCCAAATCACAAAATTTGAGGGCTCGTTCCTTGATTGCATCAACCGTTAAATTAGGTTTCAGCTCCCTCCACAGGGTGATTCCCTCGAGCAAAGTACCAGACTGATTTAGCCGCGGCTGTCCCAAACTCAGGGTGGCATCCATGTGAAAATGTGCATCAACAAATGGAGGGCTGACCAGATATCCGGAAACATTGATTTCCTCCTGGCCCTTTGCAGTCAGCGCCACTTCAAGTGCTACTATTTTTCCATCTTTGATACCAATATCTATTCCAAATCTTCCATCTGGAAGATTTGCATTGCGGATAATCAGATCCATATTTCCCTTTTAAATTTTTTTAATTTTTCCATTAAATCGGCTTAAAAAAATATCGCTTGAATTGTTGATCTGAAATCAGAGAAAACAGTCGAACAAGGAGCCAGACTGCAAGCAGAGCAAAAATTAAGCGGCCAACAAAAAAGCCCCATAAACTTCCACCGAGCAGCATCAGCAGCAGTGTGTCTTCAACAAGACTGTGAAACAGGCCCATCAAAACCAGCGCAAAAAAAATATCCCGCGGACGAATCGTGCCGTTTTGCGATTCACGAATAATCAATCCACCGCCATATGCAATTCCAAGTGTGATTCCAATAACCGTAATGTTCGTTGCCTCTTTTCCAATTCCCAAGTTTTTAAGCAAAGGATGCAGGATCCGCTGAAGCAATTTGGTGAAGCCAAACAGATCGAGTAATTTCATCACTTGCACCAGAACAACCAAAACCACAAACATAATTATTAGACCAACCATTTGGTCCCATGCCCACGTTTGCAGTTCCACCGGACCTGTTTCTGGATGCCAAAGTAAAATGCTGCTTTCCGAAAGCCAGTTCCCCCAATGCAAAACCTGATTCAAAATCATGCCATAGAGCAATGCTCCTCCTACCCGAAGTATTCCCATACTCCACCAACGTGGTCCTGCTTTATCGGCAATTTGCAGTTCAATCGGCAGTGAATGTGCAATCAGCATTAGTGAGGATAAAATTGTGACCTGGCCAACCGTCAGCATTTCTGTTGCTGCGAGATCAACAAAAATAATAATTCCAGGATAAAAACCTCCTACAAGAGTCGCTGCCCAGACCAATCCCATGCTTCCCGGAAGTCCTACAAGCCCCATCAATGGTGCCAGCCAGTGACCCAAAATTTCAATGGCACCAATTTCCTTGAGTATTTTTACTACAATTATCATTGGAATAATTATTCGATAAAGCGGCAAGGCAAGACCCACTGACTCTTGAATAATCTTCCTGAATTTCAATAAATACTGCTGAATCAATTCTGTCATGCGGGAATCATTTTTCCAGGATTCATCAGGTTATCTGGGTCAAACGCTCGCTTGATCTGCCGCATCAGCTCTAAAGAATCTCCGTGTTCCGCTTCCATATATTTAATTTTTCCGGAACCAATCCCGTGTTCTCCTGTACAAGTTCCTCCCATACGCAAAGCCCGTTCGACAAGCCGATCGTTCAATTGCTGATACCGTTGCAGTTCCTCTTCTTCGTTATCCGGATCGATCAAAAAAAGCAGATGAAAATTACCGTCACCCACATGTCCTACTAAAGGTACTATCATTCCGGATTCTTCAATATCACTCCTCGTTTCCAGAATACAATCCGCCAGTCGCGAGATTGGCACACAAACATCAGTGGGCCAGCCTTTTGATCCCGGACGTAAAGCCAATGCTGCATAAAGAGCATTATGACGTGCCTCCCACAATTTTTGCCGTTCCTGTTCTCGATTCGACCAGTGAAAATCACTTCCTCCTTCTTCAGAAGAAATTTCCTTGACCATTTCCGCCTGCTCCTGTACCCAAGACTCTGTTCCATGAAACTCAAAAAACAAAGTCGGTTTGAGGTCATAATCAAAACCTGCAAAACGATTGATAGCATCAACTTGAACCTCATCCAGCAACTCTATTCTGGCCACAGGGATTCCCATTTGTATCGTAGAAATGGTGGTGTTTACTGCACCTACCAGTGTATTGAATGAACAGACTGCAGCAGAAATCGCTTCCGGAACTCCATAAAGTCGAAGCTGAACTTCCGTAATAATTCCCAATGTTCCTTCCGAGCCGACAAACAAGCGTGTTAAATCATAACCTGCAGAAGATTTTCTGGCACGGGTTCCGGTTAGGATGATATGTCCGTCTGCTGTTACTACTGTCAAACCAAGCACATTTTCCCGCATCGTTCCGTAGCGAACAGCGTTGGTGCCGGATGCACGAGTTGCCGCCATTCCTCCCAGTGAGGCATCGGCTCCCGGATCAATTGGAAAAAATAGACCCGCATTCCGCAGGTGCTTATTAAGCTGCTTCCGGGTGACTCCTGCCTGCACCCTGCAATCCAGGTCATTTTCGTTGACTTCCAGAATCTGATTCATTCCGGAAATGTCAAGACAGATACCTCCATACAAGGCCGCAACATGTCCCTCCAAAGAGGTCCCGGTACCAAACGGAATAATTGGCTTTTTGTGCTTAACGCAAATCTGCACTATCTCAGCTACTTCTTCATTGTTTTCTGCAAAAGCGACTGCCTCCGGTGGTGCTGAGGCGTGAAATGACTCGTCTTGACCATGTTGTTCACGCACCGATTTTGACAATGAAAGTCGCTCACCCAAAAATTTTTGGATCTCTTGCAAACATGGATCTTTACATGAAGTTGAGTCAGAAGGAGATGTGGAATTATTCATGAGTGTCAATAATCAACAAATTACTTGATATTTTTAATAACTTCACGGTGCTCTGTCAAGGCTCTAAGCAACTGCTGGCAGAAGTGAAACCAATGAGTAGTGATGTGTTCCTCAAAACAGGAAAGACTCGAGCAGACTTCCGGGAAAAAACAACTGGAAAAGCCTGATCTTCATTGATTCCTGAGAGCAGAATAGTTGACCATCTTAAAAAGTTCAAGTCTTGGCCCAGCAAAGTACAACCGATTCTAATTGGACTGTCGCAGAAAACTTCCCTCTTCAGCAGCAAATTCTTTTCAAACAGATGGGCTTCATGGCTCATCTATTTCGAGACCGGGACCATTTTGGATTAATTCAAATTACCTGAATATCCTGGTACCCATAACTTTGAAAAACAACATGGACTTCTTCCAGACGTTCCGGAGTTGCTTTTGCAAAATCGGAGTGCTCAGGATGTAACTCGTGCCAGCG
>Ga0209019_1001102_pt1 | contig 13545 bp, 12 predicted proteins | sample METZYME_3_300m_FD_187549 | JGI IMG/M metagenome (GOLD analysis project Ga0209019, IMG submission 187549) | Marine microbial communities from oxygen minimum zone in mesopelagic equatorial Pacific - METZYME_3_300m (SPAdes) (version 2) | ecosystem: Environmental > Aquatic > Marine > Oceanic... | reverse complement strand
GATTCCGGCTTCCAGAGTTTCCGGAGAGCGAAAAAGATAAAGTGCGCCTCCAGAATTTCTACAATATTGCACTCCTGTTTCTTCGACAATTTTCCCTAAAATGTGTTGAGAATAAGTGCAAAGCCGATGCTTCGCAAGCCCGTTTCGTTTGACTGCGGTAGTATTGCATTCACGCAAAAATTTCAATCCCCAAACCATGAGTTGCCAGTCTGGACGCAAACTCATTTTGAATGTGGGGTCTTGGTAAATGATGGATTGTAGTAGTGTTTTCAATGCTTTTGGAGAAGCCCACGCATATGCGTGGCCGGGAGCAATCAGTCCCGCATTACCGAAACTGGCGCCACCCATGGCCGGAGCTTGACGATCAATCACTGTAACTTGATGACCATCCTTTAGCAGGTAATAGGCAGTGGTAACGCCAACCACCCCACCACCTAAAACTAATATTTTCATGATTATTGTTTTCAAGTAATAAGCCCCCCAAATACTCCATTTTTGGAGGGCTTATGATGTTTCGTTAACAGTGAATATTAACGAGAACCTTTGGTCAGCGAACCAGTTTGGAGGTTTGGCGGATATAGTATTGTCCCCTGGCCAAGAGACTGTCCTTCCGCTGTGTGCTGGACAATTAGAATCGGAGGTGAGGACTGATGCCAGCGAGCACCATCCGCCCGGTTAAATTTAACCGGTCCGTTAAAATTGTCGTAATGATAATCTTCAAGCGCCTTCATGATCGCCCCAGGATCTGCGGAGCCAGCATGATAAATCGCCTCGGCAATCATGACAATTTGTCCAAAAGCATTTGAAGCACCAAAAATCGGGGCATCGTTATAGAGTCTTTCAAATTCCGCTTTGAACCACTCTCCCATTGCTGTAAGTTTCTGGTTGGGATGGCCGTATGAAATGTATGTCAGGTACGTCCCTTTGTTCCCCGTGTTTTTCCAGAAAATTGGCTGGCTGGGCCAATCGAAAGACGCAACCATCGGAGTTTCCGGAAAAAGTTTGATGTCATATGCTTGCTTGACAATCAAATAAGCTACATCACCGACACCAATGTTAATCACCACATCCGCACCCGAGTTTTTGATTTGCAGCAATTGCGGTGTTAGATCACGGGAATTTTTATCAAAAATGAAAGATTTTAGACTCAAGCCCAAAGAACGCTCTTTGTTAAACGATTTAAGGAGTTTGACTAAACCGACTCCGTAATCAGTATTTTCAGCAATGATTCCTATTTTTTTAAACCCATTCTGCTGGAAAAATCCAACCCATGCTTCTGCACGATCCGGATCAATGGCTGCAGTCCGGAACACATTGGGTGATTTTGAGGAAGTGATTTTCACATTGGATGCCTGAGTGCTGAAAATTGGAATCCCGGCTTTTTCTGCAGGTTTGATCAACGCCAGCATATTCGAACTGTGAATCTGCCCAATGATTGCCACTACCTTGTCGCGGGAAGTCAGCTTCCGGAATCCGGAAACAGCTTTCTCCACTTGTCCTGCGTCATCTTCAATGATAACTTTTATTTTTCTGCCCAGCACTCCGCCTTTGGCATTGATGTACGCTTCGGCTATTTCTGCACCTCGAACAGCTTCTTTTCCTAAAGAATGTGCTCCTGCGGTGAGTGGGGTCAAGACCCCTATTTTGATATCCTCGGCTGCGGTAGCTGGCACGACCAAAAAAGAAATGCCCAAAAATAGTGCCGAGAAAAGCATTGTTACCTGTTTCGCGATATACATAAAACCTCCTTTATATGGAAGAATGATTGAAAAATATTTCCTTGTGAATTTATGAAATTCGCAGTTTCGATAAATTCAGTCCGGAAAGTTTCAGGAATGCCACATGGGCATCCCACACCTGAGCCAAACGGCTCAAGACCTGATTGTTTTGCTAAGTCGAACCACGTATGGGCTGACTGCGCAATATAGCCACACCGTCGCGCATCATACCAAAGATCCCCTCACGGTAAAAACGCATGATTGCCAACACCATTACCGCAAACAAAACCATACGATATTCCGCATAATCTCTGAGGGCTTCAGCAAGTACTTGAATAAACATAGCCCCGATTGCAGGGCCCCAAAAACTACGTAATCCACCGGCAATAACCATCACTAGAATTATCGCCATTTCATTGAATTTTATCGGTGTGGGGGTGAGCATTCCGATGTAGTGTGCCTGCAACGTTCCGGCGAATCCGGCCATGGCACTGCTTGCAGTGAAAGCAAAACGTTTCCAGCGGACCGTGTCAACGCCCATCGCCTGCGCGGCTTCCTCATCGTCACGAAGCGCCCGCAAATAGAAACCTGCAGGAGAGCGAATTATTTCGAAAACAATCCAGAGGCAAAGTGCGGTTGCCCCCAGGAAAACGTAAAAAAATGGTGTAGGATCAGAGGTATCGAAAAGCAATTCTGTGGAAAGTCCTAAATCTCCTCGCGTAATCTCATACTCGGACATAACCCACAACCTGAACGATTCCGCAAAGGCCCAGGTTGTAATAGCCAGATAAATTCGCCTCATGTTCAGACAAACAGAACCCAAACCGTAACCGACCAATCCGGAAAAGATGGTACCGAAAATGATGGTTGTCCAAAGCGGTAACGGTGTACCCAAAGCCTCAGAACCGTACAAAAATAGTAAGGCGGAAGCATAACCACCAACTGCCGCAAAGGCATGATGAGCCAGTGACAGTTGTCCGGCATAACCTGCCAGCAGGTTCCAGCTGATAGCCAAAATAACGTAGAACAGTCCTATTGTTACCACATGCAGATAAAATTCACCCAGCCACATAGGAAACAAAGCCATCACGAGAGCCAGACCTACGGTGGTTAGAAAAAATTGTTTTCTTGTTTTATTCATCGCTTACAACTTAATATTTTTGCTGCTAAGAACGTTAAGGAGCGCGAAGGTTTTTTTTCAGTTTTCTTAGCGTTCTTAGCGGCTGTAAATTATTCAAAACTCAAAACTTATTCATCTTCTCCAACAAGCGAATCGCGGATTATTTCCCTGATGTGATCGGAAAATACATGTTGATCACCTTCCATTTTCACCATACCCATTTCAAACATGTAGAGGTATTCTGAGTATTCAACAGCTTTCTGGATGTTCTGGTCTACTATCAAAATGGTCAACCCTTCGTCTCTCTTTTTTGCCAGAAACTCATATACATAATCGGTTATAATTGGGGAGAGACCAGTAGAAGGCTCATCGACCAAAGCAAGCGTGGGAGAGGTCACGAGTTCCTTGGCGATGGAGAGCATCTTTGCCTCTCCCCCGCTTAACATTCCTGCCCGTTGCCGATGCTTTTTCGCCAGGGCCGGAAACAATTCATAAGTTTCCTCGATTACCTGCTCAATTCTTGCTTTATCTTTTCGGAACGTCCAGCATCCCAGTAAAAGATTTTCCTTTACCGGCAGAAATGGAAAATTGTTTGCTCCCTGAGGAATATAGCTTATTCCCTGCTTTTTAATCTCTGCAGGAGATTGACCCTGAATCGGTGTACCGTTAAAAAGCATTGTACCTTCGTGCGGAACAAGAAACCCAAATACAGCTTTGAGCAACGTAGATTTTCCAGCTCCATTTGGTCCTATTATTCCTGTAATTTTTCCAGGCTTAACTTCGAGACTCAATCCTTGAAGAATGTCTATTCCGGGGATATAACCGACACGTAAATTTTCAACTGTCAGATGCGGCATTCTGCCCCCCTAAATATGCTTCAATCACAAGTGGATCGTTAGCAACTTCCGTCATACTGCCTTCCGCAATCAGACTGCCTTCATGCATTACGCATACAGTTTGACACAAGCGACGCACTGAGGACATTTCATGACTCACGATCAGGAAAGTAATACCCTGATTATCGTTCATTTCCATTATGGCATCCATAATGGTTTCCTTGATTACCTGGTTGATACCCGCAAAAGGCTCATCCATCAAAAATAATTCAAGACCTTCAACCATTAACCCACGGGCTATTTGCAACAACATCCGCTGTCCTCCGGACAACTGTTTGGCAAGCAGATGACTGACATGATCCAATTTACAGAATGTCAATTTTTCCGTGGCTTTATTTTCGAGGGCTTCAATAAATTCCGGAGTTTTTTCTGTGGATGTGGCTAAGGCAGGAACCATCATATTTTCCTCAACAGTCATTTCAGAAAACAGTTTTGGAATCTGAAAGGTACGCATAATGCCCTGCGCTGTCCGGATGTGCGGCGGAAGTTTGACTATGGATTTACCGTGATAACGCACATCTCCGCGAGTAGGTTTATACAAACCGGCAAGCATATTCATTGTGGTAGTTTTCCCACAACCGTTTGGACCGATCAAACCACGTATTTCACCCGGCTTAATCGAAAGAGTAAGATCTTTGACCGCAACTAATCCTCCAAAGTGTTTGGCTAAATTATTTACTTGCAAAATAGACATAAATTACTTCGATGTTATTACAGTCATGCCAGCCTTTCCCGATCCCCAAATAAGCCGTTTGGTCGGAAAATTAATATTAAAATTAGAAAAACAAAACCAAAAAGGTCACGGTATTCAGAAGAAATGAAAACTGAACCAAGGCTTTCAATCAGTCCCAACAGTAAAGCTGCAATGATGCTACCGGGGATAGAACCCAGACCTCCGATGACCACAATTTCAAAGCCTTTCATTGTGGGAACCGATCCGCTTTCAGCCCAGACAAGAAACACAGGAGCCAGTAATGCCCCAGCCGCCGCAGCCAATCCAACACCTATACCAAAGGCTATTTCATCCAAACGACGTACGTTAATACCGGCAGTCTGAATACCTATCCGGTTTTGAGACATTCCCAGCAAAGCCCGTCCGGGCCATGTTTTTTTCATCACATAATACAAAATTCCAAGGATCAGCGCCGTTCCGATTAAAGCCATAAAACGGTTTCCGCTGATCGGGAGCGGACCAAGATCTGTAGGAGGGAAATAATCCGGAACAGAATATTGGTAAGGTCCGCCGATAATGATGGCGAGGTTGCGGAAAAGTATCATCAAAGTAATGGTTACAATAGTCGCATATTCGTCCATGCGCTCAGATTCTCCCACAAACATCGGGTGCAGCATATACCGCTGTATCACCACACCCAGCATGAAAATTATTGCAAACGCAATCGGAATTCCCAAAAACCAGAGCGAAGGGCCGATCAACATAGTAATCAGCAAATACTGGATATAACCGCCCATCATGTAATATTCCCCCATACTCCAGTTTACAACTTTCATCATTCCATGAACAAATGTAATGCTCACTGCCATCAAGGCATAAATGACTCCGATGACCAGACCGGAGAGAACGTACTGAGTTAGGATTATCAAGTCCATGTGGGACACTTCTAGGTTTATGGTTAATTTTAAGGTTTGAGGCTAACCGAGTGGGATTTTGTTTTAAAATAAGCGTTTATCCGCGAGAATCCACGATAAATTCCTTGAGACGATCCGAATCAACATCAATTCCCAGACCCGGAGTTTCCGGAACAACCACCTCTCCATTTTCGAGAGGAAATGGTTTGGTCAGTAGGTCTTGCTTCAAATAGTAACTGGCCTGGTAGAACTCGCACCCTAAGCTAATGTTCGGCGTGGCCGCAATCATGTGAACCCCGGCAAGATGGGCGAGTCCCGTTTCAAACATATCCCCACCATAGCAGCCTATACCTCCAGCATTGGCCACTGTCGCCACTTCTTGACCGTGGCGCATTCCACCAGATTTCATCACTTTGATGCTGAAACAATTAGCAATGCGCCTTTCAACCGCCCGGATGGCATCTACCGGAGAAAATACACTTTCGTCTGCCATTACAGGTGTATCTAGCTTGGATGTCAATTCTGTCATTGTTGTCCATTCCTTAGCGGGAACCGGCTGTTCAATAAATCCCGGTTGAAACACCTCAATATCTCGGAGGCGTTTCAGTGCTTCATAGGGTTTCATGCCTTGGTTGTAATCCACTCGGATTTCCATGTCGCTTGGCAATTCCTCACGTAACACTTGCAAACGATCCAAATCAAACCGATGATCGGAAAATCCCATCTTTACCTTCAAGATGCGAAGGCCGTCTGCATAAACTCGCTTGGCCAGTTCGAGATCTGCCGCAAAATCTGGATTTGCCAGTGAGATGGAGAGCGGAATTCGACTCCGGCAACGTCCTCCCAACAGTTCCGAAACCGGCAATCCTACTGCCTTTCCAACAAGATCGTAAAGGGCCATCTCCAACGCGGCTTTAGCTTCAAAATGCCCAACAAGAGTTGCTTCCGTTGCTTCCATTACCGCAGTGATGTGCATCGGGTTTTGCCCAATCACTAACGGTCGGAAATATACATCCAATGCGGCAGAAGTGCCTTCAACACTACCTGTGAAAACTGGCCATGGAGAGGCTTCACCCCAGCCCACCAATCCATCCTTGGTTTCGAGCTTCAAAATGACATTTCGGACTCTGTTTGCGACATCTCCGATGCCATGACTGCGCTTGGAAACGACAGGCAAATCCACGATAGACACTGTCATCCGGTCTACTACGCCCACTAACAAACTCATCGTGATTTCTCGGTAGGCATCAGGCAACCCATTCACTGACAGGTGCACGCGCCTCATTCAATGGTTGACAAATAACGTCCACAAGAGTCGGCCCATCTACGGCTATCGCTTTGGCCAAAGTGGATTGTAATTCTGCAGGGTCGTCCACCCGAAAAGCCTGCAAACCAAAGGCTTCAGCTACAGCATCGTGTCGGGTGCAGCTGAAATCCACGGAAAAATAACGCTCGCCAAATCCTGCTTTCTGACCTGCCTTAATCCAGCCAAAAACAGAATTTGAACAAACAAGCAACGTGACTGGAATGTTGTAGCGCACAACAGACTCCAATTCTCCGGCGGTAAAACCGAACGATCCATCACCCATTATTCCAACAATTTTGGAATTTGGACGACCGAATGCTGCTCCAATCGTGGCTGGCATACTGTAACCCAATGCTCCGTGTGCCCGATTGGAAATGAAATACCGACCGGCTTTGGGCAATTCATAATAAGCCGAAACATACGGACAAGGTGTTCCTGGATCTGCCACAATAACTGCATCTTCTGGCAAGACTTTTTGCAAATCCGCAATCAAACGTTCAGGAAGAATTGGAGATACTGCGGAGCCGGAAAGTTCCGCAAAATATTTTGCTTTTTCACTTTTTGCTACTGATGCTCGTTCTTTGCCCCGGAATTCTGTACTGATTTCTCCTCGTTTCCGGAGAGCCGAATTGAGAGCATTCAAGCCCAAGCGCGCATCGCACACCATCCCTACTTCGGTCGGATAATTGGCGGAAATCACCATCGGATCAGAGTCTATATGCAAAATTCTAGTTTTGTGGTTAGGAGAACTCCAGCGCTCCGTCGTCACGGATCCCGCACGACAGCTGAGAAAGAGGACTAAATCCGCATTGTCAATAATTTTACGGGTGGCTTCGATGCCACCATTGGAACCGACAACGCCCACGCAATTCGGATGGGTTTCAGGTAGACTCCCCTGTCCACTGATAGTTGTCGCTACAGGCAAATTCAGTGTTTCAGCAAATTCCGAGAGTGAGGCTTCCCCTCTGGAAATCACGACGCCGCCACCGCAAACAATCACAGGAGAACAGGAAGACAACAACGCATCCAGCAACGTGTCAACGGCAACCGGATCCGGAGCCGCAGGAAGGGCTGGATAATTCCCAAATTCCGCTTGTGCCCAGAGTTCGAATTCCGGAACGGCTCCTTCCTGTACATCAAACGGCAATCCGAGTTGAGCTGCTCCTGGTCTTCCGGTAGTCATAGCACGAAACGCTGCACGAACCTGGGCTGGCAGACGATCCGCACGATCAATAACCGAATTCCATTTCGTCAACGGACGAAACAAACTTTCTTGATCCAGTTCAGTGAGGGCGTAACGTCCGCGTCCAGTTGTGGAAATATCGGAAGTGATTCCAAGAACTGGAATCGAGGATTCACTGGCCTCTACTAATCCCGGTAGAATGTGTGTGGCACCGCCGCCGCTTGGTCCTTCGCAAACCCCAACTTTTCCGGTCACACGTGCGTAAGCATCTGCCATGTAAGATGCTGAACGTTCATCGCGAGTCAGGATATGCTCCATACCGTGATCCAAATTGTGGAGTGCGTCATAAAAAGGCAGAGAAGTGTCCCCACAAAGACCAAAGATGTGTTTTACTCCATATGATTGAAGCATTCGAACCATTGCGGATGCGCCGTTCAGTTGTTTATCGCTACCTAACATTTTTTGACTTGCCCCTCAATCTGGAATTCTGGATGTTATATTCAACAGTGCGAAGGTTAGAATAGAAAAAAAAATAAGTCAATAGCATAAATTAGTAACTAACTTCAAAATAAGTTTAATAAATTTAGTTCCAAAAATTTGTGCAATCAATCTAACGAAAAAAAACAAAAAAATCGCGAACCAGCCGACAATCGAGAGATTCTGCGCAGCCTGATAAATGTGAAAGCACATATCAGTTTTATAAGCTGGATATATATGGATAACCGGCCTTCAAAAAAGTAAACAGAGCATCGACAGATCCTCAAGATGATCCGCGACAAGGACAAGGAAACCGATCTGGAAAGGATTAATCTCCACAACCTGATGTGATGGATCAAATTAATGCCAACTTGAAAGTAGTCTTATCCAGAATTTATTGGAGAAATGTAACATGACAACAATAACAACAAATCGACCCAACATATTCCTAGGAGGAAAGACCGTTTACGGTGCTACTCTTGGCATTTTGATGTTAGAGACTCGCTTTCCTCGTGTTGAAGGGGACATAGGTAACGCAACCACTTGGCCCTTTCCGGTCATGTACCGTGTCGTTTCAGGAGCTTCTCCGGACAGTGTGGTTCGACATCGGGGAGAGGGATTGCTCGACGCTTTCATCGAAGCTGGGCAAGATTTGATTCGACATGGTGCCGATGGAATTACCACGACCTGTGGTTTTCTTTCCTTATTTCAAGATGAATTGTCAAAGGCTCTTGATGTGCCTGTGGCTACTTCTTCGCTCATACAGGTTCCCTTAGTAGAGAGACTGTTGCCTCCAGGAAAACGGGTTGGCATACTCACAATTTCTGAAGCCATTTTGTCCTCCGACCATCTCAAAAGCGTAGGTGTTGATCCAAACACCCCTATCGTTGGGACGGATTCCGGACACCATTTCAGTAGTGCTATTCTCGACGACAAAATTGAGCTAGATATCGAAGTATCCCGAATGGATTTGCTCGATGCTGGCCAAACTCTCCTTACAAATCATCTTGATATCGGTGCTTTCGTGTTAGAATGTACGAATATGGTTCCCTACGCGACAGACTTGCGCCAGGCGTTCGGGCTACCGGTGTATTCCATTTACACACTGCTGACATGGTTTCAGGGTGGCTTGATCCCACGACGCTTCTCGCCTAAACTAGACGACACGCGACTCTATGGTGTTCGTTAGCCATTTCACATAGAGAACTCATGAGTGTGATCGAGGTAGACCGCCGGACAACACCAAGGCCCCTCCCATCAATACATAAAGTAGTTAGGTTCGTTTGTGCATGAAGGCTACTTTAAGTATCAGCGTCTCTTCGATCCGGTGCTCCCACTAATTCTTCACAGTCAGACACCCTCTACTTGAGGGGGTTGGTTGCCTCCAAATCTGACGTAAACTAAACTGGAACAACCTAATATCGACCCACCAATAATTGATATCACCTTTCTCGCCTATAATAAAATCCGCATTTGATGGTTCAAATTTAAAATATAATAAATAATTCTTGCATATAAAAATAATTTGTGAAACTATGTCATCTATCAATCAAAATTCCAACATTGAGGAGGAATATGGAACCAACAAAGGAACATTTGTTGTGGATGTATGAGCAAATGCTTGTTATCCGCAATTTTGAGGAAACAATGGTCAATGTATACTTGGAGGGCAAGTTACCGCCTGATATTCAGGATGGCTTAGCCTTCGATATCGGCAGTGGACTGGTTCCTGGCGAAATGCACTTAGCTGCCGGACAGGAACCAGTCGCAGTTGGAAGCTGCGTCCATTTGACCGACAACGACACCATTACCGGAACACATCGTCCACACCATTTTGCCATCGCCAAGGGAATTTCTCTTAATCCCCTCGCTGCAGAAATGTTTGGCAAAGTCACGGGTCTCGGACGCGGCAAGGGTGGACACATGCACCTCTTTAGTTTGGATAAAAAATTCGGCTGTAGCGGCATCGTCGGAGCTGGAATGCCGCAGGCCTGTGGTGCAGCACTTGCGGCAAAAAAACAGGGTAAAGACTGGGTCGCGGTGACTTTTTTTGGTGAAGGTGCAGCCAACCAAGGCTCCTTTCATGAATCACTAAATCTTGCGGCAATCTGGAACCTGCCGGTAATTTTTATTTGTGAAGACAATAAATACGCCATCTCAGTCACTCGCGATGAATCCACGGCCATTGCCAACAACGCTGATCGTGCCGTTGGCTACGGTATTCCTGGAGTGCGTGTTGAGAATAATGATGCTGTTGAGGTTTACGATGTTGTCGGCGAGGCTGTTGCCCGTGCCCGGCGCGGCGCAGGACCGTCGCTGATTGAAGTTAATACAGACCGTTATCTTGGTCACTTTCAAGGCGATGCCGAAGCCTACCGTCCGGAGAACGAGGTCAATAGCTTGCGCGAGAATGATCCGATTGACCGCCTGCAACAGCAGCTCAAGGATGGTGGCATGTCTGACGAGGAGGACAATCAAATAAAGGAACGGACAAAAGCAGCCGTTCAGGAGGCATACACTTTTGCCAGGGAAAGCGCTTATCCCGATGCTTCTGAAGCATCCCTGCATGTATTTGTCTGACACCAAAACTGAACAGAAAATGAAAGGAATTTATGGCAGATCGTGAATTAACAATGGCGGCGGCAATCTCCGAGGCGATTGCACAGGAAATGGAGAATGATGAAAAAGTGTTTGTGATGGGCGAAGACGTGGCCAAATATGGAGGTATATTCGGTGCTACCGGAGGCTTACTCGATAAATTTGGCGCAGAGCGCGTGATGGACACGCCAATTTCCGAAACCGCGTTTATAGGTGCGGCTACCGGTGCGGCGGCAGAAGGTATGCGCCCCATCGTGGAGTTAATGTTCGTGGACTTTTTTGGTGTTTGTATGGATCAAATTTACAATCACATGGCTAAGAACACCTACATGTCAGGAGGAAATGTTAATCTACCGGTAGTGTTGACAACCGCCATTGGCGGCGGCTACAATGACGCTGCTCAACATTCGCAATGTCTCTACAGCATCTTCGCCCACATCCCCGGCCTCAAAATTGTCGTGCCTTCCAATGCATACGATGCAAAGGGACTGATGATTCAGGCCATTCGGGACGATAATCCGGTGATGTACTTCTTCCACAAGGGAATCATGGGCCTGCCGTGGATGGCTTACTTTACCGGCAGTACTAACCACGTTCCGGAAGAGTCTTACACAATACCCTTTGGTCAGGCCAAAATCGTCCAGGAGGGTACAGATGTGACACTTGTCACTCTGAGCCAGATGGTCCACAAAAGCACAGCAGCTGCGGAGAAACTGGCCCAGGACGGTATAAGTGTTGAGATCATCGACTTGCGTACCCTCGTTCCATTGGACAAGGACACCGTACTGAATTCCGTACGCAAAACCGGACGACTATGCATTGCTGACGAGGATTACTTGAGTTTCGGGCTTTCCGGAGAAATAGCAGCACTTGTTGCAGAAAATTTCGACTCAGTAAAACTAAATAGTCCGGTCAAACGACTCGCAGTTCCAGACGTGCCCATCCCTTACAGCCGTCCCTTGGAGCAAACGGTTATTCCGCAGGTAGAGCACATAGAGTCAATCGTGCGACAGATGATGAATTGATTAGTTATGATTGAACTGATTATCACTCAGGATGAATGGCCAACCGAGCAACAAGCTGATGGAATGGTTGTGGAGTGGACAGTGGCGGCTGGGGATACAGTGAAACAAGGTCAAGTGATTCTCGAAATCGTAATTGTGAAAACCACCATGGAAGTCCCTGCTCCCTCAACTGGAGTACTCCGGGAAATTTGCGTCACCAAAGGCAAACTCTTCAAACCTGGAACCGTACTGGCGCGGATTGAGCAGGCAGACTGAACCAGTGTGATGTTTTGAAAGTAAAAAACAACCTCCAAAGTGTGGGATTATTGGCCAATCCCTCCTCCGGATATGATGTGCGCCGTCTTGTTTCCAGTGCCGAAACTGTTACGAATCTAGTCAAAGTTAACCGAATTGCACGGTTTCTGTCTGGGTTGCGGGTGTTGGGACCGTGTCGAGTATTGTTTATGCCGGAAAGACTCAATTTGGTTCAGTGTGCCTTTAAGTCGTTGCAACCGTTGGAGGTTCGAGGGTCTCTTCAGAGTGGGTTGGTGGTCGAGCCAGTTGAGTTAAAACCACAAGGAACTCCCGATGACACACTGGCAGCAACGCATATGATGTGTAAAAGCGGATGTAACTTGTTGATTACTTTCGGTGGAGATGGCACAAACCGCTTGGTGGCAATGGAGTCTGGTCAGGTTCCGTTGTTACCAATTTCTGCAGGAACCAACAATAATTTTCCACTTTCCTGCGAAGGTACCCGAGCGGGATTGGTTGCAGGTATTTTCTTGAAAATGTTGAACTCGGGAACAGACCTTCCATCCGGAATATCTGTGAACGATTTGGTTCAACGGCATAAACTTTTGCTGGCTGAAACTGATTCTTGGAGTGAAACCGCCTTGATTGATTTGGCCATTTCGCGGCAGGCCAGTTTAGGGGGACGAGCAATCTGGGATGCCGACTGGTTGCAAGGGGTGTTTGTTACGCGATGTGCTCCTGGGGCTTCCGGACTGTGCGGAATTCCTGGTGGAGTCATGGATATTCATCCACTGGCACCGCACGGAGCTGCCGCGTTTTTAGGAAACCGTTTTTCTGTTCAGGCAGTGTTAACTGCCGGGAAGGTGCAAACTGTCGGACTTGAATCGGTTGAGCGCATGAACCTCCATCAACTCCATACCATGGAAGTTTCCGAAGGCACAGTGCTGGCAGATGGTGAGCGTGTTAGGGAATTGCACAACGAAAAAGTGCGCATCACTTTGCATCCGGAAGGTCCTTGGGTACTGGATTTCGAGGCGACACTTGCCGCAGGATTGCAACAAGGTTATTTCCAAATTTGACCAGAACACTATTGAGGATTAGGTGATTCCGGATTCTAAAGAGAATGGTGAGAAGAGGGATACTCTGCAATACCTGTTCACGGAGGTGGGAGGACTTCGAGTGCGTTATGCGGACCGTGGTTTTGGTGATTCAGTTGTGTTATTGTTACATGGCTTTGGCGGTGACTTGGACAATTGGATGTTTAATCTTGACTCTCTTGCGGACAAACACCGGGTACTGGCTTTGGATCTTCCGGGACATGGAGAATCCGGAAAAACTATTCCGGAACCTTCAATTTACGGATTGGCAAAGTTTGTCGGCAAATTTTTGGAGGTTGTCGGT
>Ga0209019_1001100_pt1 | contig 13549 bp, 8 predicted proteins | sample METZYME_3_300m_FD_187549 | JGI IMG/M metagenome (GOLD analysis project Ga0209019, IMG submission 187549) | Marine microbial communities from oxygen minimum zone in mesopelagic equatorial Pacific - METZYME_3_300m (SPAdes) (version 2) | ecosystem: Environmental > Aquatic > Marine > Oceanic | place... | reverse complement strand
TGCTGGAGAAATGCTCTCATCTGGGATGTATTTCTATGAGCTTCACAGTTCGAAGTTTCACTCTGTGAAAAAACTAATACTTGTTAAATAGTTTATAATACTATTGACGATATATTTATAAAAGTTTAATAATTATGTATACTATGTTTATAATATATTTATCGCGTTTTAAGACATTAGTTTACGTTTTGTGGATGCTTAGCCTGGTCCAGGCCGGTACGACAGGAAAACTAGCCGGTAAGGTCACGATAAAGGGCACCGGAGAGCCAATGATCGGTGCTAATGTGCTGGTTAATGAGACTGACCTTGGTGCAGCGACAGATGCAGAGGGTAACTATTATATACTGCAGGTACCTCCCGGAACATATTCAGTGCGCTTTACCATGATAGGCTACCAGGATCTGTTGATGAACGATGTCCGTATTCAGGTTGACCTAACGACAACTATAAACGCGTCGTTATCCGAGGGTGTTATCGGCATGAATGAGGTTGTTGTTCAGGCGGAAAGGCCTATGATACAGACTGATGTTACCTACTCTCAGGCCAATATCAGTGCTGAAGAGGTTGAGATGCTCCCTGTGGAAGAGTTTGAGGACGTGATCGCCCTGCAGGCTGGCGTGGTCAACGCAAATGGTGAGATACACGTTCGAGGTGGACGCGGTGGTGAGATTGCCTATATGGTTGATGGGATTACGGTTACAGACCCGTTTAACTCTGGCATTTCTGTTGAGATTGAGAACAATGCTATCCAAGAGTTACAGTTTATCAGCGGCACGTTCAACGCAGAATATGGTCAGGCTATGTCTGGTATCGTCAATATTGTTACCAAAGATGGTAGCTATCGTAAATATATGGGTAGCGTTAGCTATAACAGTGGCAGCTATGTTTCAACTGATAGTGATCTTTTTCCACAAATAGGTAAGTTTAACCTAAGTGGGATCTCTGATATTAAGGGAAATATCGAGGGACCTATATTACCAAAGAAGCTGTCATTTTTCGCTTCAGGAAGGTTTAAAAGGAATAATGGATATCTTCATGGTCAGAGAATATTTCATCCGAATACCTTTGTCTGGGACCCTGAGGGTAATAATTTTGTGGTAAATGAAGATGTTGGTATCGGAAATGGTTATGTTCCTGATTGGGATCAAGATGTTCCTACCTATATTGACAGTCTAAGGGATCTAGATGCGTTTGACTGGGTTTCCATGAACTGGAACGAGCAGGTCACGACGCAGGTCAAGCTCAGCTGGAGGGTGACTCCTTATATGAAAATGAGCTATAACAGAATGTATAGTGACAACAAGAGCCAATACTATTCTCACTTATACAAGTGGAACCCGGATGGCAGGAGCAATTATTTTAATACTAGAATTGGAAACCTATTTAGGATGGACCTATCACTTAGTCAGTCCACCTTTGCCAACATTATGCTCTCGCAGTCTACCAATCACTACAGAAATTATCTGAGTGATGACCCTGAGTTTTATAAAGAGTTAGACTTCGAGTTTTCTGATGAAGGTGGCTGGTCCTCTAATAGGCCAGAGCTAGACTCTAACATCTATTATGTTAACCCAACTATTTATGATTATACCCCTGTAAATAATTATTATGCGGGTGGTCATTCTATGGGGGCTTACAATAGAAAATCTGTTGTCAACACGTTTAAGGCGGAGCTCACCCGTCAGCTAAATGCGAAAAATCAGTTTAAAACAGGTTTTGAGTACAGGGTAACAAATATTACCCTTACAGATATTGAAGTACAACTTTCCGATTATACAGATATGGCTCCTACATATCAGAACCCATTATACTCTCCTACAAACGATTCATACGGAAAGGATGGACGTAACCCTCGCGAGATGTCTTTCTATGTCCAAAATAAGATGGAGGCAGATAATATTGTTGCAAACTTTGGTCTCAGGTACGACTACTTTGATCCACAATGGAAAACGGTTAATGATCTGAGAGATCCAAATCACAGGGTTCCCTTAAAGCCGATCAATCGGTACTTTGATCTCGATGGCAATGGCGAGATATCAGAGAATGAGATGGGTCTTGGAAACACGAAAACGGATGAAGATCGATTATTGTCTAATGCGTATGGAGACCCCTGGTATGAAGATGTAGACCCAAAAACTCAGCTAAGTCCCAGATTTGCTTTAGCGTTTCCAATTACAGATAAGGGGTATTTGCACTTTTCCTATGGGCACTTTTTTCAAAACCCTGGTTTTAGCTATCTCTACACAAACCCTGAGTTTGAGGTTCCTCCTAGCTCCGGTGTTGGTACGACAATGGGAAATGCAGACATGAATCCGCAGAGAACCACCCAGTACGAGGTAGGATTTTCACAACAGTTTGGGCAGGATCTTGGGGTAGAGGTTACAGGATATTTTAAAGACATCCGTAATCTCAACTCTACCAAGATAGTCCAGTCTTTTGTTGCTGGCGACAGGTATGGACTATACATCAATAAAGACTATGCTAATTCAAGAGGAATTACGGTTGCTGTTTCAAAGAGACCTAGAGGACCATTTTCTGGAAATATTGACTATACTTTTAGCATTTCAGAGGGTAATGCTTCAGATCCTGCCGCTGCGTTTTATGATGAGCAGGCAAATATCGAACCTGAAAAGGTATTAGTGCCTCTGGACTGGGACCAGCGCCACACTTTAAATGCAAGCATGACCTATCACCCGATAAAAAACTCAGGTGTAAGTGTTGTTTTTTCATATGGTAGTGGGCTCCCGTATACAACAGAGTATATAGGTGTTCGTACTTCCTTTGAGAATAATGCCAGGGAGCCAGCGACTTATAATATTGATATGAGAAGCTATTACAACTTTATTTTGCTTAATAAGTTTCAAGTATCTGCCCATATTAATGTTTACAACCTTTTTGATATTCGTAATGAACTGACAGTATATAATGATACTGGCCGTTCGACCTATACTCTTTTGCCAACCTATACACCTCAGATCAGTGGGCCAGGGTTTAACACGCTGAATGAGTATCTCGTTCGTCCAGATTTCTATTCTAGCCCGAGGCAGGTGAAAATAGGATTCAGCCTCAGTCTGAAGTAGTATGAAAAGATACCTGGCTATATTAATATTTTTCACATTCCTGTATTCTCAGGGTACACATCGAAAAAAGATCGTTTCCGATCCTGTACAAAGAAGCGCCTCTAAAGTTGGAGCGGTGATTGACAGAAAATATGCCGATCACACCGGTAACAGGATCATGAACAGGTTCTATAATTTTGGTGGAATAGGCGATGGCGGTGGACAGTTTTCAGGAATCTATCCTATTGGGTCAGGAAATTCTTACTTCTATGAGTTCACCCCTGTTATAGCTGCGAGCGTTATTGACTCAAGTGGTAACAGAAAACATATTGTGTCGGATGGTGCTATCGGACTCAGAGATATGTCCCCATTTGGTTATCAATGGGGTTTTGAGCCTTTGCCGGGATTTGCTAACCCCAATCAGGACTATATGGCGATAAATACAATCCCAGAATCTTGGCCGGAAAGCTGGCCCAATAGGGAAGAGGACTGGAATGGGTATTGGAATGGTGCCTATGGGAAATATGTTCGTGCCGATCAAGAGAGTTACTATGTTATGAATGACCAGTATAATGATGAATTTTTTTATTTTCCATTTACGAGTTCTGTTGAAGATAGTGTCAAGCGTGGCTTAGGAATAAAACTTGATACCCGCATTTACCAATGGAATCATCCTGCTGCAGAAGATATTATCATTATTACCTACTTGATTGAAAACGTAAGTGATAAAACATTAGATAGTGTTGTATTCGGTATGTATGGTGACGCTGATATTGGAAGTACCAACGGCGATTTCTCAGATGATGATGCTTATTTTGATGTTGACAATGATATTGTTTACCAGTGGGATCATGATGGCTGGAGCGCTGCCAATGGGGGCTTTGTACCTGCATATTTTGGTTGGGCTTTTTTAGAGTCACCAGGAAATCCAACTGATGGAATCGATAATGATGGTGATGGAATGATTGACGAGAGTCAGTTTGATGGAATCGATAATGATAGTGACTGGTTAGCCGATAGGGATGATATTGGTGCAGATGGGCTTGGTACCTATCACTTAGAATATATTGGCCCTGATGAAGACGGATCTGAGGGTAATGGTGTTCCAGATGTGGGTGAGCCAAACTTTGAGATTACAGATAATGATGAGTCAGACCAGATAGGATTAACAAGTTTTTATTCTGCAAGCTATCCCAGTATCAGGCCTGATAACGATGAGGTAATGTGGGGTCAGCTAAAGCCAGGTGTTTTTCAGGTTCCAAACCAAAATATTGACCAGACATTTCTATATGGTTCAGCGTATATTACGCTTCTTCCAGGAGAAAAGAAAAAGTTTGCTATTGCCATGGTATTTGGCAATGACATGGCAGACATTCTTCGAAATACGACCACAATGCAAAATATCTATGATAATGACTATAGTTTTGCAAAGCCACCTTTAAAACCTAGTCTCACGGTAGTGCCTGGTGATAGACAGGTAACACTCTATTGGGATGATTTTGCAGAAAAGTCTATGGACCCTGTTTATGGGATGGATTTTGAGGGCTACCGTGTCTACAGGAGCACAGACGCTGGATTTATTGATGCCTACACGGTGACGGATGCATATGGCAATATTACCTTCAAAAAGCCACTGGTTATTTATGATGTTCCTGACAGTCTAAGAGGCCCTCATCCTGTTGGATTTAATGGCCTACAGTTTGATATGGGAGAGGACAGCGGTCTCAAATACTCTTATGTAGACTCTTCTGATGTTATAAACGGACAAAAATATTATTATGCGGTTACGGCATATGATAAAGGGTATGATCTAGACTTTTATCAGCTTGGTTTTAGTGAGAGAGAGAACCTCCTGCCTATAGCACCATCTGAGTGTTCTATCATCTTGGATCTTGACCTGAAGGGTAATGTTGTCAGGCTCAGTCAAAATGCAGGCGTTGCGCTTCCTAATGCAGCCGTTGCTGGATACGTACCTCCAAATACTCTTGATGATCCAGACCAGAAGTTTATTTCTCATATTGAAGGAGATGGAACCGGCGATATTGATTTAGAAGTGGTTGATCCCTATGCAGTTTTAGACAATCATACCTACAATGTTGTGTTTAACACGCTCCAGTCTGAAGATGATGAGGTGGTTTTTAGTGTCCTTAGCGATCAGGAAATTTTCGAGGCGATTGTTCTGGTTGATAGTAGTGCAAAGGTTGAGCGAAATCATATTGACACTTCTTCAGTGGTTATTAGCTCTGTAGATGGTAGCGTTGAGTATGTTTTCGGAGTAGACTATACTATTGACCCGGCAACGGGTTTTCTAACAGCACTAAGTTCTGAGCTTTTGGCAGAAGGACAGGCAGACATATCCTATAAATATTTTCCTTTGTATCAGAGCTCAAAAATGAATGGTGAAATTAGTAATCCAATATTTGACGGTATGCGAATAAAGCTCCAGAACCATTTTGTAGGCGTAAACTATGATTCTACTGGCTGGCTCATTGGGGAGACAAACTATAGACAAGAGATTACAGCTCAGAGACTCTATCCGGCAGATTTTCACTTAATCTTTGAGGGTAATATTGGTGACTCAGTGACACAGGGGAGTCGTAATGTAAGTACCCCATTCAGATTAAAAAATGTGACGGATAATGACGATCCAAATTTTAGAATTTTTGATTATGATCGTGATGATGTTTGGGATCCAGATGAGCCTATTTTGATTCAGCCGTATGATGGTAATGCGCAGCAAGCACCATATATGTTTATCCGGTTTTATCAGGACTCGTTAGATATTACCTCCACCGTAACGATTGACACACTCATAACAGAAACAGACACAACATACACAGAGGTAGTGACCTATGATACAGCTATGGTAGAGATTGTTCATGCAAAGATGGGTGATATATACAGGCTTGCTACCTATCGTCCTTTTTCCAAGTCAGATACCTATGAGTTTACGACGACACAATCAAGGGTGAATAAGGACTCGGCAAAGACTCAGTTAAATGATATTGCTGTCGTCCCAAATCCTTATGTTGTTGCTGCCTCGTGGGAACCTAGACATGTGTTCACCTCTGGACGCGGACCAAGAAAATTAGATTTTATTAATCTTCCTAGCGAGTGTACGATCAAGATTTTTACTCTATCAGGTTATTTGGTAGATACGATTGAGCATCAGTCTGGATTTGAGAGTGGTGCAGCATCATGGGACTTATTAAGCAAGGATGGTCTAGAGATCGCATATGGGATCTATATCTATCATATTGACGCACCGGGTATTGGTGAAACAACCGGAAAGTTTGCGGTGATAAAATGAGGTATATAAGAGATATTATACTAAATATTATTATTGCGAGCACTGTGTTCTCCCAGACAAATGTTGCTACGACGGCTGCATCATTTTTAGAGATCGGATCAGGAGCAAAATCTTTATCTATGGGAGGGGCCTTTGTTTCCGTAGCCAATGATGTTAGTGCGCTTTATTGGAACCCTGCTGGGATCGTTAATATAGACAGGCTTTCGGTTCAGTTCTACCATTCGCCTTGGTTAGTCGAGACAGAGTACTACTATGGCGGTATTGTAGTTCCCTTGTCTCCTGCTGATGCAATCGGTTTTTCATACACCTCTGTTGGCATGGATGAGATGATGGTTAGGACGGTTGAGATGCCTGAAGGTACAGGTGAAAAGTTCGATGCTAGCAACCTTGCAATGGGGATAACATACTCCAGAAAACTAACAGATCAGTTTTCATTCGGTGTACAATATAAATACGTTCAAGAAAAAATTTGGCAGATGAAAGCAAGCGCTAGCTCGTTTGACATTGGCACACTTTTTAGGACCACTGGTGGAATGAGAATTGGTATGAGTATTTCGAACTTTGGTGACAAAATGGGAATGGACGGTATCAACACAGCGATTGATCATGATGTTGATGAAACAATCTATGGTAATAATGATAAAATAGATGGTCACATGGATGCTGCAAAGTGGCCAATGCCACTATTATTTCGTTTTGGGATAAGTAAGGACTATACGTTTGCAAATATTCACAGGATTACAATATCTGGAGACGCTAACCATCCGAATAATAATGTTGAATATATAAATGCTGGTGCTGAGTACTCGTATAATGATCTTATATCCTTAAGAATTGGTCAGTCAGACATATTTATGAAAGATGCCGAGCAGGGTCTGTGTTATGGTGCTGGCATCAACTATAGAATTCCTAGAGGCCCAAGGGTTCGTTTTGACTATGTGATAAGATCATTTGGGGTGTTTAAGACCATATCTGGTTTCTCTATTGATATGACATTTTAAATAGTGTATATGGAAAAATAGTTTATGTACAGATCTATAATAACATTATTTTTGATTTTTGATTTTTCGGCTGAGATTTTTGCCTGCCGAATTTGGGCAGTGATCTCAAAGAGTGATCTGGCATTAAACATGGCTACAAACCAGGAGCTCGAGTTTGTTAGCTATCAGCTAGACGCACTGTATGATCAAAGTCAATACAATCAAGACGGTTGGGCTGTTATACGATATGGGATAAGTGTAGACTCTATGGCTGGAACTGTTTTCCGTTCTGCGCTTCCAGCAAACGAAGACTCGTTAAACTATTGGACAACCGTGAACGAGATATTTGGCGATCAGTCTGATAGAATCGGTATCGCTCATATTAGAGCCGCGACCTCTGGAGCTAGTTTAATACCTAATCCTCATCCATGGATTTTTGAAGCTAGCAAAACATATTCTTTAGTCCACAATGGGGGCGCATCAAAAGAATTGCTTTATGATTTAATCACAGATAATGGCTTGGATGATACGTGGCTGGAACAGCATCCTCCGCAAACCTTTGGCAATGGAAACTGGAGAGATGAGGGCTGGAACTCCGTGGTTGATTCAGAGCTTATTATGTTATTAATAATGAAACAGGTTAATATTTTTGATGACGTGTTAATTGGCCTAGAGGCTGCTTTTTCTTTAATGATAGAAGCTGGCATAAGTCCGTACATGCTTAACTGTGTTTTCTCTGACTCAGAGTCTTTGTATGTGTATGGCGGTAGTAATGGTCTAAAATTTAGTGAGTCAGAATCATTTTATTCGATCATGAGTAGCCCACCTAATAACTCAGTATCTTATAATTGGGAACCAATCTCATCCGGGGAGTTGATTATATTGAATAAAGATGGGTTTACTCGTTATCCATTATTTGCTGTTGTACAGAGTAACGAACCAGAGATAGTTGTTCCGCAAAAACCTGAGCTTTACCCAGCATATCCAAATCCTTTTAATGGGCAGGTAGTTATTCCGTTCAAGGCTATAAGTGATAGACCTATATCTATGTCTATTTTTAATATTTCCGGAATCAGTGTGTATAGTAAATATTTATCAACAAGAGAAAAAGAATCTGGAAAAATTATTTGGCAGCCAGATAAGGCTGTGGAAAATTCTCACTCTAGTGGCGTATACATTATAAAGATGATATCAGGAGTTGATGTTAAAACTTCAAAGATATTGTTTATTAAGTAAATTTTTTTTTGTAATATCGCCGGATTTATTTGAAGCTATTTAATTAAGAAATAGGAGCCTATCCCTTGCCAAGACCAAAAGCTAAAACAAAAGAAAAGAAATTAGATCCAAAAAAAATAAAAAAAGAAATCAAGGCTATTTCTAAAGGAGAAAAAAAAGCCGCTGACAAAGAAGCATCTACAAAATCAAAAACAACTGGTAAAAAAGTAGCCCCCACAAAATCAAAAAAAATTAGTAAGGTTTCTAGTGGAAGTATAAGTATGTATCTTGCTGAGATTGGAAAGTATAATCCTTTACCACCTGAACGTGAGGTTGCGCTAGCAATTCGTATACAAAATAATGATGAGGCTGCTATGAAAGAGTTGGTTGAAGCCAACCTACGTTTTGTTGTATCAGTTGCAAAAAAATATCAGGGTAATGGACTTTCACTAGCAGATATTATTAACGAGGGTAATCTTGGATTGATCAAGGCCGCAAAGCGTTTTGACCATACGAGAGGATTTAAATTTATTTCGTATGCGGTTTGGTGGATACGACAGTCAATTTTGCAAGCCCTGGCTGAGCAATCAAGACTTATACGTTTGCCTTTGAATCGTGTGGGTACAATTACAAAAATTACCCGTGCTGCAGAGAAGCTTGAGGCGGAGGTAGAGAGACAACCTAAGGGAGACGAGATAGGCGGGCAGTTAGAAATGAGTGGTGACGAGGTTCTAATGGCGATGCAGTATTCAAGAAGGCATAGCTCTCTTCATTCACCTTTTCAGGATGGTGAAAACAGTAGTCTCTTAGATATAATCGAAGATGATCAGGCAGAAGAACCGGAAGCAAATATTATGCGTGAGTCTATGTCTGAAGAAGTGACAGGCGCTCTAGAAACATTATCCGTACGTGAGCGTGCGGTTCTTGAAATGTATTTTGGTATCAATCGTGACAGTGCGATGACTCTTAATGAGATTGGAGAAGAGTTTGATCTTACCAGAGAGAGAGTAAGGCAGATTAAAGAAAAAGCAATACAAAGACTGAGGCATCGTTCAAGAAGTAAAAGCTTACGAAGGTATCTTGGATAATTAAGCCTTTTCAATAAAAAAAGGAGCATTAGCTCTTTTTTTTATTGATGAAAAAGCTAAATATTTATTCATTAATCAGAAAATGATAAATGGTCTTTATTGGTCTAATACTATAATTTCCATAGTAAACAGAGGACTGGATCGTGAAGAAAATAATCTTTACTCTATTATTTATATCATTTATACAATCTGAAAATAATATTCATCATTCTACACCAAATCGCAGTGTAGATATTCTTCATAGTATAATTGATATTAGATTAGACTTTCTTTCTGAAAAAGTGATCGGTAAGGTTTCACACACTTTTATTCCTCTGGGTTCATCCATATCTAACTTAGATCTAGATGCTGAAGATATGATAGTAAGGCGTGTGAGACTGGATGGTAAGGATATACCTTTTTTCCAGAGCGAGGAAAAATTACATATGGATCTGGTTAAGTCATTCACCTGGTCAGACACATTAACCATAATTATAAACTATACTTCTACGCCGAGGACAGGTCTTTATTTTTTCAAGCCAGACTCATCCTATCCTAATAGACGACTTCAAGCTTGGACCCAGGGAGAAGAAACCGATAACCACCATTGGGTACCTATTTATGATTATCCAAATGAGAGAGCAACGTTTGAATGTAAACTAACAGTTGATAAAAATCTTCAAGCTATTTCTAATGGTGAGCTTGTATCAAAAACAGATAATGAAGATGGTACACATACGTTTCATTGGAGAGAAAATTATCCAATGGTTAGCTATTTAATCTCATTTGCAGTAGGTGACTATGTTAAGGTTGAGGATAAGTATAAGGATTTACCTGTTAATTATTGGGTCTATCCTGAGAATCAGAAGGAAGCACATCGTTCATTCGGCAAAACACCAGATATGATAGAGTATTTTAATAAAATTACAGGTGTTGAGTATCCATTTGAAAAATATGATCAGGTAATCGTAGCAGACTTTATGTGGGGCGGGATGGAGAATATCACGCTCACTCATAATACAGACCGTACTATGCATGACTCCAAAGCTCAACCAGACCACAGCAGTGATGGGCTTGTCGCCCATGAACTAGCGCACCAGTGGTATGGTGATATGATGACCACTCGAAATTGGTCACATATATGGCTTAATGAGGGGTTTGCAACATTTTTCTCGCGTTTGTACCTGACGAAGGATAGAGGTATAGATGAAGGTGACTATATAAGACTCGGAGAGATTCGTGGCTATCATAAGGCCGATAGTACAAAAAGGAGACCGACAGTTGACTTTAACTATAGTGAACCTTTTGAGCTATTTAGCAGCCACGTATATGCAAAAGGAAGTTTAATATTAAATATGCTCAAAGATATACTTGGAGATCAAGGGTTCTGGAAATCAATTCATCATTACACAAACCAAAATAAAATGAAAAATGTTGAGACGATGGATCTAAAAAAATCGATAGAAGTAACAACAGGTCAAAACCTTGATTGGTTTTTTAGGCAGTGGGTTTATGAGCCAGGTTTTCCTGAGTATAAGGTTTCTTGGACTCACAATCATAGGACAAAAAAACTATTAATTCATGTTAAGCAAACCCAAGATTTAAAAACTACAAATCTTTTTAAGATGCCTATATCCATATTAATTGATAACGGTGAGATTGAAGAACATATTATATGGGTTGAGGATAAAGAAACTGTTTTTGATCTTCCCTGTAGCAATAGACCAAAGATGGTGGTTTTTAACTCTGGTATGAAAGTACCATGTAAACTAAAAATGGAGAAATCCGTAGCGGATTTAAAATATCAATTAATTAACTCCCCCAATTCTCTTGACAGGATATGGGCTGCGCATGAACTTGCCAAGAAGAAAGGTAGAAAAATAGTCGAGTATATACTAATGGATGCGGCCAAGAGGGATCTTTTTTGGGGCGTCAGAAAAGAGGCATGTATTGCTTTTGGAAAGCTCAAACCAAAGATTAGACCTTCCGATTTTACTTGGCTGGAGAATGAAAAAGATAATAGGGTGAAAAGGGCGTTTATTAATATCTTAAAATATAGTGTGGGTGATCCTGAAGTCAGTGATTTTTTGCAGAATATCATCAGATCAGATACAAGTTATTATTCGATCGCAGATGCTTTCAGGGCACTCTCAATAGTTGATTCATCCAGCGCAAAAAAATACGTTGAGGGGCTGTTAAACACTGAGTCACATAATGATGTAATTAGGAAATCAGCACTTTTTTATTTTGGGAAAGTGAGAAGCAGGTATAACTATAATCGCTTGAAAGAGCTTGCACAGTATGGTGTGTTTAGCTGGCAATCTAGGCCAACAGTATTCGCTGAACTTGGAAAATATCAAAAGTATAGAACTAATACACTAGACTTTATGTTATCTTTTATTCAAGACAATGATCGTTTTGTACGTATGGCCGTTATTGGCCAAATAGGTCTACATGGTTCAACATCACATTTTGATTTGCTTGATAGTGTTGTTGGTTTAGATCCAGTCTTGTCTATTAATGTTCGCAGGGCAAAAGAAAAGATAATGCGCAGGTATAATAAAAAGATTAAAAAAACTGATCAGAATTCTATAGAGAAATTGAATAAAAAAATAAATGAAATAAAAAGTATTATAGACAACTGATGGGCGTTTATTCAATCTGGCTCATGCTCGAGCAAGATAGTCGATCTAGTTATCGGGATCTTATAATAAAATTATCCAAAAAATTAAAAACTCCATCATTTGATCCTCATTGTACACTCTATGGTAGACTAGATTTGGATATTGATCAGATTAGGCCTACAGTTATTGACCTTGTAAAAACAAAAAATCAATTTTCTACAAACGTTAAGAGGCTTAAAACTGGAAAAACAAAATGGAAATCTCTATATCTAGCATTAGATAATAAAGAGGATCTTAGGTATTTATATGGTGCTTGTAAAAAGCAATTTGGTTCTTTAAGAAAATATGCTTTTGATCCACACCTTAGTATAGCCTATGGAATTTTTGATCCAGAGTCCATTCACTATGCTACAAAAAATATTAAGATACCTGAGTATTTAGCTTTTTCAGCTATTGCTATAGTAAAAACAGGAGAAAATATTGTAGATTGGGAGATTGTTTTTCAAAGACAATTTGAAAACGTTTAAATCAATACAAAGTTAAATTGTCAATGTTAGATTTTGATTGTAATAACACATTATGTTTGGTTAGGTTCGAATTCTGAAATATAAAAGTAAGTATAAGGAGTATATATATGAGTTTTAGGTCTTTTTTATTATCTGTCTTAATCGTTATGATGGGAATAGGCTGCACTGTATCCAATGGTAAAGAAGCAAGCATTGCGCTTCCTACTATGATGTGTGGCATGTGTGAAAAAAATATTAAAAACGCTGTCTCTGATATTGATGGTGTGATGAAGTTAGATGTTGATCTAGAAAAAAAATCTGGGCAGGTTGTTTTTGATATTAAAAAAATCAGCCTAGCGCAGATTGAAGAAAAAATCGCTGGCGCAGGTTATAAGGCGAATAATACTTCAGCAGAAAAGTCAGCATACGATAATCTACCTCGCTGTTGTAAGGTTGATGGATAAAAAATCTTCTTTTAAATAATGTTTGGTAGTTATACCAATATTTTTCAAATTCCGGTGTAATCCGAAGTTACAACCCATTATGATTAGACAATTAATTCGACTACTGCTATGTATTATCTTAGCAGGAGGGTTTAATATCTCCTCCTCAGGAGAGGTACGTCTAAGTGACTCTTTATTAGCTCAATCAAAGAAAAAGAAAAAGAAAAAGAAAAAATCAAGTAAGAAGAAAAAATCAAAAAAGAAAAAATCAAAAAAGAAAAAATCAAAAAAGAAGAAATCAAGTAAGAAGAAAAAAAAATCTGCACCTGCTGCTTCTACGAGTCC
>Ga0209019_1001096_pt1 | contig 13581 bp, 11 predicted proteins | sample METZYME_3_300m_FD_187549 | JGI IMG/M metagenome (GOLD analysis project Ga0209019, IMG submission 187549) | Marine microbial communities from oxygen minimum zone in mesopelagic equatorial Pacific - METZYME_3_300m (SPAdes) (version 2) | ecosystem: Environmental > Aquatic > Marine > Oceanic... | reverse complement strand
ATCTTTTGCATCGACTATAAAAAGCACGCCTTTTTTATCAGACAACAGATAATGTGTTGCTTCAGCTCCATCGATTACAAAAAGAGTCCTCCCACTGGCTTTACCTGATTCCAAAACAATGCCTGCATCTTCTCTTGCTCCAATGAATTCTGTAACACCTATCCCGAGACGCATCTCGGAAGTAGCCATGCCGTTCAAGTATTCTTCTTTTTGATCATCCGATCCAGCTTCCATAATTGCAAGGGGTGCCATAATGTGGGATCCAATGTATGTTGCCGGTGCAATGCCCGAACCGAGAGATTGTGACACAGCTGCAGCAAACAATAAATCCAACCCAAGACCACCAAATTCCTCAGGGATAATCAATGCATTGACGCCAAGGTCAACTAATCCTTGATGGATGTCTTGTGCTAAATTTTCATTATTCCCATTGGCATACTCCCTGATTGATTCAACTGGAGCAGCATCGTTGAGAAACTTTAATAAGCTTTCCTGAAAAAATTCTTGTTCTTCTGACAGTCCAAAATACATAGCTAGGCCTCCTTCACTTTAGGTGCTTTTGGAAGACCGAGGCCTCGTTCCGCAATGATGTTCTTTTGTATTTGACTGGTGCCACCACCAATGATCAATCCCAAATACATCATATAAGCAAACTGCCAACTACCATCTCCTCTAAGGTTAGGACTATCCTCATAAAGTGTTCCAAGCTCTCCCATCACATCAATCGCTAAGCTTTCAAGTTCATGTCTAAGTTCTGTTCCTATTAGTTTTAGGATCATAATTCCAAGCATAACGTCTTTTCTCTTATTCAGTCGTGCTGACAACAATCGTAATCCATGATTCTGAAAAGCCAGTACTCTGCCTTGAATTTTCATTACTCGATCGCGAAAAACAGGCTTATCTATGATTCTTGTGCCATCGATAGTCTCGGTCTTCATGAGGTCAAGTAGTTGATTCAACCTGCTCACAATCACATCTGGGTCTCCCAAAGAACCTCTCTCATAAACCAGTGTGATATTTGCCACCAGCCAGCCCTGACCTCTTTCACCAACAATATTATCAGCCGGGATCCTCACATCGGTAAAAAAGACTTCATTGAAACTGGCATTCAGCGTCATATCAACCAAGGGTCTTATTTCAATACCAGGAGTGTCCATTGGAATTAATAGATAACTGATCCCTTTGTGTTTTGGTGCATCTGGTTCGGTTCGAACCAAACAAAACATCATGTCTGCATATTTGGCAGTGCTGGTCCAGATCTTTTGACCGTTGATAACCCAACTGTCTCCATCCAAAATACCTTTTGTTTGTAGGCTGGCCAAATCACTGCCTGAGTTTGGCTCCGAGTAACCTTGACACCAAATCATTTCAAAATGAAGTGTTGGCTTTATGTATTTTTGTTTTTGCTCCTCGGTTCCTATTTCAAGAAGTGTAGGCACTAAATAATCTATGCCTTGTCCTCGGGTTGCAACAGGAACAGCAGCTTTGGTGAATTCAGAGTTGATTATTTTATTCTTCAAAATATCAATGGTTCCACCATAACCACCATATTTTTTAGGCACTTCCCTTGCAAAGTAACCGTGCTCTATCAGAATTTTCTGCCATTCAGAACGGGTCATAATCAGCCCATTTTTGTTATTGGATTTTTTACCTGCCCCTAGTGTTACACCCAAACCGTCGCTAAACTCCAAGCCCTGATATTTTTTACAGAAATCCTTGACCTCCTTGCGAAATTCTTCGTATTCTGGACCATAATCAAGATTCATTTTTTCCTCCTTATATTAATCATTTTAGTCAGAACTCTAGTGAATACAAACTAACCAGTTTTACCTTTCATTCAATCATTAGGTTTGTAATAATTTGATTGTACTTTATTTTTTTTATAGGAGGAAAAAAATGGACGAATATCAAATAGTTTCAAACTTTAACTCATTCATGATCAGCAATTCGATCTACCAGTTGGGCACGTTTGTGCTGTTATGGGCAGCATTAAGAGGAGCTTTGAGAATCTATGATCAAGGCGGGACTATGTTTGCAAAAATCATTAGTTCCTTATTTGGTCTCGGAATTGCTTACCAGAGTTTAATGATCGGCGGATTCTTTTTTATCAATTGGCAGAGTACAAGTTATGCTTTAAGCCAACTTGATAATTTATCTGCAAACAGTCAGAGATTTGTAGATTTTCTGCCTGTAACTTCACCTCCGGAATTTAGTTTGATTCCATGGAATCCGGTTGCGATTGTTTGGTGGATAGTGGTGGTTATAGCAATATTGGGTCCTATTTGGATGAAAAAACCATCATAAGATTAAGACCATTAAGAAAAAGGGGCTTTGTGGCCCCTTTTTATTGCTTATTTTCTGATTGAGTCAAATTTATACCTTCTTAGGAACACCTTTTTCTGATACTTCACTATCATGATGTTTCTTTGCTTCAATGAGTTCTGGCATCAATTTATTGAGTTGTTCTATAGTCCAAAGATTTTTAGTTGTGAAAGATTTTATGACAGCAGGCTGTTGCATGATCCCCAGTATCCCTGCCTGAGAGTGGATTATTTGAGATGTCACATCAACAGCAGCCTCTGAACACAACCAAGTAACCACGGGAGCTATTTGCTCAGGTCCTTGAGTCCAATCATTTTCATCATACTTTCCTCCTACTGCCTCAATTAGATCAATAGTCATTCGTGTTGCTGCGCCAGGGGAGATAATGTTGACAGTACATTTATATTTAGCAACTTCCAAGGCAAGTGATCGGGAAAACCCAGCTATACCGGCTTTGGCAGCACCATAATTCGTTTGTCCGAAATTCCCATAAAGACCAGACACGGATGACATATTGATGATACGGCAATGCAACCGGTTGCTGTCCTTGATGTACCTCACAAAAGGACGACTACAGTTGTAATGTCCTTTCAAGTGAACATCAATTACCCCATCCCACTCGCTTTCTTCCATCTTATAGAGCGTTTTATCTCTTAATATCCCTGCATTATTAACCAGAATGTCCATTGCACCAAAAGCCTCAATGCAAGTTTTGAAAATATTATTGCCCCCTTCCACCGTAGCCACTGAATCATAATTTGCTACGGCCTCTCCGCCTAACTCTTTGATTTCTTCTACCACTGCATCTGCCACACTACCTTCACCAGTACCATCTCTGTCTCCGCCTAAATCATTGACAACTACTTTTGCACCTTGATTTGCAAAGCTTAAACAGACTTCCCTACCAATACCCCTGCCGGCTCCGGTAACTACTGCAATTTTTTCTTTTAATACACCCATAATTTTTCCTTTTCTTAATTGTTTACAAGTTCATTTTAGTCATCTTTCCTGCTTTTCCATTTTGGTTCTCGTTTTTCAAAAAATGCGGCAATGCCCTCTTTTGCATCTTCGGCCCCTAAGCATTTTTTTAATTGTTCCTGTAAATATGGAAGCGCGTCGTCAAACGCCATGTCATCTTGACGATTATAAGCTTCCAGCCCCATTTTCATGGTGTTCGGTGGCAGGTTTGCAAAATCGTTTGCCAGCTTATTAACAATTTCATCCAACTCATCTTTAGCCACTGCCTGGGTAATTAAACCGTATTTCTCAGCGGTGAGTGCATCGATTGCCTCTCCTCTCATAATAAAATCCAAACCCTGTCTTTTGGGCATGACTCTGAATAATCCTGCCATCACCATAAACGGCCAGATGCCTCGCTTGATTTCTGGAGTTGCAAACTTTACATGATCTGCTGCAATTGCGTGGCTTGAGTTACAGATCATTAATAGTGCCCCGGCATAAACTGATCCTTGGATCTTACAGATTAATGGTTTACATAAGTTGCGTATCAATAGACTGATGTCTGATGTATCCCCAAGTGTAGGTACGGTGGACGTTGTTTTTTGTTCTTTCCCTAACATTCCACCCAAGTCTCCCCCAGCACAAAAGACATCTCCCTTGGCTTGAATAATGACAACTCTGACATTGCTTTCCTGCGATGCATAGGAAAGAGCATAGGTTATCTCATTGCCCATAACCGTGTTGATCGCGTTGCGTTTCTCTGGTCGATTTAGAGTAATCGACAGTATGTGTCCATCGATGTTTATTTCAATTGCCTCAAAAACCAATCCTTCAAGAGACAGCGAGTTTGTCGAATCATTCATTTAAAGCTCCTCAATAATTTCTACTGGCACATCTATCAATTTGGCCCGTAAGTATTCACCAAGAGATTTTGCTTGTGCGTCCATCCGGGTATTGGAAGAGACTCCGTCTTGCAAGATCTCGTGGATATAAAAGTTTAATGATTTAATATTTGCAAGCTCGTACCTATCAATCGGGAAATTGGCTATGTCAGGCAGTAGTTGCTTTAATCGCTCAACAGTCAGGAAATGATAAAGAAATTCAAAGGTTCTGTCGGTTTTAGCCCACACACCAAGATTGGCACAACCCCCTTTATCACCAGATCGTGTACCGTAGATTCTTCCAAAATGGATTGGTTGGTGGTTCTTGCTCACTAACTGGGGAATCTTTTGTTCTTCTTTCTGATATGTGTGTTTATCCAGTCCCAGTTGATTGGTCGGGGTAATTTTCACTGTTTGTTCGCCAATATGAACGGTTTCCTCAACATGTTTTGAATGGATTAAGGCGGGCCAATAAAAAATGAACGGGGCTCCGGAACCGGGTGGTGATTTACCAAAAAATCCTGGATAATTGGCAAGCCCCAATTCAACAACCTTGGCAGTGAAAATTCTACCCACCTTGTTTGGATCTTTGGATGTAACATTGACCCGCAAAGATGCCATTGCCTCCTCGTTGCTCTGAGGGTTTTCTTTTTCTTGCCTATGCAATTCAACAGCGACATCATCAAATTGCTCTTTACCACCTAATAAGTCAAATAGGGCTTCGGTAAATATTTTTGCCTTTTTTTCAATATCTAAGCCAGTTATGATCAACTCCATTCCATTTCGATAACCGCCGGCAAGATTAATACAGACCTTATGAGTAGACGGTGGGCTACTGCCCTTGCAACCCGTAACACGAACCCTGTCGTCACCTACCTGTTGCATTTTTAAGGTGTCAAAATGGGCAATTACATCTGGATTCAAATACTCCGGTGCAGCAATCTCATAGAGTAGTTGGGCCGTTACTGTACCTATAGAAACAAGACCACCAGTACCGGGGTGTTTGGTAATGGTAAAAGAGCCATCCTCCTCTATTTCAGCAATGGGATATCCTAAATTTTTGAAAGTTGGCACTTCCTCAAAGAACGAGTAATTTCCACCAGTTGCTTGGGCTCCGCACTCTATGATATGACCAGCTGCCAATGATCCGGCAAGTGCATCGTAGTCATCTCTTTGCCAATTAAATTTCCAAGCCGCCGGTCCCATGGTTACTGATGCATCAGTAACTCTGGGGCAAATCACTATGTCTGCACCCAAATCCAATGCCTCTTTTATTCCCCAACTGCCAAGATAAGTATTTGCAGTCAGAACTTTACAGTCAGATTGCGCCAAGGGTATTTTTCGATCAATATTTTCTAATGTTTCGCCTGCAGCTTGGAGTCGTTCCAGTTCTTCTATTAAATCATCCCCATCAATATAGGCAACAGTTGCATCAACATCCAATTCGGCAAGAATGGTTTCAACTTCCTTCGCCATTGATTTTGGGTTGAGACCCCCTGCATTGGAGACAATTTTAATCTTCTGGTCTTTGCACGTCTTTGCTATTTCTTTGAGCTGCTTCAAAAATGTCCCCACATACCCTTTATCTTCACCTCTCTGCAATTTTTGAGAATAGAGAATAGCCATGGTTAGTTCAGCGAGATAATCTCCGGTTAAAACATCAATGGGACCACCCTCAACCATCTCTTTAGCAGCTGAGAGTTTGTCACCATAGTAACCACTGCAATTAGCAATCCTGATAATTTCTTCAGTCATAAATATTTCTCAGCTTCTCCGTTCAAGACTTTCTAAAATCAAATTAGCCACTAAATTTGCTGTAGCCTCAGGCGTATCTTTTAATGCTAATTTTCCCTCATAATAAATATCAGAGATCATCAGAGGTACCCCGCCCAGAGCAATAGCAACAGCTTGAGTATCTATATCTAGTATCTCTTTTTGTTCAACAGCTTCGTCAAGTAATTTTTTAATGCTCCCAATAAAATAATCTGTGTGATAATTAATCATCTCCAAAGCGCCGTTGATTTTATTTAGATCCTGAGTAAATTTCGTAATTTTAGGCCCTACTGCTTCATTCCCAATCTCAATGTATATTTTTAATTTTGATAAAGGAGATTGTACCTCCTGTAATGAAGTGCTGGCCTTTTGGCCTATATTGGTAAGCACTCGATCCAGCGTAGAAATAATCAGATGTTCCTTACTGGGTGCAATTTCGTATAGCGTCCTCAGTGAAACTTTCAATTTTGTAGCAATATCTGACATGGTTAAATTTGAAATACCTTGTTCAAGCAATTCTTCAAATTGTTCAATGACTTGAATGTGTTTGACAGTTAGCTCTGGTAGGGGTTTTAGTTTTCTTGAATTCACGCTAGCCACTTTTATTCCTCTGATTTAATAATCATTAAAACAGCTCCGTAGTCTAACTGGTCATTTTCTTGAACAAAAAGCTCAGCAACAATCCCATTTTCATTGGCTCTCACAATATGATTCATTTTCATGGCTTCAATCATTAGTAAATTGTCACCAGCTTTGACTCGATCCCCCTTGTTTACCCTAAGTTCAATAACTTTTCCTGGCATCGGAGAAATAAGTGAACCCTGTTGCTCCTGTTCTTGGAAAGAGATAAATCTAGGCTGGATTGTAAGGAGTTTATTTCCACCTAAACATTGAACAAGTAATTGATCACCATCCATAGTGACACTTGTTAAAGTTCTAACCCCATCAATTTCTATATCTACCTCTGACTCACTCCAATGATGCACTATTGCCTGCTGTAGTTTGTCCACGGTAAAAGATCCATCACGATTACTTTTATAGTTGATTTCAAGCAATCGACCATCCATCTCAAATGCAATTCTCTGATCTGGAAACCTAGCATTGTTCCATCCAGAAGGCATATTCTCCAAAACAACTGCCTGTGACCTGTTCAATCCTTGGAGCCATAGTGCAGCCGTAATGGCAACAGTTCTGTACTCAGAATCCTCAAGAATTAGAGATCTGGATGGACTGAATTCGTCAATGAAATCCGTTGTGGTATTGCCAAGGATAAATTCTTTATGTCGCAGTATATTGACTAAAAATTCCACATTAGTAATGAATCCACCAAAGTGAGTATTCTCGAGTTCGCTAGCAAGCTTTCTGGCAGCATCCAGTCGGGTTGAACCATGTGCTATTACTTTGGCCAACATAGGGTCAAAATCTGTTCCAATCACCATCCCTGGAGCCACTCCTGAATCCCACCGAATCCCTTCTTTTGGTTTGATTTGGTTGGCAATGAGCTTACCAGTGGATGGAAGAAAATTATTTTCTGGATCTTCAGCATAAATCCTTGCCTCTATGGCATGTCCATCCCAAGTAATGTCTTGCTGGGTGATATTTAATTCCTGGTTTGCTGCGATTAGCAATTGCTGCTCAACGATATCAATCCCGGTTACTTCCTCGGTAACTGGATGTTCAACCTGGAGCCTGGTATTCATTTCCAGAAACCAGAACTTACTGGTTTCATCATCAAATAGAAATTCAACAGTTCCAGCTGATTGGTAATTGATCTTCTTTGCCAAGGAAATAGCTGCATCGCCGAGTTGTTCTCGCAGTGCTGAATCCACTCTAGGAGATGGCGACTCTTCAATAATTTTCTGATGGCGTCTCTGGATTGAACATTCCCGTTCGCCAAGATGGATGATGTTCCCATAATGATCACCTAATATTTGGATCTCGATATGCCTAGATTTTTTGATATAACTTTCAAAAAATACGGTATCGTCACCAAAGGCTTTTTGTGCCTCACTTTGAGCCATCTTGACCGAGTCTGCCAATTCCTTTGCGCTGTTGACAATCCGCATGCCTTTGCCACCGCCTCCAGCTGATGCCTTGATTAATAATGGAAACCCAATCGAATCAATGTCTGATTCAGTCAAAGCAATCGGCAATGTTGGCAGGCCGGCACCCTCTGTGATCGCTTTAGCTTCTAATTTATCACCCATTTTAGAAATAGCACTTGCCGATGGACCAATCCAGATGAGGCCCGATTGTTCTACAGCGCTGGCAAAATCGGCATTTTCTGATAGAAACCCGTAGCCAGGGTGAATGGCCTCTGAGCGCGTCATTATTGCGGCATTTAGGATTGCATCGGCATCAAGATAATTGGTATCTAGTTTTACGCTTTGATCAGCTTGAGTAAGATATGGAGCATTTTTATCTGCTTCAACATACACTGCAACGCATTTAATACCCATTTTCTGGGCACTTCTCATAACGCGGCTGGCAATTTCTCCGCGATTGGCAACAAGAATGGTGGAAAAAACAGTCACAGTCTGAATACCCCATAGGATTGAGCGCCTTCAATGGCTTTGTTTCTGACAACCGACAAACAGAAACCCAGAACGGTTCTGGTATCTCTAGGGTCTATAATCCCATCGTCACTGATTAAACCCGTCGCCGCCAAGGCTAATGATCCCTTTTCTTGAATTTGTTCAACTAACTTTACAATCTTTGCATCTTCTGCTTCATCAAATTCCTCCCCTTTTCTAAAGGCCGCACCCCTTCTGACCAATGACATGACACCAGCTATTTGCTTAGGTCCCATAACAGCAATTTTTGCTGTTGGCCAGATAAAAGTGAATCGGTTGTTATATGCCCGACCTGACATGGCATAGGTCCCAGCTCCATAAGAAGCTCCGATAATAATGGTAATATGTGGGACAGTGGAATTGGAGACCGCATTGATCATTTGCGAACCTGTTTTGATGATACCTTCACTTTCAAAATCTTTACCTACCAGGAAGCCGGTAACATTTTGCAAAAAGATAATTGGAGTATCGATTTGATTACACAACTGGATAAAATGTGCAGCTTTCTGAGATGAATCTGGATAAATTGCTCCATTATTTCCCAAAATACCAACCGGATACCCATGTACCGATGCCCAGCCACAAACCATGGTTGGACCAAAAAGTGGTTTGAATTCCTCAAAACAAGACCCATCAACAAACCTAGCAATGACCTCCCTAATATCAAGAGGTGTTTTAAGATCTTCACCGAGCAATCCCAATAGCTCTTCTGAATCATGAATGGGTTCTTCTGGGATCATTGATGGGGGTGGTCCGGGTTTTCTCCAATTAAGATGCGAGACTACCTCACGACACATCCTTATGGCATCCATTTCATCCTCAGCAAGGTAGTCAGACAAGCCTGATACTTCAGAATGCATTTGAGCACCACCAAGTGTTTCTGAATCGGATTCCTCGCCCGTTGCCATTTTGACCAATGGAGGCCCTGCTAAAAAAACCTTGGATTTTTCTTTAATGAAAATATTGTAATCAGACATACCGGGTTGATAAGCGCCACCTGCGGTGGATGAGCCAAAAACAACACAAACGGTTGGAATTCCCATTTTAGATAACTCAATCGTATCGTAAAAAGTTCTGCCTGTTTCCGCGAAATGACCCAGTCCTATATTGGGCTCACTCTCTTTTGTGGGGTCAACTCTTAGATCGGCACCAGCTGACTCAACAAAACTAATGTAGGGAATATTGTTCTCTCTGGCAATTTCTAATGACCTAACCCACTTCTTGCCAGCATAAGGTGTCAGTGCTCCTGCAAGAACAGATGGGTCATTGCCAAAAATGACACATTCCACCCCAGCAATGACACCAATTCCAGAGACTGCACCCCCACCGATAGTATAGCTGGAGCCGTAAGCTGCCAATGGACTGATTTCAAGAAAAGGTGAATCGGGATCCAAAACATTGGCAATCCTCTCCCTGATTGGCATTTTACCTTTTTTCGCCAATCTCTCATGGTGTGCTTTCCCACCTCCGGCTTCTGCGAGATTCAATAGCTTGTCTATCTCAGCAAGTTTTGCCTTCATCATGTCAGTGTTTTCTACATAGTCCTCAGACCTTGTATCCAAATGAGAAACTAACTGTTGAGCTATGTTTTTGGTTTTCATCGACACATCCTTTTGGTAATATTATAATATAAATATTACCAATAGAATAAATATAAATTTTACTAGCTAAATAAGTTGATTGTAATAAAGCCGATATTCTAATGAAAAAGATAACTGGAGACATTTTGGATGCGGTCCTTGATCTTAATGAAATTCTAGAATCATTGACCGTTAATGAATGGAAATCACCCACTGCTTTTAAAGAATGGACACCTGCAGAAGTAGTAGCCCATTTATTCTATTTTGACCGGATGACCGTCTACTCGGTTAATTCTCCAGATAAATTTAAAGAAGAAGCGAGTTATATGTTTAAAACTTTCAGCGCCCTTCCGAATTCACTCGACAGGGCTGTTGCAGTCAAACAAAGATTGGGGGCAAATGATAGTGAAAGCTTGAGACAACAATGGCACGATTCTGCCTTGGACATGTGTTCGATATTTCAAGTCACTGATCCAGCAAGAAGGTGCACTTGGTTTGGACCTGACATGGGGGCTAGAATGTTCATGACGGCTCGTTTTATGGAAACCTGGTCACACAGCCAAGCAATCTATGATTTGATAGGAAAAGAGAGAGTCTATAAGGATAACATAAAGAACATAGCAACCATTGGAGTCAAAACCTTTGGTTGGACTTATATGAATCGAAAGTTGAAAGTACCCAATCAAATCCCCTTTGTATCCTTATCGTCCCCTTCAGGTATCCAGTGGCAATGGAATGAACCAAATTCGGAAGAATCCATTAAGGGACTTGCAAGTGATTTTTGTCATGTGGTGACACAAACAAGAAATATCGACGATACTGATCTACAGCTTGTGGGAGCAGTCGCCAAACAGTGGATGGGTATGGCACAATGTTTCGCAGGTGATCCTGAAGATCCACCTGCAAAGGGATTGAGAACTAAACAAAAAAGAGGATAAGAAAATGCAATGGACAGAAGAACATGAGAGCATTCGGGAAACGGTTGCTAAATTTATCGATAATGAAATCAATCCCTATGTGGATCAATGGGAAGAAGACGGTATGTTCCCTGCAAAGGAAGTCTTTAAAAAACTAGGTGACCTCGGCATGCTGGGGATTAGCAAGCCCACTGAATTTGGTGGTCTGGGTCTGGATTACTCTTATAGCATTGTTTTTGCAGAAGAGATGGGCCGCATCCATTGCGGAGGTGTCTCCACTGGCATCGGTGTACAAACCGATATGGCAACTCCTGCTTTGGCAAAGTTTGGCAGTGATGAATTGCGGAATGAATTTTTAGTACCAGCCATTGCTGGAGACGCTGTTTGTTCAATTGCAGTCAGTGAGCCACAAGCAGGTTCGGATGTTGCGGGCATCAAAACAAATGCAGTCAAGGATGGTGATGATTATATTATCAATGGCACTAAAATGTGGATTACAAATTCAGTACAAGCCGATCTCCTTTGTGTGTTGGTCAATACCAGTGAAGGTCAACGGCATAAAAATAAATCACTGGTCATCGTTCCATCTAAAACACCAGGTGTTTCAGTGTCTGAGCCTCTAAAAAAGCTAGGCTTGCGTTCTTCAGATACAGCCCAGATATTCTTCGATAATGTTCGAGTGCCACAACGTAACCGTATTGGGAAAGAAGGCATGGGCTTTATCTATCAAATGATACAATTTCAAGAAGAACGCCTTTATGCTGCTGCAGCTACACTCAAAGGCATGGAGGGTAATATTCAGAGTACCATTGAGTATACAAGAGAGCGAGAAACATTTGGTAAACCCATCTTGAAAAACCAAGTGGTGCAGTTTCGTTTGGCAGAGTTACAAACTGAGATTGAAGCCTTGCGTGCACTGACCTACGCTGCGGTTGAAGAATATATCCATGGCAAAGACGTCTTAACCAAAGCTTCAATGGCAAAATTAAAGTCCGGTCGACTTGCTCGCGAAGTCAGCGATAGTTGCTTACAATTTTGGGGAGGAATGGGTTTCATGTGGGACAGTCCACCGGCTCGTTCCTATAGAGACTCAAGATTGGGCTCCATCGGGGGTGGCAGTGATGAGGTGATGCTTGGGATTATTTCTAAACAGATGGGTATCTTGGGTTAATTTGAACTGTCCCCTGATATCACTTTTGACCTACTAGCTAAAGTAACATCGTTGATGCTCAAGTTGGAGCTTATGGTTCAAAATTGGAACCAATTCTACCCAAAGATAAAGTTTCTTCAACAGAACCTTTAAGTTGGACTCGGTGGTGGAAGTATCTGATTCCTAATTTTTCTGGGCTTGTTTTTCAGCCCTTTGCTGTTGCCTAACTTCTTTCCGTTTTTGCCATCTTGACTTTTCTTCCTCAATAACATCCTCACCTGCCTCATCTATTATTTTGCCATCAGTGGGTGTGGATTCATCTGTGTCTTGATTCTGCGTTTGATTCATGATGACTCCAACCATTTCAAGAATTTGCTCATCGGTCATGTTTTGAATGAAAATACGTTGCTCGTCATTCAATGCTGGATCTAATAAAGCTAGATTTCTGACCTTGTCTGCAACAGCTGTTGGGTCTGTCTCATCGATGATCTCATTATCACCAGGTTTAGTAGGTTTAGAAGGAATTAGAGATCCGCCCCCTGAGAGTGATGTTCCCCCAAATACACCGCCTGTATAGAGTCCAATTGCTGCCGAGGTAGCATTTTTAAATACTGATTCTACTGATATTCCTTTATCTTCTTCTACTTCTGAATCCTCGGGAGAGGTATCTTTTTCAGCCTCTTCTGCTTGTTGCTGATCAGTTTTTCGTTGTTGCCTAGCTTCTTTCCGTTTTTGCCGCCGTGATTTTTCTTTATTTGCTTCTTTAGAGCGATTTGAAGATTTGGTGTCAGCCTGTGACGGCATGGACCTAGGCATTACCCCTTCAGCAAAGTAATTTGGAGAATCTTCTATGCATGGAGCTAATGATTCTTCTGATTCAAAACCTATTTCAGTATTATCATAAGCCAAGCTGTACTGTCTAATTGTTCTATATTCAATTGTTTGATCAATCAATTGTAACAACTCTGATAATTCATCATCTTCAATATTTTCGATTTTATTGATCGTTTTATTAACCGCTACTGTATTGTTAGTGATTTTAGATGTGTTGTTCCTTTTTTGATTTAATGACTGGGTTCCAAAAACTTCTGGAATATTGAACACGGATCTGTCTTGTAAGTTTTTTAGGGAATCAGGAACAATCAATGCAGGCACAGAAATACTTTCTTGGTATTCTTGAGGTTCATTACAAGTCTGAACTGAACCTTCAAAGAAACTGCATCCTGACAAAGTAGAAAAAGCCACAACTAATATATGTTTTATTCTCATTGGGGCGTTCATTTATATACTGTTAGTTAGTTCCTACATTATTACAAATTAAAGTTTAGTTCCCTGTTTTTTTTAAGTTATTAAGCACTTCTTAATCAAGATAGTAATCATTCCATTTTTTGAAGTGACAAAGCACTAAGAACAAAAAAGATTGAT
>Ga0209019_1001095_pt1 | contig 13582 bp, 11 predicted proteins | sample METZYME_3_300m_FD_187549 | JGI IMG/M metagenome (GOLD analysis project Ga0209019, IMG submission 187549) | Marine microbial communities from oxygen minimum zone in mesopelagic equatorial Pacific - METZYME_3_300m (SPAdes) (version 2) | ecosystem: Environmental > Aquatic > Marine > Oceanic... | reverse complement strand
CGTTTCCAAGCTCATAACCATCTTCAGACACAGCTTTAATTACTTGTTCTTTATCATTCCAGTCAGTCGTTGTGGCTAATAACCCTAGCTTCTGCAACCCATAATCCCGGAATCGTTTCAGCCAATACATCGTTTTCTCCTTCACAGGCTCAATCGCCCCACAATAGTATGTAATAGTCCGAGATGGAACCGAACTGGAAACTATGGCTAAGAGAGAGCGAGTGAAAAGAGGAGCCATTAGGCTCCTTTTTTTATGCCTGGGAAAAATCAAACTGGCCCGAGACTGGCCCGAAACCCGATTTTTAGTCTTCGCTAAGCTTGAGAATATCTAGAAAGGTGGTGTAAGTGGCTGTATCTACTAAGAAAAAAAGTGGCGTCCCCTAGGGGTTTCGAACCCCTGTTGCCGGGATGAAAACACGGAACTGCCAAATTTTCAGTATGTGAGGGGGTACTGAGGGGGTAGCTAAGTCACTGTAATACATGGTGTATTTGTTTGACCATACGCTGTGGTACTGAGGGAATACTGTGGCATACGCCGCAAATTGGCATAGGATTGGCATAGGCTAACGGTTAGTTCCAATCTAATTAGTTTTCAAAGCAACAGCCAGAGCGCTGGTGTAGGTAGCCAAATCAAAATAGTCTCTCCAGATTTTTATCTTACCATCTGACAGCTGAAAGTAACCAAAGCAAGGAAGGTTAACAGGACTCCCAGCAACTATAGTCTTATCTAGACGCTCAACCATGACCAGGTTTCCGTCTGCCAATAGGCTGATAATTTCCCAGTCTGTACTATCCCACGAACTACTAAACCCCGCGATGAATTGCTCAATATTTTCGCGACCATTTACTGGCCCAGAAGGAATATTGTGATAGGTGCCGTCTTCGGTGAAGTAACTTGCAAGCTCTACTGAATCCAGATTCGACCATGCTGCAATAAACTCTCGAATAATTTGTTCATTTTGTGACATAGGTGGATCCTCTTGCGCGCTCACTTGAATATAAAAAGATAGACAAAGCAGCAAAGTCACAAAACTACGGATGAATTTTTTCAATTGAATTTTCCTTTTTCATAACTGAACAGTTAATAATAAATAAACCTACGATTTAGATTCTTCCGAGGCATCGGAAGAAGATATCATCGACAACCAATTCTTTCTCTCTAATTCCCAATATAATGACGGGCGAAGACCCCCACTCGGTAATTCGCTGCTGATTTCTCCTCGAAAAGTAAATCCAATTCTTTCAAGGAGGCGTGCAGTGCGCACATTATCTAATGCAGCTGTTTCACATATAAGGTCGACACCAATAACCTCAAATAACCAGCGGAAAGCTATTGTCGCTCCAGAACCTCCCTGACCGGTACTTTGTCTATCGTGACGAATTGCGCCGCCAAGTTCACAGGCAGCCCACTGCGGCCAAATTTTAATATCATGATACGCACTGACTTTTCCGCCTTCATCGGTGCTGATCATTAAAAGTCCTTCACCATCTTCACGTTCAAGAAGGTGCCGTTCTATGAAATTTGCGACAGTGTTACGATTGATTTGTTCGGGTAACGTGTAGATTGGAGTTGATATCAATGGGTCCTGCAGGAGGGAAGTTAATGTATTCACATCATTTTCCCGTGCCAGACATGCCAGTTCTGGGATAGTTTCTGCTTTTCTGACTGCATTGCGAATTTGAGATTCTTTCTTTTTACTTGCCTTGTTTCGTGTCAGCGGTATAGCGGTCATAACTCAGTCTAACAAGAATTCGAACTAACTATTGAAAATAGGTTTATGTTCTACCGAATAAAACTCAAGCCATTAAGCTTCTTTTTTATGCCTGAGAAAAAACAAATTGGCATAAAATTGGCATAGAACCCGATTTTTAGCCTTTGCTAACCTTGAGGATATCTAGAAAAGTGTTGTAAGTAGTTGTATCTATTGAGGAAAAAAGTGGCGTCCCCTAGGGGTTTCGAACCCCTGTTGCCGGGATGAAAACCCGGTGTCCTAGGCCTCTAGACGAAGGGGACAGGAATTTAACTGCCAGACAGTCTGGGCAGGAAGCGGGGGATTCTAAGGAGCTTGGCCTATCCAGTCAAGGCTTCCGTTTCTAATTTCATTAGTATCTGAGTCCCATTATCTACTAACTGCATCCCAATCTGAATGTTGATTATAACCCCAATGAATTAAGCCCGAATCCGACTCACATTTAAAAGGGCTAATCTGTGTAAATCTTGACCACATATTTGGACTATGACATGCTCGAATTCTGCCGATAATGTGACAAACTAACTAATATAAAAGTAAGACCCCCTGCCAAAATGCAATTGAAAGAATGATACGACCTTGGATGTTAACTCCAAAAACGGCGGGGCTAGAGAGGATTACTAGGATGAGCAAGAAGAAACCGGGCGATATTGGGACTTCTGAAAATATCACTATCGACCAAAAGCTGATTGATGAAGGGACTGCGCAACTAGCAAGCGAAATTAAAGTGTTGGAGGCATGGCTCGAAGAATTAGAAACCTCCGGTGATAACGATGCCGAAGTAATTGCCACCCGTAAATCCTACAACGATATGCTTCGTAGCCGTAAGGAAATGCTCAATACACTTGAAAGCCAAGCCAAACTGCAAGGGATTTAAGCTGGCTTACTCTCAAACTTACTTAGACATTTCCAGTTCCAAATTGAGTCTTAATGCTGTCAAAAAATCAAGCCGCTACCATGCTTTCCTTACAGTCAAGCATGAATGCGAAGGTCGACCCTAACTGGGTTACAGCTCGATATCCCTACCTACGGGCCGTCGCTATCGAAGGTGCAGAAGCCATTGAGCACCACGGCTGGAAATGGTGGAAGAAGCAAGATAAAGATTTAGCGCAGCTTCAAATGGAATTGGTCGATATCTGGCACTTCATTCTCTCTGAAATTCTCCTGCGTAATGGTCAAAGTCAAGCAGCTCCGTTAAACCATTTACTAAATGCACTAAAGCAGACCAATAACCAGCAACACATTAAATTTGATAACGCAACGTACATTCTAAAAAAGCTCGATCTAATAACAAAGTTAGAACTTTTAATCGCAATTTCAATAGCAAGACGAATTGAGTTAGCTGTATTTGAATCGATTATGCACGACTGCGAACTAAGTTGGACCGAACTGTTCTCTCAATATGTAGGTAAAAACGTTCTCAATATGTTTCGCCAGGATAACGGGTACAAAAATGGCACTTATCAAAAGATTTGGGCGGGACGAGAAGACAACGAACATCTTGTAAAAATCCTAGAATCACTGGATCCTAATGTTCCAAACTACAAGGAGGAAATCTACAGCGCTCTCGTTAGTGCCTATCCAGTTTAACTTTGGCTAAGCGTAATAGGCATTCTCTTTATTAGAGTGGTCAGTAATGTCTCTTACTTCTTTAAGCTGGGGAATATGAGACAGCAAAGCTTTTTCCACACCCTCCTTCAACGTTAGGTCTACCATTCCACAACCTTGGCAGCCGCCGCCAAAACGCAGGACAGCAATGTTGTCCTCAAATATCTCTTCCAATGACACATGCCCACCATGAGCTGCTAATCCGGGATTAATTTCATTGTAAAGTACGTAATTAACACGGTCCTCAATCGGACTGTCATCGGTAATATTAGGCAACCGCGAGTTTGGAGCCTTTATAGTCAGCTGCCCTCCCATAGAATCTTTGGAGAAATCAACTACCGCGTCTTTAAGAAAAGGTATACTATTCTGATCGATGAAGGCTTTGAAGCCTCCATATTGGTTCATTTCATCATCCTCTTTTTCTTCTCCTGGTCGACAAAAAGATATGCAGGTCTCGGCTCGTGGAGTCCCAGCATCCAGGATAAAAATCCGTACGGCAATACCTTCACAATCTTGCTTCTTCAAAAGATCAGTAAGGTATTCTTGGCCGGAGTCAGTGATAGTGACCATAGGAGTTTCTCGTGGTGTCCTTAGCGTGGCGCAATAGTAAACTATTGAGTTTGAAATGAGAATACCTGAGCGTATTGGTCGGTTATTTAACTTGTTGCCCAAAAACGGGTATTTGTTAGAATTGCGAGCTTTTTAAGTCGCTCAAATACAGGTAATAGCGTGAACCCGAGTAAAGAAGAACAAATCCTCCGCGAATTGCTGGAACAACGCATCCTGATTCTAGATGGTGCTATGGGGACTATGATTCAGTCGCATCACCTCGATGAGGCAACTTTCCGTGGCCCGAGATTCGCAACTCATTCCCATGATCTCGCGGGAAACAATGACCTGTTATGCCTTACAAAGCCTGAGTTAATCAAGAATATTCACCGTGCCTACTACCAAGCCGGTGCCGACATCATTGAGACAAATTCCTTTAATTCTACACGCAGCTCACAGGCAGACTATCGACTAGAAGATATTACCTATGAGCTTAATCTGGAAGCGGCAAAACTAGCACGGGAAGTTTGCGACGAAATGATAGCCAATTCTCCAGAAAAACCTCGGTTCGTAGCCGGCGTATTGGGGCCCACTAGTAAAACCGCTTCTATATCTCCTGACGTTAACGACCCAGGGTTTCGTAACACGAGTTACGACGAGCTGGTGGAGGATTATAGCGTTTCCGTCTCCGGATTAATTGATGGTGGCGTCCATATAATATTAATTGAAACAGCATTTGACACTTTGAATGCCAAAGCTGCTATTTTTGCTACACACCGGGTTTTCGAAGAAAAAGAGTCGATACTTCCGGTGATTATTTCTGGCACAATCACTGATGCCAGCGGAAGAACATTGTCCGGTCAAACTGTTGAGGCATTCTGCAATTCAATTGCCCATGCTAAAGCATTAGCTATCGGATTCAACTGTGCAATGGGGGCTGAACAATTGCGGCCTCATATCGCGGAGTGTTCCTCCATAGTGACCAGCTATGTTTCAACCCACCCCAATGCTGGACTACCCAATGAATTTGGCGAATATGATCAGACTCCTGAAGAAATGGCTTCCATCATAGGTGAATTTGCCGAGCAAGGATTTGTTAATATTGTCGGCGGTTGTTGCGGCACAACACCTGACCATATAAGAGCCATCGCTGACAAGGTCAGCACCATTACTCCTCGCAGCCTCCCAAAGATCAAACCAGCATGCAGGTTAAGTGGTCTGGAAGCCTTTAATATTGACGATGAGTCCCTATTCGTAAATATCGGTGAAAGAACCAACATTACAGGCTCAGAGAGATTTTCTCAGCTTATTCGTGAGGAAAATTATGATGAGGCTCTCGATGTTGCCCGCCAGCAAGTTGAAGCAGGTGCGCAAATCATAGATATCAATATGGATGAAGGCATGCTGGATTCAAAAGCTGCGATGGAGACATTTCTAAAACTAATCGCTGCTGAACCGGAAATCAGTAAAGTGCCGCTAATGATAGATTCTTCAAAGTGGGAAATCATTGAGGCGGGGCTCAAATGTTGCCAAGGCAAAACGATAGTAAATTCTATTAGCCTTAAAGAAGGGGAAGAAGATTTCCTTAAAAAAGCGGGCTTCTGTTTGAAGTATGGAGCAGCAGTTGTCGTTATGTCGTTTGACGAAAAAGGCCAGGCAGACACCTTGGCACGTAAAAAGACAATCTGTCAGCGTAGTTACGATCTTCTCGTCGATAGACTTCATTTTCCAGCTACAGATATTTTTTTCGACCCAAACGTTTTCGCCATTGCCACTGGCATAGAGGAACACAACAACTATGCCGTCGATTTCATCAAGTGCTGCCGGTTCATCAAAACTAAATTGCCTGGGGCGTTTGTATCAGGAGGCATCAGCAATGTGTCTTTTTCATTTCGCGGTAATAACGCCATACGGGAAGCTATCCACTCGGTATTTCTTTACCACGCTATCAAGGCAGGATTAGATATGGGGATCGTCAATGCCGGCCAATTAACTGTATACGACGATATTTCCACAGACCTAAAAGAAGCCGCAGAAGCCGTTGTGCTTAATAAAGATCCGAACGCCACTGACCGCCTTATGGAACTTGCTCAATCTGTCAACGGAACAACAAGCCCAGAGCAGGAGGAAACTCTGCCATGGCGCTCAAAGAATGTGGAAGATCGCCTCAGCTATGCGTTAGTGAAGGGTATTACGAAATTCATAGAAGAAGATACTGAAGCTGCCCGACAACAAGTCAGCAACCCTATTGAGGTTATTGAGGGATCCCTGATGCGGGGCATGGATGAAGTTGGCGACCTGTTTAGCAGTGGCAAAATGTTTTTACCACAAGTGGTAAAAAGTGCTCGTGTAATGAAGCAAGCCGTCGCTTACCTACTACCATTTATTGAGGCCGAAAAGGGAACCACAGGAATTCAAAGTAAAGGCAAGATTTTACTAGCTACGGTGAAAGGCGATGTACATGATATTGGTAAGAACATCGTTGGTGTCGTACTCGGCTGCAATAACTATGAAGTAATCGATTTAGGCGTCATGGTCTCTTGTGAAAAAATTCTGGAGGTCGCTCGCAAGGAAAATGTCGATATCATTGGCCTCAGTGGCTTAATAACGCCTTCACTAGAAGAAATGATCCATGTTTCCGAGGAAATGCAACGTCAGGGGTTCAATATTCCCTTATTAATTGGTGGCGCTACCACATCTAAAGCCCATACCGCTGTTAAAATCGAACAGAATTATCACAACGATGCTGCGGTTTATGTACCCGATGCCTCTCGAAGTGTCAGTGTGGTAAGTAACCTGTTAAATGAGGATGCCAAAAGTGAATACTGTGTGCGAGTTCAGAAAGAATACGAATCCATTCGCGAGCGCACCAGTAATAGAAAAAACAAACGGTCACTCCTTGATTACGAAACTGCAAACCGCAATATGCTTGATGTTGGCTGGGATACATTTAGTCCGCGTATGCCTTCCTTTGAAGGCGTACGCGTGTTTAAAGAGTACACACTCGCTGATTTAGTGTCTTACATTGACTGGACCCCATTCTTTGTTACTTGGTCCCTTATAGGCAAATATCCAGCCATTCTCCAAGACGACACGATTGGTAAAGCCGCGACCGAATTGTTCAGGGACGCCCAATCAATGCTTAAGAAAATCATTTCCGAGAAGTTACTAGAGGCACGTGCAGTGATCGGATTCTGGCCTGCAAACCGTCTCGGAGACAATGACGTGCAGGTGTTTCAGCCAGGTCACTCCAGGGAAGCTTTGACTACCCTGTATTTTCTCAGGCAGCAAATTCAAAAAGATAGAAGTTCTGCAAACCTTTGCTTAGCTGATTTTATTGCGCCTGAAGATTGTGCTCATAATGATTATATTGGCGGTTTTGTCGTAACTACCGGGATAGGCACTGAAGAGCTCGCTGCCAAGTATGAAGCCCAGCATAACGACTATGACGCATTACTTGTAAAAGCACTCGCAGACCGGCTTGCGGAAGCGTTTGCGGAGCATATGCATGAACGAGTGCGCAAAGAATTCTGGGCTTATCAACCTGACGAAGCATTTTCCAATGAAGACCTGATCCGCGAAAAATATCAAGGTATCCGTCCAGCACCAGGATATCCTGCTTGCCCTGATCATGCTGAAAAATCAACCCTCTTTAAGCTGCTGGATGCCCAAAATAGTATCGGTGTGGAGCTCACCGAGAGTTTTGCAATGACCCCCGCGGCAACGGTTAGCGGCTACTATTTTTCTCACCCGGAGTCTCGCTATTTTCCAGTAGGCAAAATTACTGAGGAACAAATATCTGATCTGGCAAACCGAAAAGGAACAGAAACAGGACTAATAGCTAAGCTGCTCGCGCCAAATCTCTTAGCATAGGCTATGAAAAATATGATTGCTTTGATTACAATGACGCCCCCTGCTCTCAAGTAGCTTCGACGCATGTATCAATATAACGAATATGATCATCAAATGCTCACTGAGCGAGTCGCACAATTTCGCGATCAAACAAGTCGTTATCTGGACGGCAAACTGACCGAAACTGAATTTTTGCCTTTGCGCCTCCAGAACGGTCTGTATGTTCAACGCCTAGCACCCATGCTAAGAGTAGCTATCCCGTATGGCCTTCTTTCATCCCAGCAACTTCGCAAGCTTGCATTTATTGCCCGACATTACGATAAGGGTTACGGCCATTTCACTACGCGCCAGAATATTCAGTTCAACTGGCTGCAGCTAGAAGATGCCCCCGACATACTGGCTCATCTCGCAGAAGTGGAAATGCATGCAATCCAAACAAGCGGTAATTGCATCAGAAATACCACAACAGATCAGTTTGCTGGAGTTGCCGTTGATGAATTGGAGGATAGTCGTCCCTACTGCGAAATTATTCGTCAATGGTCTACATTCCACCCTGAATTTGCTTATCTACCTAGAAAATTCAAAATAGCCGTGTGCGGCACAGCTGTGGACCAAGCAGCTACCCAGGTTCACGACATTGGAGTTTATCTGGTATCAGGACCTGAGCAGCAAATTGGTTTTAGAATTCTGGCCGGTGGCGGTCTTGGTAGAACCCCCGTAATTGGGCAAGAGATATTCCCCTTTGTAGAAAGAAAACACCTATTAACCGCGCTGGAAGCTATTCTCCGTATTTATAACCGCCAAGGACGACGAGATAATAAGTACAAGGCTCGTATAAAGATACTAGTAAAAGAAATGGGAATTGAAGCTTTTAAAACGAAAGTCATAGAGGAATGGCAACGTATTAAAGATGGATCACAAACCCTAACCGAAAAAGAAATCGAGCGCTGTAAATCTTTCTTTATAGAGCCCTCTTATACCGCAACTCAAGATAACCCTGATACCTTGACCGAAGCGTTACAGAAAGAGCCCCTTTTTCTGAATTGGTACAGACGTAATGTAAAACAGCATAAACGACCCGGTTATGCAATTGCCACCATAGTATTAAAAGAAACTGGTACCGCACCTGGCGATGTAACTGATGCTCAGTTGGAACACATTGCAGATCTATCTGATGAGTACAGCTTTGGCGAAGCCCGGGTTAGTCATCGCCAGAACGTCGTGTTAGCTGATGTGGCACAAGAAAAACTCTACGCTTTATGGCAGCAATTACGAAATCAATCCCTGGCAAGCGAAAATCTGGAATTATTAACAGACATGATTTGCTGTCCGGGTGGGGATTTTTGTGCATTAGCAAATGCTAAATCCATCCCTATAGCAGAATCAATTCAACGTGAATTCAGTAATCATGACCAGCTGCTAGACATCGGTGAAATCACCGTCAATATTTCTGGTTGCATGAATGCTTGCGGACATCATCACGTTGGCAATATAGGTATTCTGGGCGTCGATAAAAAGGGTGAGGAGTTCTATCAGATATCACTTGGTGGATCATCAAAGAACGAAGCAAGCTTATCAAAAGTTCTTGGTCCGGCTTTCGCTGAGGAAGAAATCCCATCTGTAATCAGAACAATTATCGCCGTCTATAAAGATAATCGTATTGATGATGAAAAATTCCTAGGCACCTATCAACGAATCGGCCTCGAACCATTCAAGAGCAAAATTTATGCCAAAGCTGATTAGAAATAAGGAAGTAGAAAATGACCCCTGGACTGTTTTAAAGGAAGCTACTGGACCGGAGGTTCTACAAGCGGTGCTGAACAAAAATTTCATCGTACCAATAAGATTTTGGGAAACCTACAAGTTAGAAATAGAGGGATATTCTGGGCAAATAGCGATCTGGCTGGACAGTGATGAAACAGTGTCTGATATCGGGCCAGAACTGCATAGCTTCCCTCTAATTGCGCTTAACTTTCCTGTGTTCTCAGATGGGCGCTCCTATACAAATGCTCGGGAGCTACGCGGGCACCTGAACTACCAGGGAGAAATACGTGCTATTGGCGACGTCTTAAGAGATCAACTTTTTTACATGTCACGTTGTGGGTTTAATACTTTCGCGATACGCCATGACCAGGATTCTAATGCTTGCATTCAGGCATTATCCGATTTTAGTACGGGCTACCAAGCCTCGACTGTTGAAGCAGAACCTTTGTTCAGGCGCTTCTAATTTGCTGGACTCACCGAATACAGAGGCTATAGCCTATATGTACGTTGTATTTAAAATTCCTGTTTTTTCCCTATAACATTGCTCATCATTCATTCAAGGCAGATTTTGGCTCATTACGCAGATGTTAACGCCGTAGATTTAAAAGGTAACGACCAGTTGCGTCGCCGTGGAGCACTGTCATAAGACTCTCCTCCACTTGATCGAACCCAATCTCAGTGCAAACACGTTCCAGATTGGGTAGGTTCCAGTCGCTAGCCAATTTTTCCCACACCGCTTTTTTTTGTTCCAGCGGCAATTCCACCGAATCTATTCCAAGTAAATTCACACCGCGCAGGATAAAAGGCAATACAGAAGCTTGAAATGCAACCGACTGCACCAAGCCACAGGCAGCGACACTTGTTCCGTAATTAAGTGCTTTGATTACATTAAATAACGTATCCCCACCAACCACATCCACCGCTCCACCCCAGCGCTCTTTTAGTAATGGGCGAGCACTGATCTCACTTAATTCTGATCGATCAATAACTTCTATTGCGCCAAGTTCTTTGAGCAAATTATGACTTGTCGTTTTACCAGTACTGGCTATAACCTGGAAACCTAATTTGTTAAGCAACATAACTGCTACGATTCCAACGCCCCCGCTTGCCCCTGTTACCAGTACATTTCCGCCATCTATTGAAAGGCCATTGGCAATTAGTTTTTCAATACACAGCGCTGCTGTAAAACCCGCAGTGCCGAGAATCATACTGTTACGCATTCCCAATTCTTTCGGGCAGGAGACAACCCAGGCGGCGGGAACACGAACGAACTGTCCAAAACCACCAGCAGTATTCATACCGAGGTCATAACCACTCACGATCACTTCCTCTCCTTCCTGAAAGAGATCAGAGGTGCTCCCTCTCACGATTCCTGCAGAATCAATACCAGGAGTATGAGGGTACTGTCGAGTTACTCCTTTATTCCCATTGGCGGACAATGCATCTTTATAGTTGACTGATGAATAAAAGACTTCAATCAGCACGTCTCCTGCAGGCAAGTCATTTACGTCGCGCTTAATTAGCTCAAATACAAATTTATTTTCGGAAGCCTCACTAATCTGAAGCGCTCTGAATTTTAATGGTTCCATTGGTTTTATTTCTACTCGTAGTTACTGATATTTATCGTCCGCTGATCTTTCAAACCATTTGGAAAAAAGCTTATCTGCAGTGGTTTCAAGAACACGCCCCAGCCTATCTTGTATTGATTTTTTAAACACGTACTCGACTTCGTATACTTCAGCATTATCGCAAGCATCAATGATGCATTCATCGCTAGTCCTAATTTCATCCACCATGTACCGTTCTTTGGCTTGAGTCCCAACCCAAACTTCACCAGTGGCAATTTTATCAATCTCAACGCTTGGGCGGTGGTCTTTAACCCACGCCTTGAAAATCCCATGAATTGTCTCCACATCTTCTTGCACTTTATCACGCCCTTTTTGCGTAATTTCGCCAAATGTCGTTAGTGTCCGTTTAAATTCACCGGCGCTGATCATTTCATAATCGACATCATATTTTTTTAGAACCTTGGAAAAGTTAGGTAACTGGACGATTACACCGATAGAACCAATCAACGCAAAGGGAGCAGCTACAAGCTTATCTGCCAAGCAAGCCATCATGTAGCCACCACTTGCAGCTACTTTATCAACACAAATGGTCAGCGGGATTTTTTCGTTCTTTATCCGCAATAATTGTGATGAAGCTAAACCGTACGCATTAACCATACCACCCGGACTTTCCAGCCTTACTAAAACCTCGTCCCGAGGGTCTGCTATTGACAACACTGCTGTTATTTCCTCACGCAGGGAAGAGATGGCTTCCGCCCCAATATTTCCTTTAAAATTAAGCACATAAAATCTCTTTTTTCTCGTTTCTTCGCTGTCAACCTCTTCAGCCTGCCCCTTTTTGAGCTGTTGTTTTTTCTCCTTACGTTCAGCCTTTGATTCCTTTCGTTCCTTTTTATAAACAAGCTTCAGATAGTCTTTATCAAGAACTTTCTCTCTCAGCGTATCTCGCATTTCTTCGATATGATCATTCAAACGAGTAGCTTTAATACTGCCTTTCTTCCCGGGCTTTTTGTTTTTTTGCCCAGTAACTGCGATTACACTTAAAACAATAATAACGGCCACCACAATAGTGCCAGCTTTAGCTAGAAACATTCCGTATTCAATTAAATATTCCAAACAAATTTCCCCTTTTTTTCAAAACTGGAAAGACCAGCACCAATTTTGCTCTTATTAAAATATATTTTAAAGTAACCCAGCCCTTACTTGCTCGGAGTAGTACTGAATAAGCTCTCCTGCCACGCTTATACCTGGGTGAGGAACATTGGGTAATTGGTCTATGTCATACCAATCTGCTTCTTCTATTTCTTCAGGTTCTGGTTCAATATTTCCAGACTCGTACTCAGCAATGAATCCCAGCATTAATTGAGATGGGAACGGCCAAGACTGACTCTTTATGTATCGGACGTTATTAACGCAGATACCTACTTCTTCTTTGACTTCTCTTAAAACAGTCTCTTCGGCTGTCTCGCCAATTTCAATAAATCCAGCGAGACAGCTGTAAAATCCCGTTCTGAATCGAGCGCTGCGCGCAAGAAGGACTTTACGCCCCCTTACGACCAATACGATGGCACAAGGGTTGATCCGTGGATAGAATTGGTTGCTGCATTTTTGACAACAAACAGCTCTTTCAATCCCGTGATGCTCAGTTGGAGCCCCACAGCTTCCACAGAATTGGTGAGAGCCATACCAGTTAATTATCTGACTAGCTTTGCCAATTACTGAAACATCGCGGTCTTGCTGGACAAAAAGAAGACTTCTAAGGCTTCGGGTTTCAGCTTTTAATTGATCAGCTAGTATCGATGCACCTTGCACGGCTATATATCCACAGGGTTTTTCTTCTACTAACAATAATTGAAAATCATGTAGTAATTGAACATCAAGATGCTCAAAAGTCCACACAAACTGTTCACCTCTTGTTATTACTTGATTACCATTAAAGAGTATAAAGAGATCTGACTCCCGAAGATCATTGGGGTCAAGAAAGTAGCCACGGATAGTCATTTTCTTAAAGTAAACCAGATCAGCAACAGAGACTAGTAGTTGGGTGAGAACCTCGAAAAAACACAGTCGAGCAAAGGGCACATTGATTAATTATAAAATTCAGTGTGCCCAAGCATTTAAAAAATAGGCTCGGAGAAAAAATCCCAGAATAAATACATGATAATTGTGCAAGTAATCAGGGTCGCTAGCATCACTGGCAGACCTTTCCTCATCCACATTCCTGGAGTGATAGCGAGACTGGGATCCCCAGCATCTTTAGCCATTTTTTCTGAAATGGTTACGATGAACACATTGGCCGTAGAGCCTATATGAGTACCGTTGCCACCCATTCCTACACCAGCCGCAAGGCCCCAAAATAAAGGGGTAACATTAATACCTTGCGTTTCCATCCCGGCAATTATTGGAATCATGGCCGCGGTAAATGGAATATTATCGATTGCCGCCGAAAGTATCGCAGCAACCCATAACAGTATAAGTGTTGCTGTGAGT
>Ga0209019_1001093_pt1 | contig 13594 bp, 9 predicted proteins | sample METZYME_3_300m_FD_187549 | JGI IMG/M metagenome (GOLD analysis project Ga0209019, IMG submission 187549) | Marine microbial communities from oxygen minimum zone in mesopelagic equatorial Pacific - METZYME_3_300m (SPAdes) (version 2) | ecosystem: Environmental > Aquatic > Marine > Oceanic | place... | reverse complement strand
GGAGCGTTATCTATTTGGTCAAAATCTGTTGTTTCTGCCAACCCCTTTGATGCCATACATTTGGTAATAGCAGCTGTAAGGGTAGTCTTGCCATGATCAACATGGCCTATCGTTCCCACATTTACGTGTGGCTTCGTTCTTTCAAATTTTGCTTTTGACATAGTTTAAGTATCTCCTTATTGTAATTTTACTAAAAAATCAGGCCCTTACTTTGCCTTGAAATTTTTCAACCATTTGCTCAACAATATATTTCGGCGCTTGAGCATAGTGAGAAAACTGCATTGTAAAAACTGCCCTTCCCTGAGTCATTGATCTTAATTCTGTAGCATATCCAAACATTTCAGACAATGGAACATCAGCATTTAAAACTTGCACACCATTTCTCGGATTCATCCCCTTCACATTTCCACGGCGAGAGGTAATATCTCCCATTACTGATCCCAAATAATCTTCAGGAACAACTACCTCTAGCGCCATAAGAGGCTCAAGCAATGTTGGGGAAGCTTTCTTAGCAGCATCTCTAAGCGCCATAGAACCTGCTATTTTGAATGCAATTTCACTGGAATCAACATCATGAAATGAACCATCAATCAGAGATACCTTAATGTCTTCCAATGGGTACCCGCACACAACACCATTACACATAGAGTCTTTTACTCCTGCCTCAACAGCGGGTATGTACTCTTTGGGAATTTTACCACCAACAATCTTATTTTCAAATTCAAATCCTTTTCCAGCATCATTAGGTTCAATAATAATAACAACATGCCCATACTGGCCCCTGCCACCTGACTGTTTGACAAATCTGCCCTCTTGCTCCACTTTCTTTGTAATACATTCTTTATAGGACACCTGAGGTGAACCAACATGAACAACTACATTAAATTCTCTTTTAAGCCTATCAACAATTATTTCTAAATGTAATTCACCCATTCCTGAAATAATAGTCTGTCCTGTATCTTCATCACTTCTAACAATAAATGTTGGGTCTTCTTCAGCTAATTTTATCAATCCATTGGTAAGTGCATCTTGACCGTCTTTAGTAGCAGGCTCAACAGCAATTGATATTACAGGCTCAGGGAAATCCATAGATTCAAGCAAGATTGGATGATCAACTGAACAGAGCGTATGACCTGTTTTAGTATTTTTCAAACCAACTATTGCAGCTATTTCACCTGTTGTTACCGTTTTTCTCTCTTCTCGCTTATTAGAATGCATCAGCATCAACCGTCCTACTCTCTCTTTTTTACCAGTATTAGGATTTAGAATATGTTCTCCAGTTGAAACTGACCCAGAATACACTCTAAAAAATGTCAGCCTACCAACATAAGGATCGGTCATAATTTTAAAAGCAAGTGCACTGAAATGGTCTTCATCATCAGGCTTTCTTTCAACTTCAAGCGTATTGTCATCAACATCAAATCCTTTTATCCCACCCACATCTAGAGGTGAAGGTAAATAATCAATAACTGCATCCAATGTTCTTTGTACACCTTTGTTCCTAAAAGCAGATCCGCAAAGAGTTGGTATCATAGTACCATCCAATGCAGCTTTCCGAATAGCAACCTTTATTTCTTCCGGAAGAAGTACTTCTCCTTCAAGATATTTTTCTAATAAATGTTCGTCATAAGAGGCAACTTCTTCCAATAAATGCAAGCGCCATTTATCAGCAACCTCCGCCATATCAGCAGGAATTTCGCCATATTCAAAACTAGATCCATCCTCAGAAGTATAAAGAATGGCTTCCATCTTAATTAAATCAATTAACCCAGTAAATATATCCCCAGAACCAATAGGCAATACAATAGGAACAGGATTTGCATTTAGCCTGTCCTTAATCATTTCAATTACCTTAAAAAAATCTGCGCCAGTACGATCCATCTTATTTACAAAAGCAATTCTTGGCACACCATATTTATCAGCCTGTCTCCATACAGTTTCAGATTGTGGCTCAACACCACCAACAGCACAAAATAATGCAATTGCCCCATCCAATACACGGAGAGATCGCTCTACCTCTATTGTAAAATCTACGTGACCTGGAGTATCAATAATATTTACACGATTTCCATTCCAAAAAGCTGTAGTTGCAGCCGAAGTAATGGTTATTCCACGTTCTTTTTCCTGGTCCATCCAATCCATGGTAGCAGCACCATCATGAACTTCACCCAATCTATGGGTTCGTCCCGTATAGTACAGGATACGTTCGGTGGTAGTAGTTTTGCCAGCATCAATATGGGCCATAATGCCAATATTTCGAACATGCTTTAATGGAATATTTTTCATATTATTTATCTAAAGTGGGAGAAAGCTTTATTTGCCTCTGCCATTCTATGAGTATCCTCTTTCTTCTTAACAGCAGAACCATCATTATTAGCTGCTGCCAGTAGTTCCGCAGCCAATCTATCTGCCATAGTCTGACCTTTTCTGGATTTTGAATAACCTATAATCCACCGCATTGCTAAAGCCATTCGACGACCTTCAGATATTTCTATCGGAACCTGATAAGTAGCACCACCAATTCTTTTAGATTTAACTTCAAGAACAGGTGCAACATTTTCTAATGCCTTTTTAAATAATTCAATACCATCGTCAACCTTTCCCTGTTTTTTTATTTTTTCAATACTTTGATAAAATATTTTTTCAGCTAGGCTTTTCTTCCCCTGCTTCATGAGATTATTAATAAACTTCGCAACTATCAAATCTCCATATACAGGATCCGGCAGTATCTCTCTTTTTTCTGGTCTTCTTCTACGCATGAATTAAAAAATGAAATTAATTTTTAGGTTTTTTCGTACCATATCTCGAGCGACTTGTCCTACGCCCCTCTACCCCAGCAGGATCTAGAACACCTCTAATAACATGGTAACGAACTCCAGGCAAATCTTTTACCCTTCCACCCTCAATCATCACAATAGAGTGTTCCTGAAGATTATGACCTTCTCCCGGAATATAGGCTGTTACCTCAAACCCATTTGACAATCGAACACGAGCCACCTTTCTCAAGGCAGAGTTCGGCTTCTTCGGCGTAGTTGTATATACACGAGTACACACCCCTCTTTTTTGAGGACAGGCATCTAAAGCAGGCACCTTATTTTTCTTAAGCTGCTTCTTTCTACCTTTCCTGACAAGTTGGTTTACTGTTGGCATTTGATTCCTAGCATAGCTTGGTAATTTATAAAGTATATAAAATTTAACCCAAGCATTTATTCTGCATTTTTATTATTATATTCTATTGGGAAGTTCAGCGTCTGATTATTAATTATTAAACTAATTGCCCTGCAAGTTCTTCATGCTGATTTTCCTCAACTGGCAACTCAACTTCTTGAATTGCAGATTCTCTTTCTTGCTCACCTGGGTTTGTTACTATTAATCCTCTGTTTTGCAAAGCACCTGTTCCAGCCGGAATTAATCGTCCGATAATTACATTTTCTTTCAATCCCTTGAGATAGTCAGTTTTTCCTTCAACAGCAGCATCAGTGAGTACACGTGTGGTTTCTTGGAAGGAGGCCGCTGAAATAAAACTTTCAGTATTAAGTGAAGCACGCGTAATCCCCAATAAAAGCGGACTAAAGGTCACAGGTTTTGGCTTGGAGATTTTGATTGGTTTTTTTCCAGACTCTTTCAAGTCTTTATTAACATCCTTAATATTAGATGTATAAACCACATCACCCTCTTCATAGTCAGAATCTCCGGAATTCGTAACAACCGCTTTCTTTTTCATCTCTTCATTTGTATTTTGAATTTCAAATCGATTTATACGATCTCCATGAAGGTATAAAGTATCACCTGCATCTTCTACCGTTACCTTCTTCATCATTTGACGAACAATTACCTCAATATGCTTATCGTTTATTGCAACTCCTTGTAGTCGATATACTTCCTGAATAGCATTCACAAGAAATTCCTGTACTTTTGAAGCACCGCCAATTCTCAAAATATCTTTTGGAGAAACGGAGCCTTCACATAATTTATCTCCGGCAAACACCAAGTCTCCTTCGTGCACAAGGATATGTTTACCATAAGGTATTTTATAAATGTTTTCTTTCTCTTTTCCAATTACATGAATTTCACGGATACCACGCTTCACTTTTCCATATTTAATTGTTCCATCAACTTCTGTAATTACAGCAGGGTTCGCAGGGTTTCGAGCTTCAAATAATTCTGCAATCCGAGGAAGACCACCTGTAATATCTCTGGTTTTTCCCGCATCCCTTGGAATTTTAACCAAAATTTGGCCAGCCTTTACTTTATCTCCATCACGAACAACAACGGTAGCTCGAACTGGTAAAATACTAGCACCACCAGAGGCCTCATCTTTTCCCGTACCCTCAATATGAATATGTGGACTTAAATCACGGTTTTTAGATTCCGTAATTACAATCATTTTCTTTCCACTTTCTACTGCTTCTTCAATATATGTCTCACCTTCAATCATGTCTCGGAAATGAATGATTCCGGCCGTTCTTGCTAGAATAACATCTGTATATGGATCCCATGCAAAAAGAGTTTGTCCAACCTTTACTTTTTCACCACTTTCAACAAAAACTTTTGATCCGTAGGGCACTTGCCAATTTGAAATAGAATTACCCTTTTTATCCATTAATTCCATTTTTCCATTTCTCACAGATGCTACCATTACATCATTTCCATTCTCATCCTTAATACCAATTAGATTTAAGCTTTCTGATAACTTAATAGTACCCTCCTTTTTGGCACTTCTATGAGATTGCTCAACAATTCTAGAAGCTGTACCACCAATATGGAATGTTCGAAGGGTTAACTGCGTACCTGGTTCACCGATTGATTGGGCCGCCATAATTCCAACGGCATCACCAATACGAGGCTCTTTATGAGAGGCCAAATTTAATCCATAGCAACACATACATACACCATGTGGTGCTTCACAGGTAAGTACTGACCGCACTTTTACTTGATACACATTGCCTTTAGAAATTAAATCAACTGTTTTTTCATCAAGCAGCGTACCTTTCTTGGCAAATTTAGTATTATCTATTGGGTCAACTATATCTTCTAATATATATCTTCCAACAATCCGCTCTTCAAGGGATTCAATAATTTCTTCACCTTCTTTTAAATCTTCAAGCATAGTGCCCTGAACGGTCTTGCAATCTTCCATTGTTATTGTTACATCTTGAGCAACGTCAACCAATCTACGAGTTAAATATCCCGCATCTGCAGTTTTAAGGGCTGTATCTGCCAAACCCTTTCTAGCTCCATGCGTAGAAATAAAATACTCAAAAGCTGACAATCCTTCTTTGAAGTTTGATTTGATAGGATTTTCAATGATTTCGCCAGATGCTCCAACCATGGATTTTTTTGGTTTCGCCATCAATCCACGCATACCAGCGAGCTGTTTTATTTGGTCTTGACTTCCTCTCGCACCAGAATCTGCCATCATGAATAAAGGATTAAACCCCTGATCATCATTTTCTAATTCTTTGAACATTTCATTAGCAACATCACTAGTAGCATGTGTCCAAATGTCAATAACCTTATTATATCGCTCACCCTCCGTTAAAACATGTCGATCAAATTTCCCTTGAATTTCTTCAACCTTTTTTTGAGCGGCATCTAATATTTCACCTTTTTTATCGGGAATATGAATATCATTAATTGCAATTGAAATTCCACTTTTAAATGCAAACTCAAATCCCAAATCTTTTAAATCATCTAAAAATGAAATAGTCTGGTAATTACCAGCCTTTTTATAACACTGTCCAATTATATTGGTAAGTATTTTTTTATTCATCGTTTTATTTATATAAGGCATCTCCTTGGGTAATTTTTCATTAAAAATTATTCTTCCCAATGTGGTATCATTTATCCAGTCGCCTTCCAACCTAAAACTTACATAGGCATGAAGTGAAACTTCCTGATTTGAAAATGCCAATTCAGCCTCATGAAAGGATCCAAATTTTGTTCCCTCACCTAAATCCCCAGATCTTGGACGGGTTAAAAAATAGCACCCTAGTACCATATCCTGAGATGGAATTGCAATAGGACTTCCAGTTGCAGGATGAAGAATATTGTGACTTGACAACATTAATAGCCATGCTTCCATTTTAGCTTCAGCTGACAATGGCACATGCACTGCCATTTGATCTCCATCAAAATCTGCATTAAAAGCTGCACAAACTAACGGATGCAGTCGAATAGCCTTTCCTTCAATCAATACTGGCTGAAAAGCCTGAACACCTAATCTATGCAGTGTTGGAGCACGATTTAATAATACGGGGTGATCTTTAACGGCATTTTCAAGCACCTTATAAACTTCAGGAGCCTTTGTTTCAACCAACATTTTTGCACTTCTAGGCGTTCGAGAATAACCAACTTTTATTAATTCATAAATTACATGTGGCTTAAATAATTCCATCGCCATTTCTTTTGGTATGCCACATTCATGCAATTTCAATTCAGGCCCAACAACGATCACAGACCTTCCGGAATAGTCAACACGTTTGCCCAATAAGTTTTGACGGAACCGGCCAGACTTACCTTTAAGTGAATCACTCAAAGATTTTAGCGGTCTTCTAGTTCCACTTCTCACAGCAGATTTCATTCTACTATTATCAATTAATGCATCCACAGACTCTTGCAGCATACGTTTTTCATTTCTAAGAATTACATCTGGCGCTTTAATTTCCATGAGCTGTTTTAGACGATTATTTCGTATAATTACACGTCTATACAAATCGTTCAAATCTGAAGCCGCAAACCGACCGCCATCTAATGGTACTAGCGGACGTAATTCAGGAGGAATTACCGGCAATACACTTAATACCATCCATTCTGGTTTATTATAAATCTTCTTTTCAATTCGTGGATCAAACTTTTTAAGAATCCTTAAACGTTTAAGTGCCACTTCTGTTTTCTGAACTGATGTTTTACTTTTTACAACTTCTAAAAGTTCATTTATTTTTCCCACTACATCCAAATCGCGCAATAAACGAAGCACTGCCTCACCACCCATTTCTGCTTCGAAATATCTATCTTCATCACGATCATCTTCAGAAACTACGTCTATTCCAAATTCCTGCTCAAGCTTTAAATAATCTTCCTCTTCTAAAAGCTCACCATATTCCCTGCCAGACGCACCTGGATTAAGAATAACAAATTTTTCAAAATATACAATCTGCTCTAACTGTTTAGTAGTATATCCCAAAAGGTAGCTGATTTTACTTGGGATTGACCTAAGATACCAGATATGAATTACCGGAACAGCCAATGTTATATGACCAATTCTATCTCGTCGAACAGATTTTCTGGTGACTTCAACACCACAACGATCACAGACTATACCACGATATCTGATTCTTTTATATTTTCCACAATGGCATTCCCAGTCTTTTGTAGGACCAAATATTTTTTCACAAAACAGGCCATCTTTTTCCGGCTTATATGATCTGTAATTTATAGTTTCGGGCTTAAGAGTTTCGCCGAACGATCTATCTAAAATTTCCTCTGGAGACAGCAATCCGACAGTAATAGTGCTAAAAGATTGCGATAGTCTTGAGGTTGGCTTATTTGAAAATAACAATTTTATCTCCTTCGGTTAGTTCAATAATACGTTTAGCCCTAATCCTTCTAGCTCTTTTACTAAAACATTAAAAGATTCAGGAATACTTGATTCAGGCGTATTTTTTCCGCGAACCAGCGAATTATACAGCTTTGTTCGCCCATCCACATCATCTGATTTTGTAGTTAATATTTCTTGAAGCGTATGAGCGGCACCATATGCCTCTAAAGCCCATACTTCCATCTCTCCAAATCGTTGACCACCAGCCTGAGCCTTACCACCCAAAGGCTGCTGTGTAATAAGTGAATATGGACCTGTAGCACGTGCATGCATTTTATCATCCACCAAATGCGATAATTTTAGCATATAAATAACTCCAACTGTTACAGGTGAAGCAATTTTTTCACCTGTTCTACCATCCCATAAATCAACCTTACCAGTTTCTGATAAACCAGCAGATTGTAACTCGCTTATCACATCTTCATGATTCGCACCATTAAATACAGGCGTTTTATATTTTTTCCCTAGTTTTTGACCTGCCCAACCCAACATTGTTTCATATAGCTGACCCAAGTTCATTCGAGAAGGCACACCAAGCGGATTTAGAATAATATCAACCGGAGTTCCATCTTCAGTGAAGGGCATATCTTCTTCAGGCACAATGATAGATACAATACCCTTATTTCCATGGCGCCCTGACACTTTATCACCGATTGAGATTTTTCGTTTTTGAGCAATATAAACTTTAGCAAGCTTCATGACACCCTGCTGCAATTCATCACCTACTCTCAATTTGAAAATTTCTTTTTCTAAACGCTCTTCTAGTTGTCTCAAATTTCTACGGTAGTTCTGCCATATTTTGAGAATTTTATTCCAAATTATGGGATTTTCTACCCATGGAGATTTTAAAGAAAGCGTTTCATAATCAAGCTTCTTAATTCGAGATGGCGTGAGTAAAGTCTTCGCTTTAATAAGAGTCCGGTTTGTAGTGGCATCTCTCATTCCTCCAGAGATTTGCTCTGACAATTGAGTTTTTAACAACTCATCTCTTTTTTCCATCAGCTCAACCCTGTCTTTTCGTGCATTTCTCTGCAATACTCGAATCTGCTGCTTTTCTTCATCCCTGATTGCAATACTTTTTCTCTCAAAGAGCTGCGTATCAACAACAACACCATGTACACCCGAATCACAGCGTTTTGAGGCATCTTTAACATCACCAGCCTTCTCACCAAAAATTGCACGAAGTAATTTTTCTTCAGGCGTTGGATCTGTTTCACCTTTTGGCGTTACTTTTCCAACCAAGATGTCCCCCGGATGGACTTCTGCACCAATGCGAACAATTCCCCGAGCATCTAAATTTCGCGTTGCCTCTTCACTTACATTTGGAATTTCGTTGGTAAGCTCTTCCTCGCCTCTCTTTGTATCCCTAATTTCAACTTCAAATTCCTTCATGTGAGTTGAAGTGAGGGTATCATGCTTTACCAAATTTTCGTTGATAATGATAGCATCCTCGAAATTATATCCACGCCAAGGCATAAAAGCAACTTTTAGATTTCTTCCCAAAGCCAAAACACCATCCTTAGTTGAATGACCATCTGCAATAATCTGACCTTTTTTAATTTTCTGTCCCAAGCTCACAATTGGCCGCTGATTAATACAGGTATTCTGATTTGTCCGTAGAAGTTTTTTCAACTTAAATACTTTCAAATTCTCATCAGGAACTAATTCTAATTCAGCTGGCTGACCTGATGAACGAATGGTTATTTCGTTCGCATCAACACTTTCAATTGTACCATCGCAAGAAGAAACCATGGTTGCCCTCGAATCCAACGCCACTCGATCCTCCATTCCTGTACCAACAATTGGTGGATCTGGATTAAGTAGTGGAACCGATTGTCTCATCATGTTTGATCCCATTAATGCACGGTTTGCGTCATCATTTTCAAGGAAAGGGATTAGAGCCGCAGATATACTCACAATTTGATTGGGAGAAATATCTCTATAGTTCACAGAATCAGATGAAACAAGGGGAAAGTCCTCACCATTTCTTACACGAATAATATCTGCTACGAATTTACCCTTTTTAACCGCCTCTGTAGCTTGCGCAATATAGGCGCGCATTTCTTCATCCGGTGATAAAAATACTATATCTTCAGAAAATGAATACTTTCCAGCACCTTTCTGAATTATTTTTTGATAAGGAGATTCAATGAATCCCAACTTATTCACTACAGCGTGAGTTGCCAATGAGTTGATAAGTCCAATATTGGGACCTTCAGGAGTTTCAATTGGACATAGACGTCCATAATGAGTATAATGCACATCTCTAACCTCAAAGCCGGCACGCTCTCTAGATAGTCCACCAGGGCCAAGTGAAGAAATTCTCCGCTTATGGGTAATTTCAGCCAATGGATTTGTTTGATCCATAAACTGAGAAAGCTGACTCGTTCCAAAAAATGTATTTAAAACAGTAGTAACAATTCGTGAATTTACTAAATCTTGAGGAGTAAGGCTTTCTGCCTCCCTTTGATTCATTTTTTCCCGAATGTTTCTATGCATTCTACTCAGTGCAATATTAAACTGATTCGCAAGCTGCTCACCAACCGTTCTCACACGACGATTACCCAAGTGATCAATATCATCTGAACCTCTTTCACCTTTTCTCATGAGAATCAAATAATTAAATACCTGAATAAAATCATCACGAGTTAATATCGGTTCATCAATAGGTGCATCAAGATCAAACTTTTTATTTATTCGATATCGCCCTACAGCACCAAGATCATATTTCTTGGTAGAGAAAAACATTTTTTCGATGAACTTCTGCGCAATCCCTACAGATGGAGCCTCTCCCGTCCTAAGATGTTGGTATAATAATTTTAAAGCCTCATCTGATGACTTTGTAGGATCTTTTTCCATCGTGTTTTTCAGCATCTGAACTTCTAAAGATTCTTCTTTTTTTGCAACAGTCAATTCTGAGATACCGATTTTTTTCCATTCATCAAGACGCTTTTCGGTTATTACAACTCCTGTTTCCGCAACTACTTCACCTGTACTTTTATCTACAATATCTTCTAGCAACGTTTTATTTAATAGATTTTTCTTACTACTTATTTTATATGATTTAGCTAACTCAAAAGCCTCGAGAATCTCTCTGTTTGTTGAAAACCCTATAGCGCGCAATAGCAAGGTAGCTGGGAATTTTCGACGGCGATCAATAATTGCATAAATACAATCATAAATATCAGTAGTAAAATCTACCCAAGAACCTCTGAATGGAATAATCCGAGCCTGAAATAATTTTGTACCATTGGGGTGAAAATTTTGATCAAAAAATACGCCAGGACTACGCTGTAGCTGACTCACAATTACTCTTTCTGCACCATTAATAATAAAGGTGCCGCTTTCTGTCATATATGGAATATTACCAAAGAATACATCCTGCTCAATACTCTGAACATATTTACTTCGATCATTTTCATCAGTAATATTTAAAATAAAACGAACTTTTAGAGGAACTGATAAAGATATTCTGCGCTCTAAGCACTCTTTTTCAGTATATTTCGGCAAGCCTAAATAATAGTGCTTGTATTCTAATATATAATCATTACGAGCATCCTCAACAGGAAACATGTTTTTAAATACTGCCTCAAGACCTTTATTTTCCCGCTTTTCTGGCAAGATATCTTCTTGTAGAAAACTTTCCCAAGAAGCTAATTGAATTCCTAGAAGATCGGGTATGGGTATTTTAGGTTGAAATTTTGAAAAATCATGGCGTACACCATTTTTCATTGCAGTGTCAACACTCAAAGTAGATTACCTCCGTTTAGAATAGAAATTATTGATGAAGCTTAATTAAAGTAGTGTTTCTACTTTAAAGTAACTGTAGCGCCAGCTTCTTCTAATTGTTTTTTTATTTCTTCTGCCTCATCTTTGGATACAGCTTCCTTAACCATAGACGGCGCATTATCTGCCAATTCTTTTGCTTCTTTTAAGCCAAGAGATGTGATAGTACGAACAACCTTTATTACATTGATTTTCTTTTCACCAACGCCAGTCAACTCTATATCAAATTCTGTTTTTTCTTCAGCTGCATCTGCACTCCCTGCAGCTGGAGCTGCACCACCTGCAATTGCAACAGGGGCTGCCGCTGTTACTCCAAACTTATCTTCGATTTCCTTAATAAGTTCGGATATTTCTAACATATTTGCATTTTCCAAATATACCAACACATCTTCTCTTTTAATGTCTGCCATTTTCTTTTATCTCCTGATTACGATATTAAGATTTATTTTCTTTTAAACTTGTTAACACTCCTGAAAGTTTTGACATAGCACCACTCAAGACACCAACTAATTTGCCCATTGGTTGATTTATTGTTCCAACAAACATTGACAGCAATACATCACGGGAAGGGAGGTCTGCCAACTCTTTGTATTTTTCTGCGCTGAATATTTCACCTTCAAATACCATTCCAACAACTTCCAAAGTTGAATTCTTATTTTCTTTTTCAAAATTACGAATCACACGAGCTGGAGCTGTAGGATCACCAGCCACATAAGCTATCCCTATTTGACCTGAAAGCAATCCATCTAATTTGTTTTCAAATCCCGCATTATTTGCAGCAATTTTTGTAAGAGTATTCTTTGAAACAAAATAGGATACTTCATTTTCCCTAAACTGTTTACGCAACTCAGTTGCCTGAGCAACATTCATTCCAGAATACTTGGTGAAATAAATGCCAGAGGAATTCTGAAACTTTTGCGTTAAATCATTTATGATTTCGGTTTTTTGTGGAGTTGACATTCGTAATTTCCTATCCTGAAATACTCGATCTATCTAATTTAATACCTGGGCCCATAGTAGAAGTCATGGTTATTTTTTTCATATAGAGACCCTTTGCCGCCTGAGGCCTAGCTTTCAATATTGCACCAAGAAATACCTTAGCGTTTTCTACAATTTTTTCCTTAGAAAAGGATACCTTTCCAATACTGTTATGGATTATTCCATTTTTTTCCACTCTAAATTCTATCTTGCCGGCCTTTACTTCAGTTACAGCTTTTGCGATGTCTTTAGTCACTGTTCCAATTTTAGGATTAGGCATCAGGCCTCTTGGGCCAAGTATTTTTCCCAGCTTACCAACTTCAGCCATCATATCAGGCGCAGCAACTACAACATCTATATCAGTCCAACCACCTTTAACCTTTTCCACCATATCATCTGCACCAACAAAATCAGCCCCGGAATTCCTAGCTTCTTCAGCCAAATCATCTCTTGCAAAAACCAATACTTTTATATCTTTTCCAATACCATTTGGCAGTGCAACCGTTCCACGCACAATCTGATCCGCATGCTTGGGATCAACGCCCAAATTGATGGCAAGCTCAACCGACTCATCAAACTTTGGATGACTAAAATTTACCAACAATTCAGCAGCAGCTTCCAAGCTATATTCTTTTTCCCGGTTAATTTTCTCAAAATTACTATTATATCTCTTTGAATGTCCCAAAATTTATCCCTTTACTACGATGCCCATACTTCTTGCAGTGCCAGCAATCATTCGCACAGCAGATTCCACATCTGATGCATTTAAGTCAGGCATTTTAATTTCTGCGATTTGTTTTAATTGAGCATTGGTTACTGTTCCAATTTTTTCTCTATTAGGTTCACCCGAACCTTTTTGAATACCAAGTGCCTCTAGCAGCAACGATGCTGCAGGCGGAGTTTTTGTAATAAATGTAAATGATCTATCTGCAAATACTGTAATTTCAACCGGTATTAATTTACCCGCTTGCTCCTGGGTCTTTGCGTTAAATGCCTTGCAAAATTCCATAATATTTACACCATGCTGTCCCAAAGCAGGGCCAACCGGCGGTGCAGGGTTAGCTTTTCCTGCAGGTATTTGAAGCTTAATAAATCCTATTACTTTTTTTGCCATATTTTTTTTATTTCTCTATTTCTACTTGGAAAAAATCTAACTCAATAGGCGTTGGTCTTCCAAAAATTGAAACCGTTACCTTTACTTTTTGTTTATCCTCATTAAGGCTTTCCACA
>Ga0209019_1001092_pt1 | contig 13595 bp, 10 predicted proteins | sample METZYME_3_300m_FD_187549 | JGI IMG/M metagenome (GOLD analysis project Ga0209019, IMG submission 187549) | Marine microbial communities from oxygen minimum zone in mesopelagic equatorial Pacific - METZYME_3_300m (SPAdes) (version 2) | ecosystem: Environmental > Aquatic > Marine > Oceanic... | reverse complement strand
TGCAGACTGACCGCATCTTCCCTTACTTTATTGTGACCCATTTACCAAGCGGAGTCGTCGGACTGGTCGTAGCCGCAATTTTCGCAGCCGCAATGTCAACATTGTCTTCGTCGCTTAACTCTTCATCTGCTGCAACACTAGGAGACTTTTACATTCCACTCACAAAACATCTCCGTGATGCTGGCCACTATCTCCGCGTCTCGCGTTGGACCACCGTCTTCTGGGCTTCCGCTCAGATTAGTGTAGCTTTGCTAGCCATCAAGTTATCTACCCGCGTCATTGACGAAGTACTTGGCGTCGCCTCATTCACAAATGGCATTATTCTTGGCATATTTTTTCTTGGAACTTTCACCCAAGTTGGCCAAAGAGCCGCTGCTCTAGGAATTGCCTCTGGCGTTTCCATCATGATTGCGGTGTGGAGTTTTACAGCTATTTCCTGGCAGTGGTACGTTTTGATAGGGTCGATTACGACGCTCATGATTGGATGGATGTCAGGCCTAATGTTGGGCAATTACGACCGGCGAAACCTCTCGGGTGAAAACTCTGTATGAATAGATTCGACCGAGCACGGTCAATCCTGAACGACGGCGTGCGGATGAAAGCGTTTCCAGCTGCGGTAATTGAAGTAGGAACTGCTGACACTGTTCTCTGGCACGAAGCATTCGGTCATTGCACCTACGACACAGATACTCCGGCAACCGATTCAGAAACCATTTTTGATTTGGCTTCTTTAACAAAGGTCATAGCCACCACGACCCTCCTGATGGGTCTCCAAGAAGCCAGCAAGATCCATACAAATGAACAAGTTTCGTTACGATTATCCAGGTGGACTAACAACGATCGAAGCGCCGTTACGATCAGTGATCTGATGGATCATTCAAGTGGTTTATTAGCCCACGAACCTCTCTACCACACCTGTGCAGGACGAAAGGAATTTGAGGAAGCCATTTGCGATTTGCCACTCGAATATGCTCCCCGCTCGCAGTCAATCTACAGCGATCTAGGTTTTATTCTTCTTGGCTTCCTTATTGAAGATGTCGGAGGCCAGAGCCTCGCAGATCAATTTATGGCCTTCACCAAACGGGCAGACCTTAACGACCTACGTTACGATCCACCAGACACTTGGCGAAGTCGGATCGCTCCAAGCGGATTCAGCCAGTGGAGAAATCGACTTCTGCATGCAGAAGTCAACGATGACAACGCCTGGGCGCTAGGCAGTGCTGCAGGACATTCTGGATTGTTCGGTTCTGCAACGGCTGTAGGCAAGTTCGCCCGCCTCATGCTCCAAGGATACGAATCTGAAACAGTGTTTGGGCGAACCGAAACGGTTCGAGCATTCACTACCCGGAGTGGGGTGCCAAACAGTTCGCGCGCCCTCGGCTGGGATAGGATGCTTCCGACCTCGTCCTGCGGAACGCGAATGTCCCCTTCCTCTATTGGCCATACAGGGTTTACCGGCACATCGCTCTGGATCGATCCTGCGATAGACCTTTACATCGTCCTACTCGCAAATCGTCTTTACCCAACCACTAACAACGCTCACACAGCAATCCAAACGATACGACCCCTGTTGCACGACGCCGTAATCGAGGATTGGCTAACCGAGTCATCAAGAAACCATGGCACTCACAATTCTTGATTGGTTCATTATTGCTCTGTATTTCTTTGTGATATTGGCCGTCGGATTCGCCTACTATCGGCGTGCCAGCACTGATGTCGGGCAGTTCTTTCTTTCAGGTCGATCGTTACCGTGGTGGCTCGCAGGAACTTCCATGGTGGCTACAACGTTTGCTGCTGATACTCCATTGGCTGTCTCAGGGATTGTGGCTCGAGATGGAATTGCTGGTAATTGGATATGGTGGAACGCAGCATTAGGCAGCACCCTTGCCGTTTTCTTTTTCGCAAGACTATGGCGACGCGCCGGCATCGTCACAGATGTTGAATTCGCAGAACTTCGTTATACGGGTCGAGCAGCAGCTTTTCTTAGAGGCTTTCGAGCATTGTACCTAGGACTACCAGTCAACTTTCTCATCATGGGCTGGGTTAATCTCGCTATGGCGAAAATCCTTCTAGTCACGCTCGGATGGGACCGACTGACTGCCGTGCTTGTGAGTTTAGCATTCACCGGCATCTACACTTCTCTGTCAGGACTATGGGGAGTCGTTGTTACAGACTTCATCCAATTTACATTGGCAATGATCTGCACGATTGCCCTTGCCTGGTTCGCCTTACGATTGCCAGAAGTGGGTGGAATCGATGGTCTCCAAGCAGCTCTTCCAGAATCTACCTTTAGATTCCTTCCTACAATCGGAACAAATGGCATAGACGCTGCACAGACTATCGCCTTACCGCTAGCATCTTTCATCGCTTTCCTTGGTGTTCAATGGTGGGCAAGTTGGTATCCAGGTTCAGAACCTGGCGGTGGTGGCTACGTTGCACAGCGCATGATGTCAACGCAAAACGAACGCCACTCCCTCATCGCCACCCTTTGGTTTACAGTCGCCCACTACTGCCTACGTCCGTGGCCGTGGATTCTTGTCGGACTGGCATCACTCGTGCTGTATCCGGACATCACTGACCGCGAAGCTGGGTACGTAATGGTGATTCGTGATCACGTGCCTGCTGGGTGGCGCGGCTTGATACTTGCTGGTTTCTTTGCGGCCTATATGTCAACGATCGGCACTCAACTCAATTGGGGCTGCTCCTACGTGATCAATGATTTCTATCGGCGATTCATCAAATCCAATGCATCACAGGCGCATTACGTTCGAGCTTCGAGGCTCACCACCCTGTTATTGATGATACTGGGAGGCATAGTGACCTTCTATCTTGAAAGCATTCGCCAGGCCTGGGAATTTATTCTTGAATCTGGCGCCGGAATTGGTTTAGTGCTGATTCTCCGGTGGTATTGGTGGCGGGTAAACGCCTGGTCAGAAATTGCCGCGATGGTAGCACCCGCAATCGGTTTCGCATACTTAAAACTATTTACAAATATTGTCTTCCCGAACAGTTTGTTTTACTTGGTCACCTGGACCACAGCGTGCTGGCTGTTGGTCACGTATCTGACGCAACCAGAACCTTTATCCCATCTAACAGCATTCTATAGACGCGTACAACCCAGTGGACCAGGCTGGCGACACATAACCGACGCGGCGCATCTTCCTGCACCCGAGCCGATTACACCAATGCTAATCAACTGGATAGCGGGATGGATACTCGTTTACGCGACACTGTTCGGCGTGGGCACGATTCTCCTTACCTCGGTCATCGCGGCAACACCTTATGCTCTTGTGGCGACTATTGCAGCCGTCATAATTAACAGAAATCTATCCAAGCAAGGTTGGAGTAAGCGAAGCCTCTAACGAATGCAGGTCACACCCGAAGAACCTTAACGTTCCAAAGAATTTAAAGCGTGAAGAGCCCTCAAAACTACTGTGTTTTAGACTCTTGATAGTTGTCGTATGGCAGGCGATGTGCTACATTCGCATCACATTGCAGCTAGAAGCATTCTAAACACACTTATTACACACATAGGAGGACGGCAATGCCAATGGAAGCGCTCGGCTTAATCGAAACCAAAGGACTTGTGGGATCGATCGAAGCCGCTGACGCCATGGTCAAGGCAGCGAATGTCATCTTGATCGGCAAAGAGTACATTGGCGCTGGATATGTGACCGTCATGGTGCGCGGCGATGTCGGAGCCGTTAAGGCAGCGACGGATGCCGGAGCAGCAGCAGCAAGACGAGTTGGCGAACTTGTTTCGGTGCACGTCATTCCTCGCCCACACAACGAAGTTGAAAAATATCTGCCTAAGTCCCCGACAAAATAGCCGCTGACCGTGAGTAATATCAGTAGCTGGGGATAACGCGCCGAGTAACGATAACCCAAACGTTTGTTTGAGCCTAAGGACGATCGATGGCGGAAGCGACAAAAGATCGCGATCTAACCTCGATCCAAGAGGCTCGAGTGTTGGCACATCGCGCTAAGCAAGCACAGGTAAAACTCGCTGAGCTGTCTCAGGAACGAGTCGATGCCATAGTTGACGCTATGGCTTCAACAGCTACGCATCATGCAGAAGATTCGGCAAAGGCTGCTGTCGATGAAACTGGTTACGGTGTGGTGGCTGACAAACTACAAAAAAATCTTTTCGCAGCAGTCCGGATACATAATTTTATTCGTCCACTCCGGACTGTCGGCATAATTCGGCGACTGGAAAAACAAAAAATCATTGAAATCGCTGAGCCTTTTGGTGTCGTAGCAGCCGTTATCCCCTCTACAAATCCAACGTCCACTACAATCTATAAACTTCTGATCGCAATGAAAGCCCGTTGTGCTGTCGTGTTAAGCCCCCATCCGGCAGCAGTCCGCTGCATCACCGACATAGCAGAACGTATGGCAAAAGCGGCCCAACGTGCCGGTGCACCGGACGATGCCATTAATGTCATGCGAACTGTGACAATCGAGGGCACGCAGGAATTAATGAAGCATCGAGACGTCGCGGTTATCCTCGCAACTGGAGGAATGGGGCTCGTGCGTGCCGCCTACAGCGCTGGAAAGCCTGCTTACGGTGTCGGTCCAGGTAACGCTCCCGCCTACATTGAGAGTTCGGCGGACATTCCGAAAGCCGTCCGAGATATCACGCTTGGTAAAACATTCGACAATGGAGTGCTCTGTTCAGCAGAGAATTCAGTGGTTGCCGACCACAGTATTGCAGATACCGTGAAAGAGGAATTTAGATCACAAGGTGGTTATTTTCTAACACCCAGCCAAATTAGTGCTTTAAGTAGCACCTTGATTACGACACAGCGTCTTCCGAATCCAGACCTTGTCGGAAAGTCTGCAACTCAGATAGCAAAAGCTGCGAACATCGACGTGCCGGATGGGACTCAAATACTGATTGCCCCTCTCGAGGGCGTAGGTCGAGACTATCCGCTCTCAATGGAAAAACTATGCCCAGTTCTTTCCTTCTATGTTGTTCGAGACTGGAGAGAGGCTTGTGAACGATGTAACCAGATTCTAGCCTACGGTGGTATGGGCCACACGATGTCAATTCACTCACAAAACGACGAAATTATCCTGCAGTTCGGTCTGAAGAAACCTGCCTTCAGGATTGTTGTCAATACACCAACGACACACGGTTCGACCGGCCTTAGCACTGGCCTTGATCCGGCAATGACGTTAGGATGCGGTGGCTACGGTGGTAATATCACTTCCGACAACATTTCTCCAATTCATTTGCTAAACATTAAACGCTTAGCTTATGAGACCACTTCTGCACATGCAAAGATCGCTACCACGCCAATCGTTGAAGATTCTCGAATGGAACCGATTCCAGGTCCGCAGGCAGGAGGCAGTGTGAATCTCGGCAACCGGATCGATCAATTTCTCGCCACGAGAGGATATGGTCCTCTTGTCAAGGAAGACCATCAGGCCTCGATATCTACAAGTCCTCACACACTTCCGAGCCTCTCACCCCCTGTAATCGAACTGGATGCCGTACCATTTGTCTGCGAACAAGATGTCCGTGATGCGATCAAGGAAGGTCAGAAAATAAGCATTAATGCAAAAACCATCGTGACACCGGCAGCCAATGATCTTGCAAGTGAGCACTCAATCTTCATTCGACGCGATTGAAACCCAAGCCAACTGAATTTCATATTTATTAAAAAGTACTAAAGTCGTAGACGTTACAGATACGATAAACAAGGAAAGAATGTGAAACAGTGAGTAATATCGGAAAAGCGTATAGTTTTCGCTTTTTATTTGCTTTATAAGAAGCTATGCTTCCACTTGACGCCTGAATATGTTAAATTTTTTAATGATTTATAAGATTTTGAGACCATAGAATTTAACGAACATCAGTTGTGATGCCAATATTCAATCAGCGATATACCGTCGTCATCGCCGAAAGATCCGAAGGTGCGCTCTACCGCTTCACGGTGAAGTTGCACTCAGCGGTGGTGCTTCTAATTGCCATAATCGGGACACCTATCCTTCTGGGGGTAGGCTATCGCTGGACAGCCTCAACCGAAATTGAACAGCTGCGAATGAGCTTAGCCACACTTGAGATAGAAAACTCAGGATTTCGCCAGGCGACAAGACAACTCTCATCAGAGATAACGTCTCTGCATACCGTTGTTACTGATATTGATGAGCGAGCGATTTTGGATACAAGTTCACTCCGAGCTATGGAAGGCCTGCCGACGGCACTTAAAGTTCGGGTAGTGGCTGGTGGCCTGGAGACTGGATCTTCAAATCCGCTGTACAGCGCCGCCCTGACAGCTCCACACAACACCCTTAATTTACTAAATAACGTTCTTGGTGACTTACGTGGACGACTAGACGGTATCAGTCACGGCATTGATCAACGTGCAGCGTTAGCTAATGCGACACCGTCGATTTGGCCAACAAATGGCTGGATCAGTAGTGTTTTCGGTTATAGAAAAGATCCGTTCACGGGAGCCAGAGCATTTCATCGGGCGATGGATATTTCCACACAACATGGTCGACCAGTTATTGCTACAGCTTTAGGAAAGGTTGAATCAGCAAGACGGAACGGGAAGCTTGGCAATTTGATTGTTATTCGACACGGTTTTGGAATTACTACTCGGTATGGTCACTTGACTCGCTTCGCGGTTCGACCAGGCACGCAGGTCCAGAGAGGCGATGTAATCGGTTACGTAGGTTCCACCGGACGCTCGACTGGCCCTCATTTACACTATGAAGTCTGGGCAGACGGTCGCCCACTCAATCCATCACAATTCCTGATGCCAGTGGCAACCTTGTCAACCAATTAAAATTACAGCGGCATAACAGCACAACTGTTAGCTCCTTGTAATTATTGAGGCACTGGTCTTTCTTGACTGAAGGACTACAGCTTTCATACAATCAATCGGATATATCGATGAAAACGTTCATCATCTAGTCGACCTGTCTACATATGTTCGACTCGCTTCTGGCCAAGGTCTTCGGCACAAAAAATGAGCGCGACCTCAAGCGCCTAACACCTCTAATTGCGCAGATTAACGAGCGAGAAGCCGGATTAACTCCCCTTTCTGATCAGGATCTGCGTTCAAATACTGTTACTTTTCGGAATCGGCTCGAACAAGGTGAGCCCCTTGAAGACCTGCTGCCCGATGCTTTTGCTGTCGTCCGAGAAGCCGGACGTCGCACCTTGCAAATGCGCCACTTTGACGTCCAGCTCATTGGTGGTTTGATGCTGCACCGTGGCACGATCGCCGAAATGAAAACCGGAGAAGGCAAAACCCTCGTAGCCACTCTTCCAGCCTATCTCAATGCACTTACCGGAAAAGGTGTACATGTTGTCACCGTAAACGACTATCTCGCCAGGCGTGATTCTGAATGGATGGGTCGACTCTATCGATTCCTTGGATTAAGCGTTGGCGTAGTCCAACACGACAAAAAGGATCTCCAACGTAAAGAGGCCTACGCAGCTGACATCACCTATGGCACAAACAATGAGTTTGGATTCGATTACCTTCGCGACAATATGAAATTCAATCTGTCCCACCACGTGCAGCGAGGGCACCACTTCGCAATTGTCGACGAAGTAGACAGCATTCTAATTGATGAGGCCAGAACGCCGCTGATCATTTCGGGACCAGCCGAAGAATCCAACCAACTCTACGAAGAAGTAAACCGGATTGTGCCAAAACTGAAGGCAGGAGCGGTCACCCAAGGAGACGTGAAAGGCGAAGACCGCGACGCTCTTGAAACTACTGGTGATTATATTACTGACGAAAAACACAAAACCGTATCGCTAACCGAAAGCGGCATGGCAAAAACTGAAACAATCTTGGCACATCGACTAAGTCCTGGCGGGCTTTACGAGCCAATCAATATGCCACTACTCCATCACGTGAATCAGGCATTACGGGCACACACTCTGTTCCAACGCGATGTCGATTACATGATTAAAGATGGCCAGGTTGTCATTGTCGATGAATTCACTGGACGACTCATGCCTGGTCGCCGTTGGAGCGACGGACTTCACCAAGCAGTTGAAGCGAAAGAGAAAGTAAAAATTGAACGTGAAAATCAGACACTGGCGACCGTAACCTTTCAGAATTATTTCCGTAAGTACGAGAAACTGTCGGGCATGACAGGAACCGCTGACACCGAAGCACCGGAATTCGCAAAAATTTATAATCTCGATGTAGCCGTCATTCCGACTAATCGGACGCTTCTACGCCTGGAAGAACCTGACACTATTTATCGCACCGAAGTGGAAAAATTTAATGCAATCGTTAGCGATATAGCGGAACAAAAGGAGGCAGGTCGCCCGGTGCTCGTAGGAACAGTGTCGATTGAGAAATCAGAACGGTTATCAAGCCTTTTGAAGCGTAACGGTGTCAAACATGTCGTTTTGAATGCGAAATATCACGCGAAAGAGGCAGAGATAGTCGCACAGGCTGGCCGGAAAGGAAAGGTAACCATCGCTACCAACATGGCTGGTCGAGGAACAGACATCCTACTCGGTGGCAATCCAGAATTCATGGCAAGGCAACAGTGCCTAGCCGATGAGACAGCTGAAAGACTTTCAAAGGATGAAGGAAATCTTAGCGACGATGAAGACTTTATACACTTTTATCACCTAGATAATTTTTATCGCGTTGCCAAAGTGACGTGGAACGAACAATTCAACAAGTTCACTGAACTAACAGCGGACGAACATGAAGAAGTGGTCGCCGCAGGAGGCCTTCACATCATTGCCACAGAACGCCATGAAGCGCGTCGGATCGACAATCAGCTCCGTGGCCGAGCAGGTCGACAAGGCGACCCGGGGTCTTCACGCTTTTACCTGTCGCTCGAAGACGATCTCATGCGAATTTTTGGGTCAGATCGTATTTCCGGACTAATGGAACGCCTTGGAATGGAAGAAGGAGTTCCCATTGAACACAAAATGGTAACGCGGGCCATTGAACGTGCGCAGCGACAAGTAGAGGCACAAAATTTCTCAGTTCGGAAACATCTTCTTGAGTACGATGACGTCATGAATAAGCAGCGAGAAAGCGTATACGGACTACGACGTGAACTTCTCGAGGGTCAAATTCAACTTACCGAAACTGAGAAGGTTGATACACGGCAATACTTAATGACGCTTGGCGAAGAAGCCATCGACGAAACACTCGAGTCCACGTGCGGACCACAGGTCGACCCTGAAGACTGGGACATCGACGAGCTCAAGAAATTTACATCTGATCTCTTTGGCCTCGCATCAAGTGAACTTGAAACACTCGATTTACAAGATTTGGATGTTGAAGGTATCCGCGAAGTCCTATGGCAACAGGCTTGCGAAAAATACGAGGAAAAAGAAAAGAACCTTGAGTCCTCAATCCTGCGACAGCTCGAACGAGACGTGATGTTACAGATTGTTGATGCCCAATGGAAAGATCATCTCTACGGTCTTGATCATCTAAAAGACGGGATTGGACTACGCGGTTATGGTCAGCGTGACCCACTCGTGGAATACAAACGGGAAAGCTTCGCGTTGTTTCAGGCGATGAAAGAAAGAATCGATGAAGAAATCATTAAGTATCTCTGGCGTATTAGACCAGTAATGAAAACTGTGGAATCTGGATTGGTCAAAGAAGCGCATGAAAATTCTACTGCGGGCCTTACCTTTAATAACCCAGGACAACCAACGCCTTCGTTTGCAAACACAACAGCCCCCGTCACTAATCCCAACTCACCACGTACTGGTGGTGACGATGCCAAGGTAAGAACCATCAGACGAGACACTCCAAAGGTTGGACGCAATGATCCTTGCCCTTGCGGAAGTGGTAAGAAATATAAAAAATGTCATGGAAGGTGATCGTGTGCCAAAACAAATAAACGCAAAGTCCTCTAATAAGTCAATCTCGGATGCTCCTATCGCTCTCACATTCGATGATGTGCTGCTGGTCCCACGATATTCGTCAATCTTGCCAAGTCAAGTGAATGTAGGCTCTCGTCTCACTCAGAAGCTCCGACTCAATATCCCATGTGTCAGTGCCGCTATGGACACCGTAACTGAGTCACGACTTGCCATTGCGATGGCCCAACATGGTGGGATAGGTATTATTCATAAGAATCTATCAATTGAAGAACAAGCATCAGAAATAGATCGAGTTAAGCGATCAGAAAGCGGCATGATCGTTAACCCAATTACCTTGTCACCTAAAAATCGAATTCATGAAGCCCTAGCATTGATGAAGGAATATCACATTTCAGGCGTGCCAATAACCGATGACGGCAAGAAAGAAGGTCGCCTAGTAGGCATTCTTACTAATCGCGATCTTCGCTTTGAGGTTAATGTCGATCAAGAAATCTCAGAGATTATGACCCGTGACAATCTTATTACTGTTCCCGTTGGCACCACGTTGGACGAGGCAAAGGAAATTCTCCATCTCCATAAAGTTGAGAAACTGCTGGTCGTTGATAAGAACCACATGCTGAAAGGATTAATAACGGTCAAGGATATTCAGAAAGTAATTAAATACCCAAATGCATGCAAAGATAGCATTGGGCGTCTGCGCGTTGGTGCAGCGGTAGGCATTGCTAAAGATACGGAAAAGCGTGCCGAAGCTTTAATGGCGGCTAATACAGATGTGCTTGTCGTGGATACCGCTCATGGGCACTCGAGCGGTGTCATGCAAATGATCGGGAAACTCAGGGCCGCCTATCCTTCAGTAAACTTAATCGCTGGAAACGTAGCGACGGGTGACGCTACCCAAGCGCTAATTGATCTCGGAGTCGATGCTGTGAAGATAGGGATCGGCTCAGGTTCAATTTGCACTACACGCGTTGTTGCAGGTATTGGCATGCCGATGATCTCGTCAATACAAGAATGCTCTGATGTCGCTAACCGTTGCGATATCCCGATCATCTCGGACGGCGGGATCCGGTACTCCGGTGATGTAACCAAGGCAATCGCAGTTGGAGCAAGCTCTGTAATGATTGGAAGCCTTTTCGCAGGCACAGATGAAAGCCCTGGGGAGCTAATTCTTTACCAAGGTAGAAGCTTTAAAGAATACAGAGGGATGGGTTCGATTGGTGCGATGCGTATGGGTAGTCGCGATCGATATTTCCAAGATGAATTTGAATTACAAGATAACGCTGACGCTAACGAGAAACTCGTACCCGAAGGAATTGAAGGCCGCGTTCCACACAAAGGGGGACTCGCTGCCTTGCTCCATCAACTAGTCGGAGGATTGCGTGCAGGCATGGGATATTGTGGTTCCGAAAATATCAAAGACTTGCAAAAGAATGCCAACCTAATCCGTGTCACACCTGCCGGAATGCGTGAAAGTCACGTGCATGACGTAGTAATCACTAAAGAAGCCCCCAACTACCGCACTGAATGAGTTGGCGCCGTAACAAGTTGTCGGCATCAATCCTCGATCTTAATCTCTCGTCGGTCCCCACCGACATCCCTAAACTTTATCTGGATAGCGCCCGTCCAGGTCCGTGGCAAGTGATCAGCCCACTCAATCGCAATTATTCCATGACTGTCACCTAAGTCGATCAAACCAAGGTCATCCACCTCATTAGGATCTAGCCGATACAGATCTACATGGTAAAAAGTCGGCCGACCCCGGTATTCATTAATTAATGTGAAAGTTGGACTACTCACAGAATCACTGTCCAACTTGAGGCCTTTCGCTAATCCACGCACGAAAGCGGTTTTACCAACACCAAGCTCCCCAAACAAAAGTAAGACAGCACCCGGAGCGAGAGTCTTCGCGAATTGTTCACCTAAGGCGATCGTCTGAGGCTCTGACTCAGTGATGTAAGTAACCAACTGAGTTTTCAATTTCTATTGCCTTGCGATTCATCTTCTATTTGATTACTTGAGGAGAGGTCAAGTAAGGCAGTGCCTAAGTGATCAGTTAAATCAGACGCGGACATTGAAATTTCACCTTTGTCGACCTCAGCAATGTCCCCAGCCATTCCGTGCACATAAACTGCCACTTTGCAGGCTGCATCTGCATCCAAGAGTTGCGCTGACCATGCTGCAATTACGCCAGTCAAAACATCGCCCGTTCCACCAACAGCCATACCCGGATTGCCTGTCAAATTGAGAAACACGGCCCCAGTAGGGGTAGCAATTACTGTGCGGTAACCCTTCAGTACAACATGCAAATGGTGAGCCATCGCGAACTGTCTAGCTATCTCAACTCGATTAGCTTGAACATCATCCACCGTCGTACCAAGTAAGCGAGCCATCTCACCGGGATGAGGCGTGATAACCACATCGAGGCCATCCCTTCCGTGTAGTCTATCCACATCCCCTACAAACGCATTGAGAGCATCGGCATCCAGAATAATGGGCGTGCCAACACGCTCAAGAAGTCCGTGAACAAACGCTGACACCGAGGGGCCAGTGCCGAGTCCAGGACCCACCGCAACCACATCGCTTTCAATTCGTAAAACTGCTTCCAGTGCAGCAAAATCGACAAGACCCTCTGGAGTCTCAGCAAGACCTTCGGTCATATAATCAGGTGCTGCTGCAGCAATTATTCCTTGACAAGACTTTGGTGAAGCAACTGTCACCAAGCCCGCACCACTCCGAATCGAACCAATTCCTGCCAAACTAGCTGCACCACTTTTTCCATTCGAGCCCGCGACAATCAGTACATGACCAAAATCACCCTTATGTGCATCGTCATGTCGAGGGTTAACAAGTTCCAATATCGTCTCCCGTGTCAGCAAATCGATTTTCGGAGGTTCAACGTTATCGATAACCTCTTGAGGTATACCGATATCAGCAACCACGAGGTCTCCAGCTTGACTTTCCGCTGGGGGCAAAATTAGTGGAATCTTCGGCACTGCCATTGTCACGGTTAAACTAGCTTCCATGACCTCACCAACAATATCGTGGGAATCGGCAGAGACCCCTGTGGGGAGATCAACCGAAACAACAGGAATATTGGAGACGTTGATGTCTGCTACTAAGGTTTGCAGTAACCCTACTAATGGAACTCGAACTCCAGTCCCAAGCAACGCATCGACAATAATGTCGTAGTCTGAAATTTCTGAGTAGTGCAACTCCCATGCTTGCTCATCTCGAATTTCGACGACAGTCATCCCAAGTTGACCTAACACCTCAAGATTACGACGCGCCTCATCTTTCACATTTGCCACTTCACCCACAAGAAATACTGATGCCAAAATATCTCGCTGCTGTAGGGTTCGTGCCACCACAAAACCGTCACCACCGTTGTTTCCGCAACCACAGAGTATTGCTACCCTGCGTTGTGCAAGATCATCGAATCTGGCCTCAAGAGCTGCGACCACCTGTCGGCCGGCATTCTCCATAAGGACAATCGCAGGTATCCCAATCTCTTCTATTGTGCGGCGTTCCGCCTCAAGTATTTGTGTTCCGTTTAACACTCGCATACCTAATCCACCATCCACTCTCAATTACCTTTAGTAAACGGTTCTTCTCAACAACATTTGCACGAAGTCTAACACACAGTGTACGCTGACTTCTGTCCGACGAACCCGTCATCCTCGCTGGTCATCGCGAAGAAGAATTACTATTTCTGGAGAAAAGATGTCCATCGTTGTAAATGTTAACGGTGCAATTTGTG
>Ga0209019_1001090_pt1 | contig 13610 bp, 20 predicted proteins | sample METZYME_3_300m_FD_187549 | JGI IMG/M metagenome (GOLD analysis project Ga0209019, IMG submission 187549) | Marine microbial communities from oxygen minimum zone in mesopelagic equatorial Pacific - METZYME_3_300m (SPAdes) (version 2) | ecosystem: Environmental > Aquatic > Marine > Oceanic... | reverse complement strand
ACTTTTAATGGTACAGCAACGGGGAATATTTCAAACTGTAATTTTATATCTAATTTATTTGGCATCCAGATTATGGATGATGCCAATATCTCCGTTAAGAACTGCAATTTTATTGATAATAGCCAATATGGTATTGCTGTCCGTGGCACAACAGCAACCTTGGACGAAATCAATCATTCCAATTTCTGGGAGAATGGATTGGGCTGTGGAGGCTACAACGAAAACTGCTGAGGGCTCTCCTGGGTTCCGTTGGAACTCGAAGGCTCTGGATTGATTGAATACAATCCCCTATTTCTCGATTTAGATAATTGGGATTTTTCCTATGCGGGAAATTCTCCCTGTATTGATGCCGGTGACCCAACAGAAACAGACCCGGATGGAAGTATCCGGGATATCGGTGCCCGCTGGTTTGGAGATGAAACAGAGCCGGGTGACTGCAATGCAGATGGAACTCAGAACGTCCTGGATGTGGTTTATTTGATTAATGACTGTATTCTAGGTGGATCTAACGACTGCAGCTGCGGGGACTTAAATGGAGATGGAATTGTAAATGTACTGGATGTAGTGCTCCTGGTAAATTACATCTTAGAAGACTAATCCCCCCTATTCCAGAAGTTTCCCTTTTTTCATCACATTTAGAATTCTGTCCGAACCCATCCAATATGGTATTTCTTCAATGGTTCCCAATTCCCAAAATAACATATCCGCTTGAAAACCTTCCACAATTGCTCCCAATTTTTTTCCACGATTAATGGCTTTAGCGCCATTCCAGGTTGCACCCTTAAAAGCTTCATCAGTCGATAATCCGCAATGCAAATTTGCCAACGAAATAATTTGAGGCATGGATTGTATAGTGCAAGATCCCGGGTTATAATCTGTGGCAAGAGCAACATCACAACCTGAATCAATTATTTTTCGTCCCGGAGCATATTTATTTTTTCCCAGAAATAATGTTGTACCCGGAAGCAAGGTGGCAATTACTCCACCTTCAGCCATTTTCTGAATGCCTTCATCACTGACAGCCATTAAGTGATCAGCAGAAATAGCACCCACTTCAGCAGACAAACCTGCTGCACCTGAATCAATAAATTCATCAGCATGGAGCCGTGGAGTTAAACCATATTCCTTGGCAGTTTCTAAAATTTTTCGGGAATCATCTAAATTAAAATATCCGTTTTCACAAAATACATCACAAAATTCAGCAAGGTTTTCCTCTGCTACTACTGGAATCATTTCTTCACGAATTAGTCGAACATACCCTTGATGGTCATTCTTGAATTCTGGGGGGAAAGCATGCGCTCCCATAAAGGTTGGAATAATATCAAGTGGACTTGACTCATTTAATCGCTTAATAACTCTCAGTGATTTTAATTCATCTTCAATAGTGAGACCATACCCTGATTTTGCTTCAATAGTAGTAGTGCCATGAACAAGGAAAAAATTAATTCTTTCTAAACATTCTTCTAATAATTGTTCTTCACTTGCATTTCGAACTCCTTTTATAGAAGAAATAATGCCACCACCCATTGAAGCAATTTCTTCATACGATTTACCAGAAACCCGCATACCAAATTCATTTGCACGGTTACCAGAAAAAATGGGGTGGGTATGAGAATCTACAAAACCTGGAGTAATGAGGGCTCCATCAGCATCAATTTCCTCTTCTGCTCCTCCAACGGTTTTTGATATTTGAATAATAGTTGAATCCTCCACAAGGATTTCAACATCGGATAGAATTACCAGTTTACCTTCTACTGGTGACCAAGTGCAAATAGTGGAAATATTTGTAATTTTTGTTTTCATAAGAGTGTCAATGATTTACGTAATTTTATGAGTCTATTAATTAACCATTGGAATTTTCAAATTACGCTCTTTTGCAATTTGGATCGCTTTTTCATAACCAGCGTCTGCATGGCGAGCAACACCCAACCCGGGGTCATTGGTAAGTACTCTATTCAATCGTTCTTTCATATCCGGCGTGCCATCAGCTACAATAACGACGCCTGCATGAATTGCTAATCCCATTCCAACACCTCCACCATGATGAACGGACGTCCAGCTGGTTCCGCCTGTCGTACTGAGTAGTGCATTTAATATCGGCCAATCTGCAACAGCATCTGAACCGTCTTTCATCGCTTCAGTTTCACGATTTGGAGAGGCTACGGATCCAGCATCTAAATGATCTCTTCCTATTACAATAGGAGCTTGCAGTTCACCAGAAGAAACCATATCGTTAATGGCTTCACCGAAAAGGTTTCGTTCTCGATAGCCCAACCAACAAATTCTTGCTGGTAATCCCTGAAACTGCACTTTTTCCTGTGCCATAGTAATCCACCTTCTTAAGGCTTCATCCTCTGGAAATAATTCTAATACTTTAGCATCTGTTTTATAAATATCTTCAGGATCACCAGATAATGCAACCCAGCGAAAGGGTCCCTTTCCTTCACAAAATAATGGCCGGATAAATGCAGGTACAAATCCTGGAAAGTCAAAAGCATTTTCCACTCCACCATTTTCTTTGGCTTGCCCACGCAAATTATTTCCATAATCAAAAGTTATTGAACCCATTTTTTGTAAATCCAGCATCGCCTGACAATGAACTGCCATGGAGTGGTAGCTCATCTCAATATATTTATCCGGGTTGGTATTTCTTAATTTGAGTGCTTCATCAAAAGATATTCCATGTGGGATATAGCCGTTCAATTCATCATGGGCTGAAGTTTGATCGGTAACAATCTCTGGTATTATTCCACGCTTAACAAATTCAGGGAATACATCTGCACAGTTTCCTAATAATCCAATAGATAGGGGCTCTCTCTTATCTTTAGCATTAACTGCCAATTGCAGTGCTTCATCTAAATTATTTACGGATGTATTCAGATACCCCGTCTCTAAACGACGCCTGATTCGATGAGTATCAATTTCAACCGTAATATTCACCCCTTCATTCATTGTTACAGCCAATGGTTGAGCACCACCCATTCCACCAAGTCCTCCAGTAAGAGTAAGTGTTCCTTTTAGGGATCCTCCAAATTTTTGTTTTCCTAATTCAGCAAGAGTTTCGTAGGTGCCTTGTAAAATTCCTTGGGTGCCAATGTAAATCCAACTCCCCGCTGTCATTTGGCCATACATCATCAACCCTTTTTTATCTAACTCTCTGAAATGCTCCCAAGATGCCCAATTTGGGACCAGCATAGAATTTGAGATAAGCACTCGTGGTGAATGGGTGTGGGTTTTAAATACCGCAACCGGTTTCCCGGATTGAATGAGAAGCGTCTCATCATTTTCTAATTTTCTCAAACTTTCTAATATGGCATCAAACGCTTCCCAATTTCTGGCAGCTTTTCCTAAGCCTCCGTAAACAATGAGCTCATCTGGGTTTTCCGCATTGTTTGGATCTAAATTATTTTGAATCATTCTATAGGCAGCTTCCTGATGCCACCCTTTACAACTCATTGTTGTTCCAATAGGTGCTTTAACTGGTCTCGATTTAGCCATACTGTTTCTCCATAGCATTGTTACTCAAATGTTGGATGTCCTAAGGCATCATTAATGGGATCGAACCAATCCAGATTATTCTTATGAGCATCCCATGAAAATATGCTTACTCCCCGAAATCCATTTAATCTTGCCAATAATATTTTATCCGCAGCAGATTGTGCATCTTGGTTATGCGTAGATATACCAATTACCACCATATCTAATTCTTCTTGTACTAAATTTGATTTCATAATCTGAACAGAATTATTAAAGTCTCGGATTTCTTTGAAATAATTCATAGGTACTACAAAGTCAATTATCCCCTCTTGTACCCACTTATCCCATTCCTGATACCACCTATATTTTGCATCCACAATATTTGGTTTTACAGCAGCACTTAATTTAATATTAGTACCCGGTTTATGCATTTCTGAATATACATTTCTTACCAATTCAGTAACAGCATCTTGACGAAATTTGATCCATGCAATTTCAATGGAATCTTTTAACTCAGGCTTAATGATACCCCTCGTAATATCTCGTGGGCTGTAATCATAAATTTTCTCAAATTCTCTCATCCCGTTTCGATTCCAGCCATAAATCTCATCTTGAAATCGAATATAATCTAAATGGATTCCATCAATATCATATTTATTTATAATTTCAGAAAAAACTGACGTTAAGTATGGATTCACTTCTGGATGGATTGGAGAAAGATAAATTCCTTCCCATTGTGGAGAGTGTGGTTCTGATAATTTAATACTGGAATCCATTTTTAAATTCCTATCAGCTTCCGTCCAATCTTTATGTGTATGATATAAATGTTTAGTATCTTTAGGTGCTGTTTTTGATGACCATAAAATATACGAATTAACCCATACGTGAACTTCAATCCCCAGTGCATGTCCTAATGTCACTGCATACCCTAATGGATCAAATTCACTTTCTACTTTTGGATGTTTAGGAACAATGTCGGAATTATAAAATGAATATCCGCGTCCGCGCACCTGTATAAATACAATATTATATCCAGATTGGTATGCGTAAACCAATGCAGAATTTATCATTTTTTCATTATACATACTATCTCGGACAATCCAAAGACAACGTGTATCCAAATCTGATAATTGTGCAAAGACAAATTTTAGACATAAAAAAAACAGGGCAGAATATATAATTGCCCTGTTCATAATTCGATTTATTTGATTCAAAATAATTTATACTGCCTAATTGATAATATTATTCCTTAGTATCTCCCTTTTTTTCCTCTACTACTTCACCATCTTTCAATACTGTGACATCTGGGGCTAGATCAATAAACTCAATTAAAGTAACTGGCGCATTATCATTTTTTCTATTATTCAATTTAATGAGCCGTGTATATCCTCCATGCCTATCTGCATAAGCTGGTGCTATATCGTGAATAAGAATATTTGCAATTTCTTTACCTCTTTTGCCGGTAATTCTTTTTTGGATTAACCGTCTACCATGCACATCACCCCTTTTTGCATAGGTAACTAACCTCTCAATATAAGTCCGAAGTTCTTTTCCCTTTGCATCTGTAGTTCTAATTTTTTTATGTATAACCAAAGATGCTGCAAGGTTGCTAAACAATGCTTTTCGGTGACTTGCTGTCCGGTTAAGTTTTCTTCCTTTTTTCTGATGCCTCATTGTATTGAATTATTCCGTTTCTAAATATTGTTTTACATCCATTCCAAAATGAAGTTCTAACTCACCTAATTTTTCTTGAAGTTCAGTAAGTGATTTACGACCGAAATTCTTAAACTTCAACATTTCACTTTCTTCGTTGACCACAAGTTCACTGATAGTTTTAATTCCAGCAGCCTGTAAACAATTATGACTTCTTACGGAGAGTTCCATTTCATCAATTGATTTTGTTAAAATGCCTTTTATTTCCAGTGCTTCATTAATTTCTTCTTCATTAACGGCTTTAAGTGCTGAAGAATCGTTAAACATGAAGTAAGCTAATTGCTGTCTGGTTATATTGGCAGCATGATTGATAGCATCTTTTGGAGTTGTAGAACCATCTGATCTTATTTCCATTGTTAATTTTTCATGGCCTTCTGTAGAAGTTGCAATGGGCTGTACATCCCAGGATACACTGGTAATAGGATTAAAAATAGAATCAATTGGTATTGTTCCAATGGTATCATCTTTTCGTTTATTTTTAACAGCAGAAGAATATCCTTTCCCACGACAAATCCGAATTTCAAAAATAATAGTTTTTTCCTCAGTAATTGTCGCAATATGATGTTTTGGATTTAGAACTTCAAACATCTTTGTTAGATTTCCGATATCAGCACCAGTAAATTTGCAAGGGCCATGTAATTCAACTAAAATAAGTTCAGGTCCTTCATCCAACATGCAAAACCTAACTTCTTTTAAGTTTAAAATTATATCTGCGATATCTTCTAAAACTCCTTTAATAGAAGTAAATTCATGGGAAACCCCATCTATTTTAATGGATGTTATTGCAGCACCAGGAATAGAAGTAAGTAGAGACCGTCTTAATGTATTTCCAATTGTAACGCCATATCCTCTATCGAAGGGTTCAGCAACTACTTTTGTATAATTATCGGATTCTTCAACAATTTCTATTTCTAACTCTTGAAAATATTTATTACTTGCCATTATTTTTACCTTTATTTATTTGGAGTAAAGTTCTACTACTAATTGTTCTTCTACTGGCTCTTCTATTTCATCCCTTTCAGGCACACTGTCAAATATTCCAGACAATTTTGCTTTATCAAGCGTGAGCCAAGGTCTAGGATTATCACCTTGAACTGAACGCATAGATTCTTGGAAGAGTTCTAATTTTTTACTTTTATCCCTTACCTGAATTATATCTCCTGATGATAATTGGTACGATGGGATATTTACTTTATGATTATTAACCAAAAAATGTCCATGATTTACTAATTGTCTCGCACTTGACCGGGTTGGTGCCAGTCCTAATCTATAAACGGTATTATCTAATCTAGACTCTAATATAATCAAAAGATTATGACCAGTTGGTCCCTTCTTAGATACCGCTTTTTTGAAATAATTTCTAAATTGTTTTTCTAAAACTCCGTACAAATATTTGATCCGTTGTTTTTCTCTCAACTGGATACCATAGTTAGAAAGTTTTCTACGCCTACCCTGTCCCTGTTGTCCAGGGGGATAATTCTTTCTGATATTCCCAAATTTAGGAGATTCAAAAACGGGGAATTCCAATCTTCTACATAATCTTGCTCTTGGTCCTGTATATCTAGCCATGCTATTCCTTTAGGTTAAACTCTTCTCTTTTTAGGTGGTCTGCATCCATTATGAGGAATTGGAGTAACATCCATAATAGCAGTTATATTTAATCCTGCCGCTCTCAACGCTCGGACAGCAGCTTCTCTTCCTCCACCTGGTCCCTTAACACGAACTTCAATCGTGGATAATCCCAAAGCCATTGCATCTTCAGCTGCTTTTTTTGCTGCTTCAGTAGCAGCAAATGGTGTACTCTTCCGAGATCCTTTAAATCCAAGGGCCCCCGAACTGCACCATGAAATTGCATTTCCAAATTTATCTGTGAGGGTTACGATAGTATTATTAAAAGATGCTTTAACAAATCCTATCCCCTCAGGATCAACTTTTACTTTTTTCTTTTTCTTTTTTGGTCCAGCCAATTAACTGTCTCCCTAAACTACGGCTTTCTTCTTGCCAGCGATTGTTTTCTTTTTGCCTTTTCGAGTACGGGCATTATTTTTAGTATTTTGCCCACGAGCAGGCAATCCCTTACGATGGCGTAATCCACGATAGGAACCAATGTCCATTAATCGTTTTATATTTCTAGAATTTTGTCCTCTAAGTTCACCCTCTACAGAAAGCAAGTCACCAATAGCGTTTCTTATTGCTAACAATTGATCTTCTGTTAATTCATGTACCCGAATATCTGGGTTAATTCCACTTGTGTCTAAAATCTTTTTTGATTGAGTGGGTCCTATACCATAAATATATGGTAAGGCAAATTCAACTTTTTTATTTCTTGGTAAATCTATTCCTGCAATACGAGCCAACTATATTTCTCCTAACCTTGTCGCTGTTTATGTTTCGGATTTTCACAAATTACTCGAATCACGCCATGACGCCTTATGATCTGGCAATTTTTACAAATTTTCTTTACTGATGCGCGTACTTTCATAATTTTAAATTTATTCCAACTATTTATATCTAAATGTTATTCTGCCTCTACTTAAATCATAAGGAGACAATTCTAATTTTACCGTATCGCCAGGCAATATTTTTATATAATGCATCCTCATTTTCCCGGAAACATGGGCGAGCACTTCATGTCCATTTTCTAACTTTACTCTAAACATTGCATTAGGCAATGTCTCAGTAATTTCTCCATCTACTTCTATGGCAGCTTCTTTAGCCATTATATTGTTAGTATTTTCGCTCCATCTTCAGTTATTGTAATTGTGTGCTCAAAATGAGCAGATGGCATTCCATCCTTTGTGCAAACTGTCCAACCATCTTTTTTTGTATAAACCCCAGGGGTTCCCATATTAATCATGGGTTCAATTGCGAAACACATACCTACTTCAATTTTAGGTCCCGTTCCGGGTTTACCAAAATTTGGTATTTGTGGATCTTCATGCAATTTTGTTCCTATACCATGACCAACCAATTCAGTTACAACTCCATACCCATTTGATTCAGCCCTTTTCTGCACTGCATGACCAATATCACCAATTCGATTTCCAGGTGTTGCTTGATCAATTCCATCTAATAAGCATTCACGTGTTACAGACATAAGTTTTTCTTTTTCAGGATCAACTTTGCCAACTGCAAAAGATTTAGCATGATCACCATAATAGCCCTCAATCAAACTACCCACATCAACGGAAACAATCTCTCCATCTTGTAATTTCCGATTGTTCGGTATTCCATGAACAACTTCATCTTCAACTGAAACACATAAAGTTGCAGGGTAACCATACAATCCTTTGAAACCGGGTTGAGCTCCTTTGGATCTGATAAATTTTTCAGCTTCAATATCTAATTCAAGTATGGATATACCCGGTACAATCATCTCTTGAATAATTTCAAGTGTCTCTTTTACTATTTGGCAAGCCCTAGAAATTTTTTGAACTTCGCCTGTACTACGGATATGTATCACCTTGGTTGATTAAAAGGCTTAAAAGAAATTATCTTCTTCTATCTCTACCTTTTAGTTTTCCTGTTTTCAAAAAGCCATCATAGTGACGCATTAATAAATGTGACTCTATTTGTTGTAGAGTATCCAATGCAACACCAACGATAATAAGTAAACTTGTACCACCATAAAAACTTGCTAATGCATAATCAACATTAAAAAAACCAGACAAAAATGTTGGAAAAATAGCAATAAGTGCTAAAAATACAGAAGCAGGTAAGGTAACTCTGGTTAGAATATGATCAATATAATCTGATGTTGATTTTCCAGGTCTCACGCCAGGGATAAAACCGCCCTGCTTTTTCATATTATCTGCTACATCAACCGGATTAAATGCTATTGCAGTATAAAAGTAGGTGAATATAATTATTAAAAAAGCAAAAAATAGTGAATATACAATATGAGTCGGGGCAAATACTATTTGTAGCCAATCTCCAAAACCATTGCCCTGTGGAAAAAATGATGCAATTGTACTGGGGATAAACATAAGTGCCTGAGCAAAGATAATCGGCATTACCCCCGCAGTTAATATTCTCAGCGGTATATGGGTTGCTTGTCCTCCAAAAACTTTTCGACCAACTACCCTTTTCGCATACTGAACAGGTATTTTTCTAACACCGGTAGTGACCGCTACAACCACCAGGGTGATTCCAAACATTAATACTAATAATAAAACGTTCTCAAATGGATTTGACAATCCGTTTTGAATTTGAATAAATTGACTTCTGAATACGCTTGGTGCACGTGCAATTATTCCTACCATAATAATTAACGAAATACCATTACCAATACCGTGATCAGAAATTTGTTCACCCAACCACATAACAAATATTACTCCCGTTACCATAGTCAATATGGTAACAAAATAGAAAACAAAATTAGGATTTGGAACTACAGGTCCCACACTGGTAGTTTGACTTGTTAAAAATACTGACATACCAATGGCCTGCAAGGATGCAATCATTACTGTGCCATAACGAGTAATCTGAATGATTTTTTTTCTTCCTTCTTCACCTTCTTTTTGAAGTCTTTGGAAATAAGGAATAACAGCACCTAGCAACTGAATTATTATTGAAGATGAAATATAGGGCATAATTCCCAAAGCAAAAATAGATGCTTGAGAAAAGAAACCACCTGCGAACATATCGTATAAACCAAGTAATGAATTGGCATAGCCTTGCATCATGGAAGCTAGAGCAGTTTTATCAATTCCAGGAATAGGCACCTTTCCACCAAGTCTATATACCAATAGTAAAAGACCAGTAAAAATTAGCTTTTTACGTAGATCTGGTATTTTAAAAATATTTAGGAATTTTTCCATCATTTATAAATGGCTTTCCCCCCAGCCTTTTCAAGTTTTTCTATTGCGGACTTACTAAACATGTCTGCGGTAATTTCAATTGGTTTATTTATTTCTCCATTGCCTAAAATTTTAACAGGGATATCCGTTTTTTTAATCACACCTTTTTCGTGTAAAATAGCAACATCTACTTTATCAATTTCTAAAGATGCAATTCTCTCAAGATTTACAATTTGAACTTCTTTCCTAAATCCATAATTTGAAAATCCTCTTTTAGGAAGACGTCTCATAAGTGGAGTTTGACCACCCTCAAAGTGAAATCTAGTTTTGGTACCTGAACGAGATTGGTATCCATTATGTCCTTTACCAGCAGTGCGACCTTGCCCAGATCCGTTTCCTCTGCCAATACGCTTAGTGTCTCTTATAGATCCCTCAGCTGGTTTTAGCGTCCCTAAATTCATCAAACATCCTCCACTTTCACAAGATGATTAACAGCCGTAACCATACCCTGAATAGCTGAATTATTAATTTTAACCACAGAACTGTTCATTTTTTTTATACCCAATGCTAACAAGGTATCTTTTGTACGTTGGCGGTATCCAATTGCACTTTTAATTTGTGTTATTTTAATCTTTTTATCAGCCATGATTTTAACTAAATAATTCTTTTAGGGAAATTCCTCTCTGTCTTGAAACTTTCAAGGGATCCCGTAAATCTTTCAGACCCTGTTCAACTGCTTTCACAACGTTAATTGCATTGGTTGAACCTGAATTTTTTGAAAGAATGTTAGCAATTCCAATTTGTTCCATTACTGCACGAACTGGCCCACCAGCAATAATACCAGTACCAGGTGAGGCAGGTTTTAACATAAGACGAACGGCACCATATTTAATATTAATTTTATGTGGTATGGTACCATTTATTAATGGCGCTTTAAATATACGTTTTTTAGCATTTTCCTTCGCTTTATTAACGGCTGATGCTACTTCATTCGCTTTGCCGAATCCAACACCTACATGCCCATTTCCATCACCAACAACAACGAGGGAATTAAATCGCATGCTTCTACCACCAGTTGTTGCTTTAGAAACTCTGTTGATACAAACAACCGTTTCTTCTTTTAAGTCCAATTCTGTTGGATTTATGAAAGTACTCAAGAATATCTCCGTTAAATTGTTATTTCTGCAGAACGAATTGCCTCTGTAAGCGCTTTAACCCGTCCATGATATTTATATCCATTTCGATCAAAAACAATTCGGCCAATTTTAGCTTCTTTGATCTTACCAGCAAGAGACTCCCCTACGATCTTGCTTTTTTCTATTTTATTTGTCGCCTTGTCAATTAAGCTTTTTATACTTTTATCAATACTGGATGCAGATAAAACAGTAATTCCTTTTTCGTCATCCACCAATTGAGCATAAATATTTGCATTTGAACGGTAAACCACAAGCCGTGGATGATTACCTATATTTCTCTGCATAATCCTATATTTTATTCGTTGACGCTTTTTTTGCCAAATTTGATATTTACTTTTTCTAGCCATGATTATGCTCCAACAATCCCAATGGATTTACCTGCTTTCTTTCTAATATGTTCATCCGAATATTTGATTCCTTTACCCTTATACGGTTCAGGTTTTCTTAACTCCCTAATGTTAGCAGCTACCTGCCCAACTTCCTGCTTGCTAATACCTTTAACTATTACTGTATTTGCATTGGGAGTTTCAATTGTAATTCCCTCAGGTGTTTCAAAATAAATGGGATGAGAGTATCCTACATTTAAAAGAAGAAAGTTACCTTTACTTGCATCTGCTGTATAACCAACACCAACCAAATTTAATTCTTTTTGAAATCCTTGAGAAACGCCCTGAACCATATTTGCAATTAACACACGGGTTAACCCATGAAGTTCTCGCTGTATTTTCTCATCAGAATTGCGAGTAACAACCACTTCATTTTCATTAATAGAAATCCCAATATCAGATTTAAATTCGTGATTTAATTCTCCTAGTTTTCCCTTTACGAAAATGTTAGTTTCTTTCCTACTCACTTCAACACCTTCAGGTATTGCAATGGGTTGTTTTCCTATATTCGACATTTTACAATAATCCTTTTCTTACCAAACCTGGCATAAAACTTCACCGCCTACTTTAAGTAGCTTAGCTTTTTTGTCTGATACTACACCTTTCGAGGTAGATAAAATTGATATCCCCATACCGTTTAATACTCTGGGAAGACTGACAGACGCAACATATCTTCTGCAACCGGGTTTGCTATACCTTTGAATTCCGTGAATCACAGGTTTTTTATCATAATCATAATTTAAAAATACTCTAAGCGTATCTTGCTTATTATCTTTAATTAATATAAAATCACGGATAAACTTTTCTTCTTTCAATACAAATGAAATCCGTTTCTTCATATTAGAAGCCGGAATATCAACCCAATTCTTTTGTGCACTTTGTGCATTTCGAATACGAGTTAAATAATCAGCTATTGGATCAGTCATTGACATATTTTTCTCCTACCAACTCGCCTTTTTAACACCAGGGATAAATCCTTTTAGAGCCATTTCTCTAAAACAAATTCTACAAAGACCAAATTTTCTGTACACAGAATGTGGTCTTCCACAATTATTACAACGTGAATATTTTCGAGTTGAAAATTTTGGTTTTCTTTGAGCTTTTACTACTAACGCTTTTCTTGCCATTATGCCTCAGCACCTTCTTCTAGTTTCTTTTTTTTCTGGCGAATTGGAAGTCCCAATGCAACTAATAGTTCATATGCTTCTTCATCAGTTGCACTACTTGTTACAATTGAAATATTTATGCCTCTAATGTTATTAATTTTATCATAATCTATTTCAGGAAAAATGATCTGCTCTGTAATACCAAAATTATAATTGCCTCTTCCGTCAAATCCCTTTGCAGAAAGCCCTCTGAAATCTCTAATTCTTGGTGAGGCTACAGAAATAAATCTATCTAAAAACTCATACATTTTATGCCCCCGTAATGTTACTCGAATACCAACAGGATCGCCTTCTCTAATTTTAAAATTTGAAATAGCTTTTTTAGAAATAGTTACAACTGCTTTTTGTCCTGCTATTGTAGTTAATTCTTCAATACCAGATGTTAACCAGTTTTTATGTTCCTTAGCATCTCCAAGTCCCATATTTAATATAATTTTTTTAAGTTTAGGAACACGCATTGCATTATTAATACCCAATCTATCAGATAAATATTTATGTACAATTTCATTATACTTTGTTAATAATCTTGGTGTGTAATTACTACTATCTTTTGCCATAATTAATTAATTACCTCACCAGTAGTTTTTGCAAATTTAACTTTTTTTCCATTATCCAGCGATTTAAATCCAACACGTGTAGGTTTACCGCTAACAACCAACATAATATTTGAAATATGAATAGACGCTTCCTTTTCAATGATTCCACCCTGAGGATTATCTTGTGTTGGACGAGCATGTTTTTTAACAATATTTACACCCTCAATAACAACTCGATCTTTATTCAAAAAGACTTTAATAACACGCCCTGATTTACCAGCATCATTCCCTGAAATAACTTGAACCGTATCACCTTTTTTAATTTTCATTCTATAAT
>Ga0209019_1001088_pt1 | contig 13613 bp, 10 predicted proteins | sample METZYME_3_300m_FD_187549 | JGI IMG/M metagenome (GOLD analysis project Ga0209019, IMG submission 187549) | Marine microbial communities from oxygen minimum zone in mesopelagic equatorial Pacific - METZYME_3_300m (SPAdes) (version 2) | ecosystem: Environmental > Aquatic > Marine > Oceanic... | reverse complement strand
TCTTTGCTACTAAGAAAACAAGACACTGGAAGCAGGCCACCACCCAATGCTTTTCCTAAAATCAAACCATCAGGTCGTATCGAAGAATGTTCGTAGGCAAACATTTTTCCCGTTCTTCCAAGTCCTGACTGGACTTCATCTAAGATTAGAAGGACGTTGTTTTCCGTACAGATCTCACGAGCTTTTGGTAACCAAGATGGATCTGGAATCACAATTCCTGCTTCACCTTGAATGGGTTCTACAAGTAAAGCAGCAGTATTTTCAGTAATCGCAGATCGAAGTGAATCAATGCAACCGAATTTCACTGTTTTGAATCCTGGGGTAAGGGGTCCAAAATTTTCTTTGGATTCTTTGTCCGATGAAAAACTAATGATAGTGGTTGTTCTACCGTGAAAATTTTGATCAGCAACTATAATCTCAGCCTTGTTGGGAGGTATTTTTTTACTTTTATAGCCCCATCTTCTAACTGCTTTAATGGCAGTTTCTACCCCTTCTGCTCCGGTGTTCATAGGCAAGCCAATTTCGAAACCTGAAACCTCTGTCAATTTTTCCAGAAATGCTCCGAGAGTCTCGGTATAAAAAGCTCTAGAGGTGAGCACTAAACGTTCGGATTGTTCCCGTAATACTTTGATTAATTCGGGGTGAGAATGACCGTGACTCACCGCTGAATAGGCTGACATCATATCAAGGTATTTTTTTCCATCCACATCCCAAAGCCATACTCCTGAACCTTTGGATAAGACCACAGGAAGAGGCTTGTAAGTATCTGCACCAAATTTTGATTCTTTATAAATTAAATCTTTCTGTAAGGGGGTTAAATCTCTCTGAGAGGGGCTATTCATGGTTTACTAGAAACTATCAGGAATTTCCCAGTTTGGATCCATCAAAGGACCAACGTCCTTAATGATTTCCCTGTGTCCACTCCATGTAACCACAATTGCTTCTGGTGTACCTATGCCTGCTGATCTTGGATCACCTGATGGACCGAACCAATGATTTTGGGGTGCCCCAGTGGTACGTGCTCTCATTCCGGCGTAAGTGGTACCATTGACCGTATTTCCCAGAACCTTCTGTTGAAAATGAACATCATTGCTTACCACTGCTGCAGTGAGATTTTGAGGAATTTTTTCTAGTGCTTCCATAATCGTAGAAAGATCTTCATCTTCGTAAACGACTATAACTTGGACAGGTCCAAAGACTTCACTGGTGATCAGTTCAAAATCTTTACCCAAAAGTTGATTGACAGGGATGCTTACTGCTGTTGGTTTTATAGAACCATAGATTTCTGGAATGTTATGAGATTCAAGCTCTGTGCCACCAAACAAACAAGTTGCACCAGGTATTTCAAGTAAACTGTTAATGTGATTAAACATTTGATCATTGTTCCATGTCAGAACAGGGCCAATACTCAGATTTTCAAGTTTTCTTCGCTCAGCCAGCTGTTTTAATTTTGGCAACAGGTCCTGTTCCCAATTTTTATGTACAAATAAGATACTTTGAGCTGAGCATTTTTGACCCGAAGCATTGTATGCGTCTTCATCACATTGCCAAGCAATGTAATCACTCCATGAGGGATCGTAATCCGGGCCAATAAGTTTCCAATCAAAACCTGCATCCTCAACTCTGACTTTTCCATTAGTGTCAGCTGCTATTCTTTCAGCAACTTCACAAGAGCCTGTAAATTGAACCATTCTTATTTTATCACTTGCATCAGAGATCAATTTTCCCATTTTTGATCCACGACAATGCACCATATCAGCATCTGTCGCTGGAAGGCCGCAGTGAATTAAAAGCCTAAGAAATTGCTCAAAAACAATTCCAACCGTTGTTGCAGATTTAATTAGAGGTCGATTTCCCATGAATAGGGCACCCATAAATTGTAATGCAGGAATTTCAAGCGGAAAATTAAAAGGTGCAACGATGATTACGGATCCAAAAGGCCACCTATAACCTGAAGATTCTTGACCCAGGTGATCGCCTGGGTTGGAAAAACTTCTAGCCAAAAAGCGAACTCCATCGCCAGAAAAATTTTCTAAAAACTTTCTTGTGACCGTAACTTCGCCTAAACATTGATTGCTGCTTTTAGGCATCACTCTTTGTATGAGATGAACAAAGAAATCTTCAACTTCTTTGTTGCTAAGTAAAGCAGCAGCCTTTGCACAAACATTACCCAGCATTACATAACGTTCAACGTTCTTAATTGGATTATGCAAACCGCTTTTGGGGCATATGTCGAGATTTTGAATAAACCCAGAGAGGTCTTCAGTATCGGGGATGTCTAAAAAATATTCTCCTGAAATAGGGTCAGGAATATTGTCAAAATACTTTGAAGAGTTTAGCCATTCTCCACTCAGAAGGTTTTGGGCTTTGCCTGGGTTTTTGCTGTTCATTCCATTGATTGGATCAACAGTTGTAAATTTTAAAAGATTGCTCATCACACTCTACGATTTGTAAGTCAATGTACTTTATTCTAAATACATGGTGGCTTCAAGTTTCAGCAAAATCAATGTTGTTATATCATGTAGTAAGCAATTGGCAGCTAGCTATGGTAAGAAAAAAAAATATATTCCTTGGGGTAAATGTTGATCACGTAGCCACTTTAAGGCAAGCAAGAGGGACTCCCTATCCTGATCCTGTTGAAATTGCGTTGATCGCAGAGGAAAACGGTGCTGACAGTATCACTGTCCACCTGAGAGAAGACAGGAGACACATTCAAGATAATGATGTCGAGAGGTTAATTCGTCAAGTCAAAACCAAGGTCAATTTAGAGATGGCTTTGAACGATGCAATCATAGATTTTGCATGTTCAGCAAAACCATCTGACTGTTGCTTGGTGCCAGAAAAGAGACAAGAGTTAACAACCGAAGGGGGGTTGGATGTCCTAAGTCAAATGGATCATTTAGCCCAAGCTACAGAAAGACTAAAAAAATCAGGCATCAGAGTTGCTTATTTTATTGACCCAGAACCTAAACAAATTGAATCAAGCCAAATGGCAGGTGCTGAGGTGGTTGAACTACACACAGGAATTTATGCCGATGCTTTGAGTCAAAAACAGCAAAAGTATGAATTAAACCGGATCAAGGAATGTGCTGCTCATGGGACTAAAATAGGTCTGAAGGTCCACGCAGGACATGGCTTGCATTATGAAAATACAGCCCAAATTGCTGCAATAGGTGAAATTATGGAACTCAATATTGGTCACGCAATTGTTGCCAAATCTCTTAATTTAGGGATTGCAAAGGCTGTAGCTGATATGAAAAAGATTATGTTGGGCGCAAGATAATGAGTATTTATGGAATTGGCACCGATTTAGTTAACATCAATCGCATCCAAAGACTTTACAATAAATACGGACAAAAATTTGTTGATAAAATCTTGCTTCCAGAAGAAAAGAAGCTTTTTCAATCAGACTCTAACCCGGTTAAGTTTTTAGCCAACCGATTTGCAGGCAAAGAAGCTGCAGTAAAAGCGTTTGGCACTGGATTTTCTCAAGGTGTTACTTGGAAAGATATTGGAGTAACCAAACACCGAAGTGGTCAGCCTAGATTGATTTTCTCGAAAAAAATAAAAATACTTCTTACCCAAAAAAAAATCTTTTCTACCCACATTAGCCTGACCGATGATCACCCTTGGGCCCACGCTTTTGTGATCCTCGAAAAAAATTGAAATGAATTATTTGGTTTTTGATATAGAGACCATACCCGATCTTGACTACGGCAAGCAATTTCTCAATCTTGATGGATTGGAAGAAGCCGATATTGGCAGAGCGATGTTTTTTCAACAACTACAAAAAACTGGAACAGAATTTTTACCTTTAAATCTTCATAAAATCATTGCCATCTCGGTTTTGACAGATGCCAGAGGCGATCTTGAGGTTGAATCCTTAGGGTCTAAAGAGAGTAGTGAACAGTCAATAATTCAATTGTTTTATGATCTTGTTGGCGCCAATGAAAACTGTTTGGTGACATGGAATGGGTTGCTGTTTGACTTACCTGTGTTGAATTATAGGGCTTTATTTAATCGAGTTGACGCAGCATCTTATTGGCAAAATGAATTATGGCACATTGATCTTAAAGACGTGCTTGCAAATCACAACACTAAAGCCCAAGGCAGCTTAGATAGCGTTGCCAAAAGTCTGAGCTTACCAGGTAAATTAAATGTATCAGGAGATCAAGTATGGGATCTATATCTAGAGGGTAGAGTTGAGGATATCAGAAATTATTGTGAACATGATGTCTTGAACACTTACCTTATTTTTATCCACTATCAAGCGATGATAGGAAAAATCACCAATGATGAACTCTCAACAAGAATTCATTCCTTGAAGAAGTTGTTATTAGATACGGAGAAGCAGCATTTCCAGTTATTTCTTTCTGCATGGGAACAATAAATAGATTGGTGGTTGATTTCGTTTATGACAACAAGAATTAATATCTCCATCCCTTTTCAAACCCTAGAACTGGTGAACTCAAAAGATAATATTTCCTATCTGATATCCACCTCGAAATACGGTCCAGGGGAGCTGAAAAATAGCTTCTGTACACCCAGAGGAAAACATATTATCCGTGCTAAAATTGGCGCTGGACAGGAGTTAGGAACCATCTTTAAAAGTCGCAGACCTACTGGGGAAATCTTCTCAGATAATATACATAGATTCGATGAAGGCGATTGGATTTTAACCAGAATACTTTGGCTGAGTGGAATTGAAAAGGGTAGAAATAGGTTGGGTAATGTTGATACCATGCAACGCTTTATCTACATTCATGGAACGCCGGATGAAACGGTTTTAGGAGTCCCAAATTCAAAAGGATGTATCAACATGAGGAATGAAGATATCATAAAAATCTTTGAGTCAGTTGATGTTGGCACGATGGTTCATATTGAATGATGGTGTTTTTTTAAACAATGCCTTTAGGTCCTATATTTGTCTCAGTTGAGGGTAAAGAACTTACATCGGAAGATAAGAAAATCTTATCTCATGATCTTGTTGGTGGCGTAGTTTTATTTTCACGTAACTATGAAAACAAAGATCAATTGAGATTGCTGATCCAATCAATCAAGTTATTAAAATCTCCTAATCTGTTAGTTTCTGTTGATCAGGAAGGGGGAAGGATACAGCGTTTTATGAGTGGTTTTTACCCAATCCCTCCGATGCGGTCTTTGGGTGACTTATACGATCAATCAAGCAAAGAAGGCATGCAGGCAACTTGCATTGCAGCAGAGATTTTAGGTCTTGAGCTCCTTGAGGTAGGAGTTGATTTCAGTTTCGCTCCTGTTTTGGACATTGATCACGGAGTTTCAACAGTAATTGGAAGTCGCTCCTTTCATTATGACCCAAAAGTAGTCGATTGCCTCAGCGAGCATTTTTATGAAGGAATGCAGAAAGCAGGAATGCACTGCGTCGCCAAACATTTTCCTGGTCACGGAGGCGTAAGTGGGGATTCGCATCAGAAAACTCCCGTTGATAAACGTGCAAAGAAAACAATCATTGATGATTTACGACCCTATAAAACACTAATAAAAAAAGGTTTATCGGGCATTATGACTGCCCATGTTCGCTACCCATCGATAGATGATCAGATAGCTACCTTCTCTCACTATTGGCTACAAAATTACTTACGGAAACAACTCCATTTCAATGGCATAATTTTTTCCGATGATCTGATGATGAAGGGTACTGATTTCATAGCCTCGACACCAAAAAAAACCCTCCTGTCCTTAGCCGCTGGTTGCGATATTGTTTTAATCTGTAATTCCCCTGAAACTGTCCATCAATGTTTATCGGAATTGTATTTTTCAAAAGATCAGTTTGCGAACCTCGAGCGTAAAATTCAATATTTGATACCTTCTGATCGAGTGCAGAGACAATCAAATTATCTGCAAGAAATTAAAACTAAGCTGAGTCGCCTACTAGATAGCCTAGAATAGTATTTACTTGGTTTATACGGTCCATGACGTGAGGGAAATTTCCTTTAAAACCAAGTGACTGGTCAGGGTACATCTTGAAAACATCGGGTTTCTGTTTAATTAAATCAATGATATTTTGGACCTTTATGGATGTTGATTTATCAAAATAGAACCGTCCATACCTCCTATCCATTCTTATTTTTTTGATTCCCAAAGTATTTGCTTGATTTCTTAGATGAGCCATCAGAAGTAAGTTTGTTGTTTGTTCTGGAAGTTCTCCAAAGCGGTCAATTAACTCATTCTCAATATGCTTAATTTCATTTTTGGATTGTATGCTGGATATTCTTTTATACATCGTCAGTCTAAGATTAACATCAGGCATATAATTTTCTGGGATCAAAGCTGGGATGTTCAAGTTGATGTCGCTGGAGACGTTACTCGATATTGCTTTAGGCTCATCTCTCAAAGAATCAATCGCTTGGCGGAGCATGTCCTTGTATAGGCTAAAGCCAATTTTCTGCATCTGACCACTTTGTTCATCGCCTAAAATTTCTCCAGCGCCTCTAATTTCAAGATCATGAGTTGCTAAAATGAAACCCACACCCAAATCTTCTATCGCTTCAATGGCCTCGAGCCTTTGTTTACCTTCATTGGTCAATGTTTGTTTGGATGGAATCATCAAATAGGCATAGGACTGTCTTTCAGATCGACCAACACGACCCCTTAGTTGATGCAATTGAGCCAAACCAAAGCGTTCTGCTCTATTTATAATGATAGTGTTTGCATTCGGTATATCTAAACCACTCTCAATGATCGAGGTAGCTAACAACAGATCGTATTCATTGTTATAGAATTTCATCATGACTCTCTCTAGGGATCTCTCCTTCATCCTGCCGTGTGCTATCTCAAGTGAAATAAGAGGCATAATTTGCCTGATCGTCTCAGCCATATTTTCAATATCATCAATTCGATTGTGTACAAAAAGGATTTGTCCACCCCGACTGATTTCTCTTTGGCAAGCTTCACGAATAAGACTTTTATCCCACTGACTGATATACGTCTTGACTGGGATCCGGCTTTCTGGTGCTGTGGAAATCATTGAGATATCTTTCAACTCACCTATGGCCATATTCAAAGTTCTAGGAATGGGTGTAGCTGTAAGCGCAAGATAATCCACATCTTTTCTTAAGGCTTTAAGTTTTTCTTTGTGGCGAACTCCAAAACGGTGCTCCTCATCAACAATCACCAGGCCTAAGTTTTTGTATACAACTTTGTCTGATAACAAGGCATGCGTACCGATAATGATATCTGCTTTACCTTTTTCAATCTCTGCTCTGACTTGGTTATTTTTTGTCGAAGTTTGGAGTCTGGAAAGCATATTGATGGTAATGGGCCACTCTGAAAATCGTTCGTTGAATGTTTCAAAATGTTGTTGAGCAAGGATGGTTGTTGGGACCAGAAGAGCGACTTGATATCCATTGATTGCACTAGTGAAAGCTGCTCTCAATGCAACTTCTGTTTTTCCAAAACCAACATCACCACAAACCAATCGATCCATGGATTTTGACGTTGCCATGTCGTCTAGAACATCCTCTGTTGCTGTGGCTTGATCTCGAGTTAAAACGTATTCAAATCCATTACAAAAATTTTCGTAATCCTTTTTATTTGCAACTTGGCTTTTCCCTACCGCGATTGCTCTGTTTGCATATATTTCAAGTAACTCTGCAGCAACATCGTATGCTTGATTTTTAGTCTTTTTACAGAGCTTTTTCCACTGATCGCTTCCCAAATGACTTAATATACTTTCATCAGAGCTTTGACCTATGAATCTTGAGACCTGATCCATTAGGGTGACTGGAACGTGCAATAAGTCGCCCAAGGCATATTCAATGGTTAAGAACTCAGAGCTAATATCGTCAATCATCATCACAGACAAACCTTTGTACTTACCAATTCCATGCTCACCATGAACAACAAGGGAGTCGACTTGAAGGTCTTTTAGATCTCGTATTATTGACTCTGGATCTTTGCCTACATAGCTTCTATATTTTCTGGTTCTGGAACGTCTTCCAAAGAGTTCCATTTCACCAATAACAGCAATCCCAGACGAGGCTGTGATAAAACTTTCGCTAATAGGCTGCTCAGTGATAAAAACACCGGATCTCCTTTCAAGAAATTCGTTCCAACTGGAAACCTGCCTAACAGCAATTGAATGCTCCCTAAGTTGATTTTCAATAAAAGCTTTACGATTTTTACTTCCGGTCGATAGTAATATTTTATTAGTAGATGTTTCAAATAAACTGTTGATGATTCTATCTATTGAAGAAGTTTTAAATGCATTTAAAGGTTCCAAGGGACTTGTATCAAAATTGATAGCCTTATGCTTACGTGACTTCCAACATTTTTGATGCTGTAAATTGATTGGATACATATTGTTTATCTTCTTAATTTGTTGTGTAGCAGCAAAAAATAACTCGCTTGGTTTAAGGTTTGGTTGACTCAAATCATTTTGATTATTAAATCTTTGATTGATCAGTTTTTGATATTTTTTAATAGGAGTTTGAATGTCACCTACACAAAACACCTCAGCAGTTTTGCAGTACTCCCAGATGGAAGACATGGATTCAAAAAACAAAGGTAAATAGTTATACACACCATGAGATTCTGCATATGTTTCAATGAAATTATAAAGAGGCCATTCTAGCTGGTTGCCAACAAAAGCATTTCTCATGTTTGTTTTGAAAAAATCAAAAGCCACAGAACTTTTTGGATAATGTTCCGAAGGTATGATTGTTGCTGAATTGATTGTGTTTAAAGTGAGTTGAGAATCAATATCAAAGAGTTTAATGAAATCAATTTTTTCGTCATCAAAATCTATCCTGATGGGATTTTTATATAGAGGTGAGAATAAATCAATTAAGGAACCTCTAATGCAAAATTCTCCTGGTTTAAAAACAGTTGAAACTCTTTCATATCCATTTTTTAGTAATTTTTTCCCAATTTTTTGCATTGAAAATAATTCTCCGACATTGACGGTAAAACTTTCCTCTTCAAAATATTTTCGTGGTGGAAGCTTCCAGAGAAGATTGGCTACACTCAAAACCAATACATCAATATTTCCTTTCAGTAGTTGAAATAGAATTTCAGATCGGTTAGCAATCACTTGATTGCTGGGTGAGGAAATATCGTAAGGCAGGACTTCTAAATCTGGAAACAGTTCGATTGAAAGATCTGTTGCGGTAAAATACTTGAGCTCATTACAAAGCGTCTCTGCAAAATTAATTTCTGGTGCTATGACAATTTTTAGACCCCGATCGTTCTTGATTTTTTCCGCAAGTGCTAGATTGATTGCAGAACCATACAGTTGTCCGTAATTATTTACACTGGAATCAACATTTGAATGGTCAAATATAATGTTTTGGTTTTGTTTACTCATACTCAAGGAACACAAGCGAAAGATTTGTATTATTTCATATATTTGCTTTTTTTTTCTTCGTGTTTAAGTGGATAATCCTTATGATATTTATTACTAAATAAACAGAGGTTACTAAACCTTGGCTAAAAAATTATTTATTGCCTACCGACAGCTCTTTTCCAAAGAGCAAAGCCAATTTATTTCTATTGTGACTTTTATATCAATTTTAGCTATAGCTCTGGGAGTTTCGTCTCTGATAGTAGTACTCTCTGTTATGAATGGATTTGAGGCTGAGATTGAAGAACGAGTAATCAGGCTTAGTTCGCATATCACCATCCAATCAGATCAACCAATTAGGCAATGGCAAAGTATCGCCGACGAACTTGAACAATTTTCTGAAATTGAGCACACCATACCCTTTGTCGAGGCAAAAGGAATCATTAGCAAAAACGGTAAAGAATCAACAGGCGTAGAGATTATGGGCATCAACCCGGTCAATAAATTTTTCTTTGGAATACAGCTTAAGGATTTAGCAAATGGTGAGCTCATACTGGGGAGAGGTCTGGCTCTACAATTAAATCTTAAAGCAGGAGACAGAGTATTCCTGACTGTTCCAAGGTTTAGTTCCCAGGGTCAAATCAGTTTCCCAGATAGCCAATATTTTAACGTCAAAAAAGTAGTTGAATTTGGTCTGCAAAGATACGATTCTATGCAAGTTTTAATGAGCCAAGAGGATGCATCCTCATTACTGGGCTTGGGAAATACAGTCAATGGCGTAGCTGTCGAGCTCGACAATGTTTACAAAGTCAAGAGTATGGTTAAAGTAATTGAAAGTTCGCTCAAGAAAATTATGGGGCTTGAAATTACCGTCACTGACTGGTCAAAACAGAATCAGGCGTTATTTGACGCTATCGTCATTGAGAAAACTATTATGAGTGTGCTCTTATTTATGATTGTTTTAATAGCTACGTTCAATGTAATTGTGATGCTCTCAATGTCAGTGGACGATAAGAAGAGAGATATCGCTATTTTGAAAAGTATAGGATTTACTTCAAAAGACCTCACGCATATTTTCTTCATTCAGGGTCTACTTAGTGTTCTATTAGGTGTTCTTTTTGGAGTATTATTTGGGATCACAGTTTTGATGAATTTAGAGAGTTTTGAATGGATAATAAGGTATCTGTTTGGCTTTGAGTTTTTGCCAGCCGGCTTGTATTACATCACCTCAATGCCTTATATATTGAGATATACCGATGTTGTCTTGATCTGCCTTGGCGCCTTAACTGTGAGTGTTGTTGCTTGCCTCTATCCCTCAATCAAAGCTTCAAGGGAAAATCCTACAGAAATACTAAGGATGTATAAGGGATAGTAAGTTGTTTTTCTCAAGAAAAAGTTACGAATCAAGAACTCTCTTTGCTTTTCTTAAGGCAAAAACAGGAACCATTACTATGTCATTTATTTCTACATTTAGTGTCCTGGGTATTGCTATAGGGGTAGCTGCTATCGTGATTGTTATGTCTGTAATGAATGGTTTTCAGTCAGAAATTAAAAATAGAATGCTGAGCATCTTACCTCACGCGAAAATTATGGGTCTAAGTAACAGTCTCGAGAATAGGGATGCTTTGCAAGCTCTGCTGATTGCACATAAGGAGGTAAAATCATTTTCTGCTTTCATTTCAAGCGAAGCACTTCTTTTGGGCTCCAAAGAAGTATCTGGTATACAATTCAAAGGCATTGACCCTCAAGAGTCCGGTTCAGCACAAAAACTTGAAAGATTGATGGTTCAGGGGCAATTAAATTCAATGAGCAATGGTAGTTTTAATATCATTTTGGGCAAAGGTCTTGCGGATGATTTAAACTTGTCTCTAGGCGATCCTGTCACCGTGATGATACCAAATTCACTTATTAGCACCATGGGTGTTATTCCGAGATTAAAACGATTCACCGTAGTAGGTTTTTTTGAAGCAGGTGTATATGAGTTTGACCGAAATCTTGCATTTGCCAACCTTTTAGATGCACAAACCTTATTGCAAATGCCGGGAAAGATATCAGGTATGGAAATTGATTTTTTTGACCCCAAACAATCTCGGGAAATGGTGAGAGAAATTGCAATAAGGTCTGGCGGAGGATTTACAGTTACTGATTGGACGGTGCAAAATCCCAATTTTTTTAGATCTTTGGAACTTACTAAAACCATTATTTTTATGGTTTTGTTTCTGATTTTGGCTGTTTCGTCATTTAACATCGTCTCTACGCTAGTTATGCTAATTAGACAGAAAAAAGCATCTATAGCCGTAATGAGAGGATTGGGTGTTGAGCATATGGGAATTTTCAAAATCTTCCTCTCTATAGGCCTCTTACTTGGATTGATTGGCTCGATTTTAGGGATAGGGTTTGGCATATTAATAACTGGACAGTTGTCAGGGATTATCCATTCTTTAGAGTTAATATTTGGGGTAACTTTGTATCAGGCAGAAATCTATTTTCTCACCGAGTTACCGACAGAGATTCATTGGTTGGAAGTACTTTGGATTGGTCTGTTGGCAGTGTTATTGAGCATGGTTTCTTCTATAATTCCCTCCTACAGAGCATCACGGTTAAACCCTGCAGATGTCTTACGTTTACATAGATAAGATGAGGTAAAAATGACACAGACCTATTTAGAAGCTGTAAATCTAAGAAAATCATTTTTCAAAGGGGATGAAGAAGTAAAAGTGCTTACTGGAGTCAATCTCAAGGTTAGAAATGCTGAATCGTTGGCAATTATTGGACCTTCTGGCACAGGCAAGACAACACTTCTGCAAATAATGGGGCTGCTTGACCAACCTTCTGCAGGTGAAATTAAGATAAAGGGAGAAACCTTATCAACAATTTCAGACAAACAAGCGAGCAGGCTTAGGAATAGGTTTTTTGGTTTTGTTTACCAGTTCCATCATCTAATTAATGAATTCAGTGCGTTGGAGAATACCATGATGCCATTATTGGTTAGAAGAGAGTCCATTGCTCAAGCCAGAAAAGCGGCTAGAGAACTTCTGGTTGAAATTGGATTATCCAACCGATTGCACCATAAACCCTCTGAGCTTTCAGGTGGAGAATGTCAAAGGGTAGCCGTTGCAAGGGCATTGATCGGTAAACCATCTGTAGTTTTAGCTGATGAACCGACAGGAAATCTAGATCCAGAAACTGCTGAAAAGGTTTTTGATGGTCTGTTGGCATTAAACCGCTCTATAGGTTCTAGCTTGATTGTAGTTACTCACAACCATGGTCTTGCAGATACTCTCGACCGACAAGTTTTATTGGATCAAGGTAGGATCAAAGAGCAACAATCTTCATAATTACACCATAGTCATGTAGTTAGTTGCGCTATAAAAGTAGCGTATAATTGACTTGATTTATCTACAGGAGTTCTTTTTTTGACAAACGGAGAAGCAATAAATACCGGTTATAAAACCTACTTACGGTTGTTAAAGTATGCGGCCCCTTATTGGTTTATTTTTATTCTTGGGGCATTAGCGATGCTCATTTATGCTTTGACAGACACAGGCTTTGCCTACTTGATTAAAACATTAACCGACAATTTTGCAGGCACAACAGATGGTGCTTATATAGGGGATTGGAAATTCAATCTTCCAATTGCCGTGATCGTTATTTTTATCATTCGCGGTATTTCAGGATTTTTTTCTGTCTACAACATAGGCTGGATTGGCAGGCAGGTTATTAAAGCCCTAAGAAAAGAGGTTTTCACCAAATTCTTATATCTGCCAACCAGTTTTTTGGACCATAAATCTAATGCTGAATTACTCTCAAAGGTAACTTTCAATATCGAGCAAGTTGCTGAATCTACTTCTAACACAATCACTATTCTTATAAGAGATACATTGACTATCTTAGCTTTGACCGCCTATATGGTTTATCTCAGCCCAAGATTGGCTGGAGTGATATTTTTGGTGGCGCCGGTTATTGCATTAATAGTTAGGTTCTTGGGTAAACTGTTTCGAAGGTACAGCGAGAGAATCCAAGATTCCATGGGGGATGTAACCCATCTCATCAAGGAGACTTTGCATAACCATCGCATCATTAAAATATTTAATGGCCAAGACCACGAAAGCGAAAAGTTTGAACGGGTCAACGAAGACAACAGGAAACACAATATGAAACTGTTTTCGACAAAAGCCATAGGTGATGCGGTTACAATTTTTGTAGCTTCTCTCGGGGTTGCAGGTGTGGTGTATGTAGCCACACTGGGTGAAGTTAAGGATATGGAGATTGGCAATTTCACTGGCTTTATTAC
>Ga0209019_1001082_pt1 | contig 13692 bp, 10 predicted proteins | sample METZYME_3_300m_FD_187549 | JGI IMG/M metagenome (GOLD analysis project Ga0209019, IMG submission 187549) | Marine microbial communities from oxygen minimum zone in mesopelagic equatorial Pacific - METZYME_3_300m (SPAdes) (version 2) | ecosystem: Environmental > Aquatic > Marine > Oceanic... | reverse complement strand
CGGTGCATCCATGTCCTCGTCGTCGTCGATCGGCGGTCCGGACCGCACCTTCATCGACCACTCGTCGAGCGGCAGGGACAACACCGTCGTGCCCCGCACCTCCGTGTCGGTGTGCGGCCGGATCGCCTCCATGCGGCCCGGCACGATGTGGTCGGTGAGCCGGTTCAGCGCCGCCACCTTCTCGTCGTGGTCGGTGACCTCGGTGGCGGTGCCGAACACCACGACCGAGCGGTAGTTCATCGAATGGTGGAAGGCGGACCGGGCCAGAACCAGGCCGTCCAGCAGGGTGACGGTCACGCACACCTCGACCCCGGCCTTCGCCGTACGCAACAGCCGACTGGCCGGCGAGCCGTGCAGCAGCAGGCGGTCGCCGAGTCGTGCACAGAGCATCGGAATGACGACCGGATGGGCGCCGTCGCCCTCTCCTCCGGCCCCGGCGATGAGTCCGACGTGGGCGATCAGCGCCTCGTCGAGCACGGCATCGCGCTCGGCGGTGTCAACGACGGAACGGTCCGGCTTGCGCCCCAGTTCACTCCGACCGCTCATCGGCGCCAGGATCCGGCTCGCTCAGGCGGAGGGAGACAGCAGGTAGTCGCCTCGCTTGTCGTCCCAGGTCATCGCCACGAGATCCCTGGCCGCAGCGGCCTTGCAGAACTGCAGGAAACCGCCGTAGCCGATGGCCCGCTCGCTGAAATCGGGGTTGCGGCGACGCAACTCGGTCTTGAGCCCCGACATGGCGGCGCCCTTCTTCCCGGCATCGCCCACGACGGCGACCAGCAGGTCGAAGGCCGCCTTCGACGGCCCGCCACCGGTCACCAGGTCGACGTCGGGGTCGCGCTTCGTGCCCGACAACTCGACCACCTGTCGTTCGGCGAGGTGGCGCAGCAGTTCGGTGAAGCCCCGGAATCCGTGGTCGGACTCGGTGAACGTGGGATCGATGCGATGGATGGCCCGCTTGAGAGTCGAGGCCCGCACTTCCTCACCCGATCCCTGCATGCCGGCCAGCGTCGAGATCACGAGCTCGTCGAGGCTGGCTACCGGCGCCGTTCCGTTGTCGTCGTCGCCTGTGTCACCACCCGCCCTCTCGGGTGCCTCCCGAACCGCCTCGACGCCCTCGAGGCTGTCGTAGAAGAGGAACTCATCGCAGGCCGGCGGCAGCAGCTTCGAGGTGGAGTCCCGTACCCCGACGCCGATCACCCGTCGGTCCAACTCCCGCAACTTCTGCACCAGCGGCGTGAAGTCGCTGTCGCCGGTGCAGATCACGATGGTCGTGACGAAGGATCGTTCGAAGGCCAACTCCAGTGCGTCGACCACCATTTTGATGTCGGCAGCGTTCTTGCGACTGGTCCCCATGCGCTGCGGGATCTCGATGAGTTCGACCTGGTGGCGGGCGAGGTGCCGCCGGTCCTCGTCGAAACCCGACCAGTCGGCGTAGGCCCGGCGGTAGACCACCCGGCCCCGCTCGGCCATGGCACGGGCGATCGGTCCGAAGTCGAAGCGCTTCAGACCCAAGCTCTCGCGGGCGCCGATGGCGAGGTTCTCGTAGTCGAGAAAAACGCCGATGCGCTCCTCGTGGCTGTCTGTCCGCATTGGGCCAGCATCGCACGCCCGCGCGTCAAACACGCACCAGAGCAGCGATCAATACGGGATTTCCAGCGCTCGATCACCGGCCTGCACGTCGAGGTCAGGGTCGATGCGGTAGTAGTCGCCGGCTTCGGATACGCAGATCGCCTCGGTGGCCACCAAGCCGGTGGGGCCGTCGAGGGTGCCGGCGAAGACCGACGTCCGGCCGGCCTTGTCATCGGCCCGCCAGAAGAGGGTCGAACTGCACGCTGAGCAGAAGCCGTAGCGGACCGTCGGCGTCCGCTGGTACCACGCCAGGGTCTCTTGGGACTCGAGGTGGAGGTGTCCGTTGGCGACCGCAGTCGCCGCCAGGTGGTGGCCGGAGATCCTCCGGCAGGGTTCGCAGTGACACTCGATGATGTTGCGGACCGGACCGTCGATTCGGTACCGCACGCCCCCACAATCGCAGCGGCCGGTGAACGTTCGGATCCCTGAGTCTCCCATGGCGAAACGCTGCCACACCCGAAACCCACCTGCCAGACCGTGCCCGCAGATGCCGACCCCCACCTTGTCGGCGGATAGCCTGCGCGACCCACGGCACTCGGATGCCGGAACCGACCGCAACCAACCAGGGGCAATCCATGAGCACATCTCTCGAGGGCCGTGTCGTCATCGTGACCGGAGCGGGCCGGGGCATCGGCCGTGCGATCGCCGATCGATTCGCCGGAGCCGGCGCCACGGTCATCATCAACGACATCGATGCCGCAACCGCCGACGAGGCGGCAGCTGCCATCAACGCCTCGGGCGGAACGGCGACGGCGGTCGTCGCCGACGTCGCCGACAGCACTCAGGTCAATGCCATGTTCGACGCTGTCCTCGCCACCCACGGCACCGTCGACGTACTCGTCAACAACGCCGGCCTCGTCTCACCGATGCTCCACTTCCTCGAGGCCGACGAGGCCTGGTGGCGACGGATCATCGACGTGAACCTCACCGGCCACTTCCTCACCTCGCACCGGGCGGCCCGCATCATGGCCGAGAACGGACACGGTGTGATCCTCCACATGTCCTCCGGCGGCGCCACGCGTGCCCACCGGGCGTTCGCCGCCTACGACGCCTCCAAGGGGGGCATCGAGGCCCTCACGCGGGCCATGGCCCTTGACCTCGGCCCCTACGGCATCCGGGTCTGCGCCCTCGTCCCCGGCTCGATCGACTGCGAGGGCATGGACGAGGAGGCCCGACGGCTCCGTGGTGAGAACATCCCCCTCGGCCGTCCCGGCGACCCCGACGACATGGCCGGCCCCGCCGTCTTCCTCGCCTCGGACGATGCCTGCTACATCACCGGCGTCACGCTGACGGTCGACGGCGGCATGCTCGCCCAGCAGCGATCCGCCACGGTCGACATCATGCCGCCCAGCGACTTTCCGTCCCTGGACTCGTTGGACTAGTCAGACAAGCTGAACCGTCCGACCATGCGCATCGGCGCCGACATCGGCGGCACGTTCACCGACATCGTCCTCGAGGACTCCCACGGGATGTCCTCGACCAAGGTGCTCACCACCTACGACGCCCCCGAACGCGGCGTCCTCGAGGGTGTCCGACAGGTGGTAGAGGAGGCCGGTGCCGACCTCGCCGACCTCGCCACCTTCATCCACGGCACGACGCTCGCCACCAACGCCCTCATCAACCGCACGGGCGCACGGACGGCCTTCGTCACCACCTCCGGCTTCCGCGACGTCGTCGAGATGCGCACCGAGAGCCGCTTCGAGCAGTACGACCTGAATCTGGTCCTGCCCACTCCCCTCATCGAGCGACGTGACCGCCATGTCCTCGCTGAGCGGATCGGCGCCGACGGCACGGTACTCCTCCCGTTTGACGAGGCCGAGGCCGAAGCCCTCGCCTGCCACCTGGCCGAAGACACCGACGAAGGCCCCTATGAGTCGGTCGCCGTGGGCTTCATGCACGCCTACCGCAACGGCGACCACGAGCGTCGCCTCCGCGAGGTGCTCACCCGGCACCTGCCCGATGCATCCATCTCGATCTCGTCCGAGGTGGCGCCACAGATGCGCGAGTTCGAGCGCTTCAACACCGTCTGCGCCAACGCCTACCTCCAGCCGCTGATGGCCGGCTACCTGCACCGCCTCGAGGAACAGTTGCATGCCGCCGGCGCATCGTGTCCCGTCTACCTGATCCACTCCGGGGGCGGCCTGATGGGCGTCGAGAGTGCTGCACGCTTCCCGGTGCGCCTCGTCGAGTCCGGCCCCGCCGGGGGCGCCATCTTCGCCGCCGACCTGGCCGACCGCCATGGACTGGACGCCGTCCTCTCCTACGACATGGGCGGTACCACGGCCAAGATCTGCCTGATCGAGGGCCGGGCGCCCCGCACCGCCAAGACCTTCGAGGTGGCCCGCACGCACCGCTTCACGAAGGGCAGCGGCATGCCCATCGCCATCCCCGTGATCGAGATGATCGAGATCGGAGCCGGCGGCGGCTCGATCGCCTTCGTCGACGCCCTCGACCAGATCCGAGTCGGCCCGCTCAGCGCCGGCTCGGAGCCCGGTCCCGCCTCTTACCAGTTGGGCGGCACGAACCCGACGGTCACTGACGCCAACCTGGTCCTCGGTCGCCTCTCCCCCGACACCTTCGGCGCATCGGGCATCGACCTGTCACCTGAGGCCGCTGACACGGCCCTTGCCGCTGGCGTCGGAACGCACCTCGGCCTCGACGCCACGGAGGCCGCCCTCGGCGTCACCGAGGTCGTCGACGAGAACATGGCCAACGCCGCCCGGGTCCACGCCGTCGAGAGCGGCAAGGACGTGTCCAGCTTCACCATGATCGCCTTCGGCGGCGGCGCCCCTCTCCACGCCAGCCGGCTTTGCGACAAGCTCGACATCGAAGCCATCCTCGTCCCGCCCGGCGCCGGCGTCGGCTCGGCCATCGGCTTCCTGAGAGCCCCGTTCGCCTACGAGGCGGTCCGCAGCGACTACTCCCCGATGGACGACTTCGACCACGAGGAGGCGAAACGCCTCCTCGACGGCCTCGAGGACGAGGCGGGCTCGTTCGTCCTCCAGGCACTCGGGGAGCAGTCCAGCCAGTACGACGAGCCGCTCGAGGTCGAGCGCTGGGCCTACATGCGCTACGCCGGCCAGGGCTGGGAGATCCCCGTGGCGCTCGACGAGGGCCTCTTCGATGACCTCGGCCCCGAGAACCTCTCGAAGCGCTTCGAGACGGCCTACCGCGAATTCTTCGGCCGACCCATCGAAGGGCTGGCGATCGAGGCCGTCAGTTGGGCCGTGAAGGTCGCCACGCCCCGACCCGAGGTCGAACGCATCGAGCAGGTCGCCGCCCAACGAGAGGTGGACACCACCCGAACGCGACCCATCCACGACACGACGACCGGCGCCTTCGTCGAAGCGGCTGTCGTCGAGCGGGACGACCTCCGGGTCGGCGACTGCGTGGTCGGACCGGCCGCAATCGTCGAACCGCAGACCACAACGTGGCTGTCCGCCGGCAGGCAGGCCGTGCTCCAGTCTGACGGCTGCCTGCGAATCACCTCCTGCGAAGAGGCCTCACCATGACCGACCTGCGCAACCAGGTGTTGTGGAACCGCCTGATCTCCATCGTGGAGGAGCAGGCCCTCACCCTCGTCCGCATCGCCTTCAGCACCAGCGTGCGCGAGGCCGGCGACCTGTCGGCAGGCGTCTTCGACCTCGAAGGCCACATGATCGCCCAGGCAGTCACCGGCACGCCCGGCCACGTCAACACCATGGCCGCCGCCGTCGGCAACTTCATCGCCGACATCGGCCGGGACCGGATCTTCGAAGGCGACGCCTACGTCACCAACCATCCCTGGAAGGGCACCGGGCACCTCCACGACTTCACCGTCGTCACGCCCGCCTTCCGATCCGGGCGCCCCATCGGATTCTTCGCCTGTACCGCCCACGTACTCGACGTCGGCGGCAGCGGCTTCGGGCCCGATGCAAGCGACGTGTACGAAGAGGGCCTCCTCGTACCGGTCATGAAGCTCATTGAACGCGGCGAGGTCAACCGGGACCTCGTGAACATCGTGCACCACAACGTCCGCGAATCGGACCAGGTCGTCGGCGACCTCTACTCCCTGGCCGCCTGCAACGAGACCGGAATCGACCGGCTCCAGGCCATGTTCGACGAGTTCGGCCTCGACGACCTCGAGGAGATCACCTCCTTCGTCTTCGAGCGCACCAGGACCGCCACCCTCGACGCAATCCGGCAACTGCCACCCGGCACCTACACGAACACCATGCAGGTCGACGGCTACAACGACACCGTCACACTCGTGGTCACGCTCGACGTCACCGAGCAGGGCGTCCACGCCGACTTCACCGGCACCTCCCCCGCCTGCCCGTTCGGCATCAACGTGCCCTTGGTCTACGCCCGGGCGTACCTGACCTACGCCATGCTCGTCGCCCTCGCCCCGGGCATGCCCAACAACCACGCCTCGCTCGAGCCGTTCACCGTGAGTGCCCCCGACGGTTGCATCCTCAACGCACAACATCCCGACCCCGTCTCGGTCCGGCACGTCATCGGTCACTTCGTCACCGACCTCTGCCTCGGCGCCATCGCCCAGACTCTCCCCGGCATCGTCCCCGCCGAGGGGTCCGGCGCACTCTGGAACTTCCACGTGAGCGCCCGTGCGACCGAGACGGACAGCGGCCTCCCCCCGGTCGAGATCCTCATGTTCAACAGCGGAGGGACCGGCGCCCGCCCCACGCTCGACGGGCTGAGCGCCACCGCCTTCCCGAGCGGCGTCCGGACCATGTCGGTCGAAGCGACCGAACAGGTCGGCCCCATCGTCATCTGGCGCAAGGAACTACGACCCGGCTCCGGCGGCGCCGGACGCCACCGCGGGGGCCTCGGCCAGGTCATCGAACTCGGACCCACCAAGGGCTACCACTTCGACTTCAGCTGCATGTTCGACCGGGTCATCAACCCGGCACGTGGCCGACAGGGCGGCGAGGACGGGGCGAGCGGCGGCGTCCACCTCGATGACGGCACCGCCTTCAACGCCAAGGGAAAGCAGCGCGTACCGACCGGACGGCGCCTCGTCCTCGAACTTCCGGGCGGCGGCGGCTTCGGGGACCCCGCCGAACGGGACCCCGCCGATGCCGAACGGGACCACGACCAGGGCTACCTCGAGTGACCGGTCCGACCGCGAGCCACTACGACACGGTCGTCGTCGGTGGCGCCGCCCTCGGAAGCTCGATCGCCTACTGGCTGTCCGAGAATCCCGACTATGACGGCTCCGTTCTCGTCGTCGAGCCCGACCCCACCTACGAGCATTCATCCACCACACTCTCCGAGGCCAGCGTCCGACACCAGTTCTCCAACCCGGTCAACATCGCCCTCTCACAGTTCGCCACCGAGTTCATCGCCGACTTCCACGAACACGTCCAGGTCGACGGCGAATCGCCCGACCTCGGCTTCCGGGACACCGGATACCTGTTCCTCGCCACCGAAAGCGGCATGCCGACGCTGCGCCAGAACCACGAGGTGCAACGCTCCTGCGGTGCCGAGGTTGCGCTGCTCACGCCCAACGAACTCCTCGCCCGGTTTCCATACCTCCACGTCGACGACCTGACCGGCGCCAGCCTCGGCCTCCGACACGAGGGGAACATCGACGCCCACTCCCTGCTCCAGGGCTTCAGACGCCGGGCCCGACGAAACGGCGTCGAGTACCTGGCCGACCGGGTCGTGGGACTGCGCCTCGACGACAACCTGGTCTCCCACGTCGAGCTCGCCTCGGGCGTCGCCATCGGCTGCAGGCGGATCGTGAACTGCGCCGGACCACGGAGCCGCTGGATCGCCGAAATGGCTGGCCTGCCGCTGCCCGTGGAACCAAGGATCCGCTCGGTGTTCGTCTTCGACTGCCGCGAGCAACTCGAGGGCGACCTGCTCCCGCTCACCATCGACACCACGGGCCTGCACTTCCGCACCTACCCGCCCTACTTCCTCGCCGGCATGACCCCCGACCCGGACCTTGAGGTCGACCCCGGCGACTTCCGGGTCCGGCACGAGGACTGGGAGGAGCGCATCTGGCCGTTGCTCGTCCACCGCGTCCCGCAATTCGAGCGGATCGCCGTCACCCACACCTGGGCGGGCCACTACGCCTACAACACGCTCGACCAGAACGCCGTCGTCGGACCTGCAGCGGCCGTACCCAACTTCTACTTCGCCAACGGCTTCAGCGGACATGGGCTCCAGCAGAGTCCCGGCGTGGGCCGCGGGATCAGCGAGCTGGTCACCTACGGCGAGTACCGCACCCTCGACCTGTCCGACCTGGGCCATGACCGCATCGTGCGCGGCGACCCGTTCCTGGAGCGCAACATCATCTGAGGCCTATCGGCCACTCAGGCCGGCAAGCAGCCAGGCCAGGAGCCGGAGATCACGCCTCGCCGAGGTAGGCGGCTCGCATCTCCGGGTTGGCCAGGAGCGCCTCGGCGGTGTCGTTCAGGACCACGATTCCGGTCTGGAGCACCCAACCGCGGTCGGCGATCGACAGGGCCATGTTGGCGTTCTGCTCGACCATGAAGATGGACATCCCCTCGTCGTTGATCTGTTGGATCAACTCAAAGTTCTGTTGCACAAGTGCTGGCGCCAGGCCCATCGAGGGCTCGTCCATGAGCAGGACCTTCGGCCGGGACATGAGAGCCCGCCCGATGGCGACCATCTGCTGCTCGCCACCCGACAGGGTGCCGGACTTCTGGTTGATCCGCTCCTTGACCCGCGGGAACAGGTCGTAGACGTACTCAAGGTCCGATTCGATTTCGTCTTTGTCCTTGCGCAGGTAGGCACCCAGCATCAGGTTCTCCTTGACGGAGAGCCGCTTGAAGAGGCGTCGATTCTCGGGCACCATCGTCACGCCGTTGGCTACCCGGTAACTGATGGGCTGGTGGTTGACCACCTCACCGTCGAGGACGACCTCACCCGACGTGGGGGTGACCATTCCGAGCAGGGCCTTGAGCGTGGTCGTCTTGCCACTGGCGTTGCCTCCCAGGAGGCAGACGAGTTCCCCCGGGTAGATGGCCAGGTTGACGTCCTTGAGGATGTGGACGGCGCCGTAGTGGGTGTTGACATCGCGGAGCTCGAGGAGCGCAGTCGGGCTGGAAGTCGCTTCGGTGCTCATGCCCGGCTCTCCACGGGTCGACCCAGGTAGGCCTCGATGACCTCCGGGTTGGTGGACACCTCGTCATAGGAGCCCTGGGCGATCGGCACGCCGTGGTCCAGGACGACCACCCGGTCGGAGACGTCCCGCACGACGCGCATGTCGTGCTCGATCATCACGATCGTGAATCCCCATTCGGAACGCAGGCGACCGATGAGTCCGGTCAACTCGGCGGTCTCCATCGGGTTCATGCCGGCGACCGGCTCGTCGAGGAGGATCAACCGTGGCTGCGTGGCCATCGCCCGGGCGATCTCCAGCCGCCTTCGGTTGGCGTACGACAGCATGAAGGCCGCCTGGTCCAGGCGATATCCCACCAGCCGGGACCCGAAGAAGCCGAGGGCCGCCTCGGCCCGCTCCCGGATCTCACGCTCCTCCTGCTTGAACGCCTTGGTCTGCATGAGCGCTCCGAACACCAGCTGGCGGGTCCGGCAGTGCTGGCTCACCATCACGTTCTCGAGGATGGTCATGTTGGGGAACAGGCGGACGTTCTGGAACGTGCGGGCGATGCCGAGGCCGGTGACCTGGTGTGGCTCGAGCCCGAGGACCGACTCGCCTTCGAATAGGATGTCGCCCTCGGTGGCCTCGACGAGGCCGGAAATAGCGTTGAAGAAGGTCGTCTTACCGGCGCCGTTGGGACCGATCACGCTGACGATCTCTCCCTCGTCGACATGGAAATTCAGGCCGGACAGCGCATCCAGGCCACCGAATGTGACCTTCAGGTCTTGGATTTCGAGGAGGTGTCTCATGCCGGGTCCCCCTCTCCCTCGACGCCACTCACGGCTCCTGGCTGCTTGACAGCCTCCGCCTCTTCCCGGTCGTGGTCCTCGCCCTTGAGCCAGGCGTCCTGGAGGAACTCCTCCTGGTGGAGTTCTTGGCTGCGACGGGCACTCGGCACCAGGCCCTCCGGGCGCTGGAGCATCATGAACACCAGAAGGGCGCCGTAGATCAGCAACTTGTACGACTGGAACTCCTGGAGCAGGCCGGGCTGTCTCGGGCCGCCCAGCACACCGATCAGCACGAACGAGCCGACCAGTACGCCGGCGATGTTGCCCATGCCACCGACGATCACCACCACGAGGATGATGATCGACACGAGGATCATGAAGCTGTTCGGGAACACCGAACCAACCTTGGCCGCAAGGACTGCTCCGCTCACTGCCGCCATCATGGCGCCGACCACAAAGGCCATGAGCTTTGCGTTGACCGTGTTGATGCCCATCGCCTCGGCCACCTGTTCGTCTTCGCGGATGGCCATCCAGGCACGTCCGAGCCTCGACGCCTGGAGCCGCCATGACACGTAGATGGCGAGGGTGCAGAAGACCAGAACCAGGTAGAACACCGACCTAGGGTCGATTCCCGTCACGACGGCGAAGCCGAGGTCCACGGGTGGAACGTTCGTGATGCCCTGGGCGCCGCCGAAGTAGGGCTTGAGCCAGTCCGACATGAACAGGAGTCGGATGATCTCACCGAAGCCGAGGGTGACGATGGCGAGGTAGTCGCCGCGCATCCGGATGACGGGTGCGCCGATGACGAGTCCGGTCAGTCCGGCCATCAGGATCACGATAATCAACGCGAACCCAAAGTGGAGTTCCGGGGTGAAGAACGGAGATTCCGCCGAGGTGAGCACGGCCGTCGTGTAGCCACCGACGGCGAAGAAAGCCACGTAGCCCAGATCGAGGATGCCGGCCAGACCGACCACGATGTTGAGGCCGAGGGCCAGGAGCAGGAACAGGCCGACGTTCGCCAGCAACTCGTTCACGATCTTCCCGAGGAACAACGGCAGGACGATGCAGAGCCCGGCCACTCCGGAGAACAGCACAATCGAGGCCCGCTTCCGTTCTTCCCCCTGCAGTTCCTTGTAGCGGCTGGTGGCGCCCTTGAGGCGGCCCTTGGTCAGAATCGAGAAGACGCCGATCACGACCACCAGGATGATCGAGGACTTCACGGTCAGGCCGCCACGCTTCGCATACATGGCATCCGTCAGGGACTCGAGTCCGAAGCCCTCCGAGAGGTCGGAGATGACGGCCTCGAGAATCGAGATGAACAACAGGCCATAGGTGACGAAGGAGACCACCCGGCGCACGTCCTTCGGCAGCACGTGCATCAACGAGCCCAGAAGCCCGAGAACCGCACAGATGCCGAACCAGGCAGCGACCCCGAAGCCGATCCCACGGCCGAAGGTCAACTGTTCGAGAAGCTGCGGACCCCAGTTCACCAGCGGATCACGCAGGTTGAAATTGTCGATGCCGAGAACCAACAACATCGGGCCGAGGCCGGACAACACACCGGTGCAGAGGCCGGCGAACACGTCCCTGGCACTCGGATCCGGAGTCTCGACACCTTCGAGGACGACACGCTTCGACACCACGTAGCCGAACAACAACGGGATCCAGACCAACGACAGGTAGCCGAGGCTGAGCCTGCCCTCGATGATCATGCGCCGCTCGAGGCCCACCGGCATACCGATGAGCGAGACCAGGACCATGACCATGGCGCACAATCCGCCCCACTTGCCGATGCGTCGCCAGTCCAGGTCGAGCAGAGCCGGAGCCGCTTTGGACGTCGAGGAGGGAGCGCTCATCGTTGCGCTCATGCCCGGTCCTCCGCCGAGAGCCGCTCGCCGAACAGGCCGCTCGGCTTGAACAGGAGCACGAGGACGAGCACGGTGAAGGCCACCACGTCCTTGAGTTGTGAAACGCCCGGTACACCGAGGGGCTCGAGGATCACCAGCGGGGCGACCGACTCGGCCGAACCAAGGGCAACGCCACCTGCCATCGCACCGCCGAGGTTGCCGATGCCGCCGATCACTGCCGCGGTGAAGGCCTTGATGCCGGGCAGGAAGCCCGTCATGTGGGTGACGCTCCGGAAGAGCAGGCCCCAAAGGATGCCGGCCACGCCGGCCATCGCACCGCCGACAGCGAATGTCGTGACGATGGTGCGGTTGACGTTGATCCCCATGAGGGCGGCGATTTCCTTGTCCTCGGCGACGGCCCGCATCGCCTTGCCGGTTTTCGTACTCTCCACGAGGTACCAGAGTCCCAGCATCGAGACCGCGGCCACCACCAGCACCAGGAGCTTGGTGCCAGCGATCTCGAAGGTCAGGATCGAACGCTGCTTGGCGAGCCATTCCGGGAGCCGGGGATAGGGCTTGGACGCCGGACCGAAGAGGCCCATCACGGCATTCTGGATGAAGAACGAGACGCCGATCGAGGTGATGAGCGGAATGAGCCGGGGCGAATTGCGGAGTGGCCGGTAGGCGACCCGCTCCATCAGAACGGCCATGAGGGTCGAGATGCTGATCGCCATGATCACGATAAGGACGAGGCAGAGTAGGAAGTTGCTCTCCCAGAGACCGCTGTCGTTGAACTTCTCCGAGGCGATGAAACCGGTCATGGCACCGGCCATGAACACCTCACCATGGGCGAAGTTGATGAAACCCAGTACGCCGTAGACCATCGAGTAGCCCAGGGCGATGAGCCCGTACATCGCACCCTGAGAAAGGCCCGACATGAGCAGGCCCTTGAACTGGTCGGCGGTGAGGCCCATCGCATCAGGGTTGCGCCATCTGGCGAACGGGTTGTCCGGGATGAACTGTTGTGCCAGGAACGCAAGGACACCGATGACGATCAGCCCAACGAGGAAGACCCGGATGAACGTGAGGAACCTGTCGACCCTCGAGACTCGTCTCGCCGACTGTCTGTTGATGATTGCAGTCAAAGTCGTACTCCCTCGGGACCCGGAGGGGTCGTGGACTTTTGGTCTACCACACGGAGAGGGGGCGGGGCCTTGCGGCCCCGCCCCCGTCTCACATGTTGATCTTCAGGTTGCTACAGGATTCAACCGGCAGAGGCGGCTTCGCGCCATCCGGCAACGATGTCGGCGTTATCGGCCATCCATCCGGCAGCGAGCTCCTGGACATGGGCCTCGGAACCGTCACCATTGGTCTGCTCGACCTGGAGGATCGAGATGTCGAGAATCGACGGACGAATCTGCACCAACAGGTTGTGGAGGTACGGATCCCCCGCGAGCACGTCGGAACGGGCCGACACCTGAATGTCGGCAGCCTCCCAACCCAACTGACACGGCTGCGTGCACGTATCAGCAGGAGCATCACGGAAACCGTCGCCCTGCGACTGGCTCTCACCACCCGACATACCCAACGGGTTCGAATCGTCGAGAACCGAGTCCTCTTCGATCGACAGCCAGTACACATCCACACCCGGAACCATCTCGACGACATACGACGAAGGCGTCCACGTGTACATCACGCCAGGATCACCGGCACGCACACGGTTCACGAACTCCGCGAACAACGCGTCATACCCGGCCTTGGTCTGGACCAAGTTGTCCCAACCAGCAAACGCGATCATCTGCTCCTGGGTGTCGTCACAGGTCCAATCCTCGGGGCAACCAAGGATCTCACCCACACCGTCACCATCAGTGTCGAGCGCCTCATACAACGCCGGCGTGTCATTGATCTGGTCCATCGACACAATGCCCTCGGCATCGGCCCACGACTTGGTGATCAACCAACCCTGCACACCAGAGTCCTGGAACAGACCATCAACAGCCTCGACATGCTCCGACACGAGACTGCCATCAGGCAACTCGTTCTCGTACCACGAGTAATGGTTCGGATACCACGAGTTCGCCCAGAAATCACACTCTCCCGAAGCCATCGTCATATACGCAGTCGCCGGACCCAACTCCATCGCCGACGGATCCGACACGCCATAACCGGCACTCTGAAGCACCTGACGCACAATCTCCGCCTGGACATAACCAGACGCCCAGTTCGCACGACACATCGACAAATCCGACCCCAACGGCTCCACCGTCGGACCAGCCGGGCAGGCACTGGCGTCGGCGCCGGACCAGCCGGTCCAACGGTCGCAGTGATCGGCCAGCCACGCGTTGGCGGCGTCTTC
>Ga0209019_1001075_pt1 | contig 13738 bp, 11 predicted proteins | sample METZYME_3_300m_FD_187549 | JGI IMG/M metagenome (GOLD analysis project Ga0209019, IMG submission 187549) | Marine microbial communities from oxygen minimum zone in mesopelagic equatorial Pacific - METZYME_3_300m (SPAdes) (version 2) | ecosystem: Environmental > Aquatic > Marine > Oceanic... | reverse complement strand
TGCTTCACATCCTTATGGCGATGTTTATTCCGAAGACGAGCAAAAGAAATGTCTATCGATTTTCTCATTTTGGAATCCCCCAGGAAACGATGTTGGAATCCACTGGGCCAAGGCACAGGAGATGAAGCAGCCACTTGAAGTGGCCATCGCTTGTGTTGTTGATCCCGTTATACAAGTAGCAGCAGCAACAAGCATAGCATTCGGTTTAGATGAAATGGATTTTGCAGGGGGTTTGAGAGGCGAACCAGTGGATGTGGTTGACTGTGAGACTATTGATATAGCAGTACCAGCTACAGCTGAATGGATATTAGAGGGTACATTTTTACCTGAACGAGATGTTGCCATTGGCCCACACTCCAATCCTGTTGGTTACTATGATGACGCACAACTTTTTCCTCTTATAGAAATTCAGTCGATTACTCATAGGAACAACCCAATATGGTATTCGACAATGGAAATGGAGCCACCTTTTGATCACAATTATATGGCTTGTCTGCCTATTGAAGGGGAGGTTTTGAGTGATTTGCAGGCAAAAATCCCAGAAGTTAAAGATGTCGTAGTAACCCCAAATTTAAGTTATTTTGTTCAGTTGTCTGTTGATGGTGCCCAAAAGCCTCATCCTGAATTTGGCAAGTTTGTTTTACAGTCTGTTTGGGATGCAAGCGGAAGGTGGGGGAAGACAGCAAAAGTTGTTGTGGTTGTTGGCCCTGATGTCAATCCTTATGATTTATCTGAAATAGAGTGGGCAATCAATACCAGAGTGCAACCATACACAGATTCCATCATCAACAAATCAGGCCACGCTTTTTTAATGGATCCTTCTGCGGAAAAAGATCCAGGACATGGGATTGCCCTTCAATCTGAGCAGATAGGGTTTGATGCAACCATCAAGATTCCAGAACGATTCCAATCCTATCCTGAATACAGTAATGCTGATGCAGAGGATGTTGAAGCGATTGCTAAGAAATTCAAAGGATTATTGTGATCATCGTTTGGAGCGAATGACAAAAGAAAAAAAAACCAGTCAATTCAGGATCTTACTTGACAGCGAAAATCTAGAATTTTTGCTTGAGTCGCATAATGGGATCAGTGCAAAAATAGCTGAGGAATCAGGATTCAAGGGTCTGTGGGCAGGAGGATTGGCAATTTCAGCACAGTATGGAGTTAGAGACAGCAATGAGGCCAGCTGGACACAAATATTAGAAGTACTTGAATTCATGTCGGATGCAACTTCCATTCCTATCATGCTTGATGGAGATACTGGATATGGAAATTTTAATAATGTCCGACGATTGGTCAGTAAGCTAGAGCAAAGAGAAATTGCAGCTGTATGCATAGAAGATAAGCTTTACCCTAAGACTAATAGCTTCATAAGCGGCAACAAACAACAACTGGCAGACATTGATGAATTTTGCAGTCGAATCAAGGCAGGTAAAGATGCACAAAAAGATGATCTATTCTCAATTATCACCAGAGTGGAGGCATTTATTGCTGGCTGGGGGTTAAGCGAAGCAATCAAAAGAGCGGAAGCTTATCGTCAGGCGGGTTCCGATGCTATTTTAATTCATAGCTCCAAGGCCAATCCTACAGAAATACTTGCTTTTAAAGAGGAGTGGGGCGATCGATTGCCTGTAATTATAGTGCCAACGAAGTATTACTCTACTCCGACAGAAATTTTTACCCAGGCAGGTTTTTCCATCGCCATTTGGGCCAATCATATGATTCGAAGCTCAATTGAAGCAATGCAGCAAACAGCTACTTCAATTATGCACAACCAGTCAGTGGTCAAATTGGAGGATCGGATAGCAAGTGTCAGTGAAATCTTCAGATTGCAGGGGGTCTCTGAGTTGTTGCAAGCAGAAGAACTGTACCTGCCTCAACAGCCAAAAACCAAAGCAGCAATCATACTAGCTGCCTCGAGAGGTTCTGCAATGGGCGGTTTAACCGAAGAGATGCCAAAATCCATGCTTAAAATCAAGGAAAAGCCAATCCTGAGCCATATTGTTGATGTCTACAACAACCATGACATCAAAGATATTACTGTGGTCCGTGGGTTTCATAAAGACGCCATCGATTTACCCAGTCTCCGCTATGTCGACAATGACGATTATGCAGATACCAGTGAATTGGTTTCTTTTGAGAAGGCGCTTCTTGGAGTAAACCTCAACCAAGATCTTTTCGTTTCTTTTGGCGATGTTCTGTTTAAGCCGCATCTATTGCAGTTGATGGATGGTTTTGAGGACGATGTTGTTATCGTTGTTGACACCCAATGGAAAGATTCAGTTAATAAAGAACGAGCAGCAGATTATGTACATTGCTCCGAATCACATTCCAGAGATTCATACAGCCATGAAATTTTTCTCAAAGTTGCAGCCGAAAATCTGGATCCTAAAATCATTGATGGCGAATGGATGGGTGTGGCAAAATTTTCTAAAAAAATCATTCCGATACTGAATGAATCAATGAACAAAATGCGAAAGGAAACTGATTTTGATGTTGCCAAGTTTCACCATCTGTTTACCCATCTTGTTGCTGAAGGAACAAAAGTGAAAGTTGTATATACAACAGGACATTGGCTTGATATTGATACCTTGGAAGACCTTCTTGGGGCGGCAAATTTCCTATGATTGATTCTGAACTATTTATTCAAGAAGCAAGGAACTGTGGTTTTACCACTTATGCCGGTGTTCCATGTTCATTCCTGAAATCATTTATCAATTACATTAATGATTCCAATGAGATTGATTATATTCCTGCTGCAAATGAGGGAGATGCCATTGCTATTGCCGCTGGAGTTTATTTGGGGGGTGAATATTCTGTGGTTATGCTCCAGAATTCTGGTCTGGGAAATGCGATTAACCCTATTACATCCTTGTTGCAAACATTTAAGATCCCAGTTCTGATAGTAGTTACCTTAAGAGGGGATCCTTTTTCTTCACCCGATGAACCACAACATCAATTGATGGGTGAGATCACCACTAATCTACTCGATTTAATGAAAATACCTTGGTCGTGGTTTCCAACTGAGAATTCAAATATCAAACATACCCTGGAAACTGTAACTTCTTCAATTATGAGACAAGGGATATCCCATGCTCTAGTGATGAAAAAAGACTCGGTTAATGCTTATCAAATGGGCACTCATTCAGAACAAGCCCTGAAAAATAACAAAACCAACTATGAAAGCCCAAGTAGACCACCAATCCCGAAAAGGGAAAATGTTCTAAGAACCATTGTTGATAGCACTGGGACAGCTGATTTGATTATTGCAACAACGGGCTATACCGGCAGAGAATTGTACTCGATTGCTGATCGAGACAATCATTTTTATATGGTTGGTTCAATGGGTTGTGCAGTGAGCATTGGATTGGGGCTGGCAAAAGTAAAAACAAAGGCCAGAGTGATCGTTGTTGATGGAGATGGTGCACTGCTCATGCGTTTAGGTTCAATAACCAGCCTTTGCCATGAGAATCCTAAGAATTTAATTCATATCCTATTGGATAATAATGAATACGAATCCACAGGCTCTCAGAAAACCGTTTCTAATATTGTTGATTTCCCTCAGATCGCTAGTGCATCTGGGTATTCTTATGTGGCCAAGCAAATTAGCTTATCGGATCTGGGAAAATATTTATCAAGTCAGGAGCATAAATTGTCTTTTATCTACATGCCCATAGAGCCAGGCATTAAAAACAGCTTGCCAAGACCGACAATAACTCCTCCCCAAGTGGCCACAAGATTCAAAAAACACATACAGGAACTTGATTGAATGAATAAATCCAGAAGTGAAATTTTATTGAATCCTGGACCGGTAAACTTAAGCCAAAAGGTTCGAGAGGCACTTTCTGGCAAGGACGTTTGTCACCGTGAGTTAGAATTTGCAGAGCTTGTTCAATACACTAATAAGAGATTGGGCGAAGTCTATTCTGGATTATCAAGATGCAACTACCAATCGGTACTTTTAACTTCTTCTGGCACTGGTGCTGTTGAGGCAATGTTAACTACTTTTATACCCAAAGATTCAACTACATTGGTGATTGATAATGGCGTTTATGGGGATAGGATGGAACGGATATTAAAAGCATCCAATCGCCATCACAAAATACTGAAATTTGATTGGGAGAGACCAATTGACGTTGCCCTAATTGAAGCAAAACTCAATGAAAACCAAGAAATTGAGAATCTAGCTTTAGTTCATCATGAAACCACTACAGGTCGATTGAATCCACTTCTTGAAATTGGAAAGATTTGCAAAGAACATAATGTTAAAATTTTTTTAGATGCTGTTAGCAGTTTCGGGGCAGAAGAGATTTTGGGAGAAGAAATCAATCTAGCGGCACTCGCTGCAACTGCTAACAAATGCCTCCACGGTGCTCCTGGAATTTCCTTTGTTGTGGCTCATCCGGATGTATGGTCGGATACTCAAACGGAACCGAGCACGGTCTATTTTAACTTGTTAGATTATTTCCATGCTCAATATGCAGATGGTTTTTCCCCTTTCACTCCGGCTACTCACGTAGCCTTTGCATTCAAAGCCGCACTCGATGAGTTCTTTGATTCTGGTGGGTGGCGACAGCGAAACCGCTTATTTGATTCCAGAGCTAAAAGAATCGCTGGGTGTTTGTCGAAGTTAGGGGTTAAAACATTGCTTCCAACTGCAGACTTTTCCACAGTGCTTTATTCGTATCTTTTACCATCCGATGTTTCCTACAAAGCGTTGCATGATTTCCTGAAAACCAATGGTTTTGTTATCTATCAAGGGCAAGGTGATTTAAGTGAAACTATTTTTAGGATTTCAACGATGGGCGAAATTAGTAAAGAGAAGATCAATCTACTGTGTGACTTATTTAACGAATTCCTTGGGCCGTAAGAAGTGATTAAAGATGCTGTGATATTGGCTGCTGGGTTGGGAACACGTTTGTCTGATGCAATAGCCGGAAAACCAAAAGGCCTCATTGTTTTTGACCGTTATCCAATTATTGAAGAGTCGATCAGAAAGTTATTAAAACATGGGGTTGAAAACATCTGGATAGTAACTGGCTATGAGTCACAGAATTTTGAAAACCTGACTGAGAAATATCCAAGTAGTATTCAAACTATTTGGAATCCAGAGTTTGAGAATTCAGGCACAATGTATTCCTTATACTGTGTCAGAGAATATGTGAAAGGTTCTTTTTTATTGCTTGAATCAGATATTATCTACGAAAAAAAAGCCCTTACAGCGGTGATCAATTCTCCATCTGAGGAATGTGTTTTACTGTCGAAATTTACCAAATCAGGCGATGAAGTTTTTGTTGAAACCAAAGACAACCACTTGGTTTGTATGTCTAAAGATAAAAGTCAACTTGGTAGTGAGCCAAGCGGAGAACTTGTGGGGATAGTAAAACTTAGTCCTAAACTTTTTGCCTGCATGCAAAGGCATGCGAAAGAACAGTTTGTGTACTCACTTTTTTACGATTACGAAACCGATGCACTGGTTGCTGCTGCTAAAGAAATGGATATTGATTGCTTGGTACTTGAAGATCTAGCCTGGGCAGAAATTGATGATGAAGTTCATTTAACAAGGGCTAAGGATGAAATATATCCAACCATTCAATTAAGGGAAAAATAATATCGGGATAAATCTCTCAATTTTTTTTTATAATTAGCTAGTATTAACATCAAATATCTAAAGGAGCAAAGCATGAGCAAGAATGTAAGAAACTCATTGTTATTGTTTACATTTCTGAGTTTTGGTTTTATTGAGTCTGCACAAGCATACTTAGATCCCAGCACAGGCAGTATGCTGCTCTCAGCTTTGATAGGGGTATTTGCAACATTGGGTCTGGTTGTAAAAACCTATTGGTATAAATTAAAGTCCCTGTTCAGAAAACAACTCAAGAGCAGAATAAGGAACAGTAAAAGCCGATAATTGTGTTTAATTGGTTATCACATTGGCAAGCATATCAAACATTTAAAAAACTTGACCCCGTTGAAAAAAGAATCGTAATTTATTCAGAGAGCTACCAAGATTGGCATCACCTGGAGCCCTTAGTGACAGGGTTGACTGAGGAATATAAGCAACGTGTTTGCTATGTATCCTCGGATAAAGATGATCCAGGGTTGCAAGCTAACAATTCCTATGTAAATGCTTTTTATATTCCCAAAGGCCTTATACGAACCATTTTCTTTCAGTATCTGGAAGCTGAATTATTAATATTAACCATGATGGATTTAAATAATTATGAATTAAAGCGATCAATTCACGCCGTTCATTATGTGTATCTATTCCATAGTTTGACCAGTACACACATGGTTGATAACTCCAATTCATTTGATCACTACGATAGCCTTCTTTGTGCAGGACCACATCAAGAAAGAGAAATCAGAGCCAGAGAGCAGATGTATAGCTTGAAGAAAAAAAATCTTATCTCATACGGCAGTAATCGTTTGGAGTCCTTAATGGAAAAAGCAACTCAGCCCTTCCAAAATCAAGAGACCCATGTTTTATTGGCACCAACTTGGGGGGATCAAAGTATACTCAATACAATTGGTTCTAAGCTTTGCAAGACCATACTTGATCAAGGTCACTTTCTCACAGTCAGACCACACTACGAGACAGGTAAAAGAACTCCAGATGTATTGCAGGAATTGCAGGTAAATTATGGCGATCATCCAAAATTTAATTTAATTGTTTCCATGAGTGAAAATGAATCTCTATTTAAGTCTCAACTACTTATTACCGACTGGTCTGGTATTTCCATTGAATATTCGCTCGGATTGGGTAAACCTGTAATATTTGTTGACCTTCCTCCAAGAGTCAGAAATCCAAAGTGGCAAGATTTGGGAATCGAGCCTTTCGAATCATGGATACGAGAAAAAGTAGGTAAAGTCATTTCGCCTGATGACATCAATGGAATTTCAGAGAAAATAAACGAGGTCGTTTCTCAGAAAAGTCAAATCATGACTGAGATAAAAAGCATCAGAGAGCAATGGGTATATAATTTGGGCGAAACAAGAAACGTTGGTCCTAGGGAAATAATGAAGTTGCTGAAGTAATTCTTGAATTAGTGAATACACAGAGAAAATTGTTGTTGAGATTGCTTGGTTGGTTTGGGTTGATCAATGGATTTATCGCTGTTTTAATTGGGCTTCGTTACTTATTTTTCTACTCGTTCCCAGATGATGTCTGGGCTCTCAGTTATGTTCCATTGGCGACGATTACACACTTTATAATTTTGAGTAACCTGCCAATTGCATTGCTGCTAATACCCCTCACTCTAATTGTTCCGAATAAGCGATTAATTTTTTCTCTGGCCATACTCTTTGCCACGTTGATTATTACTTCACTGATCGTTGATGCAAATTTTTTTGCTGAAAATAGATATCATTTAAGTGTTTTAACCAGTGTTCTATTTGATTCAACCACTTATGTATTGATTGCGCTCCAGTTCCTGATTGTTTTAGCGTTTGAATACATGCTTGCAAACCAATTGTTTAGACTACTGAATCGCGCAGACAGAAAATCTATGTATGGCAAACAAATTGCTTGTTTGATTATAATTTGCTGGGGATATGTTCAAGGTCTCCACATATGGGCAGATGCAACTTACTACAATGCTATTACAGGTTTTACTAGATACTTACCGGCCTATCGCCCATTGCATGCAAAACGTGATTTAGCTCGGTTGGGATGGATTGATTCCGAAGCTCTTAGGAATGAGAGGGTAGTAGAAAAACTGGGCGAAGCTTTTTCCGAAGAGCTGAGCTATCCAATACATCCCATAACTTGTCCTAAAAAATCAACCAATCAATTAAATGTACTCATGATTGTAGTCGATGCCTTAAGACCTGAAATGGTAAATTCACAAATAACCCCAACCATTGAGCGATTTAAAGAAAAAGCCATCCGATTTAACAACCATTACAGTGGCGGTACATCTTCCAGAATGGGTGCATTCTCTATTTTTTATGGAATACCTACGACTTATTGGAGGACATTTCACGACAACCAGCGCTCATCGATTTTAATTGATAAATTTTTGGATCATCAGTATCAGGTGCTGGGTATCAGTTCGGCAGGATTTGGCAGTCCCACTGTCTTGGACAGAACTGCCTTTGCTCGGGTAAAGGATTTAAATGTAAAAAGACTCAGCTCTTTGGACAAAGAAAGTAACCGTTTGGTCACAAAAAAATGGTTGGAATGGTTGTCACAGTACAAATCAGAAAGACCATTTTTTAGTTACCTCCATTACGATCCACCTATGGATGCCATAGACACTATAGATTTTAATCTTATTCCAAAAGACTTCCTAACAAAAGAAACTGATGAACATCTTAAAGAGGTTGGCCGCTATACCCAGTCCATTCTATTTGTGGATTCCGAGATTGATACCATACTTGAATCCTTGAATCATGACGGATTGCTAAAAGAGACCGTAATCATTATAACTTCGGATCATGGATACGAGTTAAATGATTACGATACAGGTTATTATGGGCATGCCAGCAACTACAGTCGTGCGCAGTTGAAAACACCATTTTTTATGCTATGGCCAAATAGGGAACCTAAAGAATTTACTCAACGAACTTCGCACAACGATATAGTACCTACTTTACTTACTGAAGTTCTTGGCTGTTCTAATCCAGCAAGCGATTATAGCAGCGGTTTTAATTTATTTAGTGGAGAGTCTTGGGAATTTTTGGTAACAGGCAGTTATGACTCCTATGCAATCGTATCCGACAATCAGGTAGTTGTTTCCTACGGTGGTTATTATGAAGTAATGAACCAAGATTATCAGTCAACCAGTTCAGGGGATCTTGACAAGAGTTTACTGGAATCAGCAATGCAGGAAATGAAGCGATTTTACAAATGAAAGCAAGCAAATTAATTGCAATAATTTTTCTCTTGCCTGTATCAATTTTCCCCACTTTTGGATCTGCAGAAAATCTTTTTATTGATACACCGCTTCAGGAGATAGAATTTCACAAAAATCTACCCTTGCCAAAAACTTGGAGAGTTTGTTATCCGAATTGCAATAATGAGAATAAAATTGAAGTAAATTTAATGAACAATGAGGGAAGTTTTTTTTCAATAGAACAACTTCACTTTTTTGAAGAAGATTTTTTTGAAGTAAAAACTATAAAGAAGCCGGGAAATATAGAGTTGTTATTTCAATTGAAAAACGGTCTTGCCCATCCTATTAGCAAATTGTCATACAATATTTCAAGATCAACTCATAAGCTTGAATTAAAGATTTCTTCATCCGAACCAATAAGTATAAAAATCAGAGCAAATAAAACGCTTCTTCCTGAAAACATTGTTGGTTTGGGAGGTCTGTACAATGGCACAAGTTTAATTTCTTTTTCACCTAAAGGTATTGAGGAAATGAAGCAAGCATCCATCTTAAATGATTCAGAAAAATTATGGCACGGAGCCAGAAGTCGATTCTGGTCTTTCTTGATTTCTCCAAGTAAAGCGGTTCAATCCTATTCGATTAATAACATTGAGACGGACTCCAATTCATTTGCATTGAATTCAAATTCAGATTCAGGTGAACATCACTTCATTTTTTATTTTGGACCTATCGAACGTTCTGCGCTTGTGAGTGTTTCTTCTAAGCTCCAGGATCTGCTCTACACCGCATTGTGGAATTGGCTCAGATGGATTTGTTTTGGTTTTCAAACGATTCTTTCCTGGGTTTTTTCTTGGGTGGGCAACCTTGGCATTTCGATCATTTTGTTGGCATTAATTATTAAGATATTTTTGTATCCGTTATCAAGCGTGGCAGAGAAATGGCAACAAGAAGTCAATGAAATACAAGCTTGGCTTCAACCAAGATTGAACAACATAAAAACAAATTATACCGGCGAAGAAGCTCATCGAATGACACTCGCCCTTTACCAAGAAAAAGACATTAGTCCAATGTTCACTGTCAAAAGTTTGGCTGGTTTATTGATTCAGATCCCAGTTTTTATTGCCGTTTTTGACATGTTAGGTGAAAGTATTATCCTCAAAGGACAAGATTTTCTGTGGATCAATGACTTGTCCAGACCAGATCACTGGATCAGCCTACCATTTGCCATCCCTTACTTTGGTGGGAAATTAAATTTATTGCCGTTGTTAATGATGGTGATTACAGTCCTCAGTGCATACAATTATCAAGACAAACATCTACAAGGTGCATTAAGGAAACAGCAACAAATAAAGTTGTATTTCATGGCTTTGGCATTTTTTATTCTGTTCTATACTTTCCCTGCAGGAATGGTTTTATATTGGACTGCTTCTAACAGTATGCAATTAATCAAGACTCTCGTGGTTAAATACAAAACCTAACAAAAAGGCCCAGCTTGCTGGGCCTTTTTTAATAGACAAGGGTAATTTTTACATAAAGAAACCGTGACCAGCACCCACCATGCTCATGAGCATCGGGATGGATAGCATGGTATTGGTTCTTGATGCAAGGAATGCAATTCTTGCACCTCTAGCTTTTTCTTCAGCTGTTGCCTCGACAATTCCGAGTACTTTTTTCTGATTTGGCCAGATAAGAATCCAGACATTAAACAACATAATGGTTCCCAGCCAAGCACCAATACCTATGGTTGTGGCATAGGAATTACCTGTTCGCAGTCCGAGTTCAAAAGCATCTCCAAGATTCCCATTTAAAAACAGGAATAATGCGCCGGACAACCATGTCACCAAGGCAGCCCAACGAAACCAGAGGAGGGCTCTTGGGGCTACATACTTTGTGATTGCTGCAGGACCCGGTCCTTCAGCATCTGCATTTGCCTCCCCAATAGAGGGGGCTTGGACAAAATTAAAATAATAAAGCAAACCTATCCATGCAACACCGGCTGCTACGTGGAGCCAAATTACAAGTGAATTGGCAGCGCTAGCTCCTGTCAAATTTGTACCTACTGCAATGACTACCGAAATCACGAGACCGGTAATGATTGTTCCCGAAATTTTATCTAGTGGATTCATAATTTTTTACCCTTTTTTAAAATTGAAAACTTAAAGATCTTTCTTTTTTCTGCATAACAACTTTAAAAGTATAACAATTTTTTGTTCCTTTTTTTATAGGAGACCTAACTCAGGAGCCAGTGAAAATAATGGACACTTTCTTTGTTATAGAATTTATAATAGATTTTCATAATAACAGTAGGTGTTGCACATGGAGATAAGTTTACGAATTGAAGAACAATTAACCAACTTTCCATTATTGCTTTATATGAAAGGGACACCGGATTTTCCCCAATGTGGGTTTTCTGCAAAAGTGTGTGGAATTTTGAAGGCCTCTGGAAAGCGTTTTGCTTTTGTCAATATACTCGAAGATCCAGAGCTGAGAGATGGCTTAAAAAGTTATTCAAACTGGCCCACATTCCCTCAACTGTATGTCAATGGTGAGCTTGTAGGCGGTTCAGATATCGTGGAACAAATGTATCAGGCTGGAGAATTGGAAAAGTTACTTAATTCAATTGACGCTAGCGATTGATTGGGGTGAAAGAATACCAATACTGAAAAAAAGCCTAAATTGTTATAAGGAGAGCTGAAATTTCAAAGATGGAGACAATTCTGTTACCTGATATAGGTGATTTTGAGGAAGTTGAAATTGTTGAAATGTTGGTTGATAAGGGAGATGCGGTAGAAATTGATGATCCATTGTTGACCCTCGAGACTGAGAAAGCAGCCATGGATCTACCTTCATCTCTTGCCGGTACTATAGAAACCTTATTTGTTGAAAAGGGATCGAAAGTTAATCAAGGCGATAAGATTTGTACAATTTCTGCCACTGTAACGAAAAAAAAGCCAGTTACAAAACAACAGAAGCAACAGGTTCAAGAACACGATACGGTGGTACCAAGCGTTGAACCTGAAATACTACCCGAAAGCAAAACTAAGGCTACAGCCAAACCACAGGCAGCCATTCATAAATCCTTTGCAGGAATTCATGCAAGTCCCTCAGTGAGGAAGATGGCACGTGAATGGGGTGTCGATTTAGCCCTGATCAAGGGAACAGGTATGCAGCAGCGAGTTTTGGTGGAGGACATTAAAGACCACGTCAAATCAATTCTGTCGTCTGAATCACCAAGCCATCAGGTTGGGTTGCCAGATGTTCCAAAAGTTGATCATTCAAGTTTTGGGGATGTTGAGATAGTTCCCTTGAGCCGCATCAAAAAAATTTCTGGACCAAGGCTTCAAGCCAGCTGGATAAATATTCCTCACGTCACTCAACATGATGAAGTTGATATCAATGCCGTTGAGCAAATACGTCTGGAAATGAAAGAGAAAGCAAAGAAACAGGATATTCGTCTAACTTTGCTCTCTTTTGTAATCAAGGCAGTTACTCAGGTCCTCCAACAATTCCCTGATTTCAATGCCTCAATTTCTGAGAACCAACAAGATTTGGTGTATAAAAAATACTACAACATAGGTTTTGCTACCAATACTCCAAAAGGACTTCTGGTACCTGTTGTCAAAAATACTGACCAGAAAAATGTTCTGACCATTGCCAAAGAATTGGGTGATCTGAGTGCAGCCGCTAGGGATGGTAAAATCAAACTAGAAGAGATGCAAGGTGGTACTTTCACCGTCTCAAGTTTGGGAGGATTTGGAGGAACTGGTTTTACGCCAATCATCAATGCTCCAGAAGTGGCTATTTTAGGAATATCCAAGGCTAAGGTAAAACCGGTTCACATTAAAGGTCAGTTTTTACCACGACTCATTCTGCCATTGTCTTTGTCATATGATCATAGGGTTGCTGATGGCGTAGCAGGCATACAGTTTACTTCTTTACTCAAATCCTTACTTGAAGACCCAGATACATTAATGGGAAAGTCAGAGAGTAAGAATGACTAAGATTACCAATGCATCTGATCAACACACAGAGCTTGTAGTGATTGGTTCAGGCCCTGGTGGTTATACGGCAGCATTCAGGGCTGCTGATCTGGGTATGAAAGTTACACTGATTGATAGATATGCCAACTTAGGCGGGGTTTGCCTAAATGTTGGCTGTATTCCCTCAAAGGCTTTATTGCATGTAGCCAAAGTCATTGACGATTCCAGAGAAGCAGCGGTTACTGGACTTTATTTTAATGAACCGAAGCTAGATCTAAAAGTAATGAAAAATTGGAAGAATAAGCTAATTTCAGGATTGACAAGAGGATTAAAAGGCTTGGCTGATAAACGGAATGTAACGGTTATTCAAGGTTCTGCCACTTTTATATCTGCCAATAGCTTAAAAATTGAGTCCGAAGAAGGGAAATCACTTCTAACCTTCGAACAGTGTATTATCGCTGTAGGATCTGAGCCAGCAACTCTACCATTTCTACCTGACGATCCCAGGATAATTGACTCCACGAGTGCACTTGGGCTCACAGAGATTCCAAATAGCATCCTCATCGTAGGTGGGGGGATTATTGGTCTTGAAATGGCAACTATTTACTCTGCATTGGGATCCATGGTAAGTATAGTGGAATTGACTGACACATTGATGCCTGGTACAGACCCGGACCTTGTAAAACCTCTAGAGAAATTGCTTGAGAGCAAGTGTGATGCAATCTTTAAGGGCTTTGAAGTCACCGCTGGTTTGGCAAAAAAAGAAGGCATTGAAATCACCTTCAAAAATTCTCAGTCGACTCATTCAGGTGTCTATGATGTGGTTCTGGTTTCAGTTGGCAGGGTGGCAAATGGAAATTTAATAGATGCTAATAAGGCCGGTATTGAGGTTGGTAAAAATGGCATAATACCTGTCGATCA